>Ga0302279_10001795_pt1 | contig 29742 bp, 31 predicted proteins | sample III_Bog_N3_3_FD_194541 | JGI IMG/M metagenome (GOLD analysis project Ga0302279, IMG submission 194541) | Peat permafrost microbial communities from Stordalen Mire near Abisko, Sweden - III_Bog_N3_3 | ecosystem: Environmental > Terrestrial > Soil > Wetlands > Peat | place: Sweden: Abisko... | reverse complement strand
GACTGTCCCAGGCTGTCCAGGGGCAATCTGGCGAGCTGAGCCGCCTGCACGAGGCGCTTCTGATCGGGCTCGGTCAGTTTCGACAGCAGCGGCATCGAGTCATCGATGCCGTAGCGCCTGACCAGGGACTGGGGATCCTGGTGCCGCAGCTGATTGGTTTCCGTCCACAACGCCGAACAGCCCCACAACAGGCCCTCTATCCGGTGGTCCTGCCAGGCCACAGGCCGCGGTGGCGTCTCGCCGGTCAGGAACACCCTGTTGCCCCGGCCTTCCACCGTCCACAGCGGCCAGTTCGCGGCGTCGTCGGTCCATCCTCGCAGCGGGCAGCAGCCCACCGTGGCGAAGGCGAGGGCCCATGCGACCTCGCGTCGCGAAATCCCCGCGGGGCGACCTGTCCTGAACATGGCCCAGCATGCCATGGCCCGATCCGGCGCGGAGGATTTATCCGCATCGCGACAGTTTCCCTGCAGTGGACATTCGCGGCACACGGTAGTATCTAGGACTCATGCAGTGCCTGTCATTCCCGCGCCGCCGCGCCAGACCCATCGCAGCCGCAGTGTCCCTGCTGGTCTGCGCCACCACCGCCCATGCCGACAGCTACGGCGGAGGGGTGCTGACGATTCCATCGCTGGTCATCGGCAATGCGACTTACTCGTCGGTCGCGATCAGCCCGATCACGGTCGGCGATGTCCTGAGCTATACGCCCGGCGGCACGGCAAACGGCAGCGCGGACAGCTACGATCCCGTCAGTGGCCAGCTGACCATCCCTGCCATCACGGTCGGCGGCAACACCTATACCGATGTGGTCGTTGCCATCCCCGCAGCGGCCTCGGTCGCGATCGGCGGCGTTACCGGGGTGGATACCTACAGCAATGGCGAACTCTCCATTCCCTTTGTGCAGCTGCGAGACGGTGCGATCTACTTCAACGTGCTCGTGAAGATCGTGGGGCTCGACAGCGTGGACGGCGGCATGCCGCACACTGTCCAGGACCTCTACGATCCTGTCAGCGGGCAACTGACGATCGCGGCCATCGAGTACAACGGCAGGGTCTACACGAATGCGGTCGTGACGCCGGGCAAGCTGGTGTCGCTCGGCGGCGCCGCCGTTGCAGTCCCCAATGTCGTTGGCGCGACCCAGGCGGCTGCGACGACCACGATCAGCGCTGCGGGTCTCAGCGTAGGCTCCGTGACGACGCAACCAAGCAGGACGGTCGCAGCGGGGCTGGTGCTCGGCGAGTCGCCGATCGCGACAACCGGGCTGAGATCGGGATCCGCGGTGTCGCTGGTTGTTTCATCCGGTTCCCCGGTACTGGAATACGTGTATGCGGCAAATCACAGCGGCACCTCGGTATCGCAGTTCCTGGTGGGCGCGGGCGGCGCGCTCGGCGCGCTGAGTCCGGCCACGGCACCCGCCGGCAACGGGTCGGTCGCCATCGCCGTCGACCCGACGGGATCGTTCGCCTATGTGGCGAACGCCACGGACGGCTCCGTGTCGCAGTACCTGATTGGTCCTGGCGGGGCGCTGAACCCCAACAATCCTGCCACCGTGCTGGGGCTGGACTATCCCTACAGCGTGACGGTAGGCCCAACGGGCACCTATGCCTACGTCGTCAACAATGGGAATGGATCGATCGCGCAGTTCTCCATCAATGCCGGCGGCGCGCTGAGCCCGCTGAGTCCCGCGACGGTCGGGAGCGGAAGCGGCGCCGAAGGCGTCACGGTCGATCCCACCGGCTCGTACGCCTATGTGGCCTGCTATGGCAGCGGCGCGACCCTCAACGCATCGGTCTACCAGTACGCCATAGGTGCGGGCGGCGCGCTGTCGCCGATGAATCCGCCGAGCGTCGAGATTGCGCAGAACATCGGCGTACTGGCCGTCGCCGTCGATCCGCAGGGCCCATATGCCTATGTCGCCAGCGGCAGCTATGGCGGCGGAATCTATCAGTTCACCATCGGCAGCAACGGCGCGCTGACACCGATGTCGACAGCCAACCTGCCGGTCGACGCCCATGCCACCGTCACCGGCATCGCCGTAGATCCGAAGGGCAGATACGTTTACGAATCCGTCGCCGATTTCGCCGAGGGCAGCTACATATCGGTCTATGTCATTGGCACCGGCGGCGGTCTGGTGCCGATGAGCACGACGCCCGCGGGTAGCGATCCCACCTCGATTACCGTCGATCATTCGGGGAGCTATGTCTACGCCACGGACTACCAGGGCGTCATCTGGCAGTACTCGATTGGCGCGCAGGGGGCGCTCACGCCATTGAACCCCGCCTCGGTTGCCGATCCCAACAACCCCTACGGCATTGCCTCGACGCCCTGAGCGCGCTGTGCGCCATACACGCTGGGAGGAGGAGATCCGGAGACTGCGGGCAATCGCGCTCGCCTGTGACCTGACCGAGGAACTGAAATGGGGCTGTCCCTGTTACACGCTCGACGGTCGCAACATCGTGCTGATCCACGCATTCAAGGAATACTGTGCGCTCCTGTTCTTCAAGGGGGCACTGCTGAAGGACAGTCGGGGCATCCTCGTCCGCCAGACGCAGAACGTGCAGGCAGCGCGCCAGATCCGCTTCACCAGCCTGCGCGAGGTCGTACAGCTGGAACGCGCCGTGAGGGCGTACATACTCGACGCCGTCGCGGTGGAAAAAGCCGGTCTCAAGGTCGCGCTGAAAAAGACGGCGGAGTTTTCCATGCCGGAGGAATTTGCCGCCAAACTGCGCGAGCTGCCTGCACTGAAAGAAGCCTTCCGCGCCCTGACACCGGGACGTCAGCGCGGCTATCTGCTGCATTTTTCGTCGGCCAAGCAGGCCGCGACGCGCACGGCCAGGGTTGCGAAATGCCTGCAGCGCATTCTGAATGGACGGGGACTGGATGACTGAGCCGCAAATGTCGGAGCATTCCCCGAAGTGAAGCGCCTGGCCGTCGTCATTGGCCTCTGGAGCCTGTCGCTGCTCGCCTGTGCAGCCGTCGTCGCCGTGCTGTTCACCCGCGTCGACGTGCCGACGGTGCTGCACTTCTGGAAAATCGGCCGGTCGCTCAAACACCTGAATAACGCCTTCGGTGCCTCCGTCGTACTGTCGGCGGAGCTGGCCGTGATCCTGGTTACGGCGGTCGTACGCCTCGTGCGCGGTCGCGTCCCGCCGTTCGCGGCGACGCTGGCGCTCGCCTGCCTGGCATCCATCTGTGCCTATGGAGTCAACAGCCACCTGCTGAAGGTATTTTTCGGCGTGCCGACCCCGGCGGAAGTCGTCCGCGGCGCACAGCATGGATTCACGTTATGGAGGGGGTCCGAGTACAGCAGCTTTCCATCCGGTCACATGGCGCTGGCGGGCGCGTTTGCCGGCGTCTTCATGCGTCTGAACCGTGCCAGCATCTGGCCGCTGTCGGCGCTGATGCTGCTTGCCGCCGGGCTGCTGCTCGTCGGCGGCTGGCACTTTGCCAGCGACATCGTTGCAGGCACATTCTTCGGCGTCTCGGCGGGTATCCTGGTCGCAGAGGCCTGGGGCGGAACCGTCCTCAGTCCCCATCCGGGTTGATGCGCACCGTCTCGGTCGAGGTGCGCAGGATCCATGAAAAGCCGATGCCGACCGCGAGATAGTGCCGCGATTGCACCAGCGGACTGCCCACAAAGCTCGCGCCGTCGAGCGAGTCGTAACGGATGAACGCGCCGACCCAGGAATGCGCGAAGCGTTTCGAGGCGGAGCCCAGATACTGCATGCCGGCATAGCCGCCGCTCGCCGCATAGGCCGGGCGGCCGGTGCGCGCATACTGCGGATCGACCCCGTAGTAATAGTCGTCGTAGTCGCGCGTCTGGAACATCGGCCCAAGGCGCAGGCCCAGGTTGCAGCCCTGGCAACCGAAGGCATTGCGGCGGTCGACGTTCAGGAACGCCGCGCCCACCGCACCGATCACCCGCGGCGTCCACTCGACCGCCACTGCGGCGCGCAGCGGCAGCTGTGCGCTGACCCGCGTCAGATCGTCCGGCGAGCGCCACAGCCGCAGTTCGAGCGAAGGACCGAACTCGGCCGTCGGTCGCAGGTCCGGCATCCCGCCGCGCACCGTCACATCCGAGCTCTTGACCGGCGGTCCGGCATCCGCGCTCAGGCGCAGCTGCACGGCATCGTGGTCGATGAACTCGAGGTTCGCGCCATTATGGTCGGCGCGCAGCAGCGTGCCGCGATAGACAATGTACGGAATCGGCAGCGCATAGAAGCTGGTCACCGCTGCACCCCGGTAGACGGGGAAGACGACCGCGCCGAGGCCGACACCGGCCTCCCACAGCGGCGCATCGACGAGCTCGGGCGCCGCGGACGCGGTACTCGCCGCGATCGCGACCACGGCGGCGAGACATCCCACGCAGAACGGGGCGCGACGCCGGAATCCCTGCAGGTTACTCATGGCGCAGCACCACAGCAACGCGCCCGGACGCGAGCGCCCTCCCCTCATGCGCGACACGAAATTCATACTGCCAGCCGTTGCCGTCGCCGAACAGGCGGGTAGCGACGACTTCCAGGTCCCCGCGGCAGTCGCGCAGGTCGCCGCCGCCAAGCCAGGCGTCGCGCAGCGACACCAGTAATCCGGGAGGCGCGCGCCTGCCTTCACGGGACGCCAGCAGGCCGCCGTGCACGGCCATCGCCTGCGCGCCGTACTCGCACAGAACTACCGGGTCGAGCAGCCCCGCGCGCAGCAGCGGATGATCGCTGCGACGATGCGTGCCGGTCGTGGCCACGAGGCTGGCGTCGTCCCAGCGGACAATGCGCTCCAGCAGGCACATGAGCCCGGTATGCGGGATCAGCGCCGCGATCGCAGGGTCGGCCGTCATGTCAGTGTCAATCCCAGAGGTCATAGAAGTTGAACCAGTTGTAGGGCGCAAGCTGCGCATAGTGTGACAGCCGGTCGGCGAAGCGCTGGACGATTTCCGCGACGACGGTGGCGCGGGCCGCACGCGGGATCGCAAGCGTCGGCGCGAATATCTCGAAGTGCAGGTCGTAGCGGCGACCGCCGCGGTACAGCCCGAAACACAGCACGACGGGTACCTTGAGGGCCGCGGCCAGCAGCCACGGCGCCGTCGGGAAGGTCGCGCGCTCGCCGAGGAACACCGCGTCCGCCAGTGCGTTGCCGGGGCGCGCACGGTCCGCAAGCAGCGTCACCACGGAGCGCTGCTCGAGCGCTTCGTGGATCGCCAGCGCCGTGGCGGTGCCATCCTGGCGCGCGTTGATGATGCTGCGGGCGATCGCCGGATTCAGCGCATTCAGCAGCAGCGACACGGTCGGATTCTGCGCAAGGTCGATGACCGGGCGGACGCTGCGCTCCGGCATCTGCAGCGCCAGCACCCGCAGCGCATCGAAGCTGCCGAGGTGCGCGCCGATGAACAGCGCGCCATGCGAGAAATCGAGCTGTGCGTAGACCTCCTCGAGGCCGATCGTGCGGATATCAAAGCGCCGGAACTCCTCGGTCAGCAGGAAGATCCGGTCGAGGGTCACCGTTGCGAACGTGAACATGTGCCGCCACACATCGATCAGCGTCGCCGGCCGGCCCAGCGCGCGCGACAGGAAGCGGCGCGACGCGCGGCGCTCAGGACCCCGGCGCAGCACGTAGTAGGCGGCGACCGGCACGAGCAAAAGCCGCGCCGGTGCCCGCCCCATGCGCAGCGCCAGCGTGCGGATGAACCATAGTGCCAGCCGCCCCCCTCCCTCGGGCCGATGCATCCATGCCAGCGGCTTCTCCGCGCTCATGGGGCGAGCAGTCCCTGGACCAGTTCGGTCGCAGCGTGCATGACCGAGAAACGCCAGCCCTGGGCGCCAAGCGCCAGGGTCACGCTGGCCTGCTGCCCGGGCAACAGCGGCCGCAGGAACTTGACCCAGACGAGGCGGCGCGCGCCGTCCGCCGGCGCCGGCACCTGCGCCAGAACCTCGGCCAGGATGACGACGCCGGGTACCACGGGCGCGCCCGGAAAATGCCCGGGGAGCGAGGGATGATCCGGCGGGATCGTGAAGCTCATGTGCAGGATCTCGGCCGCTTGCGGGAACGGCATCAGGATCCCTCGCGGATCAGGTCTGCGAACAGCCTGGGGCCGATCGCAATGGCGCGCCGCAGGAAATCGAGGAAATTCCGGTAAGGCTGCTGCGGGAAGCGCCGGCGCCGGTACGCATACTCGCCAACGAACATCACGGCGGTCAGCACATAGGTACCGACATCGGCGAACATCGACCAGAACTTTGCCGGCACCGCCACCGGTGGACTGATCCCGGCCTCCAGCAGCCAGCCGCCGGGCGAGGCGCACAGCGCCAGCACCAGGCAGACGGCCGAGTTGAACAGGAACAGGCCGGTCCAGCAGGCCGTCACGCTACGCGCATAGCGGCGGATCGCATCGTCGAGCGGATCCCCCGGACCGTGCAGCAGGCCCACGATGCGCACCACCAGCGGGGTCCGCGCGCCGCGCAGCGTATGGCCGAACAGCCAGCACAGTCCGAGGTTGACCAGCAACGCCGGCAGGTACACGAGGCGATGTGCGAGGTGCATGCCGGTACCGAGGTACAGCAGACCTGCGACGGCCGCGATGACGGCGATCGCCCAGGGCCTGCGCCGTTGCAGCGGCCCGGCCAGCGACGCCAGTGCCAGCAGCAGGATCGACAGCAGCGCCAGCCCGTCGCTCGGCAGGATCACCGCGAGGTGCGTGACGACCACGTAGAGGATGAACAGCGGGACCTGCACGAGCATGAAGCGGGCGACTCCCTAAGCCCGCACGTCGTGCGGCGGCAGCGTCGTCGTGTTGAGGCCCGCACGGCGGATCGCCGTGAGCACTTCCGGCAGCACCGCGAGGATCACGGGGCGCCCGTCCGCACAACAGGCGGCGCGTCCGTCGTGCAGCAACAGGATATCGCCCGCCGCGAGGCGCCGCAGCAGGCGCTCGCCGACGATCGCGGGGTCCTTCTCGACGGTGTCGAAACCGCGGCGCGTCCAGCTGACCAGCCGCAGCCCCGAGCGCGCCAGGATCGGCTCGAGGAACGGGTTACGGAACCCTGCCGGCGCACGGAACAGCGTCGGCCGGCGACCGGTGACGGTGGCGATCGCGTCCGCACCTCCCAGGACCTCGCGCGCCATTTTCCAGGGCCCCAGGATCGAGAAGCGGTAGAAATGGTGCAGGCTGTGATTCTCGATGGTGTGGCCGCGGCGCACGATCTCGCGGGCGAGCTGCGGATGCGCGAGCACGCGATCGCCGATGCAGAAAAACGTCGCGCGCGCCCGATGGCGCTCGAGGAGATCGAGTACCGCCGGCGTCACATGCGGGTCCGGCCCATCATCGATCGTGATCGCGACGCAGCCGGCAGTGGGTCCGGTCGCGGGCAGACGCGTCGTGTTGGGCCCCAGCCACGCGGCACGCGGCACGAGACCTCCAGCGACGATCAGCAGGTGACTGACGATGAAGCCGAACAGCACCCAGGGCCACAGCGCCGGCATGGCGATCACGATGACGAGCAGCAACACATGATCGAGCAGCAACACCTTCAGCAGCAGCGTCGGCACCCAGTCGCGCAAGGTCAGAGCGGCGCTACGCATGCGATGAGCCGGGCGCGGCGGCCGTACCGCCGGCCAGCAGCGCACCGAACAGCAGTGCGAGGAAGGCGCCCGGCGCCACGGTGAGCCCCACCGCAGACAGCACAGGCACCGACGAGGTCGCGAGCACCCCGAAGCCGATCACCGTTGAGGCATTTGCGACGGTGAGGGAGCCGAGCGTGCGCGCGCCATCGGCGTCGCCGCGATGCCCCGCTTCGCGGTCGAAAAACAGGCAGTAGTTCGAGCCGATCGCAACGACCAGCAGCAGACCCACCAGATTCAGGATCGTCATCGCATGCCCCACCACCACGAATCCGCTGATGACCACGAGGACCGCCAGGGCCAGCGGCACCACCACCCGCAGCGTCCGCACCAGCGAGCGCAGCGCCACGGTGAGCAGCACGAGTATCGCACCCAGGCCCGCGAGCGACAGGCGCACGGACTGGGTGAGGTAGCTCGAGTACAGCGCATCCGACTCCCGCTTCAGGTCGAGCACGATGACCGTCGCATCGCTGCTGCGCAGTCCGCCGAGCGCCGCCTCGACGCGGCCCGTATCGATCATATAGGCGGACGGCCCCGTGTGCATGGCTTCGAGCGGCACCAGCGCCTGCCAGGCCGCACCGCGCTGCACGAGCAGCGCATCGACCCCGGCGGCCTGGGTCGTGCCCTGCAGCTGTTGCGCCGTCGCCAGGGGCAGCTGCCGCGCGGCCGCGACATCCTCGAGAAAGCCGTCGAAACGCTCCTGGTGCAGCGGCAGCGCAGCCGTGGCGGCGAGGAAGCGCGCCTTCAGGTCGGCAGGGTCCGGCAGCGCCGCCTGGCGGGCGCGTTGCGTGCGCAGGCTCGGCAGGTATCGCGCCGGGCTGTCGAAGCCGGCAATGATGCCGCCGTCCACGAGCGGCTGCAGCGCCGCCCCGACCTGCTCCGCTGTCTGCAGTGCGCTCTCCGCGGACGCTGCGCTGACGACGACCAGCGTGCGCACATCCGCCGTGCCGAGATCGGCACGCAGGCGCGCATCGAATGCCTGGGCCTCTGCCGGAACCGGGCTCAGCGCCGACAGCTCATGGTTCCAGAGTTCGCCGCGGTGAGTCAGCAGGCAGGCCGCGGCGACGACCGGCACCAGCCAGGCGAGCGCACGCACGCGGCGCAGCGGTGCGACGACGCGCAGGAACAGCTGCCCGAGTGGGGCCACGTCGGCGATCGCCAGATTTGCCGGCAGCAGCTGGGGCAGCACGAAGCGCGTCACCAGCGCCGCCGCGACGAGCCCGGCGATCGAATAGGCCCCGAGTTGCGCCAGCCCGGGGAAGCTCGACGGCAACAGCGATGCGAAGCCCACGACCGACGTCAGCATGCCGAGCCGAACCGTGGGCCAGAAGTCCGCGGTCCAGCGGGCCTGGTCACGACCGCCGCCTGCACGCGCCTGGCCCTGCAGGAACAGGTAGACCGAATAATCCACCGACTCGCCGATCAGCGTCACGCCGAAGCCGAGCGTGACGCCGTGCACGACGCTGAAGCCGAGCGCCACCGCGGCCACCCCGGCAAGCGCACCCGAGGCGACGGGGAGCATGCCGAGCGCCAGCACGCGGACGGAGCGGTACACGGCCAGCAGAAACGCTGCGATCAGCAGCGAGCTCAGCAAGGACAGGCGCACCGCTTCCTTCTCGATGGTCGCACGCGCATCGACCGCGAACACCGCCGGCCCCGTCAGGCGCAGGATGGCCGGCGAGGGCGCCGTGGCGGGAGCGAGCGGCTGCAGGGCATCGAACGCGGCACGGATCGCAAGCATAGCGCGCTGCTGGCCGTCGGTATCGCTGCCGGCCGCCGCGGTCTCGGCGACCAGCAGCGCCCGCTGCCCATCCGGCGACACCCACACACCGTCGGCGAGGCGCGGTCCGTCCGGCCGGTCCAGCTGCGTGATGACCTGCAGCGTCTCGCCGGTCGGATCGCGCGCGAACAGGTCTTTCGACAGCATGCCGAGCGGGGACGCGAGCAGGTCGATGTTGTCGCGGATCGTCGCCTGCAGCCGCTCTACGTGGAAGAAGCCGGCGTCGATGCGATCGCTGAGCAGGTAACGGTAGGTGTACAGAAAACGCTGGTCGGCCTCGGTCGGACCCGCGGCGCCGTTGGTCACGGTGCGAAACAGCGGATTCGGCTGCAGGCGCTGAACCAGCCCCGCGGACAGCGCGGCGCGCCGCGCGGCATCCGCGCCGGAGATCGCGACCAGGATCACGCGGGCGGCCGGTCCCTCCTTGAGCTCCTCGACGAGCAGCTGTTGTTGCTGCGAGGGCAGTGCCGGCAGGAAGGCGGACAGGTCCGCCGTGTAGCGGGCACGGCACACGAGGAGGATCGCGATCGCCAGGGCAAGCGCCCAGACCGCCAGCGGCAGGATCCTGGATCGCATCAGCCGTCGGACACCGGGGTGATCACCATCACGGAGCGATCGCCGTCGGCGCGCAGCGTCTCCACGGTGCTGATTGCATCCCCGCTGCCGTCGATGCGGATCTGCCTTACCAGCGCAGCGAGCTTCGCGTCACGCGGCGTCAGTGACAGCGTCCAGTGCGGCCCGTCGGCGGCAAACTGCAGCGTGAAGCTGCGCTCGAGCGCTGCACGGTCGCCGGCCAGGGTCGCGCGGATGCTGTCGATGAAGACGGCGAGCTGCGGGTAGGCTGCGAGCGCGACCGTGTGATGCATCTTCCCCCGCGTCACCGTCAGCGTACCGCTGTCGATGACGAGGCTCTCCGGGGCGGGCCTGCGTGTCACTTTCTCCAGGTGGTCAGGGAAGCGGAAGTACAGGTCGCCGGAGGATTCCAGCCGCGTCTTCAGCAGTGCCAGGTACTGGCTTTCCGTGAACACGGCCGCCGGGGCCTGCATCGCAACCAGCAGGCAGGGGATGACGAGGGAGGTGGCACGGCGCGACCGCATCCCCGCGATTCTGAGCGCTGCCCACGGCTTACGCAAACACGCGCGCCGCCGTGCGCCTTCAGCGCAGCGCGTCGAGCACCGCCTCGTGCAGGCGACCGTTGGTCGCGAGTACAGTCGTGGTCTCGCGGGTAACCGGCGCGCCGCTGAGGTCGGTGAAGCGCCCACCGGCCTCGGTGACAATGGCAACGCAGGCGGCGATGTCGAGGATATTGACGTCCGACTCGATGACGACGTCGATCTTGCCGGCCGCGAGCAGGTGGTAGTGCAGGAAATCGCCATAACCGCGTATGCGGTCGACGCGCGCCACGAGTTCGCCGTAGCGTGCCCACTGCGGGCCACTCGCCAGAGTCCTGAGGTTGCCCGCCGACAGCGCCGCCGCCTCCAGCGTTGCGACCTCGCTGACGGCGAGGCGTTTGTCGCCGAGCCACGCGCCCTGCCCTCGTTCTGCAAAGACCAGTTCGCCATAGACCGGCGCGCTCGACACGCCGAGCACGATCTCGCCGTCCTGCAGCAGCGCGATCTGCGTCGAGAACATCGGGTACTCGCGCACGAAGGCCTTGGTGCCGTCGATCGGATCGACGAGCCACAGCGCCGCGGCGCCCGAATCGCGCGTACCGGTCTCCTCGCCGTGGAAGCCGAATGCCGGAAAGCGCGCCTCGAGGATCTCCCGGATCGCGAGCTCGCAACGCACATCCGCCTCGGTGACCGGCGACTTGTCGGCCTTGAGGCGCACTTCGAGGTTGCGTTGGTAGAGATCGCGCGCGATCCCGGCCGCCGCAGCGGCTGCCGCGAGCGCGGCGCTAAGGCAGGGTGAAGGGCTGTGCATGGCGGCCACCCTAGCAAACGCTGCCGAAAGTCTCTATGCTCGATCCCGGGCCATCCGCTCCCAACGGCGGACGCTCATCTGTAAGGATGGGAGTAGACATCGATGCATGACATTTCGCCGCCGGGCCTCCGCCCGGCTGATGCCCGTTTTTCCTCAGGGCCAACCCGTAAACGTCCCGGCTGGAGTCTGCAGGCGCTCGAAGGCGCGCTGCTCGGCCGCTCGCACCGCTCGAGCGCCGGCAAGGCAAAACTTCGCGAAGCGATCGATCGTACCCGCAGCCTCCTCGAGGTGCCTGCTGAATATCGCATCGCGATCGTCCCCGCGTCCGACACCGGCGCCGTGGAGATGGCACTATGGTCGATGCTCGGGATCCGTCCCGTCGACGTGTTCGCCTGGGAGGCGTTCGGCGAGGAATGGGTCACCGACACCGCAGAACAGCTGCGGCTCGAGGACTGCCGCATCCACGTCGGCCGACCCTACGGCGCGCTGCCGGACCTGAAGCTCGCGCGCCCCGGGGCCGATGTGATCTTCACGCAGAACGGCACCACGTCGGGTGCGCGGATCCCGGACTTCGGGTGGATCAGCGCGACACGCACCGGCCTCACGTTCAACGATGCGACCAGCGCTGCGTTTGCACAGCCGATCGACTGGCCGAAGTGCGACGTCGTGACGTTCTCCTGGCAGAAGGTGATGGGCGGCGAGGCTGCGCACGGCATGCTGGTACTCTCGCCGCGCGCCGTGGAGCGCCTCGAGAGCTTCACGCCGGCACGACCGCTGCCGAAAATCTTCCGCATGACGAAGCAGGGCCGGCTCGATGCAGAGCTGTTCGAGGGTGCAACGATCAACACCCCGTCGCTGCTCGCGACTGAGGACTACCTGGACGCGCTGCGCTGGGGAGAACGGATCGGCGGCCTGTCCGCGCTGCACGCGCGCGCCGATGCGAATGCCGCCGTGCTGGCCAACTGGGTCGCGCGCACCCCGTGGGTCGACTACCTGGCGGCCGATCCCGCAATCCGCAGCAATACCGGCGTCTGCCTGCAGATCGTCGATCCGCGCATCACCGCGCTTACCGCCGAGGCGCAGGCGAAGTTCGCGAAGCAGCTCGCGGCCAGCCTCGAGAAGGAGGGCGTCGCGCTCGACGCCGCCTCGTACCGCTCCGCCCCGCCTGGCCTGCGAATCTGGTGCGGCGCGACCATCGAGCGGTCCGACCTCGAAGCCCTGACGCCATGGCTCGACTGGGCATACGCCCGCGGCCTCGCGTCCCTCGCCTGAACACCATCGAAGGTTCCCCATGCCCAAGGTACTGATTGCCGACGAGCTGAGCCCGAAGGCGCTCGAGATATTCCGCAGCCGTGGCGTCGATGCCGATGTGCGCACCGGACTTTCCAGGCCGGAGCTGCTGCGGATCATCGGCGATTACGCCGGACTCGCGGTGCGCTCGGCGACGAAGGCGGACAAGGACGTCATCGCGGCCGCGAAGAACCTCAGGGTCATCGGGCGTGCCGGCATCGGCGTCGACAACATCGACATCCCGGCGGCCACCGCGCGCGGCATCGGCGTCATGAACACGCCGTTCGGCAACTCGATCACCACCGCCGAACATGCGATCGCGCTGCTGTTCGCTGCAGCCCGCCAGGTCCCCGCGGCGGATGCCTCGACGCAGGCCGGCAAGTGGGAGAAGAACCGCTTCATGGGCGTCGAGCTGTACGCGAAGACGCTGGGGCTGATCGGCTGCGGCAACATCGGCGCGCTGGTCGCGGAGCGTGCGCTGGCGCTGCGCATGAAGGTCATCGCCTACGATCCTTTCCTGTCGCCCGAGCGCGCGCTGCGGCTTGGCGTCGAGAAGGTCGAGCTCGACGAGCTGCTCGCGCGCAGCGATGCGATATCGCTGCACACGCCGCTGACCGAAAAGACCCGCAATATCCTCTCCGCCGAGGCGCTCGCCGGGACCCGGCGCGGCGTCCTGCTCGTCAACGCCGCCCGCGGTGGCCTCGTCGATGAGGCGGCGCTGCGCGCGGCGCTGGACTCGGGCCAGGTCGGTGCGGCCGCGTTCGACGTGTTCGTCACCGAGCCCGCAAAATCGAACGTGCTGTTCGGTGCGCCGAACTTCATCGCTACGCCGCACCTTGGCGCGAGCACGAACGAGGCGCAGGAAAACGTCGCGCTGCAGGTCGCGGAACAGATCGCCGATTTCCTGCAGACCGGCGCCGTGACCAATGCGCTGAACATGGCCTCGATCAGCGCCGAGGAGGCCTCGCGGCTGAAGCCCTACGTCACGCTCGTCGAACGTCTCGGCGCTTTTGCCGGGCAGATCGCGGACGAGGGCCTCGATGCAATCGAGATCGAGTACGAGGGCGAGGTGGCGAAGCTCAATACGCAGCCGCTGACCGCGACAGCGCTCGCCTCGTTGATCCGCCCGCTGATGCCCGACGTGAACATGGTGTCGGCGCCCGCCGTCCTGAAACAGCGCGGCACACCGCTGACCGAATCGCGGCGCGAGAGCTCGCCGATCTACGGCTCGCTGGTGCGCATCAAGGTGCTGACCGGCAAGCGCTGGCGCTCGCTCGCCGGTGCCGTCAACGCGGGTACCGCGAAGATCGTGGAGGTCAAGGACGTCGCGCTGGAGGCGGACTTCCATCCGGTCATGCTGCTGATCAACAATCTCGACAAGCCCGGATTCATCGGTGCGCTCGGCACGCTGCTCGGCGAGGCGGCGATCAACATCGCCAGCTTCCATCTGGGCCGACAGGCGGAGGGCGAGGATGCGATCGCGATCGTCGGTGTCGACCAGGTCGTGCCCGAGTCCATCCAGCAGCGCCTGCGCGCCCTGCCGCATGTGCGCTATGTGAAGGTACTTACCTTCTAGGTCGCTGGCTGTTTCCTGTCGGCGTCCGCCGCAGCGGCGTCCTTCTTCGGCGCCGCGCCGCGCGCATAGACGAGCTTCTTCGTGCCGCCGTCGCAGGAGCCGATGACCTTGCCGTCGCCGACCGCATTGTTGGCCACGGCGTCGAGCGAGTAGCCGACGACACCCTTGCCGTCGAGCTTCGCGGCAATTTCGGTCTTCAGCTCATCGCAGGACTTCGCGGCCGGCGCGGCGGTGGAGACACAGCACAGGGCAAGGACCAGCAGTGACAGTTTCATCGGGAACTCCGGTGGGGGTTTTGACGGCGAATGGCCACTAGCGTAGTGGTCCGCCCCGCGCTGCGCAACAATGCTAACGTAGTCGCGTGCTCCCTCCCCCAGTCCACGCGGCACTCGAACTCGCGGCGTTCACGCTCGCAGGTCTCGTCTACTGGCGCGCCGGCAACGCCGCGACGCAGCCGCCGCAGCGCCTGACGCGCTGGGGACTGCTGGCCGGCGCCGCGCTCGGCGCTGCCCTCGGGGCGCGGGGACTGTATGTATTGCAGTACTGGCAGGCGCTGCAGGGCCAGCCGCTCAGCGTCTGGCTCGGCGGCAAGACGATCGTCGGCGGCATGCTCGGCGCCGTCGTCGGCGTCGAGGTCGCCAAGGGCCTGCTCGGCTGGCGCCGGTCAACCGGTGACGGGTTCGTATTGCCGCTGATCATCGCGATCGTCGTCGGCCGCGTCGGCTGCCAGCTGGCGGGACTGTCGGACCTGACCTATGGCAACGTGACGCGCCTGCCGTGGGGCTGGAACTACGGCGACGGACTGCGGCGTCACCCGACCGCCGCCTACGAGATCCTCGGCGTCGGGGTGCTGGCGCTGCTCGTCTACCGCGGGCCGCTCGCACGGCGGCTCAAGGCCACGCCGGGCGACCGCTTCCGTGCCTTTCTCGCCGGCTATTGCCTGCTGCGTCTCGGCCTCGAGTGCCTGAAGCCACCCTATGGCCCGGTGGCCGCCGGCGAACTGCCGCCGCAGTTCCTCGGGCCCCTGTCCGCGATTCAATGGGCCTGCGTGGCCGGCCTCGCCTATTATGCGCAGGCTATCCGGCGCTGGAGCATGCAAGGAGTGCAGCGTGCCTAAGGTTCGCCCCTACCTCTTCTACGATACGGCCGTGTCGCTGTGCACGACCTGCCTGCGCCGCGTCGAGGCCAAGCTCGTGATCCAGGACAACCAGGTCTGGATGTACAAGTGGTGCCCGGCGCATGGCCAGGCGAAGGTGCTGATCGCAACCGACGCGGCTTACTGGCGCAGCGGGCGCGAGGTCTACATCAAGCCGCCGGAGATGCCGCTGCGCTTCAACACGCCGATGGAGTATGGCTGCCCGTACGACTGCGGCCTGTGTCCGGATCACATGCAGCACTCCTGCCTGTCGATCGTCGAGATCACCGATCACTGCAACCTGCGCTGCCCGGTCTGCTATGCGGACAGCGGCCCGCACCGCCCGGGCTACCGCGACCTCGCGACTGTGGAGCGCATGTTCGACGCGATCGTCGCCAACGAAGGCGAGCCCGACGTTGTGCAGATCTCCGGCGGCGAGCCGACGCTGCACCCGGAGCTGTTCGCGATCCTGGATGCCGCGCGGCGCCGGCCAATCCGCCACCTGATGCTGAACACCAACGGTATCCGTATCGCCAATGAGGCCGGATTCGCCGAGCGGCTGAATGAATATGCGCCGGGATTCGAGGTCTACCTGCAGTGGGACTCCCTCAAGCCCGCGGCGCTCAGGGCACTGCGCGGCGTCGACCTGGTCTCGCAACGCCTGCGGGCGCTCGAGAACCTGAACCGGGTCGGCCTCTCGACGACGCTGGTGATGACGGTGGCACGCGGCATCAACGAAGACGAGATCGGCGCGGTAATCGAGTTTGCGACGCGCCAGCCCTGCGTGCGCGGCGTAACGCTGCAGCCCGTGCAGCAGGCGGGGCGCACCGAGGACTACGACGCGGGTTCGCAGCGCCTGACCCTGACCGAGGTGCGCCAGCGGATCCTCGATCAGACCTCGCTGTTCGCGCCGGCCGACATCATTCCCGTGCCATGCAACCCCGACGCGCTCGCGATGGCCTATGCGATCAAGGATGGCGACACGTTCCGGCCGCTCACCCACCTGATCCCGCCCGAAGTGCTGCTGGCCGGGGATCGCAACACGATCGTGTTCGAGCGCGACCCCGCGCTCAAGGCGCAGGTATTCAAGCTGTTCGCGACCAACCACGGCCCGGAGGGGCAGGCGCGGAAGCTGCGTGAGCTGCTGTGCTGCCTGCCGCAGATTCAGGGCGGCAACCTGCGCTATGACAACGTGTTCCGCGTGCTGATCATGCAGTTCATCGACGCGTGGAACTTCGACGTGCGGGCGATGAAGAAATCCTGCGTCCACATCGCGCAGCCCGACGGGCGGTTGATCCCGTTCGAGGCCTTCAACCTGCTGTACCGCGACGGCCACGCCGCCAGGTTGGATGAGCTGCGTCGCGAGGTTCTCGCACCGTTCGCGGCGCGTCCCCGGGTGCCGGCGTGAAGGCCTTTCTTTTTACGCTGCTGCGCGTACTGCTGATCGTCAGCGTCGGCTCGCTGGGCCTGGCGGGTCTCGCGTTGAGCGCCTGCGGCGGACTGATGCTGTTCGGCGGTTCGGGAGCGAACGGCATGGCGGGTCTCGTGGTCGCGGGCCTGGCCTGCATCGCCATTGCGGCCGGCCTGATCCTGTGGATCGTCAAGGCCAGCAATCGCGTCGTGCTGATCCTGTTCCTGCTGCTGTGTTTGCCGCTGCTGCTGCGGCTCGCGTTCAGGCTCCTGGGACACTGAACGGTGCGCATCCTCGTCATCATCGGCGCGCTGCTGGTCGGAATGATCGGACTGCTGATGAGCGCCTGCGGCGGCGGCTATGTCATCATGTTCGCCCTGTCCGGACTGCGCGGCATACGCGGACCCGGCGGGATGTCGCAGGCCGGCGGCGCAATCGCCTGGCTGGTGCTGTCGGGCATGTTCCTCGCGGTCGGACTGTGGCTGTGCCGGGTGGCCGTTCGATGGATGCGAGGCGACCGTCGGAACTAAGGTGCTGCGGCCGCCGCAGGCGGCGAAGGTCCGTCGGCGGGCGCTTCATGCAGCTGCCAGCCACGCGCCCTGAGCTCATCGCGTACCTGCGGAGAGGCGCTGCCCGCGAGCCACAGCTCGCGCACCGTCGTCCCCGCACTGTCCGTGCCTCCTGACCCCGCGCCCGGGTCCGGCGCCGGCAGCGCTGCGCGGAGCTGCTCCTCAGCCGCGGCCACGTCGGCCGTCCAGTAGATTGCGTCGAAAGCGCCGCAGACGATGACGCTGCCATCGGCGCGGCGTGCTGCAGGCAGGCGCGTGCTGCCAGCGGTCGATCTCGTCGACGCTCAGTCCGTAGCCGACGAGCGTCGCGTGGGTGCGCGCGCGGATCGTCGCGGGATCCTCCCGGTAGACCGCCTCCATGACCTCGCGGGCATCGCCGATCCCGGGGATCGACGGGATGCCGACAAAGCGCATGCCGAAACCGGCGGCGGCATCGAGCTTCGCGGTCCTGTGGATCGCGCGGCGCAGGGTCTCGTTGTCGGTGTAGGGATCGACGCCCAGCTTCTCGTACCAGTGGCGTTCGGCCGTCGTCAGACCGAGATGACGACTGACGTAATTCGTCGCGGCGGTCTCGCCCTTCGCAGTCGCATCGCCCGCTGTCGGGGTCCCCTTCCCGTCCGCAGGCGCAGTGACAGTCCGGTCGACCGAGGCGACCGTTTCCCTGCCGTCGCCGACGTAGCCGTGAAACAGGTGGGCAATGCCCTTCGGGATGCCGATGATCGTCGCCGCCGGATGCGTAACCACGGTAACCGCCGTCTCCAGCTGCGAGCCGACGCCGCGGGTCACGCTGCCGGACACGACCTCGACCCGCGAGGTCCTGTCGAGTTCGGTCAGTGCCCCGATCTCGTGAATGCGCAGCTCGAGCGCGGCGCGGCCATAGCTGCTGAAGTGGCCGAAGCGGCTGTCGATCTCGAACGGGTACATCAGGCCATCGCTCTGCACGGGCGCAACGACATGGAAGTCCGGGCCCGCGGCGAGCGCGCCCGGCAGGATGTCCGCGGGGAAGACGGCCGGCGGAGTCTCGAACCCCGCCGGCTCCTGCGCCGCCGCGCACACGACCAGCAGGCAGGCGGACAGGAAGGCGGCCACCGTCCGTCTGCTGCGACCGCATCCAGCCGTTGCCTGCCTCCCTGCCGCCTGGTCAGTCATGCATCGCTCCCTTCGTCGGTACGGCCATGGTGCGCCTGCCGCGCGCGGCGCACTACCGGCAGCAGCGCGAGTCCGAGCAGCCCGCACAGCTCCCAGGGACCGGTGGCGCCGCCGCCGCGACCGCCCGACACCCTGCCGGAGATGATCCGCACATTCGCCTTGCCTTCGTGGACGTCGTGCTCGAACGCGGCCAGTGCAGTATCGAAGTTGCCGATCATCTGGTCGGTTGCCGCGGCGAAACCCTCGGCGCTGGCTTTGCGGGTATTGCGGTCGGCATCGATCAGCGTCGAGGTGCCATGCGACGACCAGCTGCCCCCTGCACGCAGGATCAGCGAGCGCGATGCGGGGTCGACGACCGCAAGGTCCACCAGCGTCGTCGAGCTCTGGCTGCTGCCGGGCAGCACGTAGGCGCCGACGATCGTCAGGTACCCGAGCGACAGTTTGTTGTCGTCGGTATGCGAGACCTGGTCGTAGGAGACCAGCGCCATCACATCGATGTTGTACAGCCGCTGTACCCCGTCGAGCCCCGTGAAGCCGCGTTCATTGGTCAGGTAATAGTCCGGGATGATGACGATCTCACTGACGAAGCTGCGTGACGCGAAGCGCTCGCGGATCCGCTGCAGCAACTGCTCCTTCTGCGCCGCGTCGATCGGCGAGGGGCCGAAAGCCGCCTGCGAAGGCAGGAACGCGAGCCCGACCCGCAGCGGCACGTGCAGCTCCGGTACGGTGTTGGCCGGGGGCACCGCCGTGCCGTCCGGATACAGGAAATTCACGAGGCTCGAGCTGTGGCGCTGCTGCACCGTGCAGTTCGGCGTGCAGAACACGTGGTCGACCAGTGTGCATCCCGACAACAGCGCAACGGCGCTCAAGGCCGCAATCAACAGAGGTGTCTTCATCACTTTTCTCCTTGCCTGTGGTTGTAAATCCAGAGTGCGGCAATCGCGAGCGACAGGCTCGCCCCGAATCCGATCGCCGTGGCGCGCACCGGCGCCCCGGCGTGCATGGCGCCCATGTAGAGGCCGATCATCAGCAGCATCAGCGTGTTCTCGGCGAGGTTCTGGATGCCGATCGCGGTGCCGGCGCCGACGGACTCGCTGCCGCGCTCCTGCAGCAGCGCATTCAGCGGCACGACGAAGAAGCCGCCGCAGGCGCCGACCAGCGCCATCACCGCAAACGTGACCGGCAGCGTCGTTGCCCCGGCGAGCAGGCATACGGCGACACCGATCAGCACTCCGGCCGGCAGCGCCCGCGTCGCCCGCTCCAGGGTCACGAAACGTGCGGCAAGCGCAGCGCCGATGACGATGCCGACTGCGACCATTGCGTTGAGGTAAGCCGGCATCCGGTTGCTGACGATGCCGAGTGCGGCCGGCACCCACGCTACCAGCAGGAAGCGCAGCGTGGACCCTGCGCCCCAGAACAGGCTGGTGCCGGCGAGGCTCATCGCGGCATCCGGCATCCGCAGCAGCTTGCGCAGCGCGCCCGCGAACTCGCGCAGGGATTTGCCGGGCGAGAAGCTGCCCGCCGCGCGCTGCGGCTCCAGGCGCGGGATCAGCAGGTTGGCGCACGCGGCCAGCGCATAGGTCGCAGCGACGATCAGGAGCGTCGCCTGCACGTTCCAGTCCGCGAGCGTGCCGCCGGCGATCGCGCCCGCGAGGATCGCTGCGATCGTCGAGGACTCCATCAGGCCATTGGCCCTGACCAGCTGCTGCGCCGATGCGAGTTCGGAGAGGATCCCGTACTTCGCCGGCGAGTAACTTGCTGCGCCGATGCCGACGAGACCGTACATCAGGAAGGGGTTGACGCCGATCCAGATGCCGGCCGCGCCGGCGAGCTTCATGCCGTTGGCGAGGAACATCACCTGGCCCTTGGGGCGCGAGTCGGCGAACGCACCGACGAACGGCGCCAGCAGGATGTAGGCGCCGACGAAGAACTCCTGCAGCAAGGGCGCAGTCCACGCCGGGTAGCGGTCGTTGCGCAGCAGCGCCAGCGCCCCGAACAGCAGCGCGTTGTCGGCGAGCGCCGAGAGGAACTGCGCGACGAGGACTGCGACGAGACCGCGCGACCAGAGGCCACGCGGGTTCATGCCGCACTCCCGCCCGCAGTGAGCGACGCCGCTGCGAGGGTCTGCAGCTGTACGTAGTCGGTCTTGCCCGAGCCGAGCAGCGGGATGGCGGCGATGCGGCGGATGTCGCGCGCAATCGCGAGCTCGGCGCAGCCCAGCGCCCGCGCGGCAGCGCTCAGCTGTTCGCGGTTCAGGCCCGGGGCGGTCGTGAACAGCACCACCGCCTCGCCCTTGGCGGCATCCGCACGGCTCGTTGCCGCATGCATGAAGCCGGGAGCCGCCAGGGCCGCGATGCGCTCGACGACCTCCAGCGATACCATCTCGCCGGCGATCTTCGCGAAACGCTTGACGCGGCCGCGGATCTGCACGAAGCCGTCCGCGTCGATCGTGACGATGTCGCCGGTCGCGTACCAGCCTGGACCGATCGACGCCGGCGGCTGGATCACGCCCGGCTGTTCGACCCGCAGGTAGCCCTTCATGACGTTGGGTCCGCGGACGTGCAGCGCGCCACCCTCGCCGATGCCCGGAATCGGCTCCAGCGCATACTCGAGGCCGGGCAGGATCTGGCCGACCGTGCCCGCGCGGCAGGCCATCGGCACGTTGACCGCGATGACCGGCGCACACTCGGTCACGCCATAGCCCTCGAGGATGCGCAGGCCGAACTTGTCGCTCCACAGACGGCGCACGTCCTCGCCGAGCTTCTCTGCCCCGGCGACGACGTAGCGCAGCCGGCCGAAGTCGTAGGGGTGGGCAAACTTGCCGTAGTTGGCGAGGAACGTCGAGGTCCCGAACAGCACGGTGCAGTTCCGGTCGTAGACCAGCTCCGGGATGATCCGGTAGTGCAGCGGGCTCGGGTACAGGAACACCTTGCAGCCCGAGACCAGCGGCATGATCGCGCCGCAGGCGAGGCCGAAGGAGTGGAACAGCGGCAGCGCAACCATGAACCGGTCGAGCGGCGAGAAATCGGCAACTGCACGCAGCTGCGCGATGTTCGCGAGGAGGCTCGCATGACTGTGCACGACGCCCTTCGGACTGCCTTCCGAGCCCGACGTGAACAGCACAACCGCGGCATCGTCCGGGGTCTGGCGCTGCTGCGCGCGGCGCGGCAGCGCCAGATGCGCGAGGATCCACAGGCGGTCCGCGAGCGTCGCCTGAGCCTTCAGGTCCTCCAGATACAGGATCTGCACGCCGCGCAGTGCGTCGACCAGTCCCTGCAGCCGCGCCTTGTCGACGAACGCGCGCGAAGCGACTACGGTGCGGATACCGGCCGCGGTGCAGGCCGAACTCACGCCGAGTGCGCCGGCCGTGTAGTTCAGCATCGCGGGCACGCGCTTCGCAGCCGACAGGCCGAGCACCAGACTCAAGGTGGGCGCCGCATTCGGCAACAGCACACCGACGATCTCGTCGGGCACGGTGCGCGCTGCCAGCAGACGCTGCATGCCGAGCGCCATCTTCAGCAGCGAGCCGAAGGACTCGGGCTGCATCCGCACATCCTCGACCAGCGGGTAGCGGGAGCCGAAGGTATCGCGCGCATCGAGAAAGGCCTCGTACAGCGTGCGCTGCGCACGCGTCGCGACCAGCATCTCGACCAGGATCGCGCGCATCAGCTCGCCGGCGCGGCGGCGACGCAGCTTCGCGGACGGCAACGCCGGCATCGGGATCGCGCGCCGCGGCAGCACCGTCATGCGGATCCGCGGCAGCAGCCGGCGCGGATAGATGCCGGCGAGGCGGCTGAAGTAACTCTGGCCGGCGCCCTCGATGCGCACCGGGACGATCGCAGCAGCGGTGCGCGCGGCGACAAACGCGGCGCCGTCGTAGACCTTCATCAGCGAGCCGGTCACGGTGATCCGCCCTTCCGGAAAGATCACGACCGGCCTGCCGCTCTCGACCAGCTTGCAGACCATCTTGATCGCCAGCGGGCTGTTCGAATCGACGGCCAGGTGCGGGACGAAGCGCAGGAACAGGCGGATGAGCTTTTGCTGCAGTATTTCGCGATGCACGACGAACACCGCGTCGACGGGCAGGAAAACCCCGAGCAGCAGGCCGTCGAGGAATGACTCGTGGTTGGCGACGATCAGCGTGCGCGGATTGTCGAACTGCGCAGAATCCCCGGAGATACGGACCCGGAACAGGCGGCCGATCACCGCGCGCAGCAGCCAGCGGCCGATGCGCTGCGCGAGCGAAGTAGTGGAATGGTTCATTGTCAGACTCCCTGGTGCGACGGTCCTTGCGGTGGACCATGGCGAAGAAGTTGACAGCGGATCGCATATGTTGCGACTTTTTATTAAAAGTTGTTTATATTTGAACCATTAGTATCGGAAGTTGATACCCATGAATGCCGAAATCGCCCATGTGATCGACACGGTCAAGCGCCAGCTGAAGGCCCAGGGCAAGACCTACCAGGACGTGGCGCGGCACCTGAAACTGTCCGAGGCCAGCGTAAAGCGCCTGTTCTCGAGTGAGCGCTTCACGGTTGAGCGGCTGGCCGAGATCAGCGGGTTCCTCGGTTTCACGCTCGCCGAGTTGCTGCAGGCCGCCGCCTCCTCGGTGCCTGAGCTCGACACGCTGACGAGTGCACAGGAAGCACAGCTGGTCTCGGACGAGAAGCTGCTGCTGGTCGCCGTGCTGGCGTTGAACCACTGGACACTGGCCGACATGGTCGGCTGGTACCAGCTCTGCACGCGCGAAGTGGTGCAGCGCCTGCGCATCCTCGACCGCATGGGGGTCATCGAACTGCTGCCTGGCGAACGGATCCGCCGCCGCGCACGCCGCGACTTCGACTGGCTGCCCAACGGGCCGATCAAGCAGTATTTCTCGACTCAGGGAATCGGCGATTTTCTGCGCGGGCCGTTCGACGAGCTCGAGGAAACGCTGGATTTCGCGCACGGCATGCTGACGCCGGCGGCGCAGGCGGAACTCAAGGTCGAGCTGCGCCGTCTGCGGCGCAAGCTCGCGAGCCTGCATGAGGAGAGCGTGCCCGCACCGCTCCCGGACAAGCGCGGCATGGGACTGCTGCTGGCGATGCGGCGCTGGGAGCCGGTCGCCTTCGCGAAACTGCGGCGGCCGCTGCCGCTGACGCCCTGAGCGTCAGGCCTTGCGCAGGAATTCCGCTTTGAGCATGAACGTACCGCCATCGGTCCTGCACTCGACCGCGTGGTCCCCACCCACCAGCCGGATACCCTTGATGCGGGTGCCCACTTTCAGCGTCACGGACGAGCCCTTCACCTTCAGGTCCTTGATCAGCGCAACGGCATCGCCGTCGGCCAGCACGGCGCCGTTCGCATCGCGCACCGCTGCCTCGGCGTCGTCATCAGGCGTTGACGACGGCGCCGTCGCAGCCGCCCATTCATGACCGCAATCGGCACAGACCAGGAGGGCGCCGTCAGGATAGGTGTTGCCGAGGCGGCAGACGGGACAGGCGGGGGTCTCGGGCATCGTGCGGCGCATGGTAACAGTACGGCCGCGCTGATGACATTGAGCATCGCCCACGCGCGGCTTCGATACTGTGGTCAGCATCTCACTGATGCTGATGTTGCTGGTGGCGAGCGGCCATGCCATGACGGCAGTGCGCCACGTGGGCAGCACCGGGACGCCGGATGCGCAGCAGCGCCGGCGACTGGCTGTTGCTGCTCGGCCTGTCGCTGGCCCTTATCCTGGTCGTGGACTGGGCCCAGGACGAGGAACCGCGGCTGCGCTAGTAGAGCAGCAGCTTGCCCGCGACCAGCAGCAGCGTCAGTGCGAGCAGCAGCCGCAGCAGCCGCTCGGGCAGGCGCCCCGCGAAACGGCTGCCGAGATAGATGCCCGGCAGCGAGCCGATCAGCAGCGAGCCCAGCAGGGTCCAGTTCACGTCGCCGAACAACCAGTAGCCGACGCCCGCGACCAGCGTCAGCGGCACCGCATGGGCGAGGTCCGCGGCGACCAGCCGCACTGCAGGCAGGCGTGGATACAGGAACAGCAAAGCCGCGATGCCGAGTGCACCCGCGCCGACCGACGACAGCGTTACCAGCACGCCGAGGAGAGCCCCCGTGATGACGGTCAACGCCGGATGACGCGGCGCTGCGTCGAGCTGCACCCGTGACAGGCGCCGCAGCCGGGCGCGCCAGAGCATCGCGAATGCGGTGATCAGCAGCGCAAGGCCGAGCGCCGTCGTGAGGATCCTCGGGTTCTCGGGCGGCTGCATGAAGCGGTGCAGCACGAACAGCGTGCAGATCGCGGCGGGAAGGCTGCCGGCCGCCAGCAGGGCCGTGACGCGCCATTGCACGTCGCCGCGCCGCGCATAGACCCAGGTCCCGCCGCTCTTGGTGATCGCCGCATGCAGCAGGTCGGTGCCGACCGCGGTCGCCGGATGGATGCCGAACAGCAGCACCAGAATCGGCGTCATCAGCGAACCGCCGCCCACGCCGGTGAGACCGACGATGACGCCGACGGCGAAGCCCGACAGTGACTGGGCGAACTGGACCATCAGGCTACTATAGACAAACCGGTGCAAAGATTTTCATTCACTGCGCTGACGGCGACGGGCATGATGGCGCCCTGCAAGTAAAGGCAACCGGATCAAGGAGAGAGTCATGAAGCTACTTCGCGTTGGCGCATCTGGCCACGAACGCCCCGCCCTGCTGGACGACGCCGGTGCGCTGCGTGACTTGACCGGTGTCGTCGCGGACATCGGCGGGGATGTGCTGCTGCCGTCGGGACTGGCGCGGTTGCGCGGCGTCGACACGGGCCGGCTGCCGCTGATCGAGGGTGCGCCGCGCATCGGTCCCTGCGTCGCCCCGATCGGCAAGATCATCTGCGTCGGACTCAATTACAGCGACCATGCGGCCGAGGCGAACATGGAACTGCCGAAGGAACCGATCCTGTTCCTGAAGCCCACCAGTGCGATCTGCGGCCCGGACGACGCGGTCGAAATCCCGCTGGGCGCCGAGAAGACTGATTGGGAGGTCGAGCTCGGGGTCGTGATCGGCATGCCGGGCAAGTATGTCCCACAGGAGCGCGCGATGGACCACGTCGCCGGCTATTGCATCGTCAACGACGTCTCGGAGCGCGCCTACCAGATCGAGCGCAGCGGACAATGGGACAAGGGCAAGGGCTGCGACACCTTCGCGCCGATCGGCCCATGGCTGGTCACCCAGGATGAGATCGCCGATCCCCAGACTCTCGACATGTGGCTCGAGGTCAGCGGTCATCGCTATCAGAACGGCAATACCCGCACGATGGTGTTCGGCGTCGCCCACCTCGTCGCGTACATCAGCCAGTTCATGAGCCTGCGGCCGGGCGACGTGATCGCGACCGGGACACCGCCCGGGGTCGGCATGGGCCAGAAACCTCCACGCTACCTGCGTGCCGGCGAGACCATGCGTCTCGGCATTGCAGGCCTCGGCATCCAGACCCAGCGCGCGGTTCCCGCGACGCTGCTGTAAGGAGCACCGCCATGAACCAGCTCGACCTCAAGGCCCGCAGCGCCGTGGTCACCGGCGGCGCCCGCGGCATCGGCTACGCAATCGCGGAGCGGCTGCTGCGCTCCGGCGCGCAGGTCTCGCTGTGGGACATCGACGCCGCGCGGCTGCAGGAAGCGGCCGCTGCACTCGGAACCTTCGGGCAGGTGCATACCGTAGCGCTGGACCTGACGCAGGACGAGGCGGTCCAGGCGGCCGCGCAGGCGAGCGCCGCGCGTTTCGGGCGGATCGACATCCTCGTCAACAACGCCGGCATCACCGGCGGCAATGGCGCGCTGTGGGAACTCGACCCCGCCGCGTGGAAACGCGTGATCGAGGTCAACCTGATCGGTCCTTACCTCACGTGTCGCGCGGTCGTGCCGCTGATGCTTCAGCAAGGCTACGGGCGCATCGTCAACATCGCGTCCGTCGCCGGCAAGGAAGGCAACCCCAACGCCTCGCATTACAGTGCGTCGAAGGCCGGCCTCATCGCGCTGACCAAGTCGCTGGCCAAGGAACTGGCGACCCGCGGCATCCTCGTGAACTGCGTGACGCCGGCGGCAGCGAAAACCGAGCTGTTCACGCAGATGACTCCGCAGCACGTCGAATACATGCTGTCGAAGATCCCGATGAACCGCTTCGTCGAACCCTCCGAGATCGCAGCGCTGTCCTGCTGGCTCGCGAGTGAGGAGTGTTCATTCTCGACGGGCGGCGTGTTCGACATCTCCGGCGGGCGCGCCACCTACTGAACGGGAGGCAGGAATCCCGGGAAACTACGTAAGGACACGGGGAAGCCCAGGGCTCAGACTCTTCCGCGGCGATGCAGGACATGGCCCGCGCAGAAGGAACCCGCAGATTGGCCGACCTTAAGGACGATGGCCGGCCCCTCTTGGGACATCCGCGGGGACTGTTCTACCTGGCGTTCACGGAAGCCTGGGAGCGATTCTCCTATTTCGGGATGATTGCGCTGCTGGCGCTCTACATGGTCGATGCGCTGCTGCTGCCGGGCCATGCAGCCCACGTCGCCGGACTCTCGTCGCTGCGGGCCGGCCTGGAGCAACACACCGGCGCGCTGTCGCCGCAGGCTTTTGCGTCGTGGATCTTCGGGCTCTACACCGGCTTCGTCTACTTCACGCCGCTGCTGGGCGGCGCCGTGGCCGACCGCTGGCTGGGCCATCGGAATGCCGTGATCATCGGCGCCCTGTCGATGGCCGCCGGACACCTGGCGATGGCCTTCGATGCGACGTTCCTGTTCGCACTGTTGCTGCTCATCATCGGTTCCGGGCTGCTGAAGGGGAACATCGCCTCGCAGGTGGGTGCACTGTATCCGGCGGATGCCGAATCAGCGCGTACCCGCGGCTTCACGCTGTTCGCCGTCGGTATCAATGTCGGGGCGGTCCTCGGTCCTCTGCTGTGCGGCTTCCTCGCGCAGCACTACGGCTGGCATTACGGGTTCGGCGTCGCAGCGCTGTTCATGCTGCTCGGCCTCGCCACCTATCTGCGTGGGCTTCGTTACCTGCCCGCGAGGGTCGAGCGCTCCAATAGCGCGCCTCACCCGCTGACGCCGGCCGACTGGCGCACCATTGCCGCGCTGCTCGGCACGATCACGATCACGATTTTCTCGTCCATTGGCTACTACCAGTCCTTCAACGTCAACCCGATCTGGATCGAGCAGCACGTCGACCTGCGGGTCGGCGGATTCGACATACCCGTGCCCTGGTTCCAGTCATTCGACTCGGTGTGCTGCATCGCCGGCGTGCCACCGCTGATCTGGCTGTGGCGCAGGGGCGCGCTACGCGGCCAGGAACCGGACGACATTGCCAGGATCGGCGTCGGTGCGTGGCTGACTGCCGGCAGCAATCTGGTACTCGTGGCGGGGATCCTCATCGGCGGGAATGGTCGCATCGGCCTGATCTGGCCGCTGCTGTATTCGGCGGGACTCGGCATCAGCTGGCTGTATTACTGGCCGGTCCTGCTCGCCCTGGTCTCGCAGGCGGCTCCTGCACGCGTGAATGCGACGATGCTGGGCGTGGTTTACCTGAGCCTGTTCGTAGCGGGCCTCGTCTACGGACCGCTCGGCGCGCTGTACGAGTCCCTGGGGCCCGCGGCATTCTGGGGACTGCACGCGGCGATCGCGGCGGTCGGCGGCCTGCTGGTCGCGCTGTTCGGTCGGCGCCTGGCGCGGGCGCTGGAGCCGGTCCGCGGATAAGGCGCGAGGCCGAGCGTGTGTATCGAGACGAGCTTGCGCTGCAGCCGCATGACGCACGGGCCCTGTGCGATCTGACACAGGCGCCGAAGGCGCAAAGACGTCGAACGCAAGCGCGCTGCGCCAGAGCCGCGTCAGGGCGGCACGCGCGCCTTTGGGAGCCGACTCATGATGGTGTAGGCAGACCGCGTGATCGGTTCGACGTGCGTCCCAACGGCTGCAAACCCGAGGCGCTGATAGAAGCGTGGATTGCGGCTATCGAAGGTTTCCAGGTAACAGGGCACCCCAGTGGCGTCAGCCTCCGCCAGCGTAATCTCGAGGAGACGGGCGCCGATACCCTGGCCCTGGGCCGCAGGAGCAACTCCAACGATCGACAGGTACCAGGCGGACCTCGCAACCACGGCCTCTGCCCGCGGGGTCATGTAGCCAACCAGACGATGATAGATCTCTGCACCGCGGGCACCGATCGCATCGGTCAGAAAAGTCGCTTTCGCGCGCGACTCTGCGTCCGCACTCGCCTCGTCGAGAGGTAGGCGCCAGACGGCTGCACCACAGAAACCCTGGGGCCATATCACCAACCGACCGTTGCGATGCCCTTCGCCCATGGAGTAATCAAAATAGCGTGCCAATGCCGCCCGGCGCGCGCCCTCGTTGTCGAACTCCGTGGAGATCGCGGCGTAAAACGGATCAAACCGGAGTGAGTCGACGAGGGCATCAAGCGCTGCGGCCGGTTGGGTCAACTGCATCGGAAAAGTATAGATGAATCCCGCGCGGACCGGCGTGCCTGGATTGCGTCCATGAATGCAGCTTTTCCGCGGGCCGACTGTAGAATGACCGGCGCTTCTCCACATTCCCATGGGTGCCTGGTCGATGGAACTGCTTGAGCGAGAGAGACATTTCGCCGAGTTATCCGCCTGGTTCAGTGCCGCGACGCAACGCGAGGGCTGTGTCGCGCTGGTTCGTGGCGAGGCCGGCGTCGGCAAATCCGCACTGCTGCAGGAGTTTACGAGGCAGCAGCGCGATGCGCGTGTGCTATGGGGCGCCTGCGACGCGCTCTTCACGCCACGACCGCTGGCGCCGCTGCATGACATTGCGCGGCAGACTCAGGGCGCATTATTGGCCGCGGTCAATTCGGGCGCGAACCGCGACGAAATATTCACCGCATCGCTTGATGAACTCGAGCGTGGCAAAGTCCTGGTCGTCCTGGAAGACATGCATTGGGCGGACGAGGCGACGCTCGATCTCCTCAAGTACCTGGGTCGGCGGATACACCGCACCCACGCGATGCTCGTGGCCACGTACCGCGACGATGAGGTTGGCCCGCGGCATCCGCTGCGGTTCGTCATTGGCGACCTGCCCCGCGCCAATACAACCCGGATGTCGCTCTCGCCCCTGTCGGAACCTGCGGTGGAACAGCTTGCAGAACGGGCCGGGCGCCCGTCACAGGGCTTGCACCGCGTCACGGGCGGCAATCCCCTGTTCGTGACTGAGGTGCTGGCCACGGTAGCCGGCGCGGTGCCGGTTACCGTGCGCGATGCCGTGCTCGCGCGTGCGGCCAGACTTTCTCCGGCCGCGCGCGAAATCGCCGAGCTCGTCTCCGT
>Ga0302279_10001793_pt1 | contig 29774 bp, 25 predicted proteins | sample III_Bog_N3_3_FD_194541 | JGI IMG/M metagenome (GOLD analysis project Ga0302279, IMG submission 194541) | Peat permafrost microbial communities from Stordalen Mire near Abisko, Sweden - III_Bog_N3_3 | ecosystem: Environmental > Terrestrial > Soil > Wetlands > Peat | place: Sweden: Abisko... | reverse complement strand
CAGGCCCTCGACATCGCCGTCCGGCCCCAGCGCCGGCGTCTTCTTCACGCGTCGCCCCAGCGGCGCCACGGTCTGCTGGCAGCGCAGCGCCGGGCTGGTCAACACCCGCGCGGAATCGGGCAGGAACTGGTTGAGCCAGTCCGCCACGCGGCGCGCCTGGCGCTCGCCCTTGGGGCTGAGCGGTCGCTCGAGGTCGGCCACCGGGTCGTCGAGATGGTCGCCGGCTTCGGCGTGACGCCACAGGATCAGGTCCATTTCCTTCGCTCCAGGGACAACAGGTTGGGGCTGACTATTTGCGAAAGCGCGCCATCAGCGCCTGCTGCGCGCTCACGCCGTCGCTGCCGATGCGCTCGTACTTGCCATTGGAGCGCAGCATCCATGCATCCCGTGTGTCATGCAGGTACGGCACCAGGCATTCGTCGATCACCCGCTGGCGCATCGCCGGATCGCGGATCGGCCAGGCCAGCTCGATGCGGCGAAGCATGTTGCGCAGCATCCAGTCGGCGCTTGACAGGTACAGCGCCTCCTCGTCGGCCGACTCGCCCCAGCGCAGGTAGACGATGCGCGAATGCTCCAGGAAGCGGCCGACGACCGAGCGAACGCGGATGTTGCTCGTCAGTCCCTCGATGCCCGGCGGCAGCGAACAGGCGCCGCGCACGATCAGGTCGATGCTGGCGCCCGCTTGCCCTGCGCCGACCAGCGCTTCGATCAGCGGGTTGTCGGTCAGCGCATTGACCTTGACGACGATGCGCGCCGGCTTGCCCGCGCGCGCTGCCTCGGCCACCTGCCCGATGTTGGCGAGCAGGCGCTTGTGCAGCACGAACGGCGCGGTCAACAAGTGGCGCGGCGGCTTCATGCGCGTCAGGCTGGCAATCTGCTGGAAGATCTGGTCGGCGTCGGCGGTGATGCCGTCGTCGGCGCTGAGGTAGCCGATGTCCGTGTACAGGCGCGCCGTCTTCGGGTTGTAGTTGCCGGTGGACAGGTGCACATAGCGGCGCAGGCGCGGCCCGCGCGCCGATGGCTCGCGCCGCGTCACTAGCAGCAGCTTGGCGTGCGTCTTCAGGCCGACGATGCCGTAGACCACCTGCGCGCCGACGGCCTCCAGGCGCTCGGCCCAGTTGATGTTGGCCTCCTCGTCGAAGCGCGCCTTCAGCTCCACGACCACCATCACTTCCTTGCCGCGCCGCGCCGCCTCGATCAGCAGGTCCATCAGAACCGACTTCTCGCCCGTGCGGTAGATCGTCTGCTTGATGGCCAGCACCTGCGGATCGAGCACGGCTTCGCGCAGGAATTCCACCACCGGCTCGAAGCTCTCGAACGGATGGTGCAGCAGCACATCGCCCTCGCGCAGGCGATCGAACATCGACCCGGTGCGCGGCAGCCGGCCGCGCGGCCACGACGCCTCGTAGGGCGCGAAACGCAGTTCGGGCCCGTGCACCGGATCGGTGGCCTGGTCGATCAGCTCGTTCAGGCGCACCAGGTTCACCGGCCCGTTGACGCGATGCAGCGCTGCCTCGGGCAGGTCGAACTGCGCCAGCAGCAGGCGCCACAGTGCCTCGGGGCAGGTGTTGACGACCTCGAGCCGGATCGCGCGCCCGTAGTGCCGCGTCGTCAAGCCCCGGCGCAGCGCCTGGCGCAGGTTGCGGATGTCGTCCTCGTCGATTTCCAGCTCGGAATCGCGCGTGACGCGGAACTGCGAGAACGATTCGACGACGCGGCCCGGAAACAGCTCGGCCAGGTGCGCGCGGATCACGCTGGACAGCAGCACGAAGTGCTGCTCGCCCTTGGGACAGCACGCCTCCGGCAGCTTGATCACGCGCGGCAGCACTCGCGGCACCTTGACGATGGCGATCGTGTTCTCGCGGCCGAACGCGTTGCGCCCGCCCAGCTGCACGATGAAATTCAGCGACTTGTTGGCGACCTGCGGGAACGGGTGCGCAGGGTCGAGGCCGACCGGCACCAGCAGCGGCCGCACCTCGCGCTCGAAGAAGCTCGCGACCCAGTTGCGCTGCGCCGCCGTGCGCTCGGCGTGGTTGACGACACGGATGCCATGCAGGGCCAGCGACGGCATCACCTGCTCGTTGAAGACGGCGTACTGCTCGTCGATCAACGCATGCGCCTCGACCGAGATGGCGGTCAGCTCGCGCAACGCGTCGCCGGCGCCCGGCGCCCTCGCGGCTTCGAGCGCGCCGGCGAAGCGCACCTCGAAGAACTCGTCGAGGTTGGATGACACGATGCTGACGTAGCGCAGGCGCTCGAGCAGCGGAACGTCCGCGCGCAGAGCCTGTGCCAGCACGCGGCGATTGAATTCGAGGATGGAACGTTCGCGGTTGAGCAGCGGCACGCGCGGTGCGGGAATCGCCAGGGGTACGTCAGTCATGGCCGGCAGTTTATGAACGTTTGATGACAACTTGGAGACGACGGGGCGGGCTTACCCGCAAAGAGCTCGCCCCATCGCCGTGATTCCGCGCAAGGAAAGAGCCGTCGAGCCGACATCATTGCGGCGTGCCGGCAGGCGCAACGCCCACGAGCTCCGCCCCCAGCGCGCCGCCGACCAGTTGGAGGGTCACCGGGGCGCCCGCCGCAGCCCGCTGCCACAACGCCTCGTCCACGCACTCGTCGAGCGGCCGCGGCACCGCGCCATCGTCCGCGGCGCTGCGCACCTCCAGCCGGAAGCGGCAATCGGCCTCGGGCGCCAGCGGCACTTTGCGCGAAACGATGCCGGCCTCGGTGCGCGTCACGCCGGCAAGTGCGGTCAAGGTCGCCGGGATTGCCTGGGACACCAGCAACCACGCGACCAAGGTGGCCGCGACCATCACAAAGCCCATGAACAGCGCCTTGCCGCCACGGTCGAACTCGCGCTGTGCGTCGGCTCGAGCCCGCGTGCGCGCCACGGCGCGCGTGAACGCCGCCCCTGCCACCAGCGCGAGAAGCGGCGCGGCAACGCGCAAAGTCGAGACCGGCTGAAAAGCAACATGCCACGCCAGGCCCCAGGCGTCCCAGGCCGCAGCGACTGCCAGCACCAGGCCCAAGGCGATGCCACCGGTTGCGCGCGGTCCGTCGCTGACCTGATTCATTGCGCAGGCTCCGCGTCCGCAGGCATCAATCCGACCTGCTCGCCAACCAGCAAAGCCGGCACGCCCACCACGGCAATGCACGCGGCCAAGCTCGTCGTCCGCGGGCGAGCGGCAGGGGTCGGCACTTGCGTCAAGTCAATGCGCCTCGTCCCAATTCGACCCGACGCCCACCTCGGCGATCAACGGCACCGACAACTGCGCCACGCCTGCCATCAGCTTCGGGATCTCTACCTTGGCCCACTCGATCTCGGCCTCGGGCACCTCGAACACCAGTTCGTCGTGCACCTGCATGACCATGCGCGTGCCTCGGCCCTCGTCGTCCAGCGCCTTCTGCACCGCCAGCATCGCCAGCTTGATCAGGTCGGCGGCGGTGCCCTGCATCGGCGCGTTGATGGCCTGGCGTTCGGCGCCGGCGCGCAGCGGGCCGTTGCCGCCGTTGATGTCGGGCAGCGAGATGCGGCGTCCGAACAGGGTCTCGACGTAGCCCTTTTCCGCGGCGCTGGCCTTGGTCTCGTCCATGTAGCGCCGCACGCCCGCAAAGCGCGCGAAGTAGCGGTCGATGTAGTCCTTGGCGGCCTTCTGCTCGATGCCCAGCGATTGCGACAATCCGAACGCGCCCATGCCGTAGATCAGCCCGAAGTTGATCGTCTTGGCGTAGCGGCGCTGCTCGTTGGTGACCTCCTCGGCCGCCAGGTTGAACACCTCCGACGCGGTCGCACGATGCACGTCCATGCCGTCGTTGAAGGCGCGCAGCAGTCCCGGATCCTGGCTGATGTGCGCCATCAGCCGCAGCTCGATCTGCGAGTAGTCGGCCGACACGATCACATGCCCCGGCGGCGCCACGAACGCCTCGCGCACGCGCCGCCCTTCGGGCGTGCGGATGGGAATGTTCTGCAGGTTGGGATCGTTGCTGGACAACCGTCCCGTGATCGCCACCGCCTGCGCGTAGTGCGTGTGCACGCGGCCGGTGTCGGGGTTGATCATCAGCGGGAGCTTGTCGGTGTACGTGCCCTTGAGCTTGGACAGTCCGCGATGCTCCAGCAGCTTTGCTGGCAACGGATAGTCCAGTGCCAGCCTCTCGAGCACGCTCTCGTCGGTGGACGGCGCGCCCGAGGCCGTCTTCTTGGCCACCGGCAGCCCGAGCTTGCCAAACAGGATCTCGCCGATCTGCTTGGGCGATCCGAGATTGAACGGCTGGCCCGCGATCTCGTAGGCTTCGTTCTCCAGCGCCATCATGCGCTCGGCCAGCACGCGCGACTGCTCCGCGAGCCGGTCGCGATCGATCAGCACGCCATGCCGTTCGACGCGTCCCAGCACCCCGCTGGCCGGCATCTCGATCTGCTCGTAGACGAACTTCATGCCCGGGTTGGCGGCCAGGCGCGGATAGAGCGTCTGGTGCACCTGCAGCGTCATCTCGCTGTCCTCGCCGGAATACAGCGCGGCGCGCTCGATGTCCACCTGCGAGAACGGGATCTGCTTGGCGCCCTTGCCGCACAGGTCCTCGTAGTCCAGGCCCTTGCGCTCCAGGTGGCGCTGCGCCAGGCTGGACAGCGAGTGCGGCCGATGCGCCTCCAACACGTAGCTCTCCAGCAGCGTGTCGTGCGCCCAGCCCTGCACCGTGATGCCGATGTTGGCGAACACGTGGTGGTCGTACTTGATGTGCTGGCCGACCTTGGCCGCGGCCGGATTCTCCAGCCACGGGCGCAGCCGTGCGATGACCTCGTCGAACGCCAACTGGTCGGGCGCGCCAGGATAGTCGTGGCGCAGCGGGATGTAGGCGGCCTTGCCGGGCTCGACCGCGAACGAGATGCCGACGATGCGGGCGCGCATCGCGTCCAGCGAGTCGGTCTCGGTGTCCAGCGCGGACAGCGCGGCTGCCTGCAGCCTGGCGATCCAGGCGTCCAGCCGCTCGAACGTGAAGATCGTCTCGTACTCGCCCGCGGGCTTGGCGGCAGGGCTCGCTGAAGACCCGGCCGCGACCTCGTCGTCGAACAGCCCGCGGCTGGCGCCGGCGGCCGGCGCCGGCGCCTGCTCGATCGCCGCGGCGCGCTGCAGCCGTTCGGTCTCCTCGATCCAGCTGCGAAAGCCGTACTGGCGATAGAACTCGAGCAGCCGCGGGTGATCCAGCGGCCGCAGCGCCAGCGCATCCAGCGCCGGCCAGTTGTCGACGTGCGGCGCCATGTCGTGGTCGGTCAGCACCGTCACCAGCTTGCGGCCCATGGGCAGCCAGTCGAGCGCGGCGCGCAGGTGCTCGCCGACGGCGCCCTTGATCGTCGGCGCGGCCGCGACCACGCCGTCAAGCGATCCGTGCTCCTGCAGCCACTTGACCGCCGTCTTCGGGCCTACCTTGTTGACGCCGGGCACGTTGTCGACGGTGTCGCCGACCAGCGCCAGGTAGTCGACGATGCGCTCGGGCGGCACGCCGAACTTGGCCAGCACGCCGGCGACGTCCAGCGTCTCGTTGCTCATCGTGTTGATCAGCGTGACGTGCTCGTTGACCAGCTGCGCCAGGTCCTTGTCGCCCGTGGAGATCACCGTCTTCCAGCCGGCCGCGGTGGCGGCACGGGCCAGCGTGCCGATCGCGTCGTCGGCCTCTATGCCGGGCACCATGATGATCGGCCAGCCCAGCATCTCGACGACCGCGTGGATCGGCTCGATCTGCAGCGCCAGGTCTTCCGGCATCGACGAGCGGTTGGCCTTGTATTCGGGATACCACTCGTCGCGGAAGGTCTTGCCCTTGGCGTCGAACACACAGGCGGCGTAGTCGGCGCCGATCTGCTCGCGCAGCAGCTTCATCATCGAGACCATGCCCCGGATCGCACCGGTGGGCACGCCGCCGGGGCCGCGCAGGTCGGGCAATGCGTGGTACGCGCGGTAGAGATAGCTGGAGCCATCCACCAGGAGCAGGGTCTTGTCGGTCATTGCGCCATTGTGCCGGGCGCCGGCGCCAGACGCGCTCGGCCGCAACGCATCGAAACCCCGGCGCAAGCCCGCCGGGGCGCGAGCGACTAGAATGAAGCGATGATTGCCCGCCTCGCTTCTCCCCTCGTTTTCGCCGCCTTCCTGGCGTTGGCGGGCACGTCCGCCTTCGCGGAGCGCGGCCCGAACCCGCCTTCGGTCACGCCTGCACCGGCTCCGGCCCCTGCGGCGCCCGAAGCGAGCGTCGACCCGGCCACCGGCGCGCTGGTCGAGACGACGCCGGCCGCCAAGACCAAGGACGGGAAGTCCGAGCATCTGGTGACCGAGGACTCGCAGGTCAAGATCGAGGAGACGCGCGTGCGCGGCGTCACGACCAAGATCGTCGTGCACTCCAAGATCACCGGCGGCAGCTACGAGCTCAAACCGGAAGATCTGACCAAGCCGCTGGATCCCAGAACGGGCAAGCCGCTCGATCCGGCAGCGGGCCAGCGCACGTTCAACTGGACCTTCTGAAGCCGTGTCCAACGCGCCGGTCGTGGTCGCCGTGAGTCGCCGCGCCGTGACCTGCCTGTCGAGTCTCTGATGGCTGTCTATACCGAAGTCGACGCCGCCACGGCGGCCGCGCTGCTGCGCACGCTGGACGCCGGCACGCTCACCGGCATGGAAGGCTGCGCCGGCGGCATCGAGAACACCAACTACTTCGTCCACACCGACAAGGGCGACTGGGTGCTGACGGTGTTCGAGCGGCTCGGTTTCGACCAGTTGCCTTTCTACCTCGGCCTGATGCAGCACCTGGCGCGCAAGGGCCTGCCGGTGCCCGAGCCGCGTACCGACGCCAGGGGCAACTTCCTGCACTCGATCGGCGGCAAGCCGGCGTCGCTGGTCAATCTGCTGCCCGGCCAGAGCATCACCGCGCCGATGCTCGCGCACTGCTCGCTGCTGGGCGTCACGCTGGCACACCTGCACACGGCAGCGCTCGACTACCCGGCGCAGCAGCCCAACCTGCGCGGCCTGGACTGGTGGGCGCAGACCGTGCCCGTCGTGCGCCCGCACGTGGGCGCCGCGCTGGCGCAACGCCTGGACGACGAGCTGGACTTCCAGCAACGCTTCCACGCCGCCGCCAGCACGCAGTCGCTGCCGCGCGGCCCGGTGCATGCCGACCTGTTCCGCGACAACGCGCTGTTCGACGGCCCGCCCGAATCGCCCAGGCTGTCGGGGGTGTTCGACTTCTACTTTGCCGGCGTCGACCACCACCTCTTCGACCTGGCCGTGTGCATCAACGACTGGTGCATCGACCTGGACACCGGCCGCCTCGAGCCCGAGCACGCCGAGGCGCTGCTGCGCGCCTACCACCTGCATCGGCCGATGAGCTCGGCCGAATTGCGCGCGCTGCCCGGCATGCGCCGCGCCGCCGCCCTGCGCTTCTGGCTGTCGCGCCTGGCCGACTGGTACCTGCCGCGCGAGGCCGCACTGCTCAAGCCGAAGGACCCGACGCACTTCGAGCGCGTGCTCGTCGACTGCATCGAGTCGCCGTGGCACCCGACGCTCTGACCGCCGCGCCCGTCAGGGTCCGGTTGCGCAAGGTGCCGCCCGCAGCCGGGCTGCAATGGATACGGCGCGGGTTCCGCACGTTCTGGCGCCGTCCGCTGGGCTTCATCGGCCTGTGGATGTTCTTCACGCTGTGCCTGTTCATCGTGACCTTGGCGTCCGTGACGGTGTCGCCCATGGTCATGCTGGCGATCGCGGCGATGCTGCCGCTGCTCACGGTGGGCTACATGCAGGCCGCGTCCGACGTGCTCGACGACCTGAAGCTGCGCCCCGGCGTGTTCGGCGCGCCGTTCACCGCCACGGCGGCTGTCGCCCGCAACATGCTGGCGATCATGGCGATCTACGTGGCGGCCGTCGCACTGCTGGCGGCGTGCGCCGACGCGATGGACGGCGGCGAGACGCGCCGTTGGCTGCACCTGATCATGACGCCGCTGCCCGACGGCAAGCCGCCGGCAATACCGCCCATGACCGAGGGCATCGAGTCGACGATCCGCTTCATGATGCTGGGCGTGACGCTGGTCTCGATCCCCCTGTGGCATGCGCCGGCACTGGTCTACTGGGGCCGCCAGGGGACGGCGCAGTCGCTGTTCTCCAGCGTCGTCGCGCTCTGGTACACCAGGGGCGCGTTCGCCACGTTCGTGCTCGGCTGGATGGTGGTGAGCGTCGCGTTCGAGATGCTCGCGCAGATCCTGACCATGGCCTTCGGGTTCGAGGCGATCTCGCTGGCCGCATTGACTGGCCAGATGATTCTCAGCATCACCTATTTCGTGTCGATGTGGTTCGGCTTCGCCGACACCTTCGAGATCACCTCCGGCACCGCGTACCGCACGGCGACTGCCGACGCGGCACCGCCGGCGCCCTGAGCGGTCAGAAGCTGTGAATGAATCCGGCGCACCCGAGGGGCGCGCCGGATTCGTTCACGGCTTTTCAGTGCTTCGCGGCCGCCTTGTCTGCCTCGACGCGGCGGCGCATCGCCCGTGCATCCTCGGCCCGCGGATCCAGCGCGAGCACCTTGTCGAGTGCGGCCAGCGCGTCGTCGAAGCGTCCAGCCGTTGCATACATCGCCGCCAGGTTGAACCAGCCCGCATCGAACCTGGCGTCGAGCCTGACCGACTGCTCGTAGAGCGCCGTGGCCGCGCGCACGTCGCGGCGGTTCTCGGCCAGCACGCCCAGGCTGTAGACGGGCATCGGATCGTTCGGCGCCAGCTGGCGCGCATGCTCGAACGCCGCCTGCGCCTGTCGGGGCTGGCCCAGCTGCGCCAGCGCGGTGCCCCGGTTGATCTCGGCCCGGAAGAAGCCGGCGTCGGCGGACAACGCGCGCTGGGCCCAGGTGATCTCGTCGCGGTAGCGGCCGAGTCTTCCGTTCAGCCCGGCGATGGTGTTCATCGCCTGCGCATCCTTGGGATGCTGGCGCAGGATGTCCATGCAGACGCGGATCGCGCCGGTCAGGTCGCCGGCGTCCTCGCGGGCGTGCTCGTCGGCCCACAGCGGTGCATCCGCATCCACCGCAGGCTGCGCCAGCGTCGCCGCGTGCAGGGCGGCCGCGCACAGTCCGACGAGGGTGTCGCGAAATGTCATGTCGTGATCTTTTTTGCCATCGACAGCTCGCCTAGCGACACGCCGTCGACGACGAACATCTCCGGCTTGCCGCCCTGCATCAGGAAGCCTTCGCTCCGGTAGAGCGACACGGCGGGCTCGTTGGCCGACAGCACCTGCAGGTCGATCCACTTCAGGCCTTGTTGGGCGGCCCACGATGTGGCGTGCGCGAGCAGGCGACGCGCGAGGCCGGCGCGGCGATGCCCGCGCTCCACGCCCATGCCCAGCAGGCAGCGGTGGCCGCTGAACGGGTGCGCATGCGCGCGCAGGTCCACGTGGCCCGCCACGCCCCCGCGCGCGTCACGCGCGATCCACGCGCGGCGCCATCCGGGCTGGCCCACGGCGATGGCCATTCCATCGCGGAATCGCCGTTCGCGTTCGAGCGGAATGCCCGCGTCGGTCCGCGCGACCGGCATGAAGTACAGGCCGTCGCGGCCGTTCTCGGCCAGTTGGGCGCCGAGGTAGCCGAAAAAGGCGTCGAGGTCGGCTTCGCCCAGCGGCTCGATGCGCAGGCTGGCCGCATCGTTCGTGGCGACGGGCTGGGCCATCCACTGCGTCCAGCTCAGCGCCGACCATCCGCCGCCCGGCAGCATCGGCACCGGCGGCGGCAACGGCGCGCGTGGCCGCAGCGGACGTTTCGGATTCAGCGGCCGCTTCGGGTTCATGGGCGGCGCAGGCTTGCGTCCGGTGGTCGGCCGCGCGCCGGCAAGCCAGGCGACCGGGCGGCCGTCGAAGTCCTGGAACGTGCCGTCCGACAACGCGCCGAGCCAGCGGCCGCTGCACGAGAACACGTGGCCGCGGTCGTGGAACGCGATCCAGTCGTTGGCGACGTCGAACAGATACGTGCCGTCGAAGAAGCCCACCAGGCGGACGTTGGCGTCGAAGATGGGCGTCATCGTGGAATTCGAGTTCGTTGGCGGGGGTGGATCCACGCGTGCAGACTCAGTCCACCGGCGTCAGCTTGGCCACCGACAGCGCGAGCCACTTCATGCCATGCCGCCCGAAGTTGACCTGCGCGCGCGCTTCCTCGCCGCTGCCTTCGAGCGTCATGATCACGCCCTCGCCGAACTTGGTGTGGAAGACGGACTGGCCCTGGCGCAGCTTGTGCCCGCCGCTGCTGGTGGCCGAGCGGCTGTCCTGCATGGCCTTGGGCACGGCGGCGGTCTCGACGCGGCCGGCGCCCACCATCGAGCCCAGCCCGGTGCCGCGTTCCCACGCCTGCTTGTACTCGCGGGCATAGCCCGAGCCGAAGGCCTGGTTGCGCGGCGTGAGCCAGCGCACGTTGGCCTCGGGCAGCTCCTCGACGAAGCGGCTCTTGACGTTGTAGCGCGTCTGGCCGTGCAGCAGCCGCGTCTGGCTGAAGCTCAGGTACAGGCGCTTGCGGGCGCGCGTGATCGCCACGTACATCAGCCGGCGCTCCTCCTCGAGGCCGTCGGTGGTCTGCAGCGAATTCTCGTGCGGGAACAGGCCTTCCTCCAGGCCGGTGATGAACACGCTGTCGAACTCCAGGCCCTTGGCCGAATGGATGGTCATCAGCTGGATCGCGTCCTGGCCGGCCTGGGCCTGGTTGTCGCCGGCTTCCAGAGACGCGTGCGTGAGGAAGGCCGCCAGTGGCGACATGATCTCGCCGGTCTCGGCGTCGGGCGTCGTCGCGGTGGACACCGGCAACAGCGCCATGCCCTGCACGTCGCGCGAGACGTTGCGCTCTGCCAGCGTGCCCGGCGCGAGCTCGTCGACCGGCAGCGCCACCGCGTCGCGGCCGAAGCCCTCCTGGGTGACGAAGGCCTCGGCGGCATTCATCAGTTCCTCCAGGTTCTCGACGCGGTCGGCGCCTTCCTTGTCGGCGCGGTAGAAGTCGATCAGGCCTGTCTCGGCGAGCATGTGCTCGATGATGTCGCGCAGCGTCAGGCCGTGCGTGGACTCGCGCATGCGGTCGATGAGCTTGGTGAACGCGCCCAGGTTCGTGCCGCCCTTGCCGGCCACGCTGCCCACGCTCTGGTACAGGCTGCGGCCGGACAGCCGCGCCGAGTCCTGCAGCAGCTCGATGGTGCGCGCGCCGATGCCGCGGGCGGGGAAGTTGACGACGCGCAGGAAGCTCGTGTCGTCGTTCGGGTTCTCGATCAGCCGCAGGTAGGACAGCGCGTGCTTGACCTCGGCGCGCTCGAAGAAGCGCAGGCCGCCATACACCCGGTACGGTATGCCGGCGTTGAACAGCGCCGACTCGATCACGCGCGACTGCGCGTTGCTGCGATAGAGCACCGCGATCTCCGAGCGCGCGGTGCCGGCCCGGTGCAGCTGCTGCGCCTCGTCGAGGAACCATTGCGCCTCGGCAAAATCGCTGGTCGACTCGAAGATGCGCACCGGCTCGCCCGGGCCCTGGTCGGTGCGCAGGTTATTGCCCAGGCGCTTGGAGTTGCGGTCGATCAGGTGGTTGGCCGCATCCAGGATGTTGCCGAAGCTGCGGTAGTTCTGCTCCAGCTTGATGACCTTGTCGACGTGGAACTCGCGCTCGAAGTCTGCCATGTTGCCCACCAGCGCGCCGCGAAAGCCGTAGATGCTCTGGTCGTCGTCGCCCACCGCGAACACCGCGCCGCGCGGCCCCGCGAACATCTTGAGCCAGGCGTACTGCAGGCGGTTGGTGTCCTGGAACTCGTCGACCAGGATGTGCTGGAAGCGGTGCCGGTAATGCTCGCGCACCGGCTCGTTGTCGCGCATCAGCTCGAAGGCGCGCAGCAGCAGCTCGGCGAAATCGACCACGCCTTCGCGCTGGCACTGGTCCTCGTAGGCCTGGTAGATCTCGACCATCTTCTGCGTCTGGCCGTCGTGGATCTGCACGTCCTTCGGGCGCAGGCCGTCCTCCTTGGCGCCGGCGATGAACCAGCTCACCTGCTTGGGCACGAAGCGCTCCTCGTCGAGCTTCATCGCCTTGACGATGCGCTTGACGGCCGACAGCTGGTCGGCCGAATCGAGGATCTGGAAGCCCTGCGGCAGGCCGGCCAGCTTCCAGTGCGCGCGCAGGAAGCGGTTGCACAGGCCGTGGAAGGTGCCGATCCACATGCCGCGCACGTTGACCGGCAGCATCGCCGACAGCCGCGCCTGCATCTCCTTGGACGCCTTGTTGGTGAACGTGACCGCCATCAGCCCGCCGGGCGACACCTGCCCCGTCTGCAGCAGCCACGCGATGCGCGTGGTGAGCACGCGCGTCTTGCCCGAGCCGGCGCCGGCCAGGATCAGCGCGGGACGCGCGGGCAGCGTCACCGCGGCCAATTGCTCGTCGTTGAGGCCGCGCAGCAACCGGTCGGTCGTCGGGGCTTGCGGATCGGCGTCAGAATGCTGGATATGCATCCACCTATTCTAGGTTCGCGGACTTCGCGGCGCCGGTTTCTTTGCCTCGCGGCGGCCGGGGCGGGACTGCTGGCCTCGACGCTCGCGCTGGCAGCAACCAAGACCGCGCCGGGCATCGCCGAGAACTGTCCGGCGCGTGCGACGGCCGTCGTGGAGCATTTCATCGGGGCTGACTGCCTGGACTGCTGGAAGGCCACGCCGCCCGCCGCAGGCGCCGGGCCGGTCGGCGGCTCTGAGTGGTCGATGGACTGGATCGCTCCGGCGGCCGACGGCGCGCCGATGGCCGCCGGCGCGCTGCCCGACGCCGCCGACCGGCTCGCGCGACTGGGCCCGCATCTGTCGGCCAGGCTGGCGGCGCCGCCGGCCGCGTTCGACGCCGACACGATCCTCGAGCCCCCGGCCGCCTGGCGCCGCTTCTACGTGCACTCCAGCCTGCCGCACTCCGGCTACATGGCCGTACAGATGCACGCGACGGGCGTGTGGCCCCAGGGCAGCAGCGGCTGGATCGCGCTGGTCGAACTGATCCCGGTGGGCGTGCGCGACACGGTCATCCCGCGCCGCCTGGTGCGCGTGCTGGTCGGCCCGCTGAAGCTGCCCGCCGGCCCGGGCGCGAAGAATGCCGTCGCGCCGCTGTACGCGCTGCGCTGGCCCGAGAACGCCCACGCCGAGAACCTCGTCGCCGCCGCCTGGATCGAGAACGCGGACGGCCGCATCATGCAAATGGCCAGTGATCGGTGCGCCGATCCCAGATAGGAACAAGCCCATGGAAATCTTCGACTACGACAACATCCTGCTGCTGCCGCGCAAGTGCGTCGTCGACAGCCGCAGCGAGTGCGACACCTCGATGGAGTTCGGCCCGCACCGCTTCAAGCTGCCCGTGGTGCCGGCCAACATGAAGACGGTGCTGGACGTGCCGATCGCCGAGTTCCTGGCCAGCAACGGCTACTTCTACGTGATGCACCGGTTCGACCTCGATACCGCGGCCTTCGCGCGCACGATGCGCGACAAGGGCCTGCTGGTGTCGATCAGCGCCGGCGTCAAGGCCGAGGACTACGCCGTCATCGACCAGCTGGCCGCCAGCGGCACCGGCGCCGACTACGTCACCATCGACATCGCGCACGGCCACGCCGAGAGCGTGCGCAAGATGATCGCGCACATCAGGCAGAAGCTGCCGAACGCGTTCGTCATCGCGGGCAACGTGGGCACACCCGAGGCGGTGATCGACCTGGAGAACTGGGGCGCCGACGCCACCAAGATCGGCGTGGGCCCCGGCAAGGTGTGCATCACGCGGCTGAAGACGGGCTTCGGCACGGGCGGCTGGCAGCTGTCGGCGCTCAAGTGGTGCGCGCGCGTGGCCACCAGGCCCATCATCGCGGACGGCGGCATCCGCCACAACGGCGACATCGCCAAGAGCATCCGCTTCGGCGCCACGATGGTGATGATCGGCTCGCTGTTCGCCGGCCACGAGGAAAGCCCGGGGCAGACGGTGGAAGTCGACGGCAAGCGCTACAAGGAGTATTACGGCAGCGCGTCCGACTTCAACAAGGGCGAGTACCGCCACGTCGAAGGCAAGCGCATCCTCGAGCCGGTCAAGGGCCGGCTGCCCGACACGCTGCGCGAGATGCAGGAAGACCTGCAAAGCTCCATCTCGTACGCCGGCGGTCGCTGCGCCACCGACATCCGCAAGGCGAACTACGTGGTGCTGGGCGGCGAGAACGCGGGCGAGCACCTGTTCATGTGAGCGCGGCCACTGTCCGAATGCCGCTCAGCCGAGCGGCGCCAGGCGCGCCTGCAGAGCAGTCGGCAGGTGGCTGACCACGGCCACCCGGCTTCGCCGCCAGAAGGCCGACAACACCAGCAATGCGCTGCCGATCAGCAACGCGGTGATCGCAAAGGCCATGCTGGCAACACCTGCGTGATTCAGCAGCGAACTGAAGGCGTACAGCACGTAGCCGAGCGCCGACACCATGAACGCGCGCCGGTCGATCGCCAGTGAAACCAGCGCCAGCGCCACGTACAACAAGAGCACCAGCGACGTTCGGGCACCCGCACCGCTGGAGTGCTCGAGGCCGAGCATCGCGAATGCGGAATGCACCAGCAAAGGTGCCGCCACCAGATGCAGCCAGAAGGCGACGTCCGCACGGCGGGTCTGGCGCTGGGGGTCCGACGCGTCCCAACGCAAGGCCAACAGGAAAGCCACCACGCCTGCGGCCAGCACCAGGCCAGGAACGGCATCGCGCAGCCAAGGAAAGAGCGCGAGCGCAACCTGGATGAGGGTCGAAGCGAGCACGCAGAGCGCCGCGGCCACGGTGATGGGCACGTGAAAGCGACGCCAATGCACATAGGCGGCGATTGCCGTGGACAGCCCCACCACGGCATCCGACACCGCACCGCCGGGCAGCACTTGCGCCGAGACGATCACGGCCAGGACTCCACCCAGAAACGAGAGCAGCAACACGATCGCCATCAGCGCCATGCGACGGGTGCGGACGAAGAATTCGGCCAATACCCAGGAAATGGCGGAAACGCCCAGGGCGCCCAGCCAGGGCGCGGCCCGGTAGCCGATCCATCCCGCGGAAAGGAGCAACAGGGCGCTGGCGATGACCACGAAGATGTCGTTGAAACCGCTCAGTAGCTGAAAGCGCTCGTCGTCGGCATCCGTCGCGCCGCGCCGTCGCTCCGTCACCCGAGCCCTGAACGCAGCGACTGCGGCCTCCGAAAAGAGGCCTTCGGCCACCGCGTCGTCCAGGTCTTCGTCGGTGTACATCCCATCCTCGCCAGCCGAATTCTTGTTCGAAGCAGTCTATAGCGAAACTGCGCGAGGCCCGGCCCGGGTGCGCCTCGACGATCGACTGCCCAGGCCACGGCGCGCTCCTGGCAAACGTCCCGGCAATCCGGGGCCGTTCCATCGTGCCATCACGCCCGGCGCCAGCGAGCGCCACCTACAATTGATGCAATCCCCCGGCATGGCGCGGCAAGCGCATTCATTCTTCGAGCCCGGGGTCTGCAAATCACGAACCGAGCCTGTCCATGTCCGATCTCGCCAAGTCCTTCGAACCCGCCGCCATCGAAGCCCGCTGGGCGCCGCTGTGGGAACGGAGCGGCGTCTACGAGCCGTCGCTGGATCCCGCGAAGGAATCGTTCTCGATCCAGCTGCCGCCGCCCAACGTCACGGGCACGCTGCACATGGGCCACGCCTTCAACCAGACCATCATGGACTCGTTGACGCGCTACCACCGCATGCGCGGCCACAACACGCTGTGGCTGCCGGGCACCGACCACGCGGGCATCGCCACGCAGATCGTCGTCGAGCGCCAGTTGCAGGACAAGGGCACGACGCGCCAGGAGCTGGGCCGCAAGAACTTCGTCGCGCGCGTGTGGGACTGGAAGCAGGAGTCCGGCTCCACCATCACGCGCCAGATGCGCCGCATGGGCGACTCGGTGAGCTGGAAGCACGAGTACTTCACGATGGACGAGGGGCTGTCCAGGACGGTCACCGAGACCTTCGTGCGCCTGTTCGACGAGGGCCTGATCTACCGCGGTCGCCGCCTGGTGCACTGGGATCCGGTGCTCAAGTCGGCCGTGTCCGACCTGGAGGTGGACAGCAATGAGGAAGACGGCTTCCTGTGGCTGGTGCGCTACCCGCTGGCCGACGGCACGGGCGACCTGACCGTGGCCACCACGCGGCCCGAGACCATGCTGGGCGACGTCGCGCTGATGGTCAACCCGGCCGACGAGCGCTACACCGCGCTGGTCGGCAAGGAAGTGATCCTGCCGCTGGTGGGCAAGAAGATTCCGGTGATCGCCGACGACTACGTCGACCGCGAGTTCGGCACCGGCGTGGTCAAGGTCACGCCCGCGCACGACGCCAACGACTACGCGGTGGGCCTGCGCCACGACCTGCCCGTCATCGGCGTGCTCGCGCTCGACGCGACCATCAACGACAACGCGCCCGAGCAGTACCGCGGCCTGGACCGCTTCGTGGCCCGCAAGAAGATCGTGGCCGACCTCGACGCGCAGGGCTTCCTGGTCGAGACGCGCAAGCACAAGCTGATGGTGCCGCGTTGCGAGCGCACGGGCCAGGTCATCGAACCCATGCTCACCAACCAGTGGTACGTGGCGATGACCAAGCCGGGCGCGGACGGCACGTCGATCGCGTCCAAGGCGATCCAGGCGGTCGAGTCGGGCGCGGTCAAGTTCCACCCAGAGCAGTGGGTCAACACGTACAACCACTGGATGAACGACCTGCAGGACTGGTGCATCTCGCGCCAGCTGTGGTGGGGCCACCAGATCCCGGCCTGGTATGCGGACGATGGCCAGATCTTCGTCGCGCGCAACGACGCGGAGGCCGCGCAGAAGGCCGCCGCCGCCGGATACACCGGCAGGCTGGTGCGCGACGAGGACGTGCTCGACACCTGGTACTCGTCGGCGCTGGTGCCGTTCTCCACGCTGGGCTGGCCCGAGAAGACGATCGAACAGGACCTGTTCCTGCCGTCGTCGGTGCTCGTGACCGGCTACGACATCATCTTCTTCTGGGTCGCCCGGATGATCATGATGACCACGCACTTCACCGGCAAGGTGCCGTTCAGGGACGTCTACATCCACGGCCTGGTGCGCGATGCGCAGGGCCAGAAGATGTCCAAGTCTGAAGGCAACGTGCTGGATCCGGTCGACCTGATCGACGGCATCGCGCTGGAGCCCCTGCTGGACAAGCGCGTGGTGGGCCTGCGCCGCCCCGAGACGGCGCCCAGAGTGCGCGAGAACACGAAGAAGGAATTTCCCGAAGGCATCCCGGCCTACGGCGCCGACGCGCTGCGCTTCACCTTCGCCGCGCTGGCCACGCTGGGCCGCAACATCGCGTTCGATTCCAAGCGCTGCGAGGGCTATCGCAACTTCTGCAACAAGCTCTGGAACGCCACCAAGTTCGTGCTGATGAACTGCGAGGGCCAGGACTGCGGGCTGATCGAAGGCGACAAGACCGTATGCCCCCCGGGGTACAACACCTTCAGCTCGGCCGACCGCTGGATCACCAGCGAACTGCAGCGCGCCGAAGCCGCCGTCGCCCAGGGCTTCGCCGAGTACCGCTTGGACAACGTCGCCAACGCGATCTACCAGTTCGTGTGGACGGAATACTGCGACTGGTATCTAGAGATAGCCAAGGCCCAACTGGCCGACGCCAAGGCCACCGGCGACGAGTCGCGCGCGCGCGCCACGCGCCGCACGCTGGTGCGCACGCTCGAGACCGTGCTGCGCCTGATGCACCCGGTCACGCCCTTCGTCACCGCCGAGCTGTGGGAGACCGTCGCGCCGATCGCCGGCCGCGCGCCCGCCGCGGGCCAGACGATCGCCACGGCGACCTACCCCGTCGCGCAGCTGGAGCGCGTCGACGAGGCCGCCTGCGCGTGGGTGGATCGCCTGAAGTCCTTGGTGGGCGCCTGCCGCAGCGTGCGCAAGCAGATGAACCTGTCGGACGCCGAGCGCATGCCGCTGCTGACGCATGGCGACGCCGCGTTCGTCGCCGAGGCCACGCCGCTGCTCAAGGCGCTCGCCAAGGTCAGCGAGGTGCGCGTGATTGCCGAAGAAGGCGCGTTCATCGAGGCGACCAGGCTGCTGCCGGTGGCCGTCGAAGGCAGCGTGCGTCTTGCGCTGTTGGTGGAGATCGACGTCGATGCCGAACGCGACCGTCTCGGCAAGGAAATCACGCGCCTGGAAGGCGAGATCGTCAAGGCCGACAAGCAACTGGGCAACGAGAACTTCGTTTCGCGTGCCAAGCCGGAAGTGGTGGCGCAGATGCGCGAACGGCTGGCGGGGTTCGTCGAGACGGTGGCGCGGATGAAGGCACAGCGCGAACAGCTGGGCGGCTGAGGCCTGCGGCGCTGGGCGCTCCGCCGGATGGCGTAGCGCGGGGCGGGCGGCTGGCGCAGGCGCACACAGCCGAATGCCGATACTTGATCGCGAGCAGGCGATCGACGCCCTTCAGCGCCGCCGCATGAAGTGGATGTACTCCGCCCCGTCCTGCGATTGCTCGATCAACTCGTTGCCCGTCTGCCGCGCAAACGCCTGGAAGTCGCGGGTGGAGCTCGGGTCGGTGGCGACGACCTTGAGGACTTCGCCGGTCTGCATCTCCGACAACGCCTTCTTGGCCTTCAGGATAGGCAGCGGACAGTTCAGGCCGCGCGTATCGATTTCCTTGTGGACATGCATGGACTTGACCTCTTGAGCGTGATTCATTCTATGACGCGTCGGGCGCGGGATCGCGTTGCGCGGCCCGCTCCTCGACGGTCATGAACTTGGGCTCGTAGCCGCGCGACTTCAGCCACTGGGCCACCGCGTAGCCGGTGCCCGCGGGCCAGCAGACGATGTCGCCCGGCGCGAACAGCTTGTACTCGGCCAGCTCGGGCGACAGCCTGACCTGGCCGTGCGCCACCACGTGGTACGCGATGATGACCTGGTTCATGCGCTGGAAGTCCCACACGCCCACCAGGTTCACGGACTCGACCGTCAGCGCCGTCTCTTCCAGCACCTCGCGCGCGATGCCGGCCTCGGGCGTCTCGCCGGCCTCCATGAAGCCGGTGATCAGCGCGAACATGCGGCCGGCCCACGCGGCATTGCGCGCCAGCAGCACCTGGCCGTCGCGGTCCGAGCACTCGACGATGGCGGCCAGCACCGGCGTCGGGTTGTTCCAGTGCGTGAAGCCGCAGTGGGCGCAGCGCAGGCGTTCCGTGGGGCCGCCGTCCTCGTCCTGCGTGCTGTAGGCGAGCGCGTTGGCGCACTGCGGGCAGTAGCGCCAGGCCGTCGCGGTCATGCGGGGAACACGCCGGTGGACAGGTAGCGGTCGCCGCGGTCGCAGACCACGAACACGATGGTCGCGTTGTCCAGCCGCTGCGCCACCTGCAGCGCGGCCCAGCACGCGCCGGCCGCGGAGATGCCCGCGAACAGGCCTTCCTCGCGCGCGAGGCGGCGCGCCATGTCCTCGGCGTCCTGCTGGCTCACCAGGATAACCTCGTCGATGTGGGTCGGGTCGTAGATCTTGGGCTGGTAGGCCTCGGGCCACTTGCGGATGCCGGGGATGCGCGAGCCTTCGGCCGGCTGCGCACCCAGGATGCGCACCGCCGGGTTCTTCTCCTTGAGGAAGCGCGAGGTGCCGGTGATGGTGCCGGTAGTGCCCATCGCGCTGACGAAGTGCGTGATATGGCCTTCGGTATCGTTCCAGATCTCCGGGCCGGTGGTCTCGTAGTGCGCGCGCGGGTTGTCGGGGTTGGCGAACTGGTCCAGCACCAGGCCCTTGCCGTCGGCCTGCATCTGCAGCGCGAGGTCGCGCGCGTATTCCATGCCGCCGGACTTGGGCGTGAGGATCAGCTCGGCGCCGTAGGCCTTCATCGTCTGAACGCGCTCGATCGACAGGTCCTCCGGCATGATCAGCACCATGCGGTAGCCCTTGATCGCCGCGGCCATCGCCAGCGCGATGCCGGTGTTGCCGGAGGTCGCCTCGATCAGCGTGTCGCCGGGCTTGATCTGGCCGCGCTGCTCGGCGCCGCGGATCATCGAGATCGCCGGCCTGTCCTTGACCGAGCCGGCCGGGTTGTTGCCCTCGAGCTTGCCCAGGATCACGTTGCCGCGCGCCGCGATCTCGGCGCCGATCACGCGCTGCAGCCGCACCAGCGGGGTGTGGCCGATGGCGTCTTCGAGGGTCTTGTACGTGGGCATGGGCGGCAGGGGCGCGAAGGCGAGAGTGCTGGACAGTGCCTCGCATTGTCGCAGCCGGCCGCAAACCTCAGCCGCAGCGCGTGATAAGCCAGCCTGGCGTCGAAGAGGTCAACGCAACAGTGCCTGCAGCGCGCGCGGCAGCCCCTGCAAGCTGCCCAATGCGAGCGCGCCACGCGTCCCGAAGATGCGGCGCGCGCGCGCCGTGCCCGCGCGGCCGAGCACGAGGCCCGCCATGCGCACGCCCTGCGCCGCGGCGACGCGCACCGCGTGGCGGGCGTCTTCGACGAGGTAGGCCGGGTCGTGGATGTCGACGTCGTGCGCGTCGGCATCCGACAGCACGATCACCCAGGAACGCGCGGCTCCGGTCGACACGAGACCTGCTGCGGCGTGGCGCAAGGCCGCGCCCAGCCGAGTGGAACCGCCGGGGCGCAGCGCATCCAGCCGTGCCTGCATGTGGCGATCCGCACGCTCGCCGAAGGACTTCGCCCGCCGCAGGCGCACCGCGTGGCGCCCGTTCGAGCTGAAGCCGGCGATCGCGCAGGCCACGCCCAGTTCCTGCAGCGCCGCGGCGATGGCACCGGCCGCGCGCACCGCGACGCGCAGCTGGTCGTTGCCGGCATCGTCGTGCGCGAGCGCGGAAGAGGCCGACTGGTCGACCAGCAGCCACACGCCCGCGCGCACGCGTCGCGCGGCGGGCGCGCGGTACACGCGCGCGTCGGGCGCTTGGCCCAGCCACCGTGCGATTCGCCACTCGACCAGCGCCGCGGGCTCGAAGACCTCGCCCTCCTCGGCGCGTCGCGCGGCCGGCGCCACCTCGCCAAGGCGACGCAGCGAACCCCGAAGCCCACGCGCCGTCCGCCGCGGTTCGCTGTCGTCCGCGACGGCTTCGGTCGAGGCCACGACCGGCGTCTCCACCACGCGCGTCCAGTCGTTGCGCACGCGCGCGATGAGCCGATCCCATTCGGGGTAGACGCTTTCGTCGACCGCCAGCTCAGGCGGTTCCTGCTGCTCATCGACTGCGATCCCCGAGGCCGGCGGCGGCGTGACCGCCAGCTCGACAGGCCACATCCAGCGGTGATCGTCGCGATAGGCCGGTGCCGGCACGTAGCCCTTGGCGTTGAACTGCAGCCGTTGCTGGCCGAGGTCGTTGCCCAGCAGCATGGCGGCGCGCCGCACCTCGGCCGGCGTGCGCAGTGCCGACAGCCCGAGCTCGGCGTCGACGAAGAACAGCCGCCGGCCCTTGGCCACCCACGGATCGGGATCGACGTAGCCGGGATCGGCCAGCGCGCGCGCCAGGCGCCGCAGCAGCGACTCGACGTCTACTCCGAGCGCCGGCGTCGCCGTGTGCAGCGGCTGCCACAGCCGCGCGAGTCCGGGCAGTTCGCGCATGGCCAGCGCCTCGACGCGGGCATCCTCCAGCAGGCCGGCAAGCGCACGCGCCAGCGGGCCCAGGCCCGTGCCGTCGAACGACGCCGGCGAATACACGAGGTGTGCGGTCGCATGCGCCGCCGCAGCGGCGTGATGGCGCCACTGGTCGCGCGCGGGCAGGTGGATCGTGCCGCCGCAAATGCAGGGCGATTCGCTGTCGAAGCACAGCGTCGGTGCGCGATCCCACAGCAGGCGCAGCCATTGCGTCAATGGCGCATGGGTGGTGGCGGCGACCAGGATCGCGGACATGGTCAGAACGAGGCATCGAGCGCGAACTGCAGCGCCTCGGTGACGTCGGCGTCGTCGCTGAGCGCATCCACCATCGCGACCCGGCAGGCCGTGGTGGGCGACAGGCCCTGCACCACCAGCTCGGCGGCATGGATCAGCATGCGGGTGGACGCGCCTTCGTCCAGGCCGGCGCCCTCCAGGCGGCGCGTGCGCATGCCGAAGGCGACGATGCAGGACGCGCGCTCGACGTCCAGCCCCGACTCGCGCATCACGATGCCGGCCTCCTGCTCGGGCTCCGGATAGCCGAACTCCAGCGCGCAGAAGCGCTGCCGCGTCGCGGGCTTCATCTCGGCGGCCGCGGGCGACGGGTTGTACGAGACGACGAGCTGGAAGTCCGGATGCGCGTGCACGATCTCGTTGCGCGCGGCGATCGGCAGCACGCGGCGCGTGTCGGTCAGCGGATGGATGACGACGGTGGTGTTGGCGCGCGCCTCGACCAGTTCGTCGAGATAGCAGATCGCCCCGTGGCGCGCGGCCAGCGCGAGCGGGCCGTCCTGCCAGCGCGTGCCGTCGCCTTCGAGCAGCCAGCGACCGACCAGGTCGCCCGTGCCCAGATCCTCGTGGCAGGCCACGGTCACCAGCGGACGCCGCAGCCGCCACGCCATGTGCTCGACGAAGCGCGTCTTGCCGCAGCCGGTCGGGCCCTTGAGGATCAGCGGCAGCCGTCTTGCGTAGGACGCCTCGAACAGCGCGATCTCGTCGCCGCGCGGTTGGTAGAACGGCTCGCGCGCGACGCGATGGGCGGCAAGGGGGTCGAGGGCAGTCGTCATCGCGGGGCCCGGCAACGGTGCAGCTCAGCGATGCAGCGGCGACGACTGGTTGGGGATGCCCTCGATGGGCGCCTCGTCGGTGCCCACGGTCTCGCGCGTGAAGGCCTCGACGCGCTTGCGCGTGCCTTCGGGGTCGGCCACCCACTGGCCGTAGAACTCGTACGGACACGCCGCCACGCCCTGGTCGCCCTCGCGCGAATTGATCAGGCCGGTGTAGCCGCGGTGCAGCAGCTTGAACAGATGGTTCTCGCTCTGGCCGTTGCGGCGGAAATCGCGGATCAGGCTCTTGGACAGCGCCGCGTACTGCACGCCCATCTCCTCCTCGCCGCACTCGCCCAGCGTGCGGCCGTCGAAGCCGATGATGGCCGAGTGGCCGAAGTACGAGTACACGCCGTCGAAGCCGGCCGCGTTGGCCACCGCCACGTAGGTGTTGTTGGCGAAGGCCATCGCCTTGGAGATCATGATCTGCTGCTCCTTGGCCGGGTACATGTAGCCCTGGCAGCGGATGATCAGCTCGGCGCCCTTCATCGCGCAGTCGCGCCAGATCTCGGGGTAGTTGCCGTCGTCGCAGATGATCAGGCTGATCTTCATGCCCTTGGGGCCGTCGCTGACGTAGGTGCAGTTGCCCGGATACCAGCCCTCGATGGGCACCCACGGCATGATCTTGCGGTACTTCTGGACGATGTCGCCCTGGTCGTTCATCAGGATCAGTGTGTTGTACGGCGCCTTGTTCGGGTGCTCCTCGTGGCGCTCGCCGGTCAGCGAGAACACGCCCCACACCTTGGCCTGGCGGCAGGCCTCGGCGAAGATCGCGGTCTCCTCGCCGGGCACCGTCGCCGCGTTCTCGTACATCTCCTTGGAGTCGTACATGATCCCGTGCGTGCTGTACTCCGGGAAGATGACCAGGTCCATGCCCGGCAGGCCCGCCTTCATGCCCACCACCATCCTGGCGATGTCGCGTGCGTTGGCCAGCACCTCGGCCCGCGTGTGCAGGCGGGGCATCTTGTAGTTGACCACCGCCACGCCGACGGTGTCCTTGCTGCTCGAGATGTCGCCGTGATGCATGGCCGTGCTCCGATTTCAGTGACTGATCATCCAGGGACGCTTGCTCGGGAACGCCTTGTTGCCGTTGGCGCCGGTCAGCGTCGCGCCGCGCTTGCCCGAAGAGCAGCAGCCGCAGCCCGACGGGTGCTTGAGTCGCTGGTAGTCGCGCGACATCTTCGGCTCGTGGCGCGCGCGCTCGTTGACGATGTGGGCCGTGCGCGTGTCGGCCGCCATCAACGCCAGGCGCGGCGCGGCGACGAACACGCGCGGCGACTCGGCGCCGCAGTCGGGGCACGGCACCGGCGCGTCGCGCTGCGACAGCGTGCGGATCGCGTCGAAGCCGCCGCAGCCGGCGCAGGCGTAGTCGTAGGTCGGCATCGCGCGGCTCCCTACTTCAGGTCGGGCGACAGCGGCATCACGACGGAACCGTCCAGGAACTTGGTCGGCCCGTTGGCGTTCGGGTTGATGTCGAAGTCGAAGATCTGCGTGGGCAGCCACAGCGTGGCGCAGGCGTTGGGCACGTCCACCACGCCGCTGATGTGGCCCTGCACCGGCGCCGTGCCGAGGATGGAGTAGGCCTGCGCGCCGGAATACCCGAACTTCTTCAGGTATTCGATCGCGTTCAGGCAGGCCTGCCGGTAGGCGACGTTCACGTCCAGGTAGTACTGCTTGCCGGCCTCGTCCACCGAGATGCCCTCGAAGATGACGTAGTCGTTGTACGTGGGCGTGATCGGGCTGGGCTTGAAGATCGGGTTCTTGATGCCGTACTTGGCCATGCCGCCCTTGATGACGGAGACCCGCATGTGGACCCAGCCGGCCATCTCGATGGCGCCGCAGAAGGTGATCTCGCCGTCGCCCTGGCTGAAGTGCAGGTCGCCCACGCTCAGGCCGGCGCCGTCGACGTAGACCGGGAAGAACACCTTGGAGCCGCGCGACAGGTCCTTGATGTCGCAGTTGCCGCCATGCTCGCGCGGCGGCACGGTGCGCGCGCCTTCGGCGGCGGCCTTGGCCTTGGCCTCGCCGGTGAGCCGGCCCATGTGCGCGGTGCCGGCCGACGGCGGGTTGGCCAGGCCGGCGGTGGGCGCGCTGTCGATCAGCGCCTGCTCGCGCGTGTTCCACTTCTCGAGCATCGCCTTGTCGGGCAGGCAGCCGATCAGGCCTGGGTGGATCAGGCCGGCGTACTTGACGCCCGGCACGTGGCGCGACTCGGCGAACATGCCCTTGAAGTCCCAGATCGACTTCTGCGCCTGCGGGAAGTGCTCGGTCAGGAAGCCGCCGCCGTTCTTCTTGGAGAAAAAGCCGTTGAAGCCCCACAGGCTGTCGTCCTTGGCGCCGATGTCCAGCAGTTCGACCACCAGCAGGTCGCCCGGCTCGGCGCCCTTGACGCCCACCGGCCCGGACAGGTAGTGCACCGTCGTCAGGTCGATGTCGCGCACGTCGTCGGCGGAGTCGTTGTTCTTGATGAAGCCGCCGGTCCAGTCGAAGGTCTCCAGGATGAAGTCGTCGCCGGGGTTGACCCAGCAGGCCATCGGGATGTCCGGGTGCCAGCGGTTGTGGATGTTCTCGTTCTCGACGGGCGACTTCGTCAGGTCGACCTTGATGAGGGTGTCGGTCATGGTGGCGTCTCCAGCGGTTGGGGGAATGTTGGCGGTTGGGGTCAGCCGGCGAGCGCGCGGCCGCTCCGGAGTGAGCAGGCCAGCCCACTCGGGGGGCGGCGAGCGCAGCGAGTGGGAGCTGTCATCTAGACTGAGAGGTACTGCTTGATGCGTGTCACGTCGGTGTCGGCGCGCGTGGTCTCGTGCACCAGGCGGCCGCCCTCGATGACGAACAGCCGGTCGGCGACGTCCAGCGCGAAGCTGAGCACCTGTTCGGACACGACGATCGTGATCTCGCGCAGCTTGCGGATCTCGTTGAGCGCCTTGGCGATGTCCTTGATGATCGAAGGCTGGATGCCTTCGGTGGGCTCGTCCAGCAGCAGCACCTTGGGCTCGGTCACGAGCGCGCGCGCGATGGCCAGCTGCTGCTGCTGGCCGCCCGACAGGTTGCCGCCCTTACGCCGGCGCATGTCGAACAGCACCGGGAACAGCGCGTAGATCTCCTCGGGGATGCGGCGCGTCTTGGAGTTCTCCAGGCCGGTCTGGATGTTCTCTTCCACCGTCAGCGAGGGAAAGATCATGCGGCCCTGCGGCACGTAGGCGATGCCCTTGGCGACGCGACGGAAGCTCTCGTCCTTCGAGACCTCGCCGCCGGCCACTTCGATCGATCCGCTCTTGACCGGCAGCACGCCCATCAGGCTCTTGAACAGCGTGGTCTTGCCCATGCCGTTGCGGCCCATGATGGCGACGGTCTCGTTCTTGGCGCCCTCGAACGAGATGCCGTGCAGCGCCTCGCTCTGGCCGTAGGCGACGAACAGGTCGGTGACTTTCAGCATGGGGTCGGCTCCTTCAGTGACCGAGGTAGACGTCGATGACCTTGGGGTCGGCCTGCACCTTGTCCATCGGCCCTTCGGCGAGGATCTTTCCCTGGTGCATGACGGTGACCTTGTGGGCGATGCGCTTGACGAAGTCCATGTCGTGCTCGATCACGATCACCGACCGGTTCTTGCAGATGCGCTCGAGCAGGTCGGCGGTGAGCTCGCGCTCGCGCGCGCTCATGCCCGCGATGGGCTCGTCCAGCAGCAGCAGCTCGGGCTCCTGCATCAGCAGCATGCCGATCTCCAGCCATTGCTTCTGGCCGTGGCTCAGGAGGCCCGCCTCGAGGTCGAGCCGGTCGGCCAGGAAGATCTCCTCGGCCACCGCCTGCACCCGCGCCTTGACCTCGTCGTCGCACTTGAAGGCCAGCGCGCCCATCACCGAGCGGCCCTTGGGGAACGAGACCTCCAGGTTCTGGAACACGCTCAGGTTCTCGTAGATCGACGGCGTCTGGAACTTGCGGCCGATGCCCAGGCGCACGCGCTTGAACTCCGCCATGCGCGTGAGCTCGGCGTTCTTGAACTTGATGCTGCCGCCGCTGGCCTTGGTGCGTCCGCAGATGAGATCGAGCAGCGTGGTCTTGCCGGCGCCGTTGGGGCCGATGATCACGCGCAGCTCGTTGCGGTCGATGTACAGCGTCAGGGCGTCGATGGCCTTGAAGCCGTCGAACGAGACGCTCAGGTCCTCGACCGCCAGTGCGAAGTCGGTGTTGCTCATGATGGGCTTCCTTGTCGCTCAGGCCTGTTGGCCGCTGATACCCGGTGGCGTACTGCGCGGCGTGTCCTTGACCGGGAAGCTGCCGGAGGCGCTCTCCATGCGCGGTGCTGCCTTCGAAGCCGCAGGCACCGTCTTGCGGGCGCGCCAGGCCTTCCAGCGCGGCACCACCTGCGCTTCCCACAGGCCGGCCAGCCCCATCGGGAAGGCCATCGTCACGCCGATGAACAGCGCGGCCATCAGGAACAGCCACAGGTCGGGGAAACTCTCAGAGAAGAACGTCTTGCCCGCGTTGACCAGCAGCGTGCCGTAGACCGCGCCGACCAGGCTCATGCGCCCGCCCACCGCCGCGAAGATCACCATCTCCACCGAGGGCACGATGCCCACGAAGCTGGGCGACATGAAGCCCACCTGCAGCGAGAACAGCGCGCCGCCGATGCCCGAAAGCGCGGCCGCCAGGCAGAACGTGAAGATGCGGAAGTTGGAGACGTCGTACCCGGAGAAGCGCACGCGGTCTTCCTTGTCGCGCATCGCCAGCAAGAGCGTGCCGGCCTTGCTGGTCTGGATCCAGCGGCACAACAGGATGCTGCCGATCAGAAGCGCCACGCACAGGTAGTAGAGGATGTACTTGGCTTGATCGGTGCGCGTATCCCAGCCCAGCAGCGTCTTGAGGTCGGTCATGCCGTTGACGCCGCCGGTGTAGCCCTGCTGGCCGATGATCAGCACCGTGACGATCAGCGCCACCGCCTGCGTGATGATGGCGAAGTACACGCCGCCGACACGCCGCTTGAACATCGCGAAGCTGACGATCCAGGCCAGCAGCGTGGGCAGCGCGACCACCGCGAACAGCGCGAACGGCAGGTGGCGGAACGGCACCCAGAACGCGGGCAGCGCGGTGATCTGGTTCCAGTCCATGAAGTCGGGGATGCCCGGCGTGGACTGGATCTTGGTGGTGATCGGGTCGGACGCCTCGAGCTTGAGGAACATCGCCATTGCGTAGCCGCCCAGGCCGAAGAACACCCCCTGGCCCAGGCTCAGGATGCCGCCGTAGCCCCACACCATCACCAGGCCGACGGCGACGAAGGCGTAGGTGAGGTACTTGCCGACCAGGTTGAGCCGGAAGATGTCGAGCGCCAGTGGCAGCACGACGGCCAGCAGCAGCGTCAGCACGAGCACGCTGGCGAGTTGGTAGCGCTTGATGAGATCCTGCAGGGCATTCATGGTCTGGGCTCCGTGATTCGATGGGCGTTCAACGACGCACCTTGCTGGCGAACAGGCCTTGCGGGCGGATCATCAGGATCAGCACGATCAGCGAGAGCGTGATCACCTTGGCCATCGAGCCGGCCATGAAGAACTCGGTGATCGACTGCGTCTGCGCGATGCCGAAGGCCGACACCACCGTGCCCAGCAGGCTGGCCGCGCCGCCGAAGGTAACCACCAGGAACGAGTCGACGATGTACAGCGAGCCCGAGGTCGGGCCGGTCGAGCCGATCGTCGTGAACGCCGCGCCCGCCATGCCGGCGATGCCGCAGCCGATGGCGAAGGTCAGGCGGTCGGTCTTCTTGGTGTCGATGCCGATCGCGTTGGCCATCACGCGGTTGCTGACGGTGGCGCGCACGCGCAGGCCCCAGCGGCTCTTGCTCAGCGCGATCAGCACCAGACAGGTTGTCAGCGCGGTCAGGCCCAGCACGAACAGGCCGTTGATGGGGATGTCCAGCCCTTCCTTGGGCGTCCACGAGCCCATGATCCAGTTCGGCAGCGTCGGGCTGACTTCCTTCGGGCCGATGAAGCTGCGGAAGGCCTGCTGCATCGCCAGGCTCACTCCCCAGGTGGCCAGCAGCGTGTCCAGCGGGCGCTTGTACAGGTGGCGGATCAACGCCCATTCGACGATCCAGCCGCCGATGAAGGCGAAGCCGAACGCCGCGAGGATGGCGAACGGGAAGTAGTAGGGCAGCGCGCTCGGCGCGTATTTCTCGGTGATCTGCGAGCCCAGGTAGATCGTGTAGGCGCCGATGGTCATGAACTCGCCGTGCGCCATGTTGATGACGCCCATCTGCCCGAAGATGATGGCCAGCCCGAGCCCCATCAGCAGCAGCACGGCGAACAGGCTCAGGCCGGCGAAGCCTTGCATCACGCCAATGTTCAACAGGTCGGAAAAGCTCATCGCGGGCTCCGTGGGGCAAAAGCGTTGTCGGGGTCGGCCGCGTGCGCGGCCGCTTGTCTCCTCGACCTTCAATGTCCGGCGCGGGCCTCGGCGGCCCGCGCTCCCGTCCTGATTACTGATATCCCTTCGGGAACGGATCCGGCTTGATCAGCTGCGGCGAGGTCGAGACGATCTTGAAGGTGCCGTCCGGTTGGCCCTGCGCGATCAGCGACTTGCTCCACAAGTGATGGTTGGCGTCGACCTTGACGTAGCCTTCGGGCGCGTCCTTGAGCTCGATGCCCGGCGAGGCCGCCACCACCTTGTCGACGTCGAAGCTCTTGGCGCGCTCGACGCCCGCCTTCCAGATCCACGGGCCGAGATAGGCCGCCTGGGTGACGTCCCCGATCACCGCGTCCTTGCCGTACTTGGCCTTGAACGCGTCGACGAACTTCTTGTTCTCGGGCGTGTTGATCGACTGGAAGTACTTCATCGACGAATAGAAGCCGGCGAAGTTCTCGCCGCCGACGCCAGTCATCTCGTCTTCCGTGACCGAGAGCGTGACGAGCAACTGCTTGTCGCCGGTGATGCCGGCCGCCTTGAGCGCCTTGTAGAACGCCACGTTGGAGCCGCCGACCACCGCCGCGAAGATGCAGTCGGGCTTCTGCAGCTTGATCTTGTTCATCAGCGAGCCGAAGTTGGTGCTGCCCAGCGGGTAGTACTCCTC
>Ga0302279_10001791_pt1 | contig 29785 bp, 21 predicted proteins | sample III_Bog_N3_3_FD_194541 | JGI IMG/M metagenome (GOLD analysis project Ga0302279, IMG submission 194541) | Peat permafrost microbial communities from Stordalen Mire near Abisko, Sweden - III_Bog_N3_3 | ecosystem: Environmental > Terrestrial > Soil > Wetlands > Peat | place: Sweden: Abisko... | reverse complement strand
GGGGTCGTGGCCCGTGCCGTCTCCGACCTGCTGGCCGACACGGGCCGCCGGGACGCACTGGTGGCGGCCGGCGGGGCCCGGGTCGCGTCGCTGGGAGTCGACCACGCGGGAACAGACCTGGTCAGCGCGTTGCAGGCGGTCGCCGTGTCGGCACGTACGGGTGCGGGCGGAGCGGCCGCAGCCCGCCCCCTGCGTCCTGCCGGACCCTCCAGCCACTAGGCTCATCCCTCATGGATTCCCCTCTCGTGACCTCGCCCGCCGCCCTGTCCGCCGTCGCCCCGGGGACGGTCGAGATGAAGTCGGGTGCGGACGTCGGACCCGGCTCGGACATCTTCCAGCGACTGCTGAAGGAGCGCATCGTCTTCATCGGCTCGGCCATCGACCAGAACACGGCCAATCTGGTCTGCTCGCAGCTGATCCTGCTGGAGGCCGAGAACCAGGAGCGGGACATCTCGGTGTACATCAACTCGCCGGGCGGCTCGGTCACCGACGGGCTCGCCATCTACGACACCATGCAGTACGTCAACTGCGACGTGCGTACCATCTGCGTCGGCCTGGCCGCCTCGATGGGGCAGTTCCTGCTGTGTGCGGGCACGCCGGGCAAGCGCTTCGCCCTGCCCCACAGCCGCATCCTCATGCACCAGCCGTCCGGCGGGATGCAGGGCCAGGCCTCCGACATCGCCATCCAGGCCGAGCAGATCATCTACCTGAAGCGGATGCTGGCCGAGCGGATCGCCTTCCACACCGGCCAGGACGTGGAGCGCATCGAGGCCGACTCCGACCGCGACCGGTGGTTCACCGCCGAGGAGGCCCGGGAGTACGGCTTCATCGACGAGGTGATCCAGAAGGACGTCCTGCCGGCCTCGACCGCAGGCTCGGGGTCCGCCACCTGATGAGCCTCGGCATCGACGAGCCGGCTTCGGCCGACTCCGAGCCCGAGCGGCCCACCGTCATCGGTGGGAGTACCCGCTTCGTTCCCGGGCAGAGCAACGACCGCATCACGGTCGTCAACGGCAAGGTCCAGCTGGGCCAGCGCCTGGTCGACCTGTGGCGCAACCGCGACCTGCTGCTGCTGCTGACCCGCACCGAGCTCAAGGTCAAGTACAAGGAGTCGGCGCTCGGCTACGCCTGGTCGATGCTGAATCCGGCCCTGGTGCTGGGCATCTACTACATGATCTTCAAGGTCATCTCCCGCACGCAGCAGCCCCACTTCGCCATCTGGCTGTTCTGCGGCCTCATCGTCTGGAATCTCTTCAACAACTCGGCGCAGGGCTCGACGACCGTGGTGGTGGGGAAGGCCGGGATCATCAAGAAGGTCGCCTTCCCACGCGAGCTGCTGGCCATCTCCACCGTCGGTGTGGCCGTGGTCCTGTTCACCATCCAGGTCGGGGTCCTGATCGTCTTCCTGGCCGCCTTCCAGCTGACGCCGGACTGGGGCTCCCTGTGGCTCCTGCCCATGGCCCTGGTCGCCCTGCTGGTGTTCACCAGTGCGGTGTCGATCTTCCTCTCCGCCGTGAACGTCTATCTCCGCGACACCCAGCACCTCACCGAGGTCGCGCTCATGGCCTGGTTCTGGCTGACCCCCATCGTGTACCCCTTCGGCCAGGTCAGCTCACACCTGGCCAAGTACCACCTGACCTGGCTCTACCTGGCGAATCCGATCGCGCCGATCGCCATGACCTTCCAGCGGGTGATCTACAACCAGACGTCCTACATCGCCGCCAAGAACAACCCCGGCCACGCGGTCACGCCGCTCCTCCCGGCCTATGGGGACGGGTGGTACGCCTTGATGATCGGCATCGTCTTCGTGGTGAGCGTCGTCCTCTTCCTCCTCGCCCTGGTGATCTTCGGCCGGCTCGAGGGCAACTTCGCCGAGGAGCTCTGAGCCGTGACCACCGCCATCGAGGTCCGCGACATCTGCAAGCAGTTCAAGCTGTACACCGAGAAGCAGACGTCGCTCAAGGAGCGCGTCATCCGCGGTGGCAAGATGCCGTACACCCCGTTCTGGGCGCTGCAGGACATCAACGTCGACATCATGCAGGGGGAGACGTTCGGCATCCTCGGCCGCAACGGGTGCGGGAAGTCCACCCTCCTCAAGTGCATCGCCGGCATCCTCAAGCCCACGTCGGGTGAGATCCGCGTCCGGGGGAGCCTCGCCGCCATGCTGGAGCTCGGCGCCGGGTTCCAGCCCGACCTGTCCGGTCGCGACAACATCTACCTCAACGGGTCGCTGCTCGGGCTCTCCCATGCCGAGATCGAGAAGCGCTTCGACGAGATCGTGGCCTTCGCCGAACTCGAGGACTTCATCGACAACCAGGTGAAGTTCTACTCGTCGGGCATGTACGTGCGGCTCGGGTTCGCCGTGGCCGTCAACGTGGAGCCCGACGTCCTGCTGGTGGACGAGGTGCTGGCCGTCGGCGACGCATCCTTCCAGCGAAAGTGCCTCGACCACGTGAAGAAGTTCCAGCGCGAGGGTCGCACCATCGTGGTGGTGAGCCACGCCACCGACGTCATGCGGCAGAACTGTGGACGGGTCATGGTGATGAACCACGGCAAGTCCATCACCATCGACGAGCCCGGTGAGGGCATCCGGGTATTCCTGGCCGACCTGCTGGGCGTCGGCACACTGGAGGGGTCCGAGTCCGGTGGGATCGAGGGCAACGTCCTCCACATCGGTGCGGTGCACGCCGAGCACGGCGGCTCCGGTGACCGCATGCACCTCTACCCCCGTGAACCGCTGACCATCACGGCGGACGTCGACAGTCTGGCCCCGGTGCCCAACGGCATGGCCACCATCGCCATCCACGACGATGCCAACGAACTGGTCTTCGCCTCCGACCCCGACGATCCCAGCTACGCCGTCGACATCCCCCGGGGCGGGGGGATCGTGCGGTTCCACTTCCCCGAGGTGCCGCTCCTCGACGGCACCTACTCGGTCAGCGTGGGGGTGCGTAGCGCCACCGAGACGGCCATCTTCGACTGGAAGGACCAGGTCACGAAGTTCGAGGTGGCCAACCCGGGGCGGTCCACCGGTCGGGTCGACCTGCCCCTCGACGTGACCTTCCGGTTGCGGTCGAGCGGCCAGACGGGCGAGGTCCCCGCAGTTGGCGCCGAGTTCTCGCCCCTGGCGCTGCCGGGCTGGGAGCAGTCGACGGCGTGACCGCCGTCACCAGGATCGACCAGGTCATCCCCACCCTCGCCAGTCGGGATGCCATCGGGGGCCACGTGATGCAGCTGCGGGACCTGCTCCGGTCCCGTGGGTACCTGTCGGACATCTACTACGCCAACGCCACCGCGGACCGCCTCGACGAGGGGTATCCGATCAGCCGCATCGGCGACCCACCGTCGGCGGGCCGAGTCCTGGTGTACCAGCTGTCCATCGGCAGCGGCGTGGCCGACATCTTCCGGGAGCGGCCCGAGCGCAAGTTCGTGAACTATCACAACATCACCCCCGCCGGTCTTCTCGAGGCCTGGATTCCGGCCGTCGGGGAGGAGGTCCGCTGGGGACGGGCCCAGCTCCGCGACCTGGCCCCGGTGACCGAGTTCGCCATCGCCGACTCGGGCTACAACGAGCGCGAGCTGCGCACGGCCGGCTACCGGTCGACGGCGACGGTCCCTCTGCTCATCGACCCCGAGGACTTCACCGGATCGCCCGATCCGGGGCTGGCCGCCCGACTGGCCGGTCAGCGGGCCGCCGGGGGCGCCGACCTCCTGTTCGTGGGCAAGGTCTCGCCCCACAAGGGCCAGCACGACCTGGTCAAGGCACTCGCCGCCTACCGTCGCCTGTACGACCCCCAGGCACGCCTCCACATCGTCGGTGGCGCCATCAGTGAGGAGTACCGCGACGCCGTGCTCCGGTTCGCCGATGAGCTGGGACTGGCCGATGCCGTCGAGATGGCCGGTTCGGTGACCCACGAGGAGCTCATCGCCTACTACGACGCGTGCGACGTCTTCCTGTGCCTGTCGAACCACGAGGGCTTCTGCGTGCCGCTCCTCGAATCGATGTACCACCGGCTACCCATCATCTCCTACGACAGCACGGCGGTGCCCGAGACGGTGCAGCAGGCGGGGCTGATCCTGCCCGACAAGGAGCCGGCCCGGGTGGCCGCGGCGATCCGGCGGGTGGTAGAGGACGCGCACCTGCGTGCCGAGCTGGCGGCCGCGGCCGCCGACCGGGTCGACTGGTTCGCCCTGGCCCGCGTCCAGGACGGGTTCGTCGCGGCCCTCGAGGCCGCCTGCGCGGCGTGAGCCCGCCCGGCGGTCACTCGTGGCGGGGGAGCGGGTCGCCGCGTTGAGGGTCGCCTTCGTCGTCCCCCGGTACGGTCCGGCCATCATCGGGGGCGCCGAGACGGCGGCCCGTCTGCTCGCCGAGCACCTCGTGTCCCGCCGCGGCTGGCAGGTCGACGTGCTCACCACGTGTGCCGAGGATTTCGTCACCTGGGAGGACGTCTACCCCGATGGCGAGGAGTGGATCGCCGGGGTCCGGGTCGTCCGGTTCCGGTCGGCCGCCGGCCGGGACCCGTCGTTCCACCCGCTGTCCGCGGCACTGCTGGCCGACCCCGGTGCCGCGTCGTCGGGTGACGCCGCCCGTTGGCTCGACCTGCAGGGGCCGGTGACCCCCGGCCTGGCCGACGCCGCCGTCGGATGGGAGGCGGACGCCCTCATCTTCTACCCGTACCTCTACTACCCGACGGTCCGGGTCATCGAGCGGGTGACGGTGCCGACCATCCTGCATCCGGCCGCCCACGACGAACCGGCGCTCCACCTTCCGATCTTCCCGCGGGTGTTCGCGGCGGCCGACGCCCTGGTGTTCCAGACCGAGGCCGAGCGGCACCTGGTGGAGCGCACCTTCCCCGTGGCCAGCCACCATCAGCTCCTGCTGGGTCTGGGTGTCGACGACCCCGAACTCGACCGAGCACCTGGTTCGGGGACCCCACGGAAAGGGAGCGGCGCCAGGGTGCCCGACACCCCGTTCCTGCTCTGCCTCGGACGGGTCGACGCCCACAAGGGCACCACCCTCCTCGTCGAGTACTTCGCCGGCCTGAAGGAGCGCCGCCCTGGGCCGCTCCGGCTGGTGCTGGCCGGTCCGGTGATCGACGAGCCACCGCCCCACCCGGACGTCGACGTCGTGGGACCGGTGTCCGACGAGGAGAAGTGGGATCTGTTGGGCGGGGCGGCAGCCCTGGTGTCCCCGTCGGCATGGGAGGCGTTCTCACTGGTGGTGGCCGAGGCCTGGAGCGCGCGGACCCCGGTCCTGGTCAACGCCGGATGCGCGGCGACCGTCGAGCACTGCCGGCGCTCGGGCGGGGGGCTCACCTTCGACGGCTACGGCGAGTTCGAGGTGGCGGTCGAGCGGCTGGTGGGCGACCCTGATCTCGGCCGGGTCCTGGGGGAGCGGGGTCGCGTCTACGTGGACGGGCGCTTCCGGTGGCCGCACGTGATCGACCGGTACGCCGCGTTCGTCGAATCGGTGGTGGCCAAGCCGGCGCGTCGGCCGCGGACGGACGGTCGGCTGCGGTAGGACGCCGGGCGGTGCGACCCGGCCGGGTCAGCGGCCGAGCGCCGACCCGAGGGGCCGGGTGCCTGCCTGGGCCACTACCCGGACGCCGAGGATCGAGGCGCCGGGAGCGACCTTCCATACCCGGTAGTCGGCGATGGCGGGAGCCCGTCCGACCGGGACGGCCTGGAGGCGGGCGGTCACCTGTGCGAGGCCGGGGAGGCTCGGCGGGGCGATCAGGTACACGGACCCTCCCGGGCCCACCGGCACGGTGGGGGTCGAGGTGTAGTAGAGCGACCGGAGCTGCTCGTTGTAGATGGCCAGTCCGGGGATCACCAGAGCGACCCGTTGGCGTGGCAGCTCCCACCCGGCGTTCCGGTAGAACATCGAGCCACCGTCGACGGTGTCGATGACGACCACGTCGCGCCGGGGGTCGACGAAGGGGCCGAGCCGGGCGAGGGCGGCGTCCAGCGAGTCCGCGGCGCGGATGGCCGACCGGGTGGCGCCGTAGGGCGCCTGGTAGCGGGCCTGGGTCAGCCACAGGCCGTGCCCCGTCGCCGCCGGGGAGACCGGGAGGACCCCGGCCCCGGTGAGGAACCGCTGGACCCCCAGTGCGGCGATCGCCGCAACGGCCAGGGACGCCGCGGCGAGCCAGATCCCGGTGGCCACCGTGGACCGCCGCACGGCGGGGCGGCGCCGGTCGGGCCGTTCCCCGAGGAGGGCGGCCGGGACAAGCAGAAGGGCGATGACGGCGCCGGGAAGGTAGGCGAGCAGGTACCCGCTCTTGGCGAACTGCACCAGCGTGACCAGCGCCAGGGGCGGCACGACGGCGGCCGCCAGGATCACCGTCCGGGACTGGTACCACGGTCGGGTCCATCCCGACGGGTCGTCGGACCGGTGGGGCGCGTCGGGCGCGTCGGGCGTTCCGGTCGTGGGCCGTGGCGTGTGGGGGCGGAGGTCGGCCACCGCCAGTTCGGCCGGCGGCGCCTGGTCGGGCGAGGCGCGGGCCATCCGGACCAGGGCGCGGATCCCGAGCAGCAGGGTGGACACCAGGGCCAGTGCCGCCAGCGGGGCCAGGGCCACCGCGGTGTAGGCGGCAGCGGTGCCGAAGTTGGTGGCCCCACCCGAGGCGTGGTCGAGTAGGGACGTCGCCCGCACCGCGCCCAGGGCCTCGCTGCGGGTGGCCCTTGCCCACGCCGCGGCACCACCCGGCTGGGCGAGCACCATGGGCACGAACCACACGGCCACGGCCACGATGGCCGCACCCAGGGCGACACAGCCCTCCCGCACCCGGCGGACGGACCCGGCCGCCGCCACCAGGGCCAGGAGGAGGAACGCCTGCAGCAGAGGCTGGCGGAACCCGGCGGCCAACCCGAGACCGGCCAGCGCCGCGGCACCGTGCCACGAGTGGGGCCGGGCCCTCCAGGCCAGGATGATGAGCAGCGGGGCGATCAGGAGGTCGAACGAGTAGGTGGCCACGATCGATCCGTCGAACCAGGCGAACGGCGAGGAGGCGACCAGCAGTCCGGCGGCCAGTCCGACCCACCGGCCGCCGAGGTCCCGGCCGGCGACGACCGTGAGGCCGGCCGCGGCGGCCGATGCCACCGCGGTCACGAGCACCAGCGAATGGACGACCCCGGTCCCGGTGGCGTGCACGAGCCGTCCGGCCACCACGTACAGGAAGTAGCCGGGGGGCTGGGGCCGCCCATGGGCCACGTCGAAGCGGACGACGGCGGACGCGTACTGCGCGGAGTCCCAGTCGGTCGGACCCGATGCCGCCGTGGCCAGGCGCGCCACCAGAGTGACCAGGGCGACCGCCCACGGGAGGACGAGGTCGGCGAGGTCCCGCCCGACGGTCCCGGCCCGGTCCGAGGCGATTCGACCCGGGCGCGCGCCGCCGGCGGGCAGGGCGGCGCCCGTGCTCGAAGCGGTCCGGTCGGAGGGCATGCCTCAGGGTACCGAGTGGAGTGCCCGCCACCGGGTACGGTCATCGGCGCGTCCAGGGACATCGGGGCGGTTCAGGTTTGACCGGACCGTGCCGATACCCGGGTGAGTAGATCCGGACCGCCACCGGGTGGCGTCCCTGTGTCCTCCCGTCCATCTGCCGACGGGGGCGCGGTCGACGACGAGGCGGGCGCGGATCGAGCGCACACGATAACGACGCAGAGGGGCAACATGAACCACGCAGTGAAGTCCGGGACGGAGCACGTGGCACGGAGGACCGGCGGCACCACCACCGCCTACGCAGTCAACGGAGGGACGGCACGACGCCGGGCCCGGCGTCGGCTGACCCTGGTCGCCGTGCTGACCGCGGGGCTGGCCCCGGCCCTGGCCGTCACCGCACCGCAGGTCTCGGGTGCCGCGGTGACACCCCACCTCGCCTCGGTGGCGCTGGCCTGGCAACAGGTCCTTCCCGATGCCGGTGGACCCATCGCCCAGAGCTCGCCGAATGTGGCCACGCTGGACGGCGGCGGACCATCCGTCGTCGTGGGGGACCGCGCCGGCAGCGTGTACGCCTACCACCTGACGGACGGCTCCGGCGAGGCCGGCTGGCCGGCCCGGGTCGGGGCGCCGGTCGACTCGACACCCTCGGTCACCCCGGACGGGTCGGGCACCGACTCCGTCTTCGTCGGTACCGGCAACGCGGCACAGCCCAACACGGGCGGGTACGTGGGCCTCAACCACGCCGGCGGGGAGATCTGGTCGCGGCTGGCCACCGATCCCAATGCCAACTACGGCGTGGAGGCCTCGCTGGCCGTGGGCCCCCTCGAGGGCACCCAGGCCGTGGTCGCTCCCTCGCTGGGGCAGGAGGCCTACGCGTTGAACACCGGAAACGGCAGCACGCTCCCGGGTTGGCCGTTCTTCACCGCCGACAGCGGGTTCACCACGCCGTCGCTGGCCGATGTCTACAACAACGGCCAGACCGAGGTCGTGCAGGGCGGGGACTCCACCGCCGGACTGGCCCTCGGACAGCAGTACGCCAACGGCGGGCACCTGCGGATCCTCGGAGCGGGCGGCAACCTGATCTGCCACTACGACACCAACCAGACCGTCGACTCATCCACGGCGGTCGGCAACTTCCTCGGTGGCGGTGCCGTCGGGATCGCCTTCGGCACCGGGTCCTACTGGCCGGGGGCGTCCGACACCAACACCCTGTTCGCCGCCAACTCCTCCTGCAACATCGCCTGGCGGGACAACCTGGGCGGAAACACGGTCAGCAGTCCCGCCGTGGGTGACGTCCTGGGCAACGGCGGCGAGCAGGTCGTCGAGGGAGTGGACACGGGCTCCGGCGGAAAGGTGTGGGCGCTCAACGGTGCGGACGGTGCCGCCCTGCCGGGCTGGCCGGTGTCGACACCGGGACGCGTCATCGGCGGGGTCGCCCTCGCCGACCTGACCGGGGGCGGCTACAACGACGTGCTCGTCCCGACCACCGGCGGGTTGGAGATCTTCGACGGTCGTAGCGCGCAGCTCGTGGCCACGCTCGGGGCGGGAACCGTCGCCCTCCAGAACTCGCCGTTGGTGACGATCGACCCCGGTGGTTCCATCGGCATCACCATCGCCGGATACGGCTCGGGGGACGAGGGGATCATCCAGCACTACGTCGTGTCCGGTTCGGCCGGCCACACGCTCGGCCTGCGGTCGTGGCCGATGTTCCATCAGAACCCGCAGCTCACCGGATGGCTCGGTGCCGCGGCACCGGGACACCTGAACTCGCCCATCGTGTCCATGGCGGCCACCGCCGACGGGCGGGGCTACTGGAACGTGGCCGCCGACGGAGGCATCTTCGCCTTCGGCGACGCCGCCTTCCACGGGTCGATGGGCGGCCAGTCGCTGAACCGACCCGTCGTCGGCATGTCGACGACGACCGGCGGCCAGGGCTACTGGCTGGTGGCGTCCGACGGTGGCATGTTCGCCTTCGGCGACGCCGCCTTCCACGGGTCGATGGGCGGCCAGTCGCTGAACCGACCCGTCGTGGGGCTGGCCGTCACCCCCGACGGCGGCGGGTACTGGGAAGTGGCGTCCGACGGCGGCATCTTCGCCTTCGGTGACGCCGGGTTCTACGGGTCCGCCGGCGCGCTCCACCTCAACAAACCGGTCGTGTCGATGACGCCCACCGCAGACGGGCACGGGTACTGGCTGGTGGCGTCCGACGGCGGCATCTTCGCCTTCGGCAACGCCACCTTCCACGGGTCGATGGGCGGGCTTTCGCTGAACCGGCCCATCGTGGCCATGGCGGCCAACGGGATGCAGGGCTACTGGCTGGTGGCGGCCGACGGTGGGGTCTTCAGCTTCGGCACGGCACCGTTCTACGGGTCGACCGGGAACCTGACACTGGCACAGCCCATCGTCGGAATGGCCCCGGCGGGTCGGGGCACCGGCTACTGGATGGTCGCCGCCGACGGGGGGATGTTCGCCTTCGGTGCGGCCACCTACTACGGCTCGATGCCGCAGGTGCTGGCCGCGCCGACGGGCGCGGACTGATCCCCGTCGGCCGGGTCCGCCCGACGGGGTGTCCACCGCTCGACCACGGTCCCGTCGTAGCGTCGTCTGACGTGTCGGCGCTTCGTGGCAGGGATAGGGAGGACGGGCCGGACCGTCGGCGACCACCCCGTCCGGTCCGCCGACGGGCACGGGGGCTCTTTGCCACCGTATCGGTGGTGGTCGGCTCGTTCGCCGGGGTCACCGCTCTGGCCGCGCCTGTGGCGGCCTATCCGTCCGCAGCCGTGACCCTGGTCGGCCACGGCTACGGCCACGGTCGGGGCATGGGCCAGTGGGGTGCGTTCGGGTACGCGTACGGTGGGTGGACCTGGCAGCAGATCGTGGAGCACTACTACTCGGGGGCGGCCCCGGCCCCGCTCACCTCCCCGCAGGATGACCAGTGGACGAGCGTCGTGCTGACCGAGAACGACGGGAACGCGGTGTCGGTGACCTCGGCCAGCGGGTTCACGGTCGACGGCAGCCCCTTCGGAGGCGGGCAGGGCGTCGAGATGGTCCCGGTGGGGAACAACGTGTGGAACCTGTACCTGGGCACCGGCTGCGGGGGATGGGCACCGACGCCGTTCGCCTCCGGTGTGACACTGCCGACGGCGGTGCCCGACACCCAGACGAACGTCGGTGACGGACAGAACGCCGCGGGATTCGCCCTTCAGCTGTGCCAGGGGTCGGGCAACATCTCCGTCCGGGGGAACCTGGAGGCCCTCTACAACAGTGCGGACTCGGCCCGAACGGTCAACGTCCTGCCCGTCGAGGACTACGTCTCCGGCGTGGTCCCGAACGAGTCCCCCGCCTATTGGGGGACCCTGGGGGCGCCGGGACCCCAGGGTCAGGCCTGGGGATTCCAGGAGCTCGAGGCCCAGGCCGTCGCCGTGCGCTCCTACATGGCCGCCGCCCGGAACAGCTACGGCGGCTACGCCGACACGTGCGACCAGTCGTGCCAGACCTACCGCGGCCTGGCCAACGAGAACTCCCTGACCGATGCCGCCACGATCGCCACGCAGGGACTGGTGATGGAGGACGGCGCCAACGGCGTCCCGCTGACCACCGAGTACTCCTCGTCGACCGGTGGGTACACCGCCCCGGGCAATTTCCCGGCGGTCGTGGACGACGGGGACGCGGTGTGCCCCCCCGGCGTCAACGGGGCGTGCAACGTCAACCACACCTGGAAGGTCTCGGTGCCGGTGTCCTCCATCGTGGCGGCCTGGCCGCAGCTCGGCTCGCTGCAGTCGATCCGGGTCACCGGCCGCAACGGGTTCGGGGACGGGGGCGGCAGGGTCACCTCCATGACGCTGTTCGGTACGTCCCAGAACGTGACCGTCACCGGCGACCAGTTCGCCGCATCACTCGACCTCCTGTCGGACTGGTTCGATCCGGTCAACTCCCTGTCCGCCGCCGCGGTCTCGATGGCCGCCGTGCCCAACGGGCCCGGCTACTGGCTCAACGGCGCCGACGGCTCGGTCGCCGCCTTCGGGTCCGCCGCCTACCTGGGTTCCATGGCGGGCCATCCGCTGTCCGCCCCCGTGGTGGGGATGGCGGCCACCCGTGACGGCCAGGGCTACTGGGAGGTGGCCGCCGACGGCGGCATCTTCTCCTACGGCGACGCCCTGTTCCTGGGTTCGACCGGCAACCTGCGCCTCAACCAGCCCATCGTCGGCATGGCACGGACGTCATCGGGGAACGGGTACTGGCTGGTGGCGGCCGACGGCGGCGTCTTCGCCTTCGGCGACGCACGATTCGACGGCTCGACGGGCGGGATGCGCCTCAACCAGCCCATCGTCGGCATGGCGGCGACGCCGGACGGCGGTGGCTACTGGCTGGTGGCGGCCGACGGCGGGATCTTCGCCTTCGGCGACGCCGTCTTCTACGGCTCGATGGGGGGACGCCCGCTCAACCGTCCGATCGTCGGCATGGCCTCGGCCGGGAACGGAACCGGCTACTGGCTGGTCGCTTCCGACGGCGGAATCTTCGCCTTCGGCAGCGCAACCTTCCTCGGTTCGGCCGGCGGACTCCGACTGGTGCAGCCGGTGGTCGGGATGGCCCCGACCGGTTCCGGGAACGGCTACTGGATGGTCGCCGCCGACGGAGGACTGTTCAGCTACGGGGACGCCGCCTTCTACGGCTCGGCGGCCGGCTGACCGGACCGGGACGGCCACGACCGGCCCTTCACCGGAGCAGGGCTACCGCCTGACCAACGCCGATCCGGGAGCGACGGAACCCATGGGCACCTCGATCGGTGAGCTGATGAAGGCCAGCTTGCCGCCGCCGACGACGTTCCAGATCGGTTCGGTGATCCGATCGACCCCGGGCATGCGGTTGACGGTGACACCCGTGAACGAAAGGGAGCCGCCGGCCTGGTAGACGCAGGGCCAGGGATCGGCCCGTTTGCAGGCGAGTGTCCCTCCCACGAAGGCGATCGAGGCGGTGCTGGTCGGGCTGAACAGGCTCACATGGTGGAATTGGGTGCAGTCGGCGACAGTGATCGGGCCGGAGAAGTACTCGTTGAACTGGAATCCGCGGTCGTCGGAGCAATTGGTGAACATGACGTTCCCAGAACCCACGCCGGCCAGATCCGACTCGAAGTCGACCCCGGCGTCGGCCGGGTCGATGATGGTCACGTGGTCGAGCAGCCCACCGGACACCTCGGCGACCGTGACGCCCTGTCGCCCGGCGTTGATGGTGGTGTATCCCTCGACCTTCAGTCCGGTCACCGGGTTGGCGAGGTGGTCGCTGACCAGTTCGAGCCCGTCGCCGTAGGTGTTCCTGGCCAGGATCCCGTCAAGGGACACGTTGCTCGACGACATGATCTTCACCCCGGCCTGTCCGACGAGCCTCCGGTGGAAACCGCCGGTGGAGTTCCCCCCGAGGACGGTGACACCGTTCAGGGTGACGTTCGACGTGTCCTTGATCAGGATGATCGGCTTCAGTGAGTTGTAGAGGTCGCCGGGGGTCCGGGTGTCTGTCGGATCGTAGAAGGTGCCACCCACGATCGTGATCGGTTGGGTGAGCCGGATTCCGACGGGGACGAGGTAGCACGCGGTGGTCGAGGACGTGAAGGTGGAGCCGGCCGGGAGCGAGTCGAGGTAGGTCTGGAGACCCGGCGTCGCCGGCTGGGTGCACGTCGGGTCGAAGGCGGTGGCGTCCGGTGCCCCGGGGGGCGGGACCGTGGTGGGAGGGACGGTCGTTGTCGGCGCAACCGTGGTCGTGGTCGCGGACGGCACCGGGACCGTGGTCGTGGTCGTGGTCGTGGTCGGTACCGGGACCGTGGTCGTGGTCGAAGTGGTCGTCGTCCTGGGTGGCGCCGTGGTGGTGGTCGTCGTCCTGGGCGGCGCCGTGGTGGTGGTCGTCACCGTGGTGACCGTGGTCGACGTCACCGAACCGGGTCCGGTGGTGACGGTGGTGGTGGCCGTCGTGACCGATCGTGGTCGGGTGGTCGTCGTGACCGACGTCGTCGGCGACACGACCCTGGTCGTGGTGGCGGGGGCAGCGTTCCCCGGGGCCGGCTGGGTCGCCGCTCCGGCCGGGGCCTGGCCGGCGGTCGCCCCGATCCCGGCCGACGTGACGGCCGCTACCGCGGCCAGGCCGAGGACCAGCCTCCGGCTTCGGCCCGGACGCGTACGTGCGCGGCTGGCGCGGTCTTGGTCCTGCCCCTGGTGCATCTGTGCCCCTCCGTCCACCCCGCGAGGGTCGGAGTCGCACGAGCGGCACCGCGACGGGCCCTGCTCCGGCAACCCGGCTGACTCAGGGAGTCCCGTGGTTTTGCGTCCCCTCCTCGCGGAGGGTTTGCCATTTGTCCATGCCGGCCCCGAATCGAAGTGCCCGGTGCCTCGGGTCTCATGGTACTCCTGGACAACACTTTGCACAATGAGTGAACATGAGATCACGCAAAGTGAGGTAATTCGCCCCTAGAGGGTAGAGGTGCGAGTCCCGGTTGGCTGCGGTGCACGCTCGTAGGCGGAAGTGGGCCCAGGCGGGTGGTGGGATCATCGAACGGGTCGATCGGGCCACGTAGTGTCCGGGAGGGATGGGGGACGAACCGACAGGCAGCAGCGATGCGACGGACGGCGCTGCCGGGTCCCGTCCGTCCGACCCTGTCGTCGTCGCCTCCGACCCTGTCGTCGTCGCCTCCGGCCGGGAGGAGGGCGGATTGCCTGTCCCCGAGTCGGTGAGCGGGGCCCCGGAGCGTCCGAACCGCTGGGCCGGGGGGGCCTGGCGGTCGATCCTGTTCGCCCCGATCGGTGACGGGCAGACGCGCCGGCGGGGAAGCGACGGGTTCCGGGTCGGGCTGGCGCTGCTGGTGATCGTGCTGTGCTGGCTGGCCACCAAGGTCAACTCCTCGAGCGAGCGGGCGATCATCCATGCCCTCACGCCGCCGCCCGACGGGATCCGGTGGCTGGTGACCTCGGTGTGGTGGATCGGTTCGGTCGGCCTGACGGTGGCCGTCGTGGTGCTCGCGCTGGTATCGCGACGCTGGTCGGTCATCCGCGACTGTCTGCTGTCCGGTGTCGGCGCGAGCCTGTTCTGCGGGCTCCTCGCCCTCTTCTTCGGGGTCAACGGCGGCCGGCCCGTCCAGGGGACGCCGCTCGGGTTCTCGGCGCACTTTCCCATCGCGCGGGTGGCGGCCACCGTGGCCGTGGCCACCGCCGCACTCCCGTACCTGAGCCGCTGGCTGCAACGGGCCATCCGGATCACGATCGTGCTCCTGGCCGTGGCCACCATCGCCTCGCAGGCCGGGCTGCCGGTTCCCGTGTTGGCCAGCCTGGCCGTCGGCGTCCTCTTCACGTCGATCGTGCACCTGGTCTTCGGGTCACCGCTCGGGCTGGTGTCCGCCTCGGAGGTGGCCGTCCTGATCGAGGACCTCGGGATCCCGGCGACCGACATCGTGGCGGCGGAGGTCCAGGAGTGGGGCGTCGGACGGTTCCGGGCCCGGTCGGGCGGTGCGGTGATCGACGTCGCCGTCTACGGGCGTGACGCCTCTGACGCCCAGCTGCTGGCCAAGACGGCGCGGTTCGTCCTCTATCGCGACTCGGGCCCCACGCTGACGCTCACCCGACGCCAGCAGGTTGAGCACGAGGCCTACCTCACGCTCCTGGCCGACCGGGCCGGGGTCCGGGTCGCCCGCGTGCTGGCGGCAGGTCCCGCCGGACCGTCTCGCGACGCGCTGCTCGTCACCGGCCCGCCGCCGGGCCGCCCACTGTCCGAGCTGGGCGCCTGGGTGCTCCGCGCCGAGCCCGACCCGGGAGCGGCAGCGGGAACCACCGGCACCGGGGTCGACGAGGCAGGGGTGGCGGGCACCGTCGGGGCGACGAACCCTGTGACCGCACCGGTGGCGGTGACGGACGGGGACGGTCCCGCCCTCGACGATGCCGCCCTCGACGACCTCTTCGGGCAGGTGCGGAGGTTGCGTACCGCCGGGATCGCCCACGGAGCCCTCTCGGTCGAGACGATCCTCGTGGACGATCGTGGGCGGTGCGGACTGATCGACATGCGGGCCGCCTCGACGGTGGCCCGCCAGGACCAGCTCGACCGGGACGTCGCCGCGGCACTGGCCTCGGCCGCCATCGTGGTCGGTCCCGACCGGGCCGTGGCGTCCGCCGTCCGGGTACTTCCGGCCGCGGCACTGGCCGCCGCCCTCCCGTTCCTGCAGAAGGCCGCCATGAACCCGGTGGCCGCACGCTCGCTGCGCAAGAAGAAGGCAGTGCTGACCGCCTTGCGCGACCAGGGAGCGTCGGCGGCCGGCGTCGAGGTCCCCAAGCTGATCGAGCCACGCCGGATCAGCTGGGTCAACCTCGTGCTCGTGGTCGGGACCCTGATCGGCGGGTGGGCCCTCATCGGCGTGCTGGTCAACGTGACCAAGTCGTGGAGCACGATCACCGGGGCCCGATGGGGATGGGTCGGCGCCACCTTCGTCCTGGCGCAGGCCGTCTACCCCTCCCTGGCCATGACCACCGTGGGTTCGGTCACCGACACGATGCCCTACGGCCGGACCGTCGTACTCGAGGTGGGAAACACCTTCGTGTCGCTGGCCGGCGGATCGATGGGTGCACTGGCCACCCGGGTCCGGTTCTTCCAGCAGCAGGGCTACGACGCCACCCTGGCGGTCAGCTCGGGTGTGCTCGTCTCCACCGCCAGCTGGATCGTGAAGGGTGGACTCTTCCTCCTGGCCCTCCCCATCGCCCTGTCGCAGTTCCACTTCGCCACCCCCAGCGACACCGGCGGCGGTTCGGGGAGCAGCACGGCCAAGCTGGTGTGGCTCCTGATCATCGCCGTCGTCGTGATCGGCGTCGTGGTCGGCCTGCTGCTGGCCATTCCCCGGTGGCGGCGCCTCGCCGCGGCCAAGCTGCGCCCCAAGGCCTCCGAGGTCTGGGGCCACCTGAAGGTCCTGTCCACCCATCCCCGCAACCTGGTCGAGATCTTCGGCGGGGAGATCCTGGGGCAGCTCCTGGTGGCGATGGCGCTCGGCACGTCACTCCACGCGTTCGACCAGCACCTGAGCCTCGCCGCCCTGCTCATCGTGCTGACGCTCGGGTCGATGCTCGGGGGGATCTCCCCGGTCCCCGGGGGCATGGGCGTGGTGGAGGCCGGGATGATCATCGGCCTGACCGCGGCCGGCATCCCTGAGTCCGACGCCGTGGCCGCGGTGTTCGTGCAGCGGCTGTTCACCGCCTACCTCCCGCCGATCTGGGGTTGGTTCTGCGTGCTGTGGCTCCGCAAGAAGGAGTACCTGTAGGTACCCGTCACCGTCACCGTCACCGTCCGGGAGCGCCGATCAGTCCGGGAGGCGCGGTGGCCCGGTCTGGTCGAGACCCGGGAAGTCCCGCAGCCGGCCGAGCCGGCCGAGCCGGCCGACGTTGACCCCGGTGTCGGCGGCCCGGAGCATACGGAGGTCTCCCCGGCTGTTGCCGTAGGCCCACAGGCGGGCATCCTCCATGCCGGCCGCGGACATCCACAGGCGGAGCCGGCGGATCTTCTCCTCGCCCCGGCAGTTGGCGCCGTCGTAGCGCCCGGTGACCAGGCCGGTGTCGTCGACCTCGAGGAGGGTGGCGATCGCCGCGTCGGCGGCCAGCCGCTGGGCGGCCACCGCCACGTAGGCGTCCGGTGACGCCGAGACCACCACGACCCGGTCACCGCGTCCCCGGTGCCAGTCGAGGCGCCGACGTACCTCGGGGCGGACATGGGCGGCGAGGTGGCGGACGGCGAAGTCCTGGGCCACCTGCTCGAGGTGGCCGGCGTCGGTACCGGCGAGCACCCGCGTGAAGAGCGCCTCCTTGGTGTCGTCGGCCACGGTGCCCCCGGCCAGTGCGGCCTGGGCCAGCCGTGGCGCGAGGTCGAGCGCGGCCCGCACGACCGGCTGGCGGCCGGCCACCGCGGCCAGGAAGTCGAAGACGCTCCCGCCGTTGGTGAGGGTGCCGTCGAAGTCGAAGGCGGCGACGTCGGTCATGCCCGTGTCCTCAGCTGCCGGGTGCGGCCACGGTCGTCCCGCCCCGACCGGCCCCGGCGGCGAACCGGCCGGCACCCTCGAGCGCCTCGCCGGAGGCCAGGCTGGCCAGGCCGAGCCGCGTCTCGTGCAGCAGGGCCTCGGGGACCGACCGGTCCCACTGGTCGATGGCGGAGCGGCGGTCGTTGCGGAGGCAGACCTGGGGGAGCGCGGCGATCTCGGCGGCCCACGCCACGGCCGCGTCCCGCGCCGTCCCGGTGGGCACCACCCGGTTGGCGAGGCCCATGGCCAGGGCCTCCTCGGCCCCGACGGCCCGGCCGGTCAGGATCAGGTCCAGGGCCCGGCCCTCACCCACGAGGCGCGGCAGGCGGACGGTGCCGCCGTCGACCAGCGGCACCCCGAACCTGCGGCAGAAGACCCCGAAGACGGCGTCGGCCGCCGCCACCCGCAGGTCGCACCACACGGCGAGCTCCAAGCCACCGGCCACGGCATGCCCCTCGACGGCGGCGATGACCGGCTTGGACAGTGCCAGGCGGGTCGGTCCCATGGGGCCGGCACCGTCCTCGGCCACCCGGTTGCCGGTCCCCCCGGCAATGGCCTGGAGATCGGCCCCGGCGCAGAAGGTCCCCCCGGCCCCCGTGAGGACCGCCACCGACGCCCCGTCATCGGCCTCGAAGGCCTCGAAGGCCTCGAGCAGCCCGTCCGCTGTCGGCCGGTCCACGGCGTTGCGGCGGTCCGGACGGTCGATTGTCACGACCGTCACCGGGCCGTGCCTCTCCACGCGCAAAGGTGCACTCATGGTCTCAGCATGGCGGAGGGGGAGGGCCGGGGCCAGTACCGGTTCTCCGCGTGCCCGTGCGACACCCCACCGTCAATACCTGACGGATCAGGTCGACAATAGGTCCGGGTCCGGCTAGGGTGTCCTCCGTCGAGCCCGGGCCGTCCGTTGCCGGGCCGACGACGGCCGGCCCCCCTGGCGCACCGAGCCGCCGCACCCGCAACGGCGCATCCAGCAGTCACTTCACATCCAGCAACCACCTCAACCGAACAAGGAGCTTCACATGGCAATCCGTCTGGGCGACGAGGCCCCCGACTTCACCGCCGACACCACCGAGGGCACGATCAGCTTCCACGAGTATCTCGGCGACAGCTGGGGCGTGCTCTTCTCCCATCCCAAGGACTTCACGCCGGTCTGCACCACCGAGCTCGGTGCGTTTTCCGCCGCCAAGGCCGAGTTCGACAAGCGTGACACCAAGCTCATCGGCCTGTCCGTCGACGACGTGACGTCCCACGGCAAGTGGGCCGGCGACATCGAGGAGACCCAGGGCACCGCCCTCAACTTCCCGTTGATCGGCGACGAGGACCGCAAGGTGGCCGACCTCTACGACATGATCCACCCCAACGCCAACGACACCCTGACGGTGCGCTCGGTGTTCATCGTCGGTCCCGACAAGAAGGTCAAGCTCACCCTGACCTACCCGGCATCGACGGGCCGCAACGTCGACGAGGTCCTGCGGGTCCTCGACTCGTTGCAGCTGACCGCCGACTACAAGGTGGCCACCCCGGTGAACTGGAAGGACGGCGAGGACGTCATCGTGGTTCCGGCGCTCTCCGACGAGGAGGCCAAGGAGCGGTTCCCCAAGGGGTTCACGACCGTCAAGCCCTACCTGCGGGTCACCCCCCAGCCCAACAAGTAGCCACCTGCCCACCCCTCCGGCCCGACCGGGGGAGGGGGACCCTATGGTGTGCTCCGGACCCGGCCCCACGGCCGGGTCCGGTCGCGCCCACGGCCCGACCCGGGGCCGACCAGGCGCGGTGGCCGGCGCCCCGTCGGCCGACGGCCGGTACGCGGGGAGCCGGCGTCCCGGGTACGGTGGCCCGGCCACCCGGGGAACCGGCACCGGGGTCACATCGGAGGGGTCTGCCCCCCGAGTACGCTTCCTGCTAGCATTGTCCGGTCGACGTGTTCCGTCCGTCGGCCACCACCACGATTCCAGAGGTCTACTTCCCACATGCCAGACAAGCAGGCAACCATCGCCGAGCACCGTCTCCACGAGACGGACACCGGCTCCCCCGAGGTGCAGATCGCCATCCTGAGCGAGCGCATCGTCCACCTGACCGAGCACCTGAAGGTGCACAAGGGCGACCACCACACCCGTCGTGGCCTGCTCAAGCTCATCGGCCGTCGTCGCCGCCTGCTCGACTACGTCCGCAACAACGACGTCGAGCGCTACCGCGAGATCATCAACAAGCTCGGCCTGCGCCGCTAGTCGGCACAGACGTTCCGCCCGGCCTCGGCCGGGCGGTCGCAATTCCTCCACCGGTCGCTTGGCCGGCGGATCACAGACCGGCGCACCGCCGGCCTGCAGCAGCACCGGCCCCCGCGCCGCGGGCGGTCGTCGTCACACCACACCGATCGGACCCCCACCGAGGTCAGTCACCAGTTGCCGTTCACCGGGCCCCAGCGGGCCGGGTGGCCGACAACTGGGAACTGGCTCGGGGAGTCCCCGAACCACAAGGAGCGTCATGTCCGACGCCATTTCCGTTTCGGCGCCCATCAGCGGCACCGACAAGACACTCAGCTTCGAGGCCGGCAAGCTGGCCCAACTGGCCGACGGCGCCGTCGTCGGCCGCATCGGCGACACCGTCCTGCTGGCCACGGCCACCGCGGCCCGCTCGGTGCGCGAGGGGGCGGACTTCTTCCCGCTGACCGTCGACATCGAGGAGCGGACCTACGCGGCGGGCAAGATCCCCGGCTCGTTCTTCCGCCGGGAGGGCAAGTCCTCGGACCAGGCCATCCTGACCTGCCGGCTCATCGACCGGCCGCTGCGCCCGTCGTTCCCCAAGGGCTTCCGCAACGAGGTCCACATCGTCGGGACCATCTTCGGCGCCGACCAGGTCAACCCCCACGACGTCCTCGCCATCAACTCGGCCTCCGCCGCGCTGATGCTGTCGGGAATCCCCTTCGAGGGCCCGATCGGCGCCGTCCGGGTCGCCTACTCGACCGACGGCACCTGGATCCCACACCCCACATTCCAGGAAGGTGAGGAGTCGACGTTCGAGCTGGTCGTCGCCGGCCGTGCCCTGGACGACACCGCCGACGCCGAGATCGCCATCATGATGGTCGAGGCCGGCGGGTCCGAGCGCTCGTTCCAGTACTACGACGAAGGCGCCCCGAAGGTCGACGAGGAGGTCCTGGCCGGTGGCCTCGAGGCCGCCAAGACGTGGATCCGCGAGTCGATCGTGCTCCAGCGTGAGCTGGTGGCCGCCTACGTCGCCGCCCGTGGCCCGATCGAGACGATCGGCTACTCCACCCAGGCCGACTACGGCGACGACGTGTGGGAGCGGGTGGAGGCCGCCGGCACCGCCGGTCTGGCCGCCGCCAACGTGCTCACCCCGAAGGCCGAGCGCAACGCCGCCCTGGCCGAGGTGACCGAGTCGATCCTGTCCGACCTGGCCGGAGAGTTCCCCGACCGGGCCGGCGAGATCAAGGCCGCCTTGCGCAGCCTCACCAAGAAGTTGGTCCGCACGCGGATCGTCGAGGAGGGCCTCCGCATCGACGGGCGCACCACCACCGACATCCGTCCGCTGTCGGCCGAGGTCGACCTGTTCCCGACGGCCCACGGCTCGGCACTCTTCCAGCGCGGCGAGACCCAGGTCCTCAATGTGACGACGCTCGGCATGCCCCGCATGAACCAGCTGCTCGACACCATCACCCCGGTGGAGTCCAAGCGGTACATGCACCACTACAACTTCCCGCCCTTCTCGACCGGTGAGACCGGCTTCATGCGCGGCCCCAAGCGCCGCGAGATCGGCCACGGATTGCTGGCCGAGCGGGCCCTGCTTCCCGTCGTCCCCTACGAGGAGGACTTCCCCTACACATTCCGCCTCGTGTCCGACGTGCTCTCGTCCAACGGGTCCACGTCGATGGCGTCGGTGTGCGGCTCGACCCTGTCGCTGATGGCGGCCGGTGTGCCCCTCAAGGCTCCCGTCGCGGGCATCGCCATGGGCCTCGTCTATGACGGCGGCACCTACGTCACCCTCACCGACATCCTCGGTGCGGAGGACGCCTTCGGCGACATGGACTTCAAGGTGGCCGGCACCCGGGACGTGGTGACCGCACTGCAGCTCGACACCAAGATCGACGGGCTGCCGCTCGACGTCCTGACCAAGGCGCTGCTGCAGGCCAAGGACGCCCGGCTCACCATCCTGGACGTCATGGCCGCCGCCATCCCCGAGCCCCGGGCCGACGTGGCCGCCTCGGCGCCGAAGATCATCTCGTTCGAGATCCCGATGGACAAGATCGGCGAGGTCATCGGCCCGAAGGGCAAGGTCATCAACGCCCTGCAGCAGGAGACCGGGGCCGACATCGCCGTCGACGACGACGGCATGGTCGGTACCGTCACCATCGGCGCCAAGGACGGCACCGCGGTGGAGGAGGCCCGTCGCCGGATCTCGACGATCCTCGACCCGCCGCTGGCCGAGGTCGGCGCCACGTATCAGGGCAAGGTCGTCAACATCACCAAGTTCGGTGCCTTCGTCAACATCCTCCCCGGACGCGACGGTCTGCTGCACATCTCCAAGATGGGTCAGGGCAAGCGCATCGACCGCGTCGAGGACGTCTTCGAACTCGGCCAGCCGGTCGAGGTCAAGGTCGACGACATCGACCCTCAGGGCAAGGTGTCCCTCTCGCTGGCCGGTGAGGCCCCGGCGTCCTCAGGCTCCGGCTCAGGCTCCGGCTCGGGTTCTTCCGGCTCATCGGGGTCGAACGGCGGTGGGCGCGGCTCGTCCCGCGGCGACCACGCCGACCCGGACGCCGGTGACGACCGCGGACCCCGTCGCCAGTCGGGAGCCCCAGCCGGCGCCGCCTCCTTCGAGGACTCGTTCGAGCAGGAGCTGGTCCAGGAGTTCGGTGACCTCGGCCCGGCGGCAGCCGAGTCGTCCGACCGCCCGAGCGGTGGCGGAGGCGGAGGCGGCCGGGGCGGTCGTCGGCGCCGTTGAGCACGTACGCCGGATGTGGGTCGGCCCTCCGGGCCGGCCCACATCGGTGGACCCCGGCAGATGAGCCGGTCGCCGGTCATCCGTCCGCCACGGCCGGATGATCCGCACCGAACGCCTTCCGTCGGGCCTCCACCTGGTCACCGAGGCCATGGCGGAGGCCCGTTCCGTCTGCATCGGATTCTGGGTGGGGACCGGCTCGCGTGACGAGTCGGACGCGCTGGCCGGTGCCAGCCACTTCCTCGAGCACCTCCTGTTCAAGGGGACCGACGACCGCTCGGCCTCGGCGATCGCGGAGGCCGTCGACGAGGTGGGTGGCGACTTCAACGCCTTCACCACCAAGGAGTACACCTCCTTCTACATCCGCCTCCTCGCCGAGGACGTCGACCTCGGCCTGGACATCCTGTCCGACATCATGTGGCGACCGGCGCTGCGCGCCGAGGACCTCGACGCCGAGCGCCAGGTGATCCTCGACGAGATCCTCATGCACGCCGACGAGCCGGCCGACGAGGCGGCGGAACAGAGCTCGGCCCTGCTGTTCCCGGGGCACGCGCTGGGCCGGGAGGTCCTGGGCACCGAGGCCTCGGTGGTGGACATGACGGCCGGGCGCATCCGCTCCTTCTTCGAGGAGCACTACCTTCCCGGCAACATGGTGGTCGCCGTGGCCGGCGACCTGGACCACGGGACCGTCGCCACGGGGCTGTCCGAACGCTCCGGCGCCGCAGTGGGCGGGGTGACCCCGGCGCGGCTGGCGCCCGACGCCCGGGTCGACCCACTGCGGGTCACCCGTCGCTCGACCGAGCAGGCGCACGTGGTGCTGGCCGCACGCTCGGTCGACCGCAACCACCCGAGTCGCTACGCGCTCGCCGTACTGAACCACGTACTGGGTGGAGGGCTGTCGAGCCGGCTGTTCCAGGAGATCCGGGAGCGGCGGGGGCTCGCCTACTCCGTGTGGTCCGAGCGCGTCGCCTACGGCGACGCCGGATTCCTCAGCATCGGCCTGGGTACCGGACCCGAGCACGTGCCCGAGGTGCTCCGCATCGTGACCGACCAGCTGGGCTCCCTGGGCGCCGACGGGGTGACCGAGCGCGAGCTCGCCATCGCCAAGGGGAACCTCCGTGCCGAGACCCTCCTCGCCTGTGAGGACTCGGGCGCCCGGATGAGCCGGATCGGCGCCGGTCTCCTGCTCCACGGCGAGGTGCTGACCGTGGACGAGGTACTGGCCCGGGTGGAGGCGCTGACCCTGGCCGACGTGCACGCCGCCGCCCGCGAGCTCGCCGCCGCACCGCGGACGCTCTCGGTGGTCGGACCGTTCGACGATTCCGAGTTCGACACCTCGTCGCTGTCGCTCGGGTAGACGGTCGGGCGCCGGACCCCGGGGGCGGATGTCGCCTTGGCTAGGGTTGCCACCATGCGCGTGGGAGTGGTCGGTGCCGGTGGACGGATGGGTCGGGAGGTCTGTCGCGCCGTGCTGGCGCGTCCCGGCCTCGAGCTGGTGGCCGCCGTCGACCCGGGCCACGTCGGCGCCGACGTGGCCGCACTGACCGGGACACCCGGCCCCGCGTTCGTCGTGTCCGACGGACTGGATTCCCTGGTCGATGCGGGCGCCGAGGTGGTCGTGGACTTCTCGCGACTGGACGTGGCGCGCAGGTCGGTCGCCTTCTGTGCCGATGCCGGGATCCACACGGTGGTGGGGACCACCGGGTTCACCGAGGAGGACCTGGCCGAGCTGGGCCGTCGCTTCGACCCGGCATCCGGGGCGCGGGCCAACTGCGTGCTGGCCGCCAACTTCGCCATCGGGGCCGTGCTCATGATGCGGTTCGCCGCACTGGCCGCGCCGTGGTTCGACGCCGCCGAGGTCATCGAACTGCACCACGAGGGCAAGCGGGACGCTCCCTCGGGCACGTCCCTGCGGACCGCCGAGGCGATGGCTGCGGCCCGCCGGGCCGCAGGTCGGGGCGACTTCCTGCCCGACGCCACCAGCGAGGTGGTGGTCGAGGGCGCACGGGGTGGATCCGGACCCGGGGGGATCCGCCTGCACTCGGTCCGCCTGCCCGGCCTCGTCGCCCACCAGGAGGTGCTCTTCGGGGCCCCCGGCCAGGGCCTGACCATGCGGCACGACTCCTACGACCGGGCCTCGTTCATGGACGGCGTGGTGCTGGCCGTGGAGTCGGTGGCGGACCGCCCGGGACTCACGGTCGGCATCGAGACCCTCCTCGGGATCTGACGGGTCGGTGACGGAGGACACCCGCCAGCGCATCGTCGAGGCGGCCTATGCCTGCGTGGCCCGCCGGGGTGTGGCCAAGACGACGATCGAGGACGTCGCTCACGAGGCGGGCATGTCACGGGCCACCGTCTACCGGGCCTTCTCCGGTGGACGCGACGAGGTCATCAACGCCACGGTGGCCTGGGCCACGCTCGACTTCTTCGGCCGTCTGTACGAGCGGATCCAGGGCGCCGACAGCCTCGAGGAGATGATGGAGCGAGGCATCATGTTCGCCTACCGCTCCATCGTCGAGCACGAGGTGCTCCAGCGGGTGATGCAGACCGAACCGGACAAGCTCCTCCCCATCCTCACCGTCGAGAGCAACCGGATCCGGGAGGGCATCGCCGTCGTCCTGACCCCGTACCTGCAGGAGCGGGGGACGGCCCCGGGCGTGGACCTCGGGGACGCCGCCGACCTCCTGGCCCGGATGATCCTGTCGTACATCTCCGCCCCGGGGCGCTGGGACCTCGAGGACTCGGACCAGGTGTCCCGCCTGGTCCGCTCGGAGCTCCTGGCCGGCGTCGTCGTCCCGGCCTGACCGGACCGGTGTGCACCCGGGGATGCAGGTCCGGGTGCGGGTGCGGGTGCAGGTCCGGGTGCGGAGGGCGCGAAATGGTTGACGCTGAGACAAATCGTGGCCTACTGTCACAGCCGTGGAACGGTCGGGGGGAGCCCTTCGGGTCATGGAAGTGGATGGCGCCCCGGCGACCGTCGCGCCCGTCGCGCCCGTGACGGCTGAGCGGGCGGATTCGCCCCAGCGGGTCCGGGTGATCGACGGTGCCCTGGCCTGCCTGGCCCGGCACGGCTCGATCAAGACGACGGTCGACGACATCGCCCGTGCGTCCGGCGTCTCCCGGGCCACCGTGTACCGGGCGTTCCCCGGCGGACGGGACGAGATCCTGGGTGCCGTGGTCGACACGGAGACCGCACGGTTCTTCTCGGCGCTCGGCGTCCGGCTCGGCACCGCCGAGAGCCTGACCGAGGCCCTGGTGGGTGGCATCGTGGAGGCGTCCGCCCGGCTCCGTGACCATGCCGCCCTGCACTTCCTCGTGGAGCACGAGCCCGGGTTGGTCCTTGGCCACCTGGCATTTGCCGACTCGGACCGACTGCTGTCGGTCGCCTCGGGGTTCGCCGCCCCGTTCCTGGCCCGCTGGATGCCCCCGGCCGAAGCCGAACGGGTGGCGGAGTGGGCCGCCCGGATCGTCCTCTCCTACGCCATCTCGCCGTCGGACCGCACCGACCCGTGCGACCCCGCCCAGGCCGCCCGGTTGGTGCGCACCTTCATGCTCCCCGGGATCGACGCGCTGCAGTCCGCCGCCGGCCCCATCGACATCACCCCGTTCCACGGGAGCCATCCGGCTCCGGGGGGGCCCGTGCCCGTGCGGTGAGCAGCACCACCCTCCGGGTGTGTCGTCGTCGACCGACCGTCGCACCGGACCGATCCCCGTACCCGACCGACCTCTCCACCTGAACCACCTCCGTACCTCTATGAGTTCCGCAGCACCGCCATCGCACACCCGCAACCGACCGCCACCAAGGGGAGCCAGACATGACCACCGAGATGAGCAGCACCGAGGACATCATCGGACGCCAGGAGGTCGACGACCTCGAGGCCATCCTCGGCGTCATCGGCACCGAGGACGCCGACGGCCGCCATGTGGTCCACTCCAATTACGACTCGATCTTCACCTGGGACTATGAGAAGGGGACGCGTCCCAAGCTCAACAAGCTGTACGAGAAGGCCAAGAACGCCCAGTGGAACGGCGAGACGGACCTCCCCTGGGACACCGACGTCGACCAGGAGAAGCTCGTCGTGGAGGCCGCCGCGGCCCAGGGTGGGCACGCCGTCGGCTTCGACATCGCCGGCACGCCGCTCGAGAAGTGGGGTGACAAGGAGTTCATCGCGCTGGGCGTCGAATCCCAGAACTGGACCCTCTCGCAGTTCCTCCACGGCGAGCAGGGCGCGCTGATCTGCACGGCCAAGATCGTGGAATCGGTGCCGTGGATCGACGCCAAGTACTACGCGTCGACCCAGGTGATGGACGAGGCCCGCCACGTCGAGGTCTTCGCCAAGTACCTCGACGAGAAGCTGTCGGGCCACTACCCGGTCAACGCCCATCTGCGCATGCTGCTCGACGACATCATCGCCGACTCGCGCTGGGACATGACGTACCTGGGGATGCAGATCATGATCGAGGGCCTGGCCCTCGCCGCCTTCGGATTCATGCACTCCATGACCCCGGATCCGCTGCTCAAGCAGCTGCTCCGCTATGTCATGGCCGACGAGGCCCGCCACGTGGCCTTCGGCGTCCTGAGCCTGCAGGAGTACTACGCCGACCTGAGCGCCGCCGAGCTGCGCGAGCGCCAGGAGTTCGCCTTCGAGGCCGCCGTGCGCATGCGGGACCGGTTCCTCCAGCAGGAGGTGTGGGACCGCATGGGCGTCGACCCGAAGGAGATCCTCCCGGTGGTGCTGTCCGCCCCCGACCGCAACCAGTTCCAGGCCCTCCTGTTCTCCAAGATCGTCCCGAACTGCCGCAAGCTCGGGCTGCTCGACGCCGCCGACGGCTGGCTGCGCACGAAGTTCACCGAGCTGGGGGTCATCGAGTTCGAGTCGGCCGTGGACACCTCCGAGGAGTACGACGCCATGGCGGCCGTGCCCCCTACCCAGCGGGACCTGGTCTGAGGCGGTAGGTGGCGCCCTCCGGCGGTGGGCGCCGGTGCTGCTGGTAGCCTGCCGTTCCGTGAGCCCTCGTCCGTCTGCCCTGTCTGTGAGTGTGCGGTGAGCGCCGCGCCCCGATTCGGACGGGTGGTGACCGCCATGGTCACCCCGTTCGATCCCGACGGTGCGCTGGACCTCGATGCCGCCGCGTCGCTCGCCCGTCACCTGGCCGGGAACGGCAGCGACGGCCTGGTCGTCGCCGGCACCACCGGGGAAGGGCCGGTGCTGACCGATCCCGAGCGCATCGCCCTGTTCCGGGCGGTGGTGGAGGCCGTGACCATCCCGGTCATCGCCACCTCGGGCACCAACGACACCGCCCACTCGGTGCTCATGACCAAGGAGGCGGAGGCGGCCGGTGCCGCCGGCGTCCTGGTGGTGACCCCGTACTACAACCGCCCCTCGGCAGCCGGGTTGTCGGCCCACTTCCGGGCCGTGGCGGATGCGAGCACGCTTCCGGTGGTCCTGTACGACATACCGGTCCGGTCGGGACGGAGGATCGGGCCCGACCTCATCATCCAGCTCGCCACCGAGGTGCCCAACATCGTGGCCGTCAAGGACGCCACCGGCGACGTCGCCTCCGGTGCCCGGGTGGTGGCCGAGGCCCCTGCCGGCTTCGAGCTCTACTCCGGCGACGACTCGCTCACGCTGCCGTTCGCGGCGGTGGGCGGAGTCGGTGTGATCAGTGTGGCCTCCCACTGGGCCGGTCCGGTGTTCGCCGAGCTGCTCGCCGCCTACGGCCGGGGTGACGTGGCCGCGGCCGCATCGATCAACCGCAGCCTGCTCGAGTCGTACCGGTTCGAGTCCTCGGACGAGTACCCCAACCCGGTCCCGGCCAAGGCCGCCTGCCGGGCGCTCGGACTCGCAGTCGGCCAGTGCCGCCTCCCCAACGCCCCCGCTCCGCAGTCCCTCGACGACCAGGCCCGCTCGGTCATCGCCGGGGTGGCGCAGCACTCGCAGTCACGGCAGTCGGTTGCCTGAGCGCCAGACTTCCGGAGCCGAGGGCGCCGGCTCGGGATCGTCAGGCCGACGCCGCAAGCCCAAGTCGTCCGGAGCGGCGGCGGGCTCGACCAAGGCCGCAGGCTCGTCCAAGGCCGCCGGCTCGTCCAAGTCGTCCGGTACGACCAAAGCGGCGGGATCGACCAAGGGATCCGGCGCGGCCAAGGCGGTGGCCAAGGCCGCCGGCGCGGCCAAGGCCGGCGGTCGTTCGTCGAGCAGCTCACGGTCCGGTGGCGCCTCGTCGGTGCGGGTCGTGTTCCTGGGCGGTCTCGGTGAGATCGGCCGCAACTGCGCCTGCATCGAGGTCGACGGCCGGATCCTCGTCCTCGACGTCGGGATCATGTTTCCGGATCCGGACATGCCCGGCGTGGACCTCGTCCTGCCGGACTTCACCTACCTGCGCGAGAACGCCGACCGCGTGGACGGCGTCATTCTCACCCACGGGCACGAGGACCACACCGGAGGCCTCGCCTACCTGCTCCGTGACTTCCCGGTGGACGTCTTCGGCTCCGAGCTCACCCTCTCCCTCGCCCGTAGCCGGGTCGACGAGGCCGGCATGGCCAGCCGGGCGAAGTTCATCCCCGTGCGCGACCACGAGCGCCGCCGGATCGGTCCGTGCGACGTGGAGTTCATCCCCGTGACCCACTCGGTGCCCCACGCCTTCGCCACGGCCTTCCACACCCCCCAGGGCATCATCCTGCACTCCGGTGACTTCAAGATCGACCTCCACCCGGTGGACGGGCGCCGGACCGACCTGGCCCGGATGGGGGCGCTCGCCTCCGATCCGGGCATCCGCCTGCTGCTGGTCGACTCGACAAACGCCGAGGAGCCCGGGTTCACCGCGTCGGAGTCGACCGTGGGCGCCACCCTGGAGAAGGTCTTCCTGGCCCGGCCGGACCGGCGGTTCATCGTCACCTGCTTCGCCAGCCACATCCACCGGGTCCAGCAGGTGGCCGACGCGGCCATCGCCGGCGGTCGCGTGGTGGCCACCCTGGGGCGGTCGATGCAGAAGAACGTGGGCCTGGCCCGCAAGCTCGACCTCCTGCACATCCCCGACAGCGCGCTGGTCGACATCGAGAAGATCGACGACTATCCGCCCGGCCGCGTCTGTGTGATCTCCACCGGCTCCCAGGGCGAGCCGATGTCGGCGCTGTCGCGGCTGGCGACCGGCGAGAACCGGTTCTTCAAGCTGCACGAGGACGACGTCGTGGTCATCAGTGCCCACCCGATCCCCGGCAACGAGTGGTCGGTGGGCCGCGTCATCGACAGCCTGCACCGCCGGGGGGTGGAGGTCATCCACTCCGGCGTCGAGAACGTCCACGTGAGCGGGCACGCCAAGCAGGGTGAGCTGGCCATGCTGATGACCGTCACCCAGCC
>Ga0302279_10001790_pt1 | contig 29786 bp, 26 predicted proteins | sample III_Bog_N3_3_FD_194541 | JGI IMG/M metagenome (GOLD analysis project Ga0302279, IMG submission 194541) | Peat permafrost microbial communities from Stordalen Mire near Abisko, Sweden - III_Bog_N3_3 | ecosystem: Environmental > Terrestrial > Soil > Wetlands > Peat | place: Sweden: Abisko... | reverse complement strand
ATGATCCCCATCCCCTTTGAACGGTTCTCGCGGGTGGTCACGTCCGCCACCGCCGCCGTTGCCACCGAGATGTTCCCGGCGAAGGCCCCCCCGATCAGGCGGGCCCCGACAAACAGGAGAAAGGAGCCGCTGAAAAACCAGAGGAGGTAGCTGAGCGCCGTCCCGGCGACGGTTATCAGGAGCACCCGGCGCCGGCCGATCCGGTCGGATAGGGCGCCCCAGATCGGCGAGAAGAGGAACTGGAGGAAGGCGTAGAGGGAGCCGAGGATGCCGCCGAAAAGCACGACCCGGTAGTTGCCGTGCGAGCCGGCCAGCGCGGCGAATGCGTCGATCCGGCCCAGGAGCCAGCCCAGGCCCCCGCCCGTGCCGTCGACACGCAGGTAGTAGTCGAGGATTCCCGGAAACAGGGGGAAAATGATCGTGAATCCCAGCAGGTCGATGACGACCGTCAGGAAGATGACGCCGAGCGGGTGGCGGCGCGGCGCCGCGGTTGAAGCCGGGGAGGTGGTCATTTTCTCAGAGGTGGTAGGGAAGCGGAAAACGCGCCATCAGGGCCTCGGCCCGCGCCTTGGCGGCGGCGAGGCCCGCCGCCTCGCCCGGCGTGCCCACCGCCTTGAGCACGATGTCGATGCAGCCGGCGATCTCCTCCATGTCCTTCTCCAGGAGGCCGCGGGTCGTGACCGCCGGCGTGCCGAGGCGAAGCCCCGAGCCCTGGAAGGGCGAGCGGGTCTCGAAGGGGACCGTGTTCTTGTTCGAGGTGATGTTGGCCAGGTCGAGCATTTCCTGCGCCTTCTTGCCGGTGAGCTCGGGAAAGTTCGCCCGGAGGTCGACGAGCATCAGGTGGTTGTCGGTCCCCCCGGAGATGATCGTGTAGCCGCGCGCGGTCATCGCCGCGGCCAGCGCCTTCGCGTTGGCGAGGATCTGGGAGGCGTAGGCCTTGAACTCCGGCTTCAGGCACTCGCCGAAGCAGACCGCCTTGGCGGCGATCACGTGCATGAGCGGCCCGCCCTGGATGCCCGGGAGCACGGTCGAGTCGATCGCCTTGGCGTGCTCGGCGCGGCAGAGGATGAGGCCGCCCCGGGGCCCGCGCAGCGTCTTGTGCGTGGTGGAGGTGACAAAGTCGGCGTGGGGCACGGGCGAGGGGTGGAGCCCGGCGGCCACCAGCCCGGCGATGTGGGCGATGTCGGCGAAGAGGTAGGCCCCGCAGGCCCGCGCGATCTCGCCCATGCGCTCGAAGTCGATCACGCGCGAGTAGGCGCTGGCGCCCACCGTGATCATCCGCGGCTTCTCCCGGATCGCGGTCTCGCGGAGCGCGTCGTAGTCGATCAGGTGGTTGTCCGGGCGCACGCCGTAGGAGACGACCTGGTAGAGCATCCCGGAGAAGTTCTTCGGGAAGCCGTGGGTCAGGTGGCCGCCGTGCTCCAGGCTCATGGTGAGGATCTTGTCGCCGGGCTTCAGCACCGAGAAATACACCGCCATGTTGGCCTGAGAGCCGGAGTGCGGCTGGACGTTGGCGTGATCCGCCCCGAAGAGTTTTTTCGCCCGGTCGATCGCGATCTGCTCCGCGATGTCCACGAACTGGCAGCCGCCGTAGTAGCGGCGGCCCGGGTAGCCCTCGGCGTACTTGTTGGTGAGCACGCTGCCCTGGGCCTCGAGGACGGCCGGATAGGTGAAGTTCTCAGAGGCGATGAGCTCGATGTGGCTCTGCTGGCGGCCGAGCTCGGAGGCGATGGCGGCGTGCAGCTCCGGGTCGAGGTCCTTGAGGGGTGTGGCGTTGAGCATGGGAAAAGGGGACGGGGGCCTGTCAGCGGGGCAGGCCCTTCAGTGCGGCAATCAGGGAGGGAAGGGCCTCGACCATCTCGTCGCGGCAGGCGGTGTAGGCGCGGAGCGGTCCGCCGTACGGGTCGGGAATCTCGCGCTCGACGCCCGCCGGCATGAATTCCCGGAAGAGCCAGAGGTTCGGGGGCAGTGGATTGGCGGTGGCCGCGATCGTGGAGCGGTGCGACTCGGTCATGCACAGGACCACCAGGGCCCGGTCGATCATCGCCTGCGTGAGGGGTCGGCTGACGTGGCCGGAGATGTCGATCCCGGCCTTCTTCATGGTGAACACCGCGTTGTCGTTGGCCGGTTCCCCGGTGCGGGCCACCATTCCGGCGGTCACCACCTCAAGGGAGCGGAGGGGCTCGGGCTGGGCGTCGAGCGCGTGCCGGAGCAGGGCCGCAGCCATCGGGCTGCGGCAGGTGTTGCCGGTGCAAACTACGAGGACTGATCCGCGCGCGGGCATGCGATCGCCAAGGGGATACGAAATTCGGCCAAACGCAAAGTCTGAACTGCGCTGGGTGCGGACCACAGAATTGCCGGATAGGTCTCCTGCGCGGCCGGAGCTACGCAATGCCCAATCTGGCCGTCGTACCGCAGCCCTGCCTCATGGGAGGGCTGCAAGAGACGGCCAATGAGCTACGCTAAGGCCGCTTCGGAGACCTATCCGGCAATTCTGTGGCGCCTTTGAGGGGGGGCGCAGGCGGGGGGGCGCAGGCGGGGGAGTCAGCCGCGCGTGAGCGCGACGCAGGTTTGTAGCCGGCCTCGCTGAGGCCGGCTAAAGGCGCCTGAGGGCCAGGAGCGAGCGGTGGAGCTGGACGGCCCGCTGGAGGACCGAGTCGATGAGCTGGGGCGGGGGCTTGGGGGCCGTGCCGGCTTCCGGCTTGGCGGCGTCCTCCGCCTCGCCGACCGCGCTGTCGGAGAGGTGCTCCTTGGCGAGCCGCTCCTCGTCGAAACGCTCCTTTTCCACCTTCTCCACGATGAGCGACTCCAGGGAGGCGCCTTTTTCCGCCGCGTTGTAGGCCCGGCGGTCCTCGGCCCGCGTGATGCCCAGTGCGATGTCCGGCGAGAAACGCGGCGCCGCCGGGCCGAGGATCACCAGGCCGTTCACCGCGTCGGGCGAGTCCAGGGGCGCGAGCAGTTCCGGGTCGGTCTGGGCGTTGGCCAGGAGGAAGACCGGGGCGCGGGGCGCGGCGTGGAGCCGGAGCCAGGCAAGGAGGACGGGCCCGGCGCCGCCCGAGGCATGGGCGAAGCGGATGTCCAGGATGCAGGGCTTGCCGCTCGCGAAGGCCGGGCCGGGCAGCTCCGCGGGAATCTCGTGGGCCCTCCAATAGTGCAGGCCCTCCCCGAGGTCCGCCTCAAGGGGCGCCGCCGCGGCGAGCGCGGGGGCAAGGGCGACCAGCAGGGCGAACAGCAGGCGGATCATGCGGGCCGGCCTCCCGCCGGCTTGCGGGGACCGCCGATGTCCCCGCGGTAGTATTTTCCGGCAAAATCAATCCGCTTGCACACCGCATAGGCCCGGTCCGCCGCCTCCGCGGGGGTCGGGGCGAGGGCGACGACGCCCAGGAGGCGCCCCCCGGCGGAGACCAGTTGCCCGGAGGCCGCGCGCGCGGTGCCTGCGTGGACAAGGGTCGTCGACGGGGGCAGGTCGCCGGAGGCCGGAAGCACGATCCGCTCCCCCTTGGCGAAGGGTCCGGGATAGCCGCGGGCCGCGACGACCACGCAGATGGAGGGCTCGGGCGCGACCTCGACGCGGAACCCGGCCAGGGTCCCGCGGGCCGCGGCCCAGAGGAGGGCGAGGGTGTCGGAAAGCAGGCGCGGCAGGACGGCCTGGGTCTCCGGGTCGCCGAAACGGGTGTTGAACTCCAGGACCTTGGGGCCGCCGGGCGTGAGCATCAGCCCGATGAAGAGGGTTCCGCGGAAGTCGATCCCCTCCGCGGCGATCGCCTCGACCGAGGGGCGGACGATCGATTCCTCGATCCGGAGCAGCAGGGCGGGCGGGACGGCGGGGGCCGGGGAGCAGGCGCCCATGCCGCCGGTGTTCGGTCCTGTATCCCCATCACCGATACGCTTGTGGTCCTGGGCGGTCGGGAGGAGCACCCAGTCGCGACCCGAGACCACGACGAAGACCGACGCCTCGGGCCCGGTGAGGCATTCCTCGATGAGCACATTGGGCCGGCCGCCCAGGGCTGGGGAGAGCGGGGCCAGGGCGAGGAGCGAGCGAACGGCCGCCTCCGCCTCCGCGATGGTGGCGGCGACGACGACCCCCTTGCCGGCGGCGAGCCCGTCGGCCTTGACGACGACGGGGGCGGACCGGCCGCGGAGCCATGCGGCGGCGGCGTCCGCGTCGTCAAACACGGCTGCGGCGGCCGTCGGGATGCCGTACTTGAGCAGCAGGTTCTTCGTGAAGATCTTGGAGGCCTCGAGGCGGGCGCCGTCGGCCTTTGGCCCGTAGGCGGGGATCCCAGCGGCGGCGAGCGCGTCCACCATGCCCAGGGCCAGCGGCAGGTCGGGGCCGACCACCACGAAGTCCGCCTTCTCGCGGAGGGCCAGGGCGACGATCCCGGGGAGGTCGTCGGCCGGGACCGGGAAGCAGGTTGCCTCGGCAGCGATCCCGGCGTTGCCCGGCGCGCAGATGACGCGGGGCCGGGAGGGGGAGCCGGCGATCGCGCGGACCAGGGCGTGCTCGCGGCCGCCGCCGCCGACCACCAGTACGGAATGGGGCAGCGCGGTCACAGGACCTGGAGCTTCCTGCGGTAGAAGGCCAGGACTTCGTCCGGGTCGTCCGTGAACAGGATGTAGTCGCCAATCCACGCCGGCGCGCGGCCGGTCGCGATCATGTGGGTGATCTGCGCGCGCAGGTCCGTCCAGAACTTCGCGTTGAAGAAGACGAAGGGGACCCGGGGCCGGATCCCCAGCTTCAGGTTGCACATCTCGATGCCGATCTCCTCGAGGGTCCCGACGCCCCCGACATTGAAAATGCAGAAGTCGGCCGCCTCGAACCACTTTTGCCGGAAGTGCCGGGAGGACTCCTGGAAGGTGTTGAAGAAGTCCACGCCGAGCTCGGGGGGCTGCGCCTCGAGCTCGAGGAAGCAGGCCCCGGTGAGGGCGCCCTTGCTTCGGGCCTGGTCGGTCGCCAGGCGCATCACCCCGCCGCCGCCGCCGGTCAGGACGCCGACGTTGGGCCCGATGAAGGAGGCCAGCTTCTCGACCAGCCCGGAGATCCGGTCGGTGTCGGCCTGGTCCAGCCCGACCGCCGACCCGTAAAAGGCGAGGAGCGTCGTCTCCTGGAACTTCCGGGCGACCTCCTCGCGCACAAAGAACCCGTGCTCCTTCTTGTACACGTGCAGGTAGATGTCGCGGGTGACCTCGTCGTACCAGTACGTCTGGATCCCGATCGCGTCGAACGTGTCAAGGCGCGCGTGCGCGTTGCTGGAGAGGAAGTAGCCGTGGGTGCGCGAGGCCTTGCGGAAGACAATCCTCCTGATCTTAAGGTCGGCGATCCGCGTGATCAGCTCCACGTGCTCGAGCAGGTCGGGAAAAAAGTCCACGAGGAGGGTGTCGGCGTCCTCGGGGGCCGCGTCGAGGGCCTGGATCATCGTCCGGTACCCGCAGGCCCCGGCGTTATCGCCGACGACCTTCCTGAGTTCCTCGCCGGCCTTTATGAAGATCGAGCGGTTCTCCATCGTCGCGCTCTGGCCGCGAACGGAGACCTGCGTCTTTGGCCGGGCCTCGCCATTGTCGCGGGGCGTCGTCTCGTCCATGCACTTGAAGATGTCCTTGGCCGTGCCGAGCAGGCGCTGGCGCCGCCGGGTGAGGGTCTTGAACTCCGGATCGGTGAAGGCGGGCGCCCGGAAGATCTCGACGGAAACCAGCGGGTTGACGACGGGCTGGTCGCCCGTGTTGTAGATCTCGAGCATCACGTTGGTCCCGAAGGTCTTGATCGGGTCGAGCAGCAGGGCGCTCGTGTGGATGCCGAAGTTGCCCTCGCCCTGGTTCAGGACCACGAAGTGCTCCTTCAGGTACATCGAGCAGCTGGTGAGGATTCCCGAGTGCGGGGGGATCGTCAGGGGGGAGCTGCCGTGGCGGATCTGGACCTTGTCGAGGAAGGCGCGGCCGTCGCCGCCGCTGGCGATCCGCTCAAAGTTGATCCGCTGCAGCTTGGGGTTGAGCGTGTAGCTCACCTGGTGGGGCGTCAGGTAGACGTGGCCGAAGCGGTCGATGCTGATCGTGTCGGGCAGCTTGAGCTCGTTCGCCTTGATCGCCGCCCAGATTTCCTCCGCGGAGAGCTTCGCGGTGGCCGGGGCGAAGAAAAGGCGGCCGACCGGGATACCCGGCCGCAGCAGCTTCTTCCAGTAGGGCGCGTTCGGGAAGCTCGTGTCGTAGATGAAGGCCTCGGCCTCAAGCGTCACCCGGTGGCCGTCGATGACGGGGTGGCCCTGGAGCAGCATCTCGATCCCGATCCTGGCCAGGGAGCTGCGCTCGCTGAACTTGAAGTCGGCGACGCGCGCCTTGAAGAATTCGAACTCGGCGGGGTGGCGGGGCCAGAACGCGAGGGTCAGGGAGACCGTCCGCTCGTCCTTGTTCCTGATGTTGAGGATCTGCCCGTCCTGGCTGGTCCAAAATTGGTCTTGGTTCATTTCTTGCATGGAAAACCGCGCCGGGGAGGCCTGATCCCGGGATGGCGGACCGTACAACCAAGCAAATGTGCGGCGGTGAGAGAAGCCTGAATTTCCACTCAAGGGTTGCCAACCGGGCCCCCCGTCCCATGGAATCGCCCCTCCGATGAAAACATCCCCCGTCCTCCTTTTGGCCACCCTGGTGTCGCTCGGCCTTGCCGGCGCGGCAAGGGCCCAGGATATCAAGTTTAACGTTCCCGGCCAGCAGCCGGCAGCCGGATCTCCGGCCGCCGCGGCGCCCGGCTCGTCGCTCACGGCGACGCAGTTGTCCGAGGAGGTCGGCTGGACGATGGCCAAGCAGTCCGGCGTGATTGAACTGGGATTCAACGAGGCGGAGATCGCCGCCTTCGAGAAGGGCTTCAACGCAGCCCTGGCCGGGCAGGAGTCCCCCTACGACCTGAAGTCGGCCATTCCCCAGCTCACGGCCTACATGGACAAGAAGCGCTCCGCCTTCATCCAGCAGCTCCGGGCGCAGAATATTGCGCTTTCCGACCAGTTCTTTGCGAAGCTCAAGTCCTCCGGGAAGGTCACTGTCCTCCCGAGCGGGCTTTGCTACTGGATCGTCCAGCCGGGCGACGGCCCGTACCCGACAAGCAGCCAGGTGGTGAAGGTCAACTACACGGGGTATTTCCTGGACATGAAGGTCTTCGACAGCTCGACAAAGCACGGCCAGCCCGCCGAGTTCCAGCTCGACCAGGTGATCCCCGGCTGGACGGAGGGGATCCAGAAGATCAACCGCGGCGGCAGGATCCGCCTCTTCATTCCCGCCACCCTCGCGTACGGCGACCAGGGCAACCGGGAGATCCCGCCCGGAGCGGCGCTGATTTTCGACGTCGAGCTGCTCGATATCAAGCCGGGCGCCCCCGCGGCGGCCGCCCCGGCGGCTGCCACGCCGTGATTTCCCACTGAAGGCGGAGGATGTAAACATCTACCTGGTCGGGTTCATGGGCACCGGCAAGTCGACGGTGGGCCGGGCCGCCGCGCAGAGGCTTGGCTTCGAGTGCGTGGACAGCGACGGGGTGATCGAGCGGAAGGCCGGTCGCACGATCGCGCAGATCTTCGCCGCGGAGGGCGAGCCGGAGTTCCGCCGGATGGAGCGGGACTTCGTGGACGGGGGGCACCCCCCGTCCCGCACAGTCGTCGTCTGCGGCGGCGGGCTGGTCGTCCAGCCGGGCATGGCCGCGGAACTGCGCAATCGGGGCGTTGTCGTCTGCCTTCACGCGTCGATCGAGACGATCCTCGCGCGCACGGGCCGGCAGGACACCCGCCCGCTCCTGAATGTCGCCGATCCGGCGGCGCGGGTCAGGAGCCTCTTCGCCGAGCGCGAGCCGATCTACCGGTCGGCGGGCACCCTTGTCATGACCGACGGGCGGTCGGTGCGCGAAATTGCCGCGCATGTGATCCGGATCTGGCGGCGCGAGGCGGCCGCCTTCGCGCGGGCGCGCTGACTATTCGGCAAAGCGCTCCGCGAAGCGCGCGGCCACCCATGCCGGCGGGCGCAGCGGGCGGCCCTCCGGGTCCACAAAGGCGTGCACCGTGGAGCCCGTCGCGAGAAGCTCGGCGTCGCGGAGGACCTCATACTCAAGTCGGATGCGCAGAAGGGGCCTCTCCCGCAGTGTCGTGACGATGGTCAGCACGTCGTCGTATCTCGCCGGGCGCAGGTAGCGGGCCGCCATCTCCAGGACGGGCAGGCGGAAGCCCTCGGCCTCGAGCTGCCGGTAGGACACGCCGATCTCCTTGAGGAGGGTGGTGCGGCCGATCTCGAACCAGGGCAGGAAGTTTGCGTGGTAGACCACGCCCATCATGTCGGTTTCCGCATAGCGGACGGTCACCTGCGAGCGGGAGACGATCATCGGGCCGGCTCCACGCTGCGGAAGAGGGCGTCGGCCGATTCCTTCCAGCAGTTCAGGACCGCCCATTTCCTGCCCTCGGCCCCGAGCGTCCGGCGCAGGTCCTCGTCGTGGATCAGCTTCTCAAAGGCGGCGGCCAGCTGGGCGGGGCGGTCCGGGGGCACGAGCAGTCCGGTTATCCCGTCGCGGACCGCCTCGGAGACACCCCCCACGTCGTGGGCGACGACGGGCAGCGAGTGGGCGGCCGCCTCCAGGTACACGAGCCCGAAGCCCTCGACGCTGTCCCGGTTCGGCACGCTCGTCATGGCGAAGATATCCGCGCGGTCGTAGACCTCGGAGAGCTCGTCGTCGGGCAGGTTGCCGAAAAAGCGCACCGTCAGGTCGGGGCAGTCCGCGGCGGCCGCGCGCAGCCTCTGCTCGTACCCCTCCTTGCTCTGGCCGCCGACTATCCAGTACTCGAGCCGGGCCCGGACGGGGGCGGGCAGCATCTGCAGCGCCTGGAGGGAGGCGAGCTGCCCCTTCCGCGGGTGGAGGCGGGCCACCGTCAGCACGATGATCTTGCGGGCGCCCGCGCCGCCCGGGCCCCGCGGGCGCTCGTTGCCGCCCACCCGCTCCCCGGTGTCGTCGGTGAGCGAGGGCGACGGGCGCTGGGGGACGACGATGAAATCGGAGCGCAGCGCCCCGGGCGTCAGGAAAATCTTGTCGGCTGCCTCCGGGAAATTCTCGAGCAGCAGGTCCTGGGTGTAGTTGCTGAGCGTGCTGACGCGGGATGCGCGCCGGATCAGCCGGCGGACCAGCCAGCGGCGCAGGGGACTGCGCGAAAACTTGAGGATTTCGGAACCGTGGAAGGTGAGGACAAGCCGGTTCGGGCGGAATGTGTCGAAGAATTGCAGGAGCATCATCGCGAGCATCGGTCCGGGCTCGGGCAGGTAGACGGTCGCGTGGCGGAGCTCGCGGCGGGCGGCGATCAGCTGCCGGGCCAGCCGCAGCTGGCAGAGCAGGTCGTGCGTGCCCTTGAGCGGGAGGCGGCGCAGCCGAAACGGCCAGTCCTTCTCCACCTCGGGGGGGGCCGATTGGGCCCAAACCTCGACGTCATAGCCCAGGCCCGCGCTGGCCTTGGCTATTTCCTCGGTGAAGGTCGCTATCCCGCCGCGAACGGGATAGAACTCATGGGTGATGAGATACACCGACCTGGATGAAAGGCCGGTTGATGCCAGGTTCATGCGTTTGGGTTCAGCCTTCTTAGACGCCGCGGGCCCGAATTGGTGACAAATGAATGCAAATCAGGGATCTTTGGATCAAATAGGGTTACAGATTATACGGTGGACACAAGACCGGCCCGAAAGGCTCCAACTTATGGATTTACTTTCAAATGCCGCCGAGCATACACAAGGACGCATGCCAGAAGCATCTCAGTCGGCAGCGTCAGGTAACAAACCCTTTTTTTCCCTCGCGAAGCCCTTTGGTCCGGAGGACGAGGCGGGGCTGCGTGAATCGTTAAAGCGTTGCTCGCCATCCACATTTGAAGCGGCGGTCCAGTACCGGAAGACGGGGAACCCGGAGCATGTTCCCGCCGTGGTCATCGGGGTGATCGAGCGCTTTGTGGAGCCCGACCTGCGGATGAAGCTGAAGGATGCCGACGACGACCTTCGGCTGATCGAGGACCTGGGCGTCGATTCGCTGACAATGATGGAAATTGTCATCCTTGTGGAGGACGTGCTCCAATTGACGATCAACAACGAGGAGCTGCGCAATCTTCGGACAGTTGGTGACGTTAAGACATTCATTGACTGCAAGATAAGGGGCCTTCCCCTCCCCAAGCCGACCAAGTTTGTGCCGATCGAGCGGATCTGCGCGGTCATGCCGATCCAACCCCCCTTCCTCTTCCTTAACGAGGCGTCCGTCAGCTCCACGGGAGCCAACGGAAAGTACCGGATCACCGGCCAGGAGGTCTTTCTTCAGGGGCACTTCAAGGACAACCCGGTGATGCCCGCCTCGATCATGCTGGAGGCGATCGGCCAGCTCGCCGTGCTCTTTCTCCTCGAGGGAGCCCCGACCGAGCCGGGGATGGTGATCAGCCCGTCCACGATTTTCTTCGCCGGCTGCGAGGGCGTCCGCGCCCACCGCGTGTGCCGGCCCGGCGACCTGCTGACCCTCTCGGTCAAGACCAAGCGCATGAAGATGCCCCTGGCCACGTTTGAGGGTTCGATCCGCGTCGGCCAGGAAAAGGCGGTCATCGCCGAGGAAATCACGCTGACCTTCGGCTACGCGGCCGCGGCGGCCGCGCCTGCCGGCGAGCCCGGTGGATTGCCCCACGATCCTGCCGCGCCTGCCGCCCCCCCGCTGCGCGTCGCGATCAACGGCTGAGGGAAAGGGTGGCCAGAGTCTTCATCACCGGCCTGGGTTTCGTGACCAGCATCGGCAACGACGCCGCCGCCGTTGCCCGCAACCTCCGCGACCTGAGGCACGGGATCGAGCTCTACCCGCCCTTCCAGAAGCCGGAGTGTCCGTGCAAGGTTGCCGGTACGATCAAGGAATTCAGGACGGACTCGCCCGATCCCGAGGACTGGAGCTGGCCGGAGCGCTACACGATCAAGCGCGAGCATATCCGCTCCATGGCCCCCAACGGCCTCTTCGCCCACTGCGCATTCCTCCAGGCGGTCGCCGACGCGCGCCTCGAGGAAAAGGACGTGTCCAACGACGACAGCGGACTCTATGCGGCGTCGGGCGGTTCGCCCTTCCTCACCCACCATCACCACGAGCGGCTGCTCAAGGTGGGCGTCGCCCGCTGCTCGCCGATGGGGATCGTCTCGTCGATCGTCGGCACCCTGAACTTCAACCTGGTCGCGGCCTTCCGGATCCGCGGCGCGTCCTGCGGGTTCTCGTCGGCCTGCGCCTCCTCGGCCCACGCGCTGGGCTACGCCTTTGACGATATCTCGCTCGGCCGCCAGAAGCGGATGTTCGTCGTCGGCGCGGAGGACGGAAACTACGACGCGATCATGCCCTTCGCGGCGATGCGGACCCTCTCCCTCCAGTCCGATCCCGCGCTCGCGTCACGGCCCTTCGACACCGGGCGCGACGGCTTCGTGGGCACGGGCGGCGGGACCGTGCTCGTCCTTGAAAGCGAGGACGAGGTCGCCCGCCGGGGCGCCAGGCCCTACTGCGAGCTGGCCGGCTGGGGCCAGGCGTCGGACGGGTACAACGTGGCCATTTCCCATCCCGAGGGCTCCGGCCTGCGGCTGGCGACGGAGCGCGCGCTTCGCAGCGCGGGGGTCGCCCCCGGCGGGGTGGACTATGTCAACGCGCACGCCACCTCGACGCCAATCGGCGACATTTCCGAGGCGCGGATGCTGCGCGCGGTGTTTCGCGACGCCGGGGCGCGCCCGGCGATCAGCAGCACAAAGGCGCTGACCGGGCACGGCCTCTCGCTGGCCGGGGCGATGGAGACGGGATTTTGCGCGCTCGCGTTCAGGGAGGCCTTTCTCCCCGGATCGGCGCACATCACCCATCTCGACCCGGAATGCGACGGGTTGAACATCATCCGGGCCACCGTCGAGGGGCGGCCCGACGTGATCGTGAAGAACAGCAGCGGCTTCGGCGGGGCCAATGTCTCGCTCGTCCTGAAAAAGGCATGAGACGGCGCCTTTCCGACCTGCACCGCACAGCCTTCGTGACCGGCGCGGCGTCGGGGCTGGGGCGGGCCTTTTCAGGGATGCTCCTGGCCGAGGGCGTGCGGGTGTGGGGCACATCCCGGGACCTTTCGCGGTTTTCCGAACCCGGCCCGGCCGGCGGCAACCGGGTCAGCCCGGTCCTCCTCGACCTCGCCGACCCGGCGGGCGCCGAGGCGGCGTACCGGCGCGCGGCGGCGGAGGCGGGGGGCTTTGACCTGGTCATCAACAATGCGGGCTACGGGGTCTTCGGCGATTTTGCGGCGATCGATGCGGCGGTCTGGCGCGCCCAGGTCGAGGCGATGCTTGTCGCGACGCTCGGGCTCACCCACGCCGCCTACCGGGAAATGCGGGTGCGCGGCCGGGGCTGCCTCGTAAACGTCTCCTCGCTGGCCGCGGAGTTCCCGCTTCCCTACATGGCCGGCTACAACACCGCGAAGGCCGGGCTCTCCGCGCTGAGCGAGAGCCTGATCCAGGAGGCGCGGGGAAGCGGGGTCGCGGTCATCGATTTTCGGCCGGGAGACTACAACACCGGGTTCAACGACGCGATCAGGCGCGATCCGGCCGCCGCCGGCCCCGGGGAGGCTTCCGTCGACCGTGCCTGGCGGGCGATCGACGCGATGTTCCGCGGGTCCCCGGAGCCGGGCCGGGCGGCGGCCGACCTCCTTGCGGCGCTGCGTCGCAACCGCAGCGGAATTGTCCGCAGCGGCGGTTTCTTCCAGGCGCGGGCGGCCCCCTTCCTCGCCCGGCTTGTCCCCGCCTGCGTCGTCCGCGCCGCGTCCCGCCGCTACTTCGGCGGACGGTAAGGCTTGTTTTTTCCGGGAGGAAACCCTCTTTTGAGGGCGCGTGTCGAATATCCGCATCCTCGTTCTCACATCCAGCACCGGCGGCGGCCACGATGCCCGGGCCGAGGCCTTTGCGGAGTGGTGCTTCCAGCTTTACCGGCACGACGTGGACGTGCGGATCGAGCAGATGCTCGAGAAGTCCTCCGTGGTCAACCGGGCCGGCGTCAATCTCTACAACCGGATCCAGCGGGCGGCGCCCTGGGCGCACAAGGTGTTCTACACGGTGGTCGAGATGCTGAGCATCCTGAACAGCAGCGACGTGACGTTCGGGCGGCGCTACTACCTGGACGTCATCCGGGAGTACCGTCCGCACCTGATCTTCAGCGTCCACGACTGCCTGAACCGCGGGTATTTCCAGCTGGCGGTGGCCGAGCTGGGAAAGGACAAGGTCCGCTGCGCCACGTACTGCGGGGAATTCTCGGGCGGGTGGGGCTACTCGCGAAACTGGATCGAGCCGACGGTCGATCTCTACGTGTCGAGGACGCCGACCGCCCGCGATTATGCGGTAAAGAAGGGGATGCCCCGGGAGAAGACGCTTGTGCGCGAGAACCTCATGCTTCCCCGCCAGCACCTTGAGGTGATCCCCGGGCCGGCGCGGGCCGAGTTCAGGGAGCGGCGCCTCGGGCTCCGGCCGGACCTCTTCACGGTCTTCCTTGCGACCGGGAGCAATGGCGCGAACAACCACCTGGAACTGCTGCCGGCCCTGGTCCGGCATGCGGACCGCTGCCAGGCCGTCGTCATCTGCGGGCGCAACAAGGAAACCTACAACGAGCTCATCCACTGGCGCGCCAGCCACCCGGAGTTCAACTGCTACCTGGAGGCCTTTTCGGACATCGTGCACCTGCTCATGCAGGCGAGCGACGTGATCGTCACCCGGGGCGGGACGACCACCTGCGCCAAGGCGCAGTATTTCCGGTGCCCGATCATCTTCAACGCTTTCGACGGCATCATGCCCCAGGAGCAGCTCACCTGGAAGTTTTTCCGGAACGGCGCAGCCTGCGAGAAGATCGAGAACGCGGCGGACTTCGCGGCCATCATCGACCGCTGGCTGGGCGACCCCGCGTCGTACGCGCAGGCGCGCGAGCGCTTCCTCACGATCCGCTCCAACGAGGACCCGACCCGGCTCATCGACGAGCTGGTCGGCCTGGCCAACTCGGTCGCCGGCGTGCCGGTCCACCGCCACCGCTTCCCGCCCGTGGCCGGGGACTAGGGGGTGCGCCGCCCATGGGACCCGAGCGGCATCTCCTGATCGACGGGTCGAACATCATGCACGCGTGGCCGGAGCTGCGCGCGCTCCTGAAGCGGGACCGCGGCGCCGCCAGGGAGAGGCTCGCGCGCGCGGCCGGCGCGCTCCACGACGCCGAGCACATCCGGGTGTCGGTCGTGTTCGACGGGCGGGGGGCGGAGCTGGTGGTCGAGAAGCCCTCCGGCCACGAGACCTTCGTCCTTCTCTATTCGCCCTCCGGGATGACGGCCGACGACATCATCGAGCGCCTGGTCGCCCGCTCCGGATCCCCGGCGGACTGCATCGTGGCCACCGACGACAGGGCCGAGCGGCAGACGATCGAGGCGCTGGGGGCCGCCGCGCTGACCGCGGCGGACCTCGCCACCTGGGTCGCCCGGGCCGGACAGCGCCAGGACGCGCGGCTCGATCTGAGGCGGAGGGCGAATGAAAAAGATTGGCGAAAACCCGCGCCCTGAGGCTATGGTGCCGCCCATGCTTCCGCTCGCGCGCCTTCGTCTTGCAATCGGCCTGGCCGCCCTGGCGACCAGCGCCCTTGCCCAGTCCTCACTGCCCGGCGACGTGCGCCACGCCGACTACGAGGTGCACCCCCCCTGGGTCAACCTGCCCGGTTACGGCAACGTCCTGCGCGACGCGGCGGTGACCGCCTCCGGCCAGACGGGGACCCAGTACCCCTTCTTCGCCAACTGCGGGCGCCACGACAGCACCCCCGACCACTGGGCGTACGCGGTCCTGCCCGCCTGGATCGATTTCAAGCTGCCGGAGCTGCGCACGGTGGGGGAAGTCCGCCTGTGGTTTCCGCCCTCGGGCGGACGCCGGGTGTACCAGCTCCTGGTCGAGGGCTCGACCTACAACAAGGATTGGACGACGCTCGCCGACCTGCGTCACAACACGGCCGAGGCGACGATGGGGCCGCTGGTCCTGACGCTGGCCCATCCGGCGACGCTTCGGTACCTGCGGGTCACCGTGACGGGCAGTTCGTCCCCGGACGAGGGTGCCCGGATCTGGCAGGTGGAGGCCTTTGCGCGGCCGCTGACCCTGCCGCTGGAGGGCGCGGTGGGCCGCACGGACCGGCGGTACGACGGGAACAGCGTCCCGTTGGACGGCGGGCCCGCGGGCTGGTCGGCGACCGCGTGGCGCGGCGAACGGGCAAGCGGCCAATTCGTGATCTGGAGCGACGGGGAAAGGGACGAGCTCAGGGCGTCCGTGTCGGCCCTGCGCGGGCCGGGGGGCGCGGAGCTGCCGGCCGGCGCCGTGCGCACCTTCTTTGTCCGCAACACGCTGGCGGCCGGGCGGTACACCGGCGACATTCTCGACCCCGTTGACCGGCTCGACATGCAGGCCGGGACCTACCGGCCGATCTGGCTGACAATCGACGTGCCGGGGAACGCCGTCCCGGGGCGGTATTCCGGCGAACTGACCGTGGTGGCCGACGACGGGGGTGAGAAGCGCTTTCCGCTGAGCCTGGAGGTGCTGGCCGCGCCGGTGCCGCCGCCGGCGCGCTGGGCCTTCCACCTGGACATCTGGCAGCACCCGATGGCGATCGCCGCCTGGCACGACGTCGCGCCCTGGAGCGAGGATCACTTCCGCGTCATGCGCCCCTACATGCGGATGCTCGCCGATGCGGGCCAGAAGGTCATCACGACGACAATCACCGACCGGCCGTGGAACCGCCGCGACTACGTGGACTACCGCTCAATGGTCGAGCATATCCGCGAGCCGGACGGCACCTGGCGCTTCGACTACACCCCGTTCGACCGGTATGTGGAGTATGCGATGTCCTTTGGGATCGACGAGCAGATCAACTGCGTCTCCCTGCTGACCTGGAGCTACCTGTACTCCTACACCGACGGGGCGACCGGCGCGGAGCGCACGATCAACGCCGCACCGGACTCGGCGGCGTACGCGGACTACTGGCGGCCCTTCCTCCGCGACTTCGTGCGGCACCTGAAGGCGAAGGGCTGGCTCGACCGGACCTGCATCACGATGGACGAGCCCTCCCCTGAGGCGGTGCGGGCCATGGCCAAGCTGGTCCAGGCGAACGCCCCGGGACTGCACCTGGCCCTGGCGGGCAACGAGCCGGCGGCGAATTTCTCGGATATCGAACTGAAGGATTACACCATCGCACTTTACCAGGCCACTACGGAGTCTCGGGCGGACATCGAGCGCCGTCGCGGGGAGCACCGCATGACGACGTTCTATCCCTGCATGGACCCGCTGCGGCCCAACAACTTCACCGACAGCCCTCCGGCCGAGGGAGTGTGGCTTGGCTACTACACGGCCCAATCGGGGTATGACGGCTGGCAGCGCTGGGCCTTCACGAATTGGCCGCGCGATCCCTTCCAGGATACCGATTATAGCCCGGTTCTGCTGGCGCACGACCTGCCCCCGGGCGACAGTTTTCTGGTCTATCCGGGCCCGATGAGCTCAATCCGCTGGGAGATGATCCGCGCCGGGGTGGTGGAGTATGAGAAGCTTCGCTGGCTCCGGGCCCACAACGGCGGGGCGCTTCCCGCCGACCTGGAAAAGAGGCTGGAAGGCTTCGGCGACCCGGCGAACATCGGCTCGGACGAGGAAGTCGCCCAAAAGGTCGGGGCGATGCGGGATGCCGTGAATGCCGCCGCGGCCCTGTCGCGCTGAGGAGACCCGATGCGCGCCGCCAAGGGTCCCGACGGCTTCCCGCGCTGTTCCTGGTGCCTGGGAACACCGGAAATGCTCGCGTACCACGACACCGAGTGGGGGTTCCCGGTCCAGGACGACCGCCGGCTCTTCGAGAAGCTGAGCCTCGAGGGATTCCAGGCCGGGCTGAGCTGGCGCACGATCCTTGCAAAGCGGGAAAACTTTCGCGCCGCGTTCCACAATTTCGATATCGAGAAAATCGCCCGGTTTACCGAACGGGATGTCCTGAGGCTGCTCAAGGACGCCGGGATCGTGCGGCACCGGGGAAAGATCGAGGCGGTCATCAACAACGCCCGGCGGGCGCGGGAGCTTGTGAAGGAGGAGGGCTCGCTGGCCGCCTACGTCTGGCGATTCGCGCCCAGCGCGAGAAAGGCGCCGTCGGCGCAGCTCCCGTCGACATCGGCGGAGTCCGAGGCCCTCTCGAAGGACCTGAAGAAGCGCGGCTGGAAATTTGTCGGCCCGACGACAATGTATGCCTTCATGCAGGCCATGGGCCTGGTCAACGACCACCTCGGGGGCTGTGCGACCCGGGCCGGGGTCGAGTCCGCCCATAATTGCTTGTCGCGTCCAGCCCGCCGTTCAAATTCCATCCGGTGACCAACCCCCGTCATGCGGCCGCCTGCGTCCTTTGGGGCGCGCTTCTGGCTTTTGCCGGGGCGGGGGCTCCCGCATTTGGGAGCGATGACGCGGGGCTTCCACCGCCCGTTCCGGCAGGGGTTCGGCTGCCGTGGGCGCGCAACGGGGAAATTTTCCAGCGCCAATGGCTGCTGCTCGGGCCGTGCTTCCGCGCCGCGGGAACCGCCCTTCCGGGGATTGAGCCGCTCCTGCATCCTGTCGCCGGGGCGCGGGTCGCCCTGGGCTCCGGCGCGCCGCTCGCCTGGTCGCCGAGGAAGGGCTGGGCGGACATCACCGATCTTCGCTACGGTCCCGGCTACGGGGTTGAGGGTCCGGCAGATCCGGGCACCGAGGAAGTCGCATACGCCTACGCGACCTTCGACGTCGCTCGGGACGGCGACTGGGAGCTGTCGCTGGGACTCGATGGAATGGTCGAGGCGTGGGTGAACGGAACCCCGGTGGCGGAGCGCTCCCAGCCCTTTGCCTTCGCACCGGATGAGTGCCGCATCCCCGTACGGTTCAGGGAGGGGACGAACGGAGTGCTCCTGCGCTTCACGCGAACGGCAAGCCCCTGGCGCTTTGTCCTGCGCCTGGTCGCGCCCGGGGCGGTGCTCGATCCCGAGGCGGAAGTGGCGCCCTCCGTGGTGCAGGGCGGGGAGCGCGATTCACTCTCAGTGCGCACGCATGTCGAGGACCAGGCGTGGGGCGCGCCCGTAAGGGTCGAGGTGCTCGCCGCCGGGGCCCGCATTGTTGCCGCGGCGGACGGAGCGCGGGGCGCCGTGGTGCATTTCCCGACGGCGGGCTGGCCCGATGGCGCCTACGAGCTGCGATGCACAACCCGGACGGCGTGGGGACGGCCCTGGGTGACCTGCGTGCCCTGGTACAAGGGGAACGCCCTGGTTGCCGCCCGGAGGCTGGACGCCGCGGCGAGTGCGGCCGGCTCCGACACAGCGGGCCAATACCTGCGCATGCTCGCCGAGTTGGTGCACTCGCGCCTGCCTGGATCCCCCGAGGCCGCCAGGCCGGAAATGTGGCTCCGGATTCATGCGACGCTCCTGGAATATGAGGAGCTTGAGCAGCTGCGGACGGGCGGAACCGGTCCCGTGCACGCGGGCGGATTCCTGCGCCTGGCCTACGTCGACGACATCGATGGAAGCACGCAATTTTGCAGGGTCTATCTGCCGCCCGATTATGATCCTGCCCGGCGCTGGCCGCTGGTCGTCTTCCTTCACGGCTACGTCGATGGGAATCCGACCTACGTCAATTACGGCGGCGCCGACCTCAGGCACAATCCCCTGGCCGATCACCACGGTGTCATCGTGATCGAGCCTCACGGACGCGGGAATTCGTCGTTTCGGGGGATCGGGGAACGGGATGTGATTCGCAGCATCGAGGAGACCCTCCGGCGCTTTCCCATCGACGAGAACCGGGTGTACCTGATGGGCGCATCGATGGGCGGCGGCGGGACCTGGCTGATCGCCGCCCACCACCCGGAACTGTTTGCGGCCGCTTCCCCGGTCTACGGGGGATGGGACAACCGTGTGGTGCCGCTGAAGGGCGGCGAGCCCGTCCCTCCGCACGCCCCGTTGTTCGACACGATGAACGCGGAGAAGAACAGCAGCTTCACCGGCGTCGAGAGCCTCCTGAACCTGCCCCTGTGGGTTCACCACGGCGATTCGGACCCGCTGGTGAATGTCGAGAACTCGCGGCAGATCGTCCGGATGCTCCAGCGCTGGGGTTACAACGTGCGCTACAGCGAGCACCCGGGCCAGGGACACGAGGACCTGAAGGAGGAAGGAGCAACGGTGGACTGGATGCTCGCCTTCACGCGCAACAGTTCGCCCCGGCGGGTGAGGCTGCGGGCCGCCGAACTCGGGTCGGCCGCGGCGTACTGGCTGCGGGTCGGGCGAATGGACGAGCCGATGAGGCTCATCGTCGCGGACGCGGAGTTTGTCCGGCCGGGCGTCCTTCGGCTCGACACGGACAATGCGGCGCAAGTCTCGCTGGCGATTCCCCCGGCGCTGCGGGGAAGCGGGCCCGTGCTCGCGGTGGCGTGGAACGGCACCTGGCGCGGGGTCACGCTCAAGGACGGGCGGGCGACCATCGACCGCGAGCCGGGCGATGTCGCGCCCCTCCACAAGACCCCGGCGCTTGGGGGCTCCCTGACCGACTTTATCGCGACGCCGTTTGCCGTCGTCGTTGGCACGGCTTCCGCGGACCCCGCAATGCGCAGGCAGTGCCGGGAAAAGGGCGACGAATTTGCCCGGCTCTGGGGGGATTGGCAGCACCAGGTGCCCCGCGTCATGGAGGATAGCGCGGTCACCGACGGGGAGGAGAAGCGGTATTCGCTGCTTCTGATCGGCGGCCCGGACGACAACCGGGTCGCCCGGCGGCTCGCCGGAAAGCTCCCCTGCGCCATCGGCCCCCGCGGCGTAACGATCGACGGGAGGACCTGGCCGGTGTCCGACGCCGCGCTGCAGCTCATCTATCCGAGCCCCTGCGGCGCGAACCGCTACGTGATGGTGGTGGCTGGAACCTCGGCGGCGGGGCTCTCGTCGTGGAATCCGGGGCTTTGGTTCCCGAGGATCCTTGCCGGGTCGTCGCTTTGGGACTGGACGATCGGGTTGGCGCACCCGCGCGACCCGTCCAAGGATGCGCGAGCCGGCGGGGGTTGGTTTGCAGCCGGAGTCTTCGACGCGCATTGGCGAGGCGACGACCGCTGGACCTCGCCCACCCTGGAACACTGAGGCAACGATCAATCCCCTCTGGATTCGGCGGCCCTTGCACTAGGGACAGGTTCGTATAAGTTGTGGCTGTTGTTCAGGCCCATAAGATTCTCAGTTGCGGTGCTGGCGATAATTTTCGTGGGGAGGGCCGTCGCTGGTGACGAGCAGAAGGTTGTTTCCCCGCAACTGTCATCGGTAATTCTTGAGGGGCTTCCCCGATTCGAGTCCCCGCAGGCGGTCCGGTTCGATCCGGCAAAGGCCAGCGGTCCGGGCGTGGAAAGTCCAATTGGGCCCGCTCCGTCCTTCGCCTCAGTCCAACTGCCCGCGTTCGACGTGACGGCGCTCAAGGACTTTCCCCGGGAGGAGGATGTCCTCACCCTCAAGGGCCAGGCGGAGGCGGACATGGACGAGTACCTCGGCGACCGTCACGGCCTGGATCGCGGCGTCCTCAATCGCTACACTCTCCCTGAGCTCTGGAGAAAGATCCCTGTGCTCGGAGTTCTGCCCTTCGCCGGCACGCAGAAGTCGATCAGCAACGCGGATCGGGCCAAGCCCATGAGGCTGCAGGCCACGCTCAAGGAGATGAAGGAGCTTTCGGCATTGGGAGATTCCCCTTTGAAGGGGCAGCCTGGAGATCCCTGAGTCTCTTGCGGTGCTGCATGCCAGTTGGGTGATACGGATCGTCGTGGCCAGGGCCGATCATCCCGGTCCCGGCCTCTGGGAGGCCGGCTACAGCAAACCGCTCCTGACGCTTTGCATCAGTCGATTCCCTCGTAGTGCTCAACCACGGGAAAGGGGTCGTAGTAGGGGTGAAGGAGCTTCTTCCATGCCTCTTCCTGGCCCGGTTTAACGTCGAGCGTCGCGACTTCCAGGATGGGCTTGGGCAGCGGGTTCATTTGGGCATGATCTCCATCGTCAGCGAATAATCGCGGTAGCCGACGCTTCGCCAGAAATCGATTCCCGCGGTGTTTCCGCACAGGACATCCACAGTTTCATCTGATGGCGGCCGGCGCGGGTGCGTTCGCCTACATTTCCTCCAGAGTGCGGCCCTTCGTCTCCGCGACGCGCGAGGTGACGAACGCGACCGAGACGAGGGAGAAGAACGCGTAGACGGCGAAGGCGCCGCCGAGGCCGACGGAGGAGAGGAGGATCGGGAAGGTGAAGGTCACCAGGAAGTTGGTGATCCACATGGCGCTGGCGGCGACCGCCAGGGCGGAACCGCGGATCCGGTTGGGGAACATCTCGCCCAGGAGCACCCAGACGACCGGCCCCCAGGAGGCGCCAAAGCAGAAGATGTAGAGGTGTTCCGCCAGGAGGGTGGCGATCGCCTGATGGGGCGTGAGGGCGAGGGTGGCGTTGGCGTTCCGGGCGCAGAGGAAGAAGACGGCGGCCAGGACCCCGAGCATCACCGTCATCACGACGCCGCCGGCAAGGAGGAGCGGGCGCCGGCCCAGGCGGTCCACCAGGGTCATCGAGAAGAGGGTCGAGATGATCAGGTTTGCCCCGAGGGTGACGTTGATCAGGAGGGCGTTCTGCTCGGTGAATCCCGCCGCCTTCCAGAGCACCTCGCCAAAGTAGAGGACAGCGTTGATGCCCGAGGCCTGCTGGAAGAACGCGAGGAACGCGCCCACCACGACTATCGGCATGAAACGCATCGTGCCCTGCACCAGGACGTCCGACATGCGGACCCGCATGTCGGAGCCCGCGCTTCCGCGGATCTCGGCAATCAGCGCGTCCGCCCCCGTGCCGTCACCCCAGAGCCGGGTCATCACCCGCCGGGCATCGTCCTCGCGGTTGCGCATCGCCAGGAAGCGGGGGGATTCGGGAAGGAAAAGCGTCGCCAGCAGGTATCCGGCGCTCGGGATGAGCTGCACCCAGAACATCCAGCGCCAGGCGGGCTGGTGGAGCAGCCAGACATGCCCCGAGCCCCCGGCGGCGCGCGCGATCAGGTAGTTGCTGAGGAATGCGCACTGGAGCCCGACGACGATCGCGAGCTGTTGCAGCGTGGTCAGGCGGCCCCGGAGGTGCGGCGGGGATATCTCCGCAATGTAGGCGGGGGCGACGACGCAGGCCGCGCCCACGCCCAGGCCGCCGATCAGGCGGAAAAGGACGAACATGAGCGCCGTGGAGGCCCCGCCCGCGCCCCAGGCGCTGAGGGCGAAGAGGATGGCGGTGACCGTCATCACCGACTTTCGGCCGAACCGGTCGGCGCATTGGCCGGCGACGAACGCGCCCACCGCGGATCCCAGAAGGACGGCGGCGACCGCGAACCCGGTGTTCGCCGCTGAGGTCCCGAACGCCGCCGCCAGCGCAAGGACGGTGCCGTTGATCACCGAGGCGTCGAATCCGAAGAGGAATCCGGCCAGCGTGGCCGTGATGGAAAGAAAGAGCAGGTACCCGAGGGGGCGGGCGGGGGTGGGGTTGGGCATTTGGGGTAAAGTGCCGGCTCAGGGGATCGCCCCTGAGGCCGAGATGCGGAAGCCCGCGCCGACAACGGGCAGGATGACGCCGGCCGAGCCGCCGAGCCGCCGGTAGGTCGCCTCGAAGAGCCGCGGGTCCAGCGTCTCCTCGGGGTCGGTCGCCTCCTTGTCCCAGATCAGGTGGTGGTGGGGAATCACCGTCTTCACGTCGAGGTGCCAGGCGAGGAGCGCGGCCTCGTGCGCGTTCATGTTGCCGCTCACCCCGTTGATGCAGAAGGTCGCCAGCGTGAAGGGCTTTGCGCGGAGCCGCCGCAGCCTCGTGTCGTACTCGGTGTCGCCGGTGTGGTAGATCCGCAGCTCGTCGATCTCGAGGATGACGCCCATCGCATCCGGAACCTCCCAGCCGGGAATACCCGCCTCGTGGCGGGCCGGGACGGCGTTGATGGCGGCGCCGGCGAGCGAAACGGACTGGCCGTGGGACAGGGGAGCGATCTGCGAGCGGGGCACGCCCAGGCCCAGCGCCCGTGAGAAGGTGCTCGGCGGCATCACGAAGGTCGCCTGCGGCCTGCGGCGCGCGAGCCCGGGTATGCTTCCCGGATCGAGGTGGTCCTCGTGCCAGTGCGTGCTGATGACGACGTCAGGCTCGGCCTCCTCGACGGTGATCGGCGCGGGAAAAGCCCGCTTTACGCCGAAGATGTCAAAGACGGAATTGGACAGGTACGGATCAATCCAGATCTGCCGGCCCTGCGCCGTCTTGAAGATGAACCCCGAGCCGCCGATCCACCAGGCGCCGAGCTGCCCGTCGGGCACCCGGCAGGCGGCGATCCGGTCGGCCAGCCTTGGCTCCGCGCTCATTTCCTTCCCGCCTCCGTTGTCCGGACGGTGGTGGTCGCCCGCTGGAGAAACTCCGGCCTGAGGGTCGCGCCCAGCCCGTTTCCAAACTTGAGGATCGCCCGGCCCTCCTGGACGGGGACCGGCTCGGCGATAATCTCCCGATAGAAGCCCTCGCAGAAGCCGCGGACCGTCTCCATGATCATGGCGTTGGGCACCGCCGCGCAGAGCTGGAGGCAGGCGAAGACGTTCACCGGCCCGGTGCAGTCGTGCGGGGCGATCGGCAGGTGGTGGGTCTCCGCCAGGGCCGCAATCTTCAGGGCCTGCGAGAGGCCGCCCGTCCAGATGAGATCGGGCATGATCACGTGGGCCGCTCCCGCATCGAGAACGCGGCGGTAGGCGTGGCTGGTGAAGAGCCGCTCGCTCACGCACTGCGGGACGCGGGTCTCGCGGACCAGGCGCGCGAGGTCGTCGGCGCTCTCCGGCTGGATGATGTCCTCCATCCACAGGACGTCGTAGGGCTCGAGCGCGCGCGCAATCCGCAGGGCGCAGTTCAGGTCCCAGCGCGAATGTCCCTCGATTGCAATCTGCATCCGCGAGCCGGCCGCCTTGCGGATCTCCTGGATGGTCCAGAGCCCCTGGCTGAGCTGCTCGGGGGTGATGTCGTGCCCGGGCGGCCCCATGGCGGACCACCCGGCCGGGCCGGTCGCCGCGTCCACGACCCGCTGCGGGGCGAAGCGGTCCCAGGGCCAGACCTTCATCGCCGTGATGCCCTGGGAAAGAAGGCTGAGGGCGAGCTCGCCGGGGCTATTCAGAAACCCGTCCTGGTCGGCGTAGGCCGGCGTGTTCACGCAGGTGTTGTAAATCCTGATCGTGTCCCGGGTCTGACCGCCCAGGAGGTTCATGACCGGCTGGCCGGTCACGTGCCCGAACAGATCCCAGAGCGCCAGGTCGATCGCCGAGATCGCCCGCATCTCGGCGCCCGCGTAGCCGAAGAAGTTGGCGTGAGAAAAGAGCGTCTGCCAGTGCCGTTCGCGGTCGAGGGCCGATTCCCCGAGCAGGAGCGGCGCCGCAAAGTCGTGGACGACCGCCTCGACCGCGGCGGGCAGGTAGTAGGTCTCGCCGAGCCCGACCCACTTTCCGCCCGCGTGCACCCGGACCCAGATCAGATTGGGGAAGTCCGCCGACCTGATGGTGTCAATCCGGGTGATCTTCATCGCCGATCAGGCCTTCGTCTTCTTCTTTTTGGACGTCCCGAGCCGCTTTTCCCAGCCCTCCGCAAAGACGTTCAGGTAGGAGGACGGATCGTAGGGATGGGCCCGCGCAACCTTCAGGTTCAGCTCGAGTCCCAGTCCGGGAGCGGTCGGCAGCGACAGGTGCCCGGTGGCCTTGTCGAGCGTCGGCACCCAGGTGACCAAGTCGCGGGTCCACGGATCGTTGAAGGGATCGAAATGCTCCTGGATCAGGAAGTTCTCGACGCACGCGGCGAGCTGGAGGCAGACCGCCGTGGCAACCGGCCCGCCGCTCTGGTGGGGCGCGATGTAGCTTCCGTGGGCCGCCGCGAGCCCGGCCACCTGCATCGTCGGCCCGATCCCGCCCAGCGACATCGGCTCGGGCTGGAAGATGTTGATCCCGCCGCCGACCGCCAGCGTGTAGAATTGGCCGATGGTGTCGTACATCTCGCCGGTCGCCACGCGGATCGGGCACTGCTTGGCGACCGCATTGGCCGGCTCCTCGCGCTCGCGGGTGGTCGGTTCCTCCCACCAGTAGATCCCGATCGGGGCGAGCTTCCGGGCGGCCCTCAGGGCGTCGGCCTCGGTGAATCGGGCGTGGACATCGATGAGGATGTGCAGGGTGGGGAATTTTTCGCGGACCGCCGCGAGGATGTCGTGGGCGAGCTGCAGTTCCCGATCGTCGATGAAGCCCTGCGCCGTCCCGAAGGGGTCCACCTTCAGCGCCTTGAAGCCCTTGTCGACCACCGCCTGCGCCGCCTGCACGAAGCTCTCAGGCGTGCGCTCGGTCCGGTACCAGCCGTTGGCGTAACCGAGGATCGAGTCCCGGCAGCGACCGCCGAGAAGCTGCCAAATCGGCACCCCGAGGGACTTCCCCAGGATGTCCCAGCAGGCGACCTCGATCGCGGCAATCGCCGTGCGGTGGATGTGCCCGCCGTCGAGGGATACGCTGTCCAGGAGGCGCTTGGCCAACCGGGTGATCTGGGTGGGGTCCTGGCCGATCACGAGGTGCTCGAGCTCCCGGACCGCCGCCTCGGTGGTCCGGATGAAGCCGTTGAGCGTTCCTTCGCCCAGCCCGTGGATGCCCTCGTCGGTGTGGACGGTCACGAAGAGCCAGTTTTTCCAGCCGGCGCTGACGGTGCAGGTGTCGATTTTCGTTATTCGCATGGGGATTACTTGAGAAGTTCGCGCGCGGCCGCCGCAATGTCGGGGGCGCCCATCCTGTAGCGTTTGACCAGGTAGGGGATGGAGCCGCTCTCGCAGAAACAATCGGGGATGCCGACCCGCCGCAGTTGGATCGGCCGGCCCGCCTGGACGGAAACGTCGGCGACGGCGCTGGCAAGCCCGCCGGTCACGACGTGGTTCTCGGCGGTGACGACGCGGCTGACGCGCCCGATCAGCGACGAAATCGCCTCGCGGTCCAGCGGCTTCAGCGTGCTGACGTGCAGGAGGGAGGCCCGGACGCCCTCGGCGGCCAGCTCGCGGACCGCGTCCAGGGCGCGCCCCGTCATAAGACCGGTGCTGATGATCGCCACGTCGGGCCCATCGGCCAGGAGCCGGGCCTTGCCGATCTCGAAGCGGTAGGTCGAGGGGTCGAGCGACACGGGCACCTGGCCGCGAAGGAGCCGCATGTAGACCGGGCCGACATGGGCGGCGATCGCCTCGGTCGCCTGGGCGGTCTCGGTCGCGTCGCAGGGGTCGATGACCGTCAGGTTGGGGACCGCGCACATGAGCGCGAGGTCCTCAATCCCCTGGTGGGTTCCGCCGTAGCCGGTCGTGAGGCCGGGAAGCCCGGCGACAATCTTGATGTTCGCCCCGCCCAGGGCCGCGCCGATCGCGATGAAGTCATAGGCTCGCCGCGTGGCGAAGACGCAGTAGGTCGTTGCGAAGGGCACGAATCCGGTGCGGGCCAATCCTGCGGCGCAGCCGACCAGGCTCTGCTCGGCCATGCCCATCTGGAAAAACTGCTTCGGGAACTTCTCGGCGAAGACGTGGATGTCCGTGTATTTTCCCAGGTCCGCGGTGAGCCCGACGATGCGCGGGTTTTTCTCCGCGGCCCTCACCAGCGCGTGGCCAAAGGGCGCGGCCGCCACGGATGCGGCCCCGCCGGTGTCCGAGGAGAGGATGTTTCCGGTCACTCCCTTGGGAGGCGTTCCGGCGGGGGTGGGGGCGCTCATCGGCCGGCCTCCTCAAGCTGGCGCTTGGCCAGGGTCCACTCCTCGGGCGCGACCCGGATGAAATGGTTCTTCTCCCGCTGCTCAAAGAGCGGCACTCCCTTGCCCATGAGGGTATCGAGGACGATCGCATGGGGCCGATCGGCGATGCCCTTGGCCGCCGCGATGGCGGCTGCGATCGCCTCCACGTCGTTGCCATTCACCCGCTGCGTGTGCCAGCCGAAGGCCTCCCACTTTTTGTGGATTGGCTCGATCCCCATGATTGCCGAGGGCGGCCCGTCGGCCTGCTGGTTGTTGCAGTCGATGAAGGCGAAGAGGTTGCCCAGCCGGTGATGGGCGCCGGCCATGGCGGCCTCCCAGGTCGAGCCCTCCTGGCACTCGCCGTCGGAGAGCAGGTTGAAGACGCGGGACGGTTTGCCATCGAGCCGCAGGCCCAGGGCCATGCCCACGGACTGGGTGAGCCCGTGCCCGAGCGAGCCGCCGGTCATCTCAACGCCGGGGGTCGTCTCAGGGGCGGACATCTCGAGGCGCGAGCCGTCGCTGCCGTAGGTGTCCAGTTCGCCCACCGGGATCACGCCGGCCTCGGCGAGGGCGGCGTAGAGCCCGATCGCGTAGTGGCCGATGGAAAGGACGAAGCGGTCCCGGTCCGGCCAGTCAGGCTGCTTGGGATCGTAGCGAAGTTCGCCGAAATAGAGGACGGCCAGCAGGTCGGAGATCCCGAGCCCCTGCCCGACGTAACCCTGGCCGACGATTTCGGCCATCCGCAGGACGTGGCCGCGCAGCGCGTGGGCGCGGCGGGAAAGGCTTTGGGGGATCGCGGCGGGGCTGGTCATTGCAGTTCCTGGCCCCCGGTGAAATTGAAGCGCTCGGCGGTCACGTAGGCGGCCGCGTCCGACGCGAGCCACACCGTCGCCGCGGCGACCTCGGAAGGGTCGACCCGGCGGCCCATGGGGAGGCTTTTCGTCCGCGAGGCGACCAGCTCCTCGAGGTTCTGGCCGGTGAGCTTTGCCAGGTCGCGGTCGAGCGCGTCCACCATTCCCCCGGTCATCCGGCCCGGCGACACGGTATTCACCGTGATCCCGTGCGGCGCCCAGGCGATCGCGGCCGACTTGGTGACGCTGTCCACGACCGCCTTGCTGGCGCCGTAGGTGGCGAAGAGGGGGACGGCCAGCTCCGAGGCCGGGGAGGTGATCGTGATGATCCGCCCGCGCTTGTTGGGGATCATCGCGGCGGCGGCGGCCTGCATGCAGAAGAAGGCGCCTCGCGCGTTTACCGCAAAGACCTTGTCCCAGGCCTCGGGCTTCACCTCGAGAAGCGGGCTGACGATGCAGATCGCCGCGCAGTTGACCAGGATGTCGAGTTTCCCGAGGTGCGCGACCGCCGCCGCGCAGGCCTTGGTGATCTCGGCGGGCTGGGATACGTCCAGCGCCTGCGCGAGCCCGTTGGCCGACTGGCCGGCGAGTTCGAGCGTCTCCCGAGAGAGGGCGATGTCGATGTCGGCGACCGCCAGCCGCGCGCCCTCGCGGGCGTAGGCCAGGGCGATCGCGCGGCCAAGGCCGCGGCCGCCGCCAATGATCCAGGCTGTCCGCTGTTCAAGTTGCATCAGGAAGGGGGGTGGGGACGGTGAATGCGCTTCTATTCATTAGACTCGGGTGATGGACGTCCACACTGAAAATGCGGTATTGTGGCCGTTCGGCGCCGCGTGTCGGGATTTCCAGATTTCACCCAGCCCGCCGGGAGAATCAATTTTACAAATCGCCGGGCTGTGCTAGTTTGCATCGGTTGATTTGCAATCCGTGGCCCCAACGCTGCAAATGAAAGAAAAAAGACAAGCGTCCCTGCGATCCCAGTCGAAGGGTGTGCTGGCTTGGTTGCTTTTGGCGCTTCTCCCGGCGGTCGGATTGACCGGGCAGACGGTAAACCTGCTGCATACGTTCTCGGGCGCCTATCCCTCGGCCCTCATCCAAGGCCGTGATGGGGCGCTTTACGGCACGGCCAATGTGACAGGGCAGGGTGGCGAGGTATTTCGCAGCGCGACCGATGGATCAAATTTTCAGGTCATCTACACCTTTGCCTCCCAACCCACCGGAATCGTGCAGGGTGCGGACGGGAATCTTTGCATTTCGGCTGTCACGGGTGGCGGCGCCCTGGTGTTTCGGGTGGGAACGGACGGATCGGGTTATCTTCCTCTCTATTCGGTGACCTTTCCGAATCCCGCAGCGACCCTTGACTTCAAGTATGTCTCAATAGTCCTCGGGGTCGATGGCGTCGTTTACGGCGTGGCCAGCTACGGTCTTAATGATCTGCACACTGACGACAACACGGGGACGGTTTTCAGGGTCAATTGGGATGGGTCGAATCTGCAGGCGTTTGCAGCTGACAATGTCGGCCGCGTGTACACGCCGCTGCTCCAACTGGCGGGCGGGGTCCTATGTGATTTCAGCGGAGGGGTGACAACAGGCGTGTCGACGGGGGTTTTTGAAATCAATCCCGACGGATCCAATTACAGCTTGTATTACACCAACACGAACATGACCGGCATTCCGGAGGTGGTCGGCCGCGATGGGGCGCTTTACGGAACGATTGGGACATCGATCGAGAAAATGAACCCAGACGGCTCGGGTCAGGCCGTTCTCTCGGCATTGCCGTCCCAGCTGACCGGCTACACCCGGTCCCCCTCTGTTGTCCAACTCCTGCTTCAGGGTGCGGACGGGGCGTTGTACGGCGCCGAAGTCTTTAGCTCATTCGACGGCGTGCCCTTTGCCAGCCTCTTCCGGATCGGCACCGACGGCTCGGGTTATGAGGCGCTTCAGACCATTCCCGGCGCGTGGAACGGTTTTCAGGCCGTGCAGGGAAACGACGGGACAATCTATGGGATCGGGGAGGCGGCTGGGGCCGGAGCTGTCTTCTCCCTTCCGCTCGACTCGCCGCATTTCGCGGTCAATCCACAGCCGGTCACGATTGCCCTGGGCCGGAGCGCGGCATTCAGCGCACTCGCCAACGGAA
>Ga0302279_10001789_pt1 | contig 29794 bp, 14 predicted proteins | sample III_Bog_N3_3_FD_194541 | JGI IMG/M metagenome (GOLD analysis project Ga0302279, IMG submission 194541) | Peat permafrost microbial communities from Stordalen Mire near Abisko, Sweden - III_Bog_N3_3 | ecosystem: Environmental > Terrestrial > Soil > Wetlands > Peat | place: Sweden: Abisko... | reverse complement strand
CACCGGCATCATCAACCTGGCGGGGATCCCCTCGGCGCTCGTGTGCGGGCTCTTCACCCAGCGACTCGGCGTGCGCCGTCCGTTCGTGATGGTCGGCGGCCTCATCACAGGAATCGTCGCGTTTGGGATGTATCTGTCGCCATCCCCCGCCATCATCATGGCCTCGGCCATCGCGCTCGGCGTCTCGCTCTTCATCCCGACGTCGGCGACGCTCACCCTTCTCATGGAGCTCGATGGCGTCACCCCGAGGCACATCAGCCTCATGATGGGGACTATGTTCACCGTCTGTTACCTCGTGTCGGCGCTCGCCCCGAAGCTCGTCGGGTTTCTCCGCGACGCCACCGGCTCGTTCGTCCCGGGCTTCGTCGTGCTGACGGTGTTCTCGTGGGTGATCTTCGTATGCGGGTATCTGCTACCGGAGACAGGGCCAGGGCGGCGGGAGGCGAGCCCCTCACTCGAATAGTCCCGGGACGCGGTGAGCCGCGCTACGCTTGCGGACCATGAACGAACGAGATCTCCGCATCGATCTGGCCGCCTGCTACCGCCTCGTCGCGATGTTCGGGTGGGACGACCTCGTCTTCACGCACATCTCGGCCCGTCTCCCTGGCGAGCACGACGCGTTTCTCATCAACCCCTATGGCATGCTTTTCGAGGAGATCACCGCGAGCAGCCTGGTGAAGATCGACAAGAACGGCGACAAGCTCGTGCCGAGCGAGTGGCCCGTGAACCCGGCAGGTTTCGTAATTCACAGCGCGGTTCACGCCGCGCGTCCGGACGCGGGATGCGTGCTTCACCTGCACACGAATGCAGGCATCGCCGTGTCGGCCCAGAAAGACGGGCTCCTCCCGCTCTCGCAGACCGCGACCATCCCGCTCTCGTCGCTCGCGTACCATGGCTACGAGGGAATAGCGCTCCGCGACGACGAGAAGCCGCGCCTCGTGAACGATCTTGGCCAGTCGGCGTGTCTTATCCTGCGCAACCACGGCCTGCTCACAGTCGGGCCGACGGTCGCAGACGCCTTTATCTGGATGTACGCTCTGCAGCGCGCCTGCGAGATTCAGGTCCTGGCCCAGGCGGGACGAGGCGAGCTCGTTCACGTCGATCCGCGCATCGTGGGCGGCGTGAAGGCGAACCTGGAAGCCGTGACGAAGGGTATGGGGGGCGCCCTCGCGTGGCCGGCGCTGCGTCGAAAGCTCGATCGCGCGGACCCGAGCTACAAGGATTGAAGGTCTTCTCGCGGTCGACCAAGCGCGCTCAACCGCGCAGGAGACCCACGTAGTCGGCGAGGACGTGAATGCTCTCGTTCAAGAGGACATCTTCCTTCTTCGCCGACTTCCCGGGCGATGGCGCGTCCTCGGCACCCGTCGTACTGGGCTCCGGCGCCTTCTTTGCGGTTTCTGCGGAAAAGGTCTCCGGCGGCGGCAGGCCAGCGACCGAGGCATTCCCGAGCGTGATGTCGTAGGTCGTCGGCTTCGCGGCGGGCGGAGCGTTGTCCCGCTCGGTCTGCCTCAGCTTCGTGTCGTCGAGCTCCAGGCGGCGTTCGGCTTCGTTCAGCGACACCGACTTCGTGGCGAGGTCCTCGTTGGCGCGCGTCAGATCGGCGGCGAGATAGCCGAAGCGCAGACTGGCGGCGACGCGACGCTGCGACAGGCCGCGCAGGGTATCGACGTACGGAGCGACGCGATTGAGCTGGTCGTGCGGTGCGGGCGCTATCGTGTCCCACGGCAATGCGTCCTTCAACGCCGATTCGTTCACGTCGCTCATGTCGCTGCTGGACGGAAGGACGATATCGGAAGCGACGCCACGCAGCTGGGTCGAGGAGCCGCTCGGCCGGTAGAACTTGCTGATCGTGACCTTGAGGGCGCCCGGGTCGTACGTGTGTGGGAGGTGAGCCCGGTCCATGACGCGACCGAGAGGGAGAATGGTTTGCACGGTCCCCTTGCCGAACGTGGAGGAGTCTCCAACGATTACGGCCCTCCCGTAGTCTTGGAGGGCGCCGGCAAGGATCTCCGACGCCGAAGCGCTGAACCGGCTGGTCAGAAGAACGAGCGGGCCGTCGTACTGTACGGAGGGATCCGGATCGTCGCTCACCTCGACCTGATTCGCGGGGTCGCGCGTTTGAACCACGGGGCCCTTGCGAATGAAGAGTCCCGTGAGGCTGATGGCTTCGGAGAGCGATCCGCCGCCGTTGTGCCGTAGATCGAGCACGACGCCGCGTACGTGCTCGTCCTTCAGCTTGCGAAGCAGGCGCGCCACATCTTCGCTCGCGCTCCGGCGCTCGTCGCCGCCACCGACCTTGTCCGAATAGAACGAAGGCAAATCGATGACCCCCACGCGGAGGAGCTGGCCGCCCTCCGTCGGCAGATCGACGATGCGGGCCTTCGCCTGCTGATCCTCGAGCTTCACCTCGTCCCGAACGATGACGTCGCTGCGAGGGGGCGATCCGCCAGCTGTCCCCGCGGGTAAAATCGTGAGCGTGACGACCGACCCCTTCGGACCGCGAATGAGCTCGACGGCACGCGACAGCGGGACGTTGGTGATGTCGACCGCCTCTTTGCCCGCTTGTGCGACGCCGACGATGCGGTCGCCCGGCTTCAGGATCCCCGCCTTTGCCGCGGGGCCGCCGGGGACCAGCTCACGCACCGTGCAATAGCCATCCTTCGTCTCGAGCGTCGCCCCGATCCCGAAGAGCGACAGGTTCATCGCGATGGAGAAGTTCTCCATCTGCTCGTGCCCGAAGTAGTCGGAGTGAGGGTCGTACACGTGCGCGAGGGCGTTCAGATAGACCTCGAGCACCTCGCCTGTCTTCAAGGCGCTCATGGTCTGAAGCTGTTGCTCGTAGCGCCGCGTGAGCGAGCGCGCGATCTTGTCAGCAGGCTCGTCGCTCAGCTTTTTTTGAAGGTACTCGGCGCGCAGCTGTTGCCGCCAGAGCTCACGCGCCGCGGCGAGATCGTGTGGCCGCTCGGCGTGCTCGCGGTCGAACGAGTAAACATCGTGCCCGGTGAAATCGAAGGGGGCGCCCCGCAGCGTCTCGCTCACGAACGCCGAACGCTCCTGGAGGCGCTTCACGAACCGATCGAAGATCGCCTGCGCCGCGCGCGTGTCCCCCTTCTCGCGCATCGACTCCGCGAGCGTCGCCCGGTACCTGGCGAACTCTTCGACGTCCGGCTGGGTGAAGAGCGTACGCGTGACGTCGAGCGACTCGATATAGCGATCGAGGAACGCTCCCGCCATCGCGTTGTCGAACGCGTGGTGCGAGAACTGCGACTGCTCCATCAGGTTGGTCGTGAGCCGCGTGATGTTCGCCTCCGTCGTCGGCAGGGCGCTTCGAGCGGCAGCGAGCTGCGAGCCGAGGCTGACCGGCACGATGGCCAGGGCGAGCGCGGCGATGGCCAGATGGGAGACAAGTCGTCGAGAGGTCATGCACGCTCCGCGCGAGGCCGTGAGGGGCAATTTACAATGTTCAGCTGCCACTCGTGGCTGTCAATGAGCGCTCCGCTATCGGGCCGCGACTCGCGCCCGTGGGTAAGACAAGCGTGAAGGTCGATCCCTTCCCGAGGTCACTCACGATGCGCACGTCCCCCCCCATCAGCCGCGCCAGCTTTCGGCTGATGGCGAGGCCGAGCCCGGTGCCGCCCGTTTGGCGGCTCGTGCCGCTCCGGATCTGATGAAATTCCCCGAAGACAGCTTCGTGGTGCTCGGGGGCGACGCCTGGACCCGTGTCGCGCACGGCAATTTCGACGGTGTCGGGGGCGCCCTTTTGAACGCGGACCTCCACGCTCCCGCCAGCGTCCGTGAACTTGATCGCGTTGCCCACGAGGTTCAAGACGACCTCGCGAACCTTCGCCCCGTCGGCCACGACGAGGGGGACATCGGGCTCTATGTGCACCAGGAGCCGAACGGATTTTGCCTCTGCGATGGACTCCAGGATCTCGACGGATTCGCTCGCGATGGGGGGCAGCGCGATCTCCGCCATCTCGAGATCGAGCCGGCCGGCCTCGATCTTCGACAGATCGAGGACGTCGTTGATGAGCTCGAGGAGGTGGTTGGCGCTGATCAACACCTTGTCGAGGTTCTCGCGTTGCTTCTCGGGAAGGGCTTCACCCGATCGACGGATCACAAGGTTGGTAAAGCCGATGATCGCATTCATGGGGGTTCGAAGCTCGTGCGACATGCTCGCGAGAAACGCGCTCTTTGCGCGGTTCGCCGCTTCGGCCGCGCGCTGCGACTCCTCCGCGACCTGCGTTCGCTCGCGAACCTTCTCCTCGAGCGTCCGATTGTAGTCCTCGAGCGAGTGATAGAGGCGTGCGTTCGAGATCGAGATGGCCGCTTGCACCGTCAGGAGGCGCAACACCTCCAGCCGTTTGGACGTGAACGCGCGCCCGACCAGGTCGTTCTCGAGATAGATGATCCCCGTCCGCGTCCCCTGATGCTCGACGGCGAGGCACAGCACCGAGGTCGGTCGGTCAGAGCGAAACGCGGCCGACGCCTGCCAACGATTGTCTTCGCGTACGTCGCCGACCAAGACCGGTTGCCCAACGCGGGCGACGTAGCTCACGACGATCGCCGGGAGCGCGGGGCACTCCTCGACGGGCGTGCCGATCGCGACCGTTTCCCCGGTGTCGACGGCGAGGGCCACCGCGACACGCAGGTGCCCGTCGTGATCGAGCAGCAGGAGGCCCCGCGTCGCCCCTGCGTTCTCCATCGCGACGTCGAGGATGCTCGAGAGAAGCCGGTCGAGCTGAATCTCGCTCGAGATCGCGGCGCCCGCCTTGAACAGAGTGTCCATGTCGAGGTTGCCGCTCGAGCTCCCGGACGACCCGCTCCAAGGGCCCACCCCTTCGTTGCGCGCTGGCTCCGAGAGTCGGCCCGCGGCCAGGAGCGCTTCGAACTCCGCTTCGAGGTGCGCGGCCTTCGCCGTCGCGCCCCATCGCCTCCAGAGCCAGGCGCTCTCCAGCAAGTAGGCCCGCGCGGGCGTCGCGCTCCCGCGGGCCGCGTAGAATCGACCGGCGAGCTCGTTCGCCAGCGCCTCCTCGTGCGCGAATCGATTTTGCCGCGCGTGACGGATCGAGCTCTCGTAAAGAGCCATCGCATCCGCCGTCCTCCCTTCGATCCGCGCGACCTCCGCGTTCAGCAGGTCCACCCGATGCTGATGGTTCTGTGGAGAAAACCGCAGGAGCGTCTCGAGCTTGTGCCGGCTCGCCGCGATCTCCGCAGGCGCGCGGTTGAGCCCAAGGTGCGCCAGGGCTCGGTATTGGTGCCACCAGACGATGTGGTAGGTCGAGCCCGCGCCGTCGAGAAATTCGCCCCCCGCGTCCGCCCACGACAGGGCCCCTTCGAGGTCGCGGAACAGGAACCGCGCGTACGTGCCCGTCGTAGTCACGATGCTCGCGGCTCCGCGGAAGTTCGCCGCACGAAGCTGCTTCATCTGTAGGACTTCATCGAAGTCGGGGCCGACGAGGCGGCTCGGCTCGGATGCGTGGCCCGTGAGGTTTCGGACGAGCTGCGCCCAGGGAGCGCTGCACGCGATGGCAGGGACCTGGTGGTGGTGCCGCATGATCGCGAGATGACGGTCGATCCGTGACCCGAGGTCCGCGAGCTCGAGACCCGCGTAGAAGCCATTGCAGCAGACGCACTGCAGCGCCCAGGCCGCGTATTCGAGGTCTCCCGTTTCCATCGCCAGACGAAAGACACGGAGCTGATGATCGAGCGACGATCGTACCGGATCGACGTAGGTATTGATCTGGTTGTAGAGCACATGCTCCACGCGCACGCGGACCGACCGATCGTCCCACCGATCGAGCAGACGCCGTGCGATGGCCCCGGTCGCGTACCCCTGGTCTATCTGATCCATGACGTTGAGGACGATCGCGAGCAGCGCGAAACCGTAGGGCGAGTGTCTGGAGAGCCCGTGACGGAGCGTGGTCTGCACGATGCTGCACGGCAAGAGAGGGAAGAGGCGAGGCCGTGCGAGGTACGCGGAGGAGATGATCGTGTTCTGAATGCGAAGCGCCGCGGCGACCATCGGGTCGTCGAGCTCGGGCAACGTCACGATGGCGTCAGCGCTCGTGCTCGCCATTGCGGCGGTCGTCGACGCAACGGCCGCGCCGATCTCGGCGTCGCCGGGATTCTCCGGAAAGTGCACACCCAGCCCTGCAAGCACGTCGGTCGCCGTCGCCACCGCATCGCCGAGTCGTTGTTGCCCCACCAGCCAGTCGATCTCGATCTCTCTCACGCGCACGCGGTCGAGCAGCGTTGTCGCGTGCTGGAGCGTGTCGTGAACGAGGCGACCCATCGCGTCGTGGTTGCCGCTCAGCCACGCCGCGCGCGCGGCTTCCAGGTAGAGCGACAGCGTGTGCGCGTAGCGAAGAGTCCATGCGTCCGCCGGGAGCTCCAGAACCGCGGTCGACAGGATGCCGTGCGCTGCCTCGAAGGCCGCCGAGGCGAGCGCGCGTCTGCCGGCCATGAGCTGCAGCTCTTCGAGGCGCAGGCGCTCGGTGGGCGAAAGCGCCTCGCGCGCGGCGTGCAGATGAAGAACCACGTCGAACACGCTCTGCTCGAGCTCGTCGTCGCCGAGTCGGTGCAAGAGGTGTCGGCCGAACCGAAGGTGAACGCCTACGGCTTCCTTGGGGTCAAGCAGCGCGTGCGCTGCCTGCCGAATCCGGTCGTGCGCGAATCTCCACGAGAAGTTGGTGTGCGCCTCGTCGACCTCGCGCACGTACCAGAAGCCGTCTCCCTCCGATTGAACGAGCTCGGCGCGGATCGCGCCCGCGAGCGCGTCGAGCGTGTCCTTACGTGTCGCGCCCCGTGCCGCGGCCAGCGTGCAAAGATCGAACCTGTCGCCGATCACGGACGCCTGCAGGAGGCACAGGCGCTCGGCATCCGGGAGTCGCTCGATCCGCTCCGTCAGAAAGTCGACGACGTTCTCGGTCACGGGTCGCGCGAGGATTGCCTCGAGGTCCCACGTCCAGTGTCCGAGCGCGGGGTCGAAGCGCAGAAGCCTGTCCTCGAAGAGAGACTCGAGAAAGCGACTCAGAAAGAACGCATTGCCGGCCGTGCGAGTGAAGCACGCGGCCGCGAGGCGCTCGTGGCCGGGAGCCGCGTGGACCGTGTCGGACACGAGCCGTGCGACGTCTGCTTCACCGAGTGGACCGACGGTGAGCGTGGCGACCACAGTCGACTTCTCGAGAGCGCGCACCGTTGCGAAGAGCGCGTGCTCCGCGTCGACTTCGTTGTCTCGGTAGGCGCCTATCAGGAGGACGTGATGAAGGCTCGGGTCGCCGACGACGCGCTCGAGGAGCTCGAACGATGAAAGGTCGGCCCACTGCAGGTCGTCGAGGAACAGGATCAGCGGTCGCGCCGCCGTCGCGAGCGCCCACACGAGCGCCGCGATCGCGAGCTGAAGGCGGTTGCGCGACTCTGCGGCAGGGAGGCGCTCCACCTCGGGCTGCGGTCCAAGGATGCTCTCGAGCTCCGGGGCGAGCTCGAGAAGGACGCGGCCGTTGCCGTTGACGCGCCCGAGAATTCGTCCCCGGACGTCGGCGATCACCGGCTCCGGGCTGGCGAGGAGCTGCCGAACGAGATCGCGGAGCGCGTCGAGAAGCCCGGAGTACGGCTGGCCGCGCTGAAATTGGTCGTACTTGCCTTCGACCATGTGAGCGTGCTGGCCCGCGAGCAGCCGGCGAACCTCGCGCACGAGAGACGTTTTCCCGATGCCGGAGTAGCCGGCGATGAGGAGGACGCGCGCGCGACCTGTGAGCGACTCGCTGCACGCCGCCGAAAGCATGGCGACCTCCCCATCGCGCCCGTAGAGGGTTTGCGGAATGCGGAGGCGCTCGTCGAGGTCATGGGCCTGCAGCGAGAGCGTCGGCCACGGCCGAGTGCCGCTCGCGAGGTCCTTGCAGCGACGCAGGTCCGCAGCGAGCCCTCGGGCGCCCAGGTAACGGCGTTCAGGCTCTTTCGCCAGGAGAGTCATGACGATCGCGGAGAGAGGCGCCGGGACTCGACCGTCTACCTCGTGTGGGGGGACCGGGACCCTTGCGACGTGCGCGTGGACGAGCTCCAGCGGATCGACAGAGTCGAATGGAGCGACTCCCGCGAGCAGCTCATAGAGGGTGACCCCGAGTGAATAGAGATCGCTCCTGGGATCGATCACGCGGTTCATACGACCGGTCTGCTCGGGCGAAGCGTATCGAGGCGTCCCCTCGAACGTGTGCGTGGTCTCGCGCGTGAGCACCTGCGCGATACCGAAATCGATGAGGCGCGCGACGCCGGTCGTCTCGTTCAGGACGATGTTCGACGGATTGACGTCGCGGTGCACGATGTCCAGGCGGTGGACCCGAGCCAGCGCGTCGGCGATCTGCAGGATGACGCGCAGCGTCTCTTCGAGCGAGAGGCGCCGGTCGCGCAGGATCATCGAGAGCGAACGCGCGCCGAAGTCCTCGAGCACCAGCCCGAGCTCCGGGTGAAGCTCGTGGACCCGAACGACGCCGTCGCCCGAGGCGGCGAGCGTCACGTCGAACTCCCGAGCGACGGCGGCGAGCTGCGCAATCGACGGACGGCGCTCTCGCAGTTGCTTCAGAATGACCGGCGCGCCATCGGATCTGCGACGAGCGCGTGAAACCGTCGAATGACTGCCGTCGAAAACCTTCGCTCCGACGTCGTATTCCTCGATCATACTTCCTCGCCCGCCGTCCGAATCCGTTGAAGAGGCCCACGTATTGTGCCTACTCTTCCAGCTTTCGCACAGAGGCGACGCGTCATGATCGACACGCCCCGTTCGACGATCCTCGTCGTCGATGACGAACCGTTCAATCGCGACCTGCTCGTCCAGCAGCTCGACACCTACGAGACGTGCCTCGCGACCAACGGCGCCGAGGCGCTGGCGCTCGTGGCGGCGACCCCGCCGGACCTCGTTCTGCTCGACATCATGATGCCCGGCATGGACGGCTTCGAGGTTTGCCGTCGCCTCAAGGCGGACGACCGCACGCGTCTCATACCGATCGTGATCATGACCGCGCTCGACGGGACCGAGGAGCGTATTCGCGGCATCGAGGCGGGCGCCGACGACTTCCTGACGAAGCCCGTGGACGAGCGGCAGCTCCTCGCGCGCATCCGGACGGCGCTTCGCGCGAAGCACTATGTCGATCAGAAGCTGGACTCGGTTCTCGCGGCGCGGCCACCCCAGGCGCTCGGAAGCGTTCGCGCGTGCTCCAAGTGCTACGTGACGTACTCGGCGGAAGCCGCGACATGCGCGCTCTGCGGATCGCCGGTGACCTACTTCGACAAGGATCCGCTGGTAGGTCAGCGGCTCGACCGATACGAGATCAAGGAGCGATGGGGGAGCGGCGGCATGGGGTGCGTGTACGTCGCTTCGCACGCAACGCTGAAGGACCAGCGGTACGCGATCAAGGTGCTCCATGGTGAGTTCTGCGGCCGTCCCGAGTACGTCGAGCGTTTCGCGAGAGAGGCAGACGCGTGCGCTCGGCTCGAGCACCCAAATATCGTCGGCATGCTGGACTTCGCGTCGACCCCGGATGGCCTCAAGTACATGGTGATGGAGTTCGCACAGGGGCGAACGCTCCGTGAGATCATCGAGTCGGAAGCGCCGCTGTCGTTCCGCCGTGCAGCGTCCATCGCGCGCCAGGTAGCGAGCGCGCTCGCGTGCGCGCACGAGCGCGGGATCGTTCACCGCGACGTGAAACCGTCCAACGTCATGGTGCGAGAGAGCGAGCTCGGAGAGCGGGTCAAGCTGCTCGACTTTGGTATCGTGCTCTCGCTCGCTTCTGGCGCGAGCGCCAGGCTGACGACGACGGGGGTCGTCGTGGGAACGCCGCTCTACATGGCGCCCGAACAGATCCGCGACGGCGAGGTCGGGCCCCCCGCGGACCTCTACGCTCTCGGGGTCACGCTCTACGAGATGATCAGCGGACGCGCCCCTTTCGACGGAAGTGCGCTCAAGGTCGCGGCCGACAAGCTCGGGATGACGCCGGAGCCCCCTTCTACCAACACGGGCCTCGACCGCCTCACGTGGTCTCTCATGGCGCCACGCCCCGAGCACCGTCCCGCGTCGGCCGAGGCGGTGATCGCGGCCCTCGATACGCTCGCTGTCGACCGCAACGAGCCGATCGTGGAGTCGCTGAGCGTTCTCGACGATGACGCGGCCGCGCCCGCGGCACAGGAGGGACTGGACCCGCCGCCCCACGCCACGACGCGGTCTCCGGCAGCCAGCGTGGGGCCCGTCGCGGCGACCCTCGCATCACCAAGCGCGCGTCCGGACCAGTCTCGGGGGCCGAGCGTGAGGCTTGCTCTGCTCGCAATCGCGCTCGCGGTCGGAGTGGTCGCCGCATGGGCGCTTCGCTGAGCCGCGATGCGCGCCGATTTCGCGGGAACAAGTCGATTTCGAATCGTGCGGCAGCTCGGTGCTGGTGCCATGGGGGTGGTTTACGAGGCCGAGGATCTCGAGCGGAATCAGCGGGTCGCGCTCAAGGCGCTCAAGAACACCAGCGCCGACACTCTTTACCGCCTGAAACGCGAGTTCCGGGCGCTCGCCGAGATTCAGCACCCGAATCTCGTTTCGCTCTACGAGCTGTTCGTCACCGACGCGTGCTTCATCACCATGGAGCTCGTCTCCGGGGTCGACTTGCTATCCTACGTCCGCACTCCGTCACCGCGCGCCGTGCCCGCGTCGTCAGGACCCTTGAGCCGCGCGCGATACGACGAGCCGCGTCTTCGCGCCGCCCTGCGCCAGCTCGCACGCGGCCTCCAGGCCCTTCATGGCGCGGGGAAGATTCATCGCGACGTCAAGCCGTCGAACATCTTGGTCACACCCGAGGGGCGCGTCGTGCTCGTCGACTTCGGGCTCGTCATCGAGACCGAATGGAGCAGTCGCCAGAGCCAGAAGGGTAATGCCGTAGGTACCGTTGCCTACATGGCGCCCGAGCAGTGTGGTGGCTACGAGAAGCTCACGCCGGCCGCAGATTGGTACGCCTTTGGAGTCGTGCTCTTCGAAGCTCTTACAGCGGAGCTACCCTTCGATGGTGCGCCTACTCGCGTCGCGGTCGACAAACAGCGGCAGGCTCCGCCGTCGGTCCGCGCGCGGGTCCCGGGAGCACCGAGTGACCTTGGCGAGCTCTGCAGCGCGCTCCTTCAGCGGGACGCCTCCGCGCGGCCCACCGGGCCAGCGATCCTTGAGCGTCTCGGAGCCGGGACCTTCGCAACGCCGGAGGCTTCGGACACCCCGGCCGATCGTCCGACCTCCCTCGTGGGGCGTGACGAGGCGCTGCGCGTGCTGCGGACGCGCCTCGACGGTATCGCCGAAGCTCAGGGGGGAGCCGTCCTCGTGCGAGGCGGGTTCGGGATGGGTAAGAGCGCCGTCCTTCAGCAGTTCGTCATGGACGCACGCGTGTCCCGCCGGGACCTCGTGGCGCTGACCGGTCGCTGCTACGAGCGTGAGACCGTCCCTTTCCAGGCAATGGATAGCTTGGTCGACGACCTCAGCCGCTACCTGCGGAGCATTCCCGAGGCCGATGCGGCCTCGCTCATGCCGCGCGACGCCGGGCTGTTGCCCCGCCTCTTTCCGGTGCTCGGACGCGTAACGTCCGTCGCGACCGCGCCACGCGCACACCCGAGCGCCGATCCTCAAGAGCTCCGTACACGCGCGTTTGCGGCGCTGCGCGAGGTCTTCCAGCGACTTGCCGAGCGGCATCCGGTGCTCGTCACCCTCGACGACATGCACTGGGTCGACGCAAGCACACTGAACGTGCTGTCCGACATCCTGCGGCGCCCCGACCCGCCGCCGATGCTCCTGGTGCTCGCCGCTCGCCCCGAGGGGAGCGCGCCGCTACTCGACCTCCTTCGTCGATCGGGAGCTGCGCATGCTGCCGTCGACCTCGACCCACTCCCGCTCGACGCCGCTACGGCGCTCGCGGGGAAGCTCCTCGGTCCGGAGAAAGCGAGTCTTGCCGCCGAGGTCGCGCGCGAATCGGCCGGAAGCCCGCTCCTCATCGGCGAGATGGTGAGCTTCGTGCAAACCTCGGCGGGGTCTCCGCTCTCGTCGCTTCGACTCGATGACGTGATTGGCAAACGCCTCTCCCTCCTCTCGCCCTCGGGGACGCGTGTCCTCGAGCTCGTGGCTGTCTGCGGGGAGCCGATCGGTCCGCGTACGCTCGAGATCGCCGCGGAGGTCTCCTCCGAGGAGCTTGCGAGCGAGCTCCTCGTGCTCCGCGGCCTACACCTCGTACGCGCGGTCGGTAGCCTCGCAGACGTACACGTCGAGACGTCACACGCGCGCGTTCGCGAGGTAGTTCAGCGCCTCGTCACCGACCCCTCGAGGCAGGCACACTGCCGACGCCTTGCGCTTGCAATGACCACGCGGAAGGAGGGGAGCTCGGATCGTATCGCGCTGTTGTGGCGGGCAGCGGGCGACGTCGCGCGCGCAGCGGATCAGGCTATCGTGGCGGCGGACGAGGCGCTCTTCAGCCTTCACTTCGACCGCGCTGTCGATCTCCTTCAGCTGGTGATTGACCTTCGGCGAGAGGACCCGGCTCGTTCGCTGCGGGACGAGCGCGCGATGCTGCGCAAGCTTGGCGAAGCCCTCGCGAGCGCCGGACGCCCGCGCGATGCGGCGACAGCTCTTCTCGAGGCGGCGGAGGGGGCGGAGCCGGGCGAACGACTGGAGCTCCGTCGGCGGGCGGCGGACGAGCTCCTGCGAGGCGGGTATCTCGAGGCGGGCCTCAGCGAAGTTCGCGCGGTCCTCGCGTCGATCCGTCTGCGCCTTGCCCCGACGCCGCTTCAAGCGCTCCTGTCGCTTCTCCTTCTTCGCGCGTGGTTGACCGTTCGGGGTCTCCGCTTCCGTGAGCGTTCGATTTCGAAGATTCCGCCCGAGGAGCTCACGAAGGTCGACGTGTGCTGGTCGGTCGCGGTTGGCCTCGCCGTGGTCGACAACATCCGCGGGGCCGACGGACAGGCGCGCCACCTCGCCCTCGCGCTCGCGGTGGGCGAGCCGTCGCGAGTAGCGCGCGCGCTCGCGGTCGAGGCCTCGTTCCTCGCGTCGACCGGCTCGCCTGCCCGAGCCCGCGCCGTCATCTCGCGGTGCCGGGCCCTTGCCGATCGCATTGGGTCGGCGTACTCAACGGCGTTCGCGGCGTTCGCGGAGGGCTTCGTCGACTACTTCTGCGATAGCCGATGGCGGGCGGGGGTGGAGCATCTGACCGAGGCCGAAACACTCTTCCGACGCCACATCGCCGGAGGTTGGGAGATCGACACGTCGGCGATGTTTGCATGCCTCTGTCGGTTGTATCAGGGGGAGCTCGCCGCGCTCTCCGTCCGGGTTCCGGCGCTCATCCACGAGGCGGAGCGTCGCGGAGACCTCTACCAGACGGTGAGCTTGCGAACGCGGCTCAACGGGGTCTGGCTCTTTTCCGACGATGCCGCCCAGGCCGCGAGCGATCTTGCGGAGGCGATCGGCTCTTGGTCGAGCGCATCGTACCAGGTGCAGCACTTCTTCGCCCTCGGTGCGCGCTGCAATCAGGCGCTGTACACCGGCCGCCCCGTAGAGGCGGCGGAGCACCTGGCGCGCGACGCGAGGGCGCTGCGGCGATCGATGCTGCCGCGCGTCACGATGGTGCGCATCGAGCTGGCCGACCTCGGAGCGAGGATTGCGCTGGCGCGCGCCGCCGTGAAGCCGTCCAAGACCGACCGTGCGGACGCCGCAAGGGTCGCGCGTGCCCACGCGCGAAGCCTAGAGCGCGAACGCGTTCCGATCGGCCGCGCGCTCGCGGTCATGAATCGCGCGGGGGCGGCGCAGCTGGCAGGCGAGACGGAGCGCGCGGTCGCGCAGCTTCGTCTCGCCGTCGCGACGTTCGACGCGGGGGAGACCCTCCTTCACGCAGCCGTGGCGCGTCGTCGTCTCGGCGAAATGCTCGGCGGCGACGAGGGGAGCGCTCTTGTGGCGACGGCCCACGAGTGGTTCGGTCGGCAAGGAGTACGGAACCCCGCGCGCGTGACCGCGCAACTCGCGCCAGGGTGGCCAGAGCCGTAAGCCGGGGTCACCCCGGCGGATCTCCTGCGCTCGGTACGAGCATGCGTGCCCATCGGTCGGGACGCCGGATATTCTGGCTCTCGAACCACGCGTCCGCGGCTTGCACGAGGGCGCGACCGTCGTCGCCGCCGCGAAGTGTGCCAAGGCGTCGTCTCGCTGCCGCTGCGTGGGCGCCTAGCTCGAGAGCGGAGAGCTGCGTCACGGTAGCTTCGAGCGCCCGTATCTCGGACTCACGGTCTCCGCGGCTTGCGTGTAGCCCGGCGCGAAGGAGCGCCGCGCGCACCTGCCCGGTCGGCGCGCGTCCGTGATCGATACGGCGCGCGGCTCGTGCGGCTTCCGCGAGGAGCTCCTTCTGGCGCAGGGGCCGACTGAGCGCGTACGCGAGCGCCGCCCGCCCCCGGAGCTCGGTCGCCCACGTGCGAAGCCACGGGCTGAAGAATATCGACGACGTCGACATGGGGCGCCAGACGCGCTGCACCTCCTCCCACGCAAGCTCGGGCTTTCCCGAATACAGAGCGTTCTCTGTCCGCGCAAGGAACGCGAGGAACGCCATGATGTCGAAGCCTTCGAGCGACCACGACGCGAGCGCGGCGTCCGCTTCCTCGAGCCCTCGGTCCGGCTGATCGGGGGCGAGCCACGAAGCGACGTTGCAGGGGCCGAGTCGCTGGAACGCCGCGTGGTAGCCGTCGCCCGTATCGAGCGCGACGCCGAGACGAGCCATGGCGACCTCTCGAAGCTCGGCGATCCTCCCCATCGAATAGAGCGTGAAGGTCGAGAAGACGTGGACCGCGTCGACCTCGAGCTGGCTGGCCGACTGCTCCGCGAAGATGGCGCGGCTTTCCGCGAGATGCTCGAGCGCGCGCGAGAAACTCGAGGAGAGAAAGGCGATTCCTCCTTCCATCGCGGGGGGCCATCCGGTCCTCGAGCCACTCGCCCTCTCCATCGCGTGCACCGTCGTCATCAACTTCGCCACGCGTGGCGTGGACCCGCCGGAGAGCGCGGCGCTCCACGCAGCCTCGACGCAGACCGCGCGCGAGACGCGCGTCGGGTCTCCCGAGTCGAGCGCGTCGAGGAACGCGCGAGCTGCAAGCCAGGCTCCCGTGATGGGATTGACCCCCGACGTTACGAGGGCAAGATCGTGCAGCAGGTCGATGCGACGACTCGTCTCCGGCGCGATCGTCCCGGCCGGTCGTACCTTGATGCGGAGGCTTCGGACGCGAAGCACAAAGCGAATCGCGAGCATTCGGAGGATCGCCGTCTTGCCCCCGGTGGGCAGGCGCAACCCCATCGAGGCGAGTAGATCGCCCACCAGTACCATCCCGCGCTCGAAGTGACCGGCGCGCACGTACTGCTGCGCCGCGTACCCCTGCAGCTCGAGGACCAGAGCCCCTTCGGCTTCACGACTGGCCGCTTCGTACGCCTGGGCGGCCTCGACGCATCGCCCCGCGCGCGCGAGCGCATCGGCGAACTTGAGGCGAATGCCATGGTGCGATGCGTCGGTCTTGCGGAGCTCGAGCGCCAGGCTGTAGTAGGCCGCGGCTCGATCGAACGCCAATCGCCCCTCCGCTTCTTCCGCAGCTTGAAGGGCAGTCTCCGCGGCCCTCGCCTCGTCGCCTGCACCGGCGAGGTGGCGGGTGAGCGCGACGGGATCGGGCCGATCGCCTTCGACATAGGCGGCCGCGAGCTCCGCGTGCAGGTCTCGGCGTTCGTCGGGCGCTAGGGCCGCGAGCGTCGCCACTCGCACACGATCGTGGAATGGCTCCACCGCATGCGCGGCGTGCATGCGTGCGGCGCGGAGCAGGTAGGCACTCTCCAGAAGCCCGAGCTCGTGCTCGAACGATGCGAGATCGATCTTCGCGGCCGAAGCCAGCACGTCGCGCGCGATAGGACCGCCGGCGACCATCGCCAAGTTGAGCACGTGGAGCGCGGATTTCGGGAGCCCGCGCGTACGCGCAAGGATGGCGTCGTCGAGCCTCGGACGGTCCCCTTGTGACTTCACATCGACGCTCGCGTACCGCACGAGCGCTTGAATCAGCAGCGGGTGTCCTTCGGCCTCCTTCGCGACGGCGACAGGATCGAGGTGGCCGAGCTGGGCGCGATCGATGAGATACGCGGCGAAGGTGCACGCGTCCTTCGACGGCAGCGGACCGAGCGACACGCGGACGAGATCGTCCGAGAACGCCCACCACCGAACGCTCTCGCCGTCTTTTCGCGCGTGAGGGTCGGGGAGGTTCGGCTCGCGCGAGGCGAGCACGAGAAACAGCGGCGGCGGGTTCGGCGGTCGCATGATCTCGCCGAGGAGCATGAGGCTGTCGCGCCCCGCCCACTGGAGATCGTCGAGAATGACGACGAGCGGCTGGCGCTCGGCGATGCGCGCGAGGAGCTCGCGGAAGGCGGCGAAGCAGCGCGTGCGGAGCTCGTGCGCGTCGAGCCTCTGGGTCATGGCGCGGGTGAGGCGCGAGATCGGACCCACGCGCCCCAGAATGGGGAATAGGTGCGGGAGCAGCCACGCGTTGCGAGGCATCAGCTCCGCGGCCTTCACGGCCGAGAGCGAGCGCAGGAAGCGAGAGAGGGTGTCGATCACGTGATCGAACGTGTTGTACGGGATGCTCTCGTGCTGGTAGCCGCGCCCTTCGAAGACGACGACGCTCGAGTCGCTGTCGATGACCTGTCGCTTGAAGGCCGCGAGCAGGGCGCTCTTGCCCATCCCGGATTCCGCGTCGACGAAGACGCTCGAGGCGCGCCGATCGCGGCGAAACCGAGCCCACGCGTCCTCGAGCGCGGTGAGCTCCTCGTGTCGACCGATGAATGGATTGACCGAGGGGCGCTCTTCGGAAAGCGCCGCGAGCGAGTCGTCCTCCGCGCTCTGCAAGAGCCGCGCGGTGATGTCGCGACCCGTCGGGCGGGCGCTCGGATCGATGCGCAGGAGCTCGAGGCACAGCGTCTCGAGATCCTCGGGAATCCCTTCGGCGAACAGGCGCGGCGCGGGCGCAACGACCCGGAGCTTGTCCGCCATGATCGACATGGGGGTCCCTTTCACAGGCAGCTGTCCTGTCAGCGCTTCGTAGAGCACGACACCGAACGAGTACCAGTCGGCCGGTGGCCCGACGCGACCGTCGCTGATCTGCTCGGGGGCCATGTACTCGGGTGTGCCGCAGAGGCCGGCGACTGTCGAACGATCGCCGTGCTCCGTCCCGGTTATGAGCCCGAAATCGAGCAAGACCACGCGGCCGTCGCGGCCGACGACGACGTTGGACGGCTTGATGTCGCGATGGACCTTCCCCGCCGCGTGGACCGCGGCGATGCCGGCACCGAGCTGCGCGAGGGCTGCTCGAAGCTTTGGCTCGTCGAAGGCTACCTCCCTCCGGGGGCTCGACTCGGCCGACGCCCGGAGCTGCGTGGCGTCGCGGACGGTCGGAGCAAGGACCGCCGCGCGTGCTTCGTCGCGCCAGTCCTTCGTCCACACGTGGTCGAGGAAGCTTTCACCGTCGACGAGCTCCATCGTGAAGAACCAGACCCCGTGATGCTCGACGAGGTCCCCGAGGCGCACGAGGTTGGGGTGCTGAATCCCGTGAAGCGTGCGGAACTCGCGCTTGAATCGAAAGAGCGCCTCGGCGTCCATCTCGTGCAACGTCTTGAGCGCTATCCGCTCGTCACGCTCCGTGTCGGTGGCCTCGTACACGACCCCCATCCCGCCGGCGCCTAGCTGGCGGACCACGCGAAAGCGGCTGGTCCCATCGAACTCCACCGACGAATGCTACGTCGTCCCGTGTCGCGACCTCAACGCAAGAAGCACGGGCGGTCTCCCCACGGCGACGGGGCCAAGGCTGAGCGAGGGTCGGCGGGGCGGCCTTCAGAGCGGTGTGCACGCGGGGGCGAACGCCGGCGACGCTGCCGAGCCGATCTGGCCGCCGGTAAGGTCTCCGCCGAAGTTTGTGATGGAGCTGCCTTCGCCGGTAACGAGCATGAGGTTCCCTTCCTCGTCGGCAAACGCGAACAGTCCATCGGGGCCCCACGCCGGGCGGCTGTAGCTGGCAATCCATGGAGTCACCGCGACGATGACGCTGCCGGCGTCGCACGGCGCGGGAAGTGACGCGACCGGGAACGTTCGGAGGGCGTAGTCAGCGCCATCGCACGCCAGAGAGACTGCGAGCCCCTGAAAGTCCGGCGAGAATGCGCCGATCACGTCGCCTTCTCCTCCCGTGGGGCCTACCAGCGTCGTGCGCCCGCTTCCGTCCAGCGCGACCGAGTCGACCGTTCCGGGGGCGGCAAAGACGACGCGCTGCGAGTCTGCCGTGAAGGCCGGCAGGGTGCGTTCGCCTGCCGGAGAGTCGTGGGCTCCTGCGAGGAGGGTCGGTGTGGCGCTGTTGTCGCTTGGCGCGAGCCAGACGTTGTAGCCGTCGTCGTAGGCGACGTGGGCTCCATCGGGGGAGACGACCGGGTCGAGCGTGGTGCCGCCAACGGGGAGATCGGTGTCGGTCTCGCGGGTGAAGTCGTGAATGTAGATGTGCCCGTACGTTTCGACCGAGTAGACGAGCGCGGATCCATCGGCCGAGACGCTGGGGCTGATCGGGAGCGGATACGGTAGAGCGACGACGTGGCCTCCGGTGCCGTCAACGCGGCGGGCGTAGATGCTGCGGCCTGTGACCCCCCCCTCGGAGCCGATGGTCGTGAGCGCGAACAGGAGCCAGGTAGCCCCGCAGCCGCCGTCGGACGCATGGGCGTCAGAAGCGTCCGGGGTCGACGCCGGCGTCGCCTCGGACGAGGCATCGGCCCTCTTGGCGTCGGCGCGTCCAGCATCGACGGGTCCAGCGTCAACGTGTGCGGCAAGGGCCGGCGCTGCGGCGGTCACCTCGAGCGCCGTGCGCGAGCCACACCCGAGCGCGAGCGCAAGCGTGCCGGGAGCCCAACGACGGAGATTACCGCGACGACCCGAGACAAGAGGCGATCGCGGTGTCACGCGACAGGTCTAGCCGTTCCTGCCCGGAGAGTCTTCGAAACCGCAGCCACGCGTCTCGCATGATTCTGGTATCGCCATGGACTCCATGAACCGCGACGAATCGACGCCGGCCTCGCTCGAGAGCGACGCGAAGGACATGGCGAGACGGCAGCGCAGCGCGCTCGGTTGGTGCGCGCTCGCCGCCCTCGCGATGACGTGGTGGATCGTGCAGTCGTTCGCGGTCGGCATTCTCCTCGGGATGCTCGCGGCGTTCATCCTGCAGCCCATCTACGAGCGACTGAAGCCTCGCGTCGGCCTCGGATGGGCCGCGCTCATCACGGTGCTCGGCACGATGCTCACGGGGCTCGCGTTCCTGACGCTCGTCTCCTGGGCGTTCATCAGCAAAGGGGTTGGCCTCGCGCACGATCTCTTCGACAACTTCCAGATCGGAGCGGCGACCCATCGGTTGACCGAGCTCGTCGGGACGGTCACGACGCGCTTCGGGCTCGCACCGGCGGATCTCGAGGCAAAGGTGCGAACGATCGGTGAAGAAGCCGCCGCGCGCGCCGCCTCCGTGGGGGCCGAAGTGGCGTCGGCGTCGGCGTCGGGACTGCTGGTCGTGTTCATGGCGCTCCTCACGATGCACTTCATCCTTCGCAACTGGGCCGAAGTCGCTCTGCGGCTCGAAGCGTCGTTGCCCTTGCGGCGCGACTACTCGCACGCCCTCTTCGAGGAGTTCCGCAAGACGGGCCGCACGACGCTGCTCGGAACCATCGTGACAGGTCTCCTCCAGGGGCTTCTCGCGACCGTGGGCTATGTCGTCTGCGGCGTCCCTCGGGCGCTCTTCTTCGGAGTCGCGACCGCCGCCGCGTCGCTCATCCCGGCCGCCGGCACGCTGCTCGTCTGGGTCCCGGTCGGGATCGTCCTGCTCCTCACGGGCCACGTCCCTGGCGGCATCGGCGTGCTGGTCTGGGGCGGGCTCGTCATCGTGGGCTTGTCCGATTACGTGATTCGTCCGCGCCTCCTCGGGGGCGAAGCCGAGACGCCGGCGCTCATCACGTTTGCGGGGCTCTTCGGAGGGGTCGAAGCGTTCGGCGCCAAGGGCCTCATCCTGGGACCGGTGCTCATGTCACTCGCGCTTGCCGTGCTGCGGCTCTACGCGCGCGACGTCGCGGAGCAGCGGCTCGTGACGAAGCGCGGGAACGAGGAGGCGAACGCGGAGGTTGTCCGGGAGGGATAGCCATTCGACAGCTGCCCTGCGAGCGCGCAGGATTCGCCCATGCACTCCTGGCAGCCACGCGGACGACTCGTCACGGTAGCAAGTCTGTACATTCTGGTGGCGCCGCTCCTCCAGTGCAGCAGCAGCGGCAATGCGACGCGCTCCACGGGTGGCGACGCGTCCCACGCGACCTCGGACGCGGCGACCGAAGCTTCCACGGACGCGGCGACCACGAGCACGCTTTGCACGGTGACGGTCGGAACGAGCGGCACCCTCCTCCGAGGAACGCTGCTCCTTCCGGGCGGGCCGTCGACCGGAGAGGTACTCGTGTCGGCCGGCGGCACCATCACCTGTGCGGCCGCGTCGTGCGGGTCGTCGACAGGCTACGGCGCGGCGACCGTCGTCTCGTGCCCACGGGGGGTCATCTCTCCGGCTCTCATCAACACGCACGACCACACGAACTACGCGACGGTCGGACCCGAAGGGCACGGCGACATTCGCTACGATCACCGGAACGACTGGCGCACGGGCGCCGACGGCTTCACGGCCCTGAAGGCCATCGTCAGCACCACCGACACTGCAACGATCGCCGCCCAAGAGCTTCGACTCCTCGTGGGCGGCGCGACGTCTGTCATCGGGTCCGGCGGGGTGGCGGGCCTCGTGCGCAACCTCGCGTCGTACGATACCCCCACCGACGAGACCGAGGGGTTGACTGGCGACACGGTCTACTTCGACACGTTCCCGCTTGGCGACGAGAACGGCGCCGTCCTCTCCTCCGGGTGCGCGTACCCGAGCATCGAGTCGGTCGGAAGCGCGTTCACGGGGGGGCGCTACGCGCCGCACATCGCCGAGGGGGTCAACCTCGGGGCCGAGAACGAGCTCACGTGCGCGAGCGCCGCATCGAATAACCTCGTGACGTCCAAGACGTCGGTCATCCACGGCGTCGGGATCAACGCGAAGGACGTCGCCGCGCTCGAGACTGCGGGGGCGTACGTCATCTGGGCTCCACGGTCCAACATCAGCCTCTACGGCAACACCACCCCCGTCACGGAGCTTCGGTACGCCAATGTCCCGATCGCGCTCGGAACCGACTGGCTCCCCTCGGGCTCGATGAACATGCTTCGCGAGCTCGCATGCGCCGACTCGCTGAATCAAAGATATTTTGGGGCCACGTTCACGGACCAAGATCTCTTCGAGATGGCCACGATTCACGGCGCCGTGGCGGCCGGATTCGACGATCAAATTGGAAGCCTCACGGTGGGGAAGCTGGCCGACATCACTGTCTTCGATGGGACAACGAACCAAGGATATCGCGCCGTGATTTCCGCCAGCTCCGAGGATGTCCACCTCGTGCTGCGGGGTGGGACTGTCCTCTACGGCGACGCCGCCCTCGTTGCGGCGATGACCGGCTCGGCGCCATCGTGCACTTCGTGGAACGTATGCGGCGTCGCGCGCTCGGTCTGCATCGATACGCCCGGCGTCACCCTCTCTGCACTCGAGGCTATCGGCACGAGCGTCTACGCCCTGGCGTCGTGTCGAAGTGCCGCGCCCGCCGGAGAGCCCTCGTGCGTGCCTTACCGCGATACGTATCCGGAGGGCACCTCGGCGACGGACCGTGACGGTGACGGCATTGCCGACTCCTCCGACGACTGCCCGGACATCTTCAACCCGGTGCGCCTCATGGACGGCACGACGCAGGCAGATGTCGACGGGGATGGGTACGGAGACGCGTGCGACGCCGCGCCGCTCGACGCGACGAAACACTGACGGCGCGCCCCCTCCGTCGAAGCGTTCCCGAGCCTCTCGAGGAAGCGAGCACCCGTAGCGGCGGATGATGTGCGACACCTCGCATGCGCTCCCACGGAAGGTAGCGTTACCGCGTCAAGCGCGTTGACGCGGGACGCTGTCGTCCTCAAGATAGCGGGGTAACGAAAAGGGCAGCCGCGTACGAAAGGCGCGGTCGCAAAGCCATTGACCTAAAGGCCGGAGCTCTTCCGGTCCATGGTTTGAAGGGTCGCCGAAAACCCCATCGCGGCCGCCTGCGGACCGCGACCTTCATCGACTGCACGCACCATCGGGCCCTGGCCGGTGTGCGGAGCGCTCTGTCTCGGCTGGCTGGGAGGGCGTGGCGTGTCGCCGCGTGTCCCGATGGCCGAGACAGCGCGCTCCGCAGCGTTCGTCGGTACGGAGAACGTCATGACCATCGAGTGCCTCTGGGTCGCCGCGCGTCGCGCGGTCGTCGTCCGCACGAGTCTGCTTACGCTGCTCACCTTGGTCACGGGCTGTGCCTCCTCATTCGGGAACGGCTACGGCTACGACGAGCAGGCTTGCGTCGAGCGAGCCCTACGCCGCTCCGCCGATGCCGAGACGGCCCTCCGCGCGAGCCGAGAGTTCATCGAGGAGTGCCGCCAAGGCGGCGCGGAAGCGTGCAGCGCCCTCGGCGTGATGAACGAGGTCGGCGTAGGAGTGCCGCGCAACATCGCAAAGGCGGTGGCCCTCTACGAACGCGCATGCGTCGCCCACAATCAACGCGGGTGCACCAACCTTGGCATCGCGCGCGCACAGGGGCTCGGCGGCGTCGCCGACCCCGCCGCAGGCGTACGTCTCCTCGAGCCTGCGTGCGACGGCGGTGACGCGCGTGCGTGTGTGTTCCTCGCAAACATGCACGTGCAGGGGGTGAGCGTCTCGAAGGACCTCGCCCAGGCGGCTCGGCTTTTCGACCGCGCGTGCACGGGCGAAGAGGCTTCGGCGTGCCTCGCCCTGGGAGACATGCTCGCGACGGACAAGCGGCTCGACAACGCTGCCGAATACTACGGGAAGGGCTGCCTGAACGGAGACGCGACCGCGTGCGGGCGGCTCGGGATTGGGGCGACGGGTGCCGGTCACTCGCGAGGCGAGGTGGCCTCCGTGGCGGGACGGTAGGCCGCGGATCTCACCCGTCGGTGCTTCGTTCTGCGGGTCGCCCTCAGGGGAAGGAGAACGGCACCACAGTCTTGGCCAAGGAGAGCGCCCAGCTCTGGCATTCGTAGCCGCCGCCAACGTCGCCCGCCTCTGCCACCTTCGCGGCGCACGCCTTGTTCCACGCGGCCTCGATCGCGTTCGATTCTCCCCAGAGGCGAGCGCATACGAGCGTCTGGACGAGGTCCGCGTCGGGGAATCCGAAGTCGTTCGGGCCGAGCTTCACGACCGGCTTCGTCGGGCACGCCTTCCTCGTGAACGCCAGGGACGCACCGTCCGTCGCAGAGAACGAACCGTCCGGCAGTGAGTGAAATGCGAAGATGGCCGGGGCGATGGGCCAGGTGGCAGGCATCCCGGTCGCAGCCGTGAGCCCGGAAAAGGGGCCGGCCGAGAGAAGATCCGGGCGACCGTCGCCGTCGATATCCTCGGCTTGCAGAATGGGGATTGAGTTGGCGGGCGCGTAGGGTGCGAGCGCTCCGTTGGCGTAGGTAAAGACGTCGACTTTGGTCTCCGGGTCGCCCTCGCGGTCCATCTGCTTTCGCGTGCGGAGAATCTCGACCTCCCCGTCCCCGTCGAAGTCCATGAGCGCGACGAGCTGCACCGAGTTGTGGTGCGTGAAGACGTCGTAGTGGAGATGGAGGCTCTCCCCGGGAACGACGAGCGTGCGATCCGAGACCACGCGCACGAGCTCGAGGTCTTCCTCCGTCTCGCACTTGACGGCATCGAAGCTCTCGTCGTCGGGTCCCTGGTTCTTCGCGGTCGCGGAGATCAGGCGGTAGCCCCAGGTGACGCCGCGGGGGGTGGTCACGCAGGAAACGTCGGGCGGCGTGAGGGCGCAGGCGTCGCTGGCGTCGTGACCGGCGCGCGGCTCGGAGTCGCGGAGCTTTGCCGCGATGTCCCGGGCGAGGGCGGCGCACGCGGGAGAGCCGGCGTCGGAAGGGTCGGTGAGAGGCCCTTGGGCGTTGGCCTCGGGGCGTTGTCCCACCCACTCGCCCCACGTACCTTCCGCCCCCGCCCCCATCCCCTCGCCCGCAACGACCACACTGCACTGGCGAGGCGCATCGTTCACGACCCCCAGCGTCTGCGTCGCAATCTGCTCACGTGGGAGCGCGAGCAGTGCCTCGACGCGCGTGAAGCCTGACTCGCGCGCCGCCGTGAGGAACGGGAGCACCTCGCGGGTCGACGTTCTCGGCGAGGCGGCGAACAGCACGGCCCCAGGAAAGGTACGTCCGGGGTGGACCGCGACCGAAAGCTCGCGGAGCGCTGCGAAGCGCTTGCCGGCGTCGACAGGTGTCGCCACAGCCAAGCCGTTGATGATCACCCCCCCGGAGGTCATCTCGGCGAGCGGCGCATCGGTCGGCGGCGCGCAGTGTTCGCCGGCGGGTAGCTCTGTCGAGAGCACGCCGGAATACTCGTCCGAGAACGGGAGGGGATGCTCTGCATCGTAGGCCTCGGCGCGCGTCAGCGTCCAGGCGACCGCGCCGATGAGGAACAGCACTGCGCTCGGCCACAGGGGGACGATAGGCGCGTCGGCTCTGGGGCCTGCCGAGCTGCGGCGCGTTGCCTTCACGAGCACGACGAGCGCTGTGATCGCGGCAATGGCGAGCACAGCTGCGCGCCCCCGGTGAATCTCGGTCACGCCGAAGGAGGCGACGAAGAGCTCGTATCGTGCCCGCATCCTCGAGTCGGCCGACTCGATGTCTCCGATGGACTGGTACCCGGATTCACACAGCCCGCAGATCGCCAACGCACTCGAGCCGATCATGGCGCCGGCGGCTGCGAGCACCACGGACGCGGAAAAACGGGCGTGCGACGGTGGGTCGTCACGTCGACGGCCGCGAGAGTGCAGGATGCCCGTAAGCGGAGCGACGGCGAAGAGCGTCGAGATGGCCGCGACGAAGGGGGCTTGGAGGCATAAGCCGAAATGGCGAAGCGTCGCGAACATGGGGCCGTCCTCTGTCCCGAGGGCGAGGCGCGCCAAGTGATCGTGGGCATTTCGCGTGACCGCGACGGCGGCGAGGTCTCCGAAGAGGAGCAGGGCGCACGCGGCAAGGACCGGTCGAGGGCGGGCGTCGCCCCCTCTGCGCCACGCGTAGGGGAGGAGGAGCCAGGCAAAGAGCGCAACCAGCGGCAAACCCGCGGTCGCCCAGCCGAACAGACCTTCGCGGCAGAGATCCAGCAGCGTCCGCTGCCAGAACCTCACGGACGGCACCGAAAGAGGAGCGAAGCGAGGAAGCGCAGGTAGAGCGCGCTGTCGAGAGCCGCATCGCAGAGGAGAGCGAGGCCCCAGATGGCAAGGAGGAGGCTCGCGGCGTCGCGGAGTGGGGCGCGCGTCGCGGCGTCCATGAGGAGAGCGTAGAGGAAAAGAGCGGGGAGGGTGCCGTCTCGTCGATCGCCGAGAGGGATCGAGGGGTAGAGCGACGGGATCGACCGATCCGCGGAGAGGATCGATGGATCGGCAGTCGGATCGACCGATCCGTAATCAAGATCGACCGATCCGCAATCAGGATCGATTGATCCGTGCTCCAGAATTTCGATCCGCAATCAGGATCGATTGATCCGTGCTCCAGAATTTCGATCCGCAATCAGGATCGACCGATCCGCAATCAGGATCGACCGGTACTTCGGGTGGATCGAACGGTAGGTCGAGGGGATCTATCCTACCAGACCGTCATTACGGCCTCGGAACGCTTCGACGGACCAACGACCGTCTCCTCTGCCCAGGTCGCGCCGTTCCACATCCATGTGTCGGCCAGATAGCCAGGAAGCTGCGCCCGTCCGAAGAGTAGAACCCCATCCTTGAGCGAGGCCATGACCGCCACGCACCTGCGGACCGGCCCAGTGACCGCGAGCTGCGCCCACGACGACCCGTCCCAGGTCCAAGTCTCCGCCGCGCACCCCGCGCCCAGGAAGACCGAGCCACCGAAAAGCACGAGCGAGCCCGCCTGAGGTGCCATCGTCGCACCGAGCTGCACGGGCGGCCCCGCGGAAATGGCGACGATCGACCAGTGGGCACCGTCGAAGGTCCACGTATCGGCCCCGTCTCCGGACAGCACGAGCACACCATCCAGCGGTGCGAGCACATCGCTCGGGTGGCCTGAAGGACCCTCGAGGCCTAGGCGCGTCCACGCCGTGCCGTCCCATGTCCAGGTGTCGGCGAGTGGCGCGTTACCGGTCAGACCCCAGCCGCCGAAGAGCACGAGCTTCCCGTCGAGGGGAGCCATCACCGCGCCTGCGCGCGCAGGAGGACCGGTGACGTCGAGCTTCGTCCAGACCCCGTCCCAGACCCACGTGTCTGCGAGGTAACCCGCTGGATAGGCGCCCGCGCCGCCGAAGAGCACCGGCTTCCCGTTGAGGTTGGCCATGACGGCTTCGGATCGAGCGGATGGGCCGGGAACGCTCTGCTCGGTCCACCGTGTGCCGTCCCAGACCCAGGTGTCGGCGAGGGCGCTGTTGTTCCAGCCGCCGAAGAGAACCGCGCACGATCCGGTCCCGCACGAGAGTCCCCCATCGCGGACGGCGCTTCCGTCTGGCTGGACGAGAGTCGCGGAAATGCCTGCATCGAAAGGCGAAGAAACCTCGCTCGACGAGCTCGACTGGCCCGATGCGCTAGCGAAGCCTGGAGCCAGGAGCTCACTGCGACCGCATCCAAGGGCGAGCGCCGCCCAAAGAAAGAGCGTCAGGCGTCTCCGCAAAAACATCACGTGCGTGGCGCTCAAACGTAGCACCGTGCGATACCGACGACAGCCATCGTGCCAACCGACTCCACCGACGCGCCGCATGTCGGCGTCACGGGTCATCCGCCCAAGGACCGTCCGCTCTTCGTCTTCGACGGAGACTGCGGCTTCTGCAAGCGCTGGGTCGAACGGTGGCGCGCGAACGCGCGAGGCACAGTCGACTTCCGGCCGTTCCAGGAGGTCGCGTCCGACTACCCCGACATTCCGCTCGAACAGTTTCGTACGGCAGCGCAGCTCGTAGAGGCGGACGGCACGGTTCGCAGCGGTGCGGCCGGCGTATTCGCCATGCTCGGCCGCTCCGGCTCGCGCGTGCTTCCCATGCTTTACGCGCGCTTCGAAGGCTTCGCGACGGCGGCGGACTTTGCCTATGGCCTCGTCGCCCGACGGCGCGTCTTCGCGTCGCGTGTGACCCGCCTGTTCCTCGGTACGGACCTACGGCGCCCTACATTCTTTCTGTCGCGATGGCTCTTCCTGCGCCTCCTCGGCGTCGTCGCGCTCGCAGCGTTCGTCTCGTTCGGGCGGCAGGCGGACGGACTCATAGGCCCGCGCGGCATCGACCCCGCCAGCGAGTTTCTCGAGCGCATGCACTTGATCGCCCGCCAGCGAGGATGGAGCGAGTCGGCTCTTCATCACGCCGTGCCGACCCTCCAGTGGCTCGCCCCGACCGCGAGCGTCACCTCGCTTGTCATCGTGGGCGTCCTGGCGTCGATCGCGCTCATCCTCGACCTCGTCCCCGCGCTCGCCGTCGCGGTCATCTGGGCCTGCTACCTCTCGCTCGCGACCCTTGGCTCGGTGTTCATGCACTACCAGTGGGACGCGCTGCTCCTCGAGACGTGCGTCGTCGCGCTCTTCCTCGCCCCCTGGCGCATCCGCCCGCGCATCGTGACCGATCGCCCACCGACCGCCGCGGGGCTCTGGCTCGTTCGCCTGCTCGTCTTCAAGCTCATGTTCCTCTCCGGAATCGTCAAGCGCGTGAGCGGCGACCCGACGTGGAAGAGCCTGACGGCGCTCCAGTATCACTACTGGACGCAGCCGCTCCCCCTGTGGACCAGCTGGTACGCGAACCGGTTGCCGGCCTCAGCGCAGGCCGCGTGCACCTGGATGGTGCTCGCGATCGAGCTCTATGTGCCGCTTCTCATCTTCATTCCGCGCACGCCGAGATACGTGGCGTTCGCCGCGTTCCTGCTCCTGCAGGTCGCGATCGCCACGACTGGCAACTACGGGTTCTTCAACGCGCTCACAGTGGTGCTCGCGATCGTGCTCCTGGACGACTCGGTGCTCGCGCGCGCGATGCCGCGCAGCGTGCGTCTCTCACCCACTCACGACGCACCTCGTTCGAGTCCGCGAACCAGGAGTGGTGATGCGCGCGGAATACTCGCCTCTGTCTCCCTCACCTTGGCCGCAGCGACAATCGCGACTCTCAGCGCATCGCGAATCGCCGGGACGATTGACCCGTCCATCGAAGCTCCCGCGCCGGTCGCGGCGCTCTCCGAGTGGATGGCGCCGTTCGACAGCATGAATTCGTACGGTCTCTTTGCGGTGATGACGACGGAGCGACGCGAGATCGAGGTCGAAGGGAGCGTCGATGGCGTGAGCTGGCGTCCGTATCTTTTCCGGTGGAAACCGAGCCCCGACGTGACGGCGTCGCCGCGATTCGACTTCATGGATATGCCGCGCCTCGATTGGCAGATGTGGTTCGCGTCACTGAGCGGGCGCTGCGATCGTGCTCCGTGGTACCTCGCGTTCCTGCGGCGGCTCCTCGAGGGATCGCCCGAAGTGCTCGCGCTCCTCGCAGGCAATCCGTTTCCGGAGGGGCCGCCGCGATTCATTCGAAGTCGGCAATTCGACGCGCGCTTCACGACCGCGGAGGAGCGCGCGGCGACTGGGGCGTGGTGGAAGCGGAGCGAGATCGGGACGTTCTGCCCAGCGGTGACGCTGAAGGATGGGCGGCTTTCGGCGGCGGCGGAGTGAGCGGAGGGACCGCACGTCCGGCACGACGACCGTGCTACTTCGGAGCCCGAACGACTCGCCCGTTCCCGTCTTGCTCGACCCAGTAGATGTACGTGTCATCGAGCGCGATGGCGTGGCTCATGACAATCTCCGCGGCGGGGGTGAAACCGCTTGCGATCGTCGTCATGGCGCCCCCTGCGACGGGGAATTTCCCAAGGCTCGTCGAGCAGCGCTCGCTCAGCATCACGTACACGTTCGTGTCGTCGCTTTGGATCGCGAAGGCGCCTTCCGAGAGAGAGCCAAGGATGTCCACCGCTCCGCCCCCGGCCACCGAGCTTCCGCAGAGCGACGTGCCGGCGTCATCCGAGCAAGGCCAGAAGAGGTTTTCTGCGTTCGCCGAGAGAACTTGCACGAGGTCCGCGCTCGACTCGTTCGCCGCCTCGCCCGACACGAGAGACTTGGCCGTACCGTCGACCGAGAAGAGCCCCGTCAGATCGTCGTTGTTGCCTATCCAGTAGAGAGACGAGCCTTGCGACACGAGCCCGGCACCTCCAATGCCTCCCGGAATGCCTTCGACGTGGCCGCCTTGCGTCGGGACCCGCTCCACCGTGTAGCCTCCGGAGAAGTAGACGTAGCCCGACACGACCGCTACCTCGAGCAGCTCGCCGCTCACCGTCGCGAGCACCGTGCTCGTGCCCCCCGCGGTCGGCACCGATTTGATCTCGGACATGTAGCCACCGTCCGTAGCCGAGACCTGGACGAAATAGAGGTTCGTCCCGTCGGTGACGACGTCCTCGATGGCGGCTGTGTCGTCGGGCGTCGCCGAGTAGACGGTGGAGACGTGGCCCCCGGCCAAGGAGACCGACTGGATCGAGTCGCGAACCGAAGCGCCGCGGTCGACCCAGAAGAGAGTGGTCGACGTGAGGGCCAGCGCGGGGCTCGCGTTCGGG
>Ga0302279_10001788_pt1 | contig 29794 bp, 25 predicted proteins | sample III_Bog_N3_3_FD_194541 | JGI IMG/M metagenome (GOLD analysis project Ga0302279, IMG submission 194541) | Peat permafrost microbial communities from Stordalen Mire near Abisko, Sweden - III_Bog_N3_3 | ecosystem: Environmental > Terrestrial > Soil > Wetlands > Peat | place: Sweden: Abisko... | reverse complement strand
TCACGACGCAGAACATCACGCCGCGTGTCGAGGCCTCGGAGGCCCTTGCGTACGCGGATCGGCTGCTCAAGGCGACCACCGCAAGCATCGGCGCACTGATCGTCGGAGACGCACTCGACACGGCGGTAGCGAAGGCCCTTGCGATCGTGGGCGCCGCCGTGCGCGCCGACCGCATCATCGTGATCCAAGACGTGAGGCTGAATCTCACGCTCGCCGCCAACGTGAGCTACGCGTGGCAAAGCTCGCTCGACCTTCCCGCCGTGGACTTCTCAAGCGTCCCCAATGCCGACGACGCCCGCGAGCTCCGCGCATGGTATGCACCGCTTGCCGAGGGGAAGCCGGTGCTGACGCTGGTTCGAGACATGACGGGGTTCCTCGCGCGGGTCATGCGCGGCATGAAGACCTTGTCGGTTCTCTTGCTGCCGATCACGATCGACGGCGCATACTGGGGACACGTCGCGATCGAGGATTGCACGACGCCACGGCGCTGGAGCGCCGTCGAAATCAATTCGATCGGAATCTTCGCTCAAGTCATCGGTACGGTCATGTCGCGGACGAAGGCGCACGCCGCGTTGCTCCGCAGCGAGGAGCAGTTTCGCAGCGTCAGCGAAACGGTGCAAGATGCGATCGTCATGATCGATCTGGACGGGCGAATCGTCTATTGGAACCGTGCCGCGGAAGGCATCTTCGGCTATACGGCAGCCGAAGCGCAGGGGCGGCTGTTGCATGAGTGGCTCTCGCCGCCACGCTTCCGCGCTCAGGCCGCGCGCGGCTTCGCATCGTTCGTCACGAGCGGCGAGGGTTCGATCCTCGGCAGGGTCGTGGAGATGGCGGCAACGCGCAAAGACGGCGTCGAGATCGCGATCGAGATCTCCGTCAATCCGATGACGGTCGGCGGCGACCGATTTGCGGTCGGGAGCGCGCGCGACATCACCGAGCGCAAGCGCGCGGCCGCGCTGATCGAGCGGATGGCCCGCACCGACGCGCTGACGGGGCTGCCCAACCGGCGGCTGTTCATCGACTCGCTCGATCAGGCGATCGCCCGCGCGCACCGCTCCGGCCAAGGTTTCGGCGTGCTCTACCTCGATCTCGATCATTTCAAGGACGTTAACGATACGCTCGGCCACCCGGCCGGGGATCGGCTCCTGCAAGCGGTCGCGGAGCGCCTGCGAGCCAACGTGCGCGAGGTCGACACGGTCGCGCGCTTCGGCGGCGATGAGTTTGCGGTGATCGGCATCGACGTCCGGGAGCCGGGCGACGCCGCAATCCTCGCCGATAAGATCGTGCGCGCGCTCAGCGTCCCATTCGTCATCGACGGCAAGACGGTCCGGACCGGCGCGAGCATCGGCATCGCCGTCTACGGCCCGGGCTCCGACGCCGCGGAAGCGTTGCTCGCGCACGCCGACGTCGCGCTCTATCGCGCCAAGCGGGACGGACGCGGAGCCTACCGCTTTTATTCCCGCCAGATGGATAGCGATGCCCGGGAACGCATCGTCCTCGAGCGCGAACTCGGCAACGCGCTCGCCGCCCGCGAGTTCGTCGTGTACTATCAACCCCAGATCGACGTCGCCTCGGGGCGCTTCGCGGGGATCGAAGCGCTCGTGCGCTGGCAGCACCCGACGCGCGGCCTCCTGGGCCCGGAGCGTTTCATCGAGGCCGCCGAGAAGAGCGGCGCGATCGTAGCGCTCGGCCTGTTCGTCGTCCGCGCAGCGTGCGCCCAGATGCGCGCCTGGGTCGACGCGGCAATCGCACCGCCGCTCGTCAGCGTCAACGTCTCGAGCATTCAATTCAAGGCGTCGATCGAATTGATCTCGGGGATCGCAACGATCCTCTCCGAGACCGGCGTCGCGGCGCCGAAGCTCGAGCTCGAACTGACCGAAAGCGTCCTCATGGCGGCAACGCTCCAGCACGCCGACACGTTGGCGCTGCTGCACAAGCTCGGCGTCCGCATCGCAATCGACGATTTCGGAACGGGCTATTCATCGCTCGAATATCTGCACCGCTTCGGTGTCGACCGGATCAAGATTCCGGGGACGTTCGTCGCCGACATCGGCACCGACACCGGCAGTGCGTCGATCGTGCGCGCCACCATCAACCTAGCCCACGAACTCGGCATCGAGGTCGTGGCCGAGGGAGCCGAGACCGCCGCGCAGTTGCGCTTGCTGCAATCGTGGGGCTGCCGGATCGTGCAAGGCTACTACTACTCCAAACCCCTCGCGGCGCCCGAAGCCACGGCCTTGCTACGCATCGGAAAGGTCGACCCGGACCACCCCGGCGCTCTCGCCCTCACCGCCGCCACCCGCGCCTAACCGCGCAGATCGCGGCCGCCGGGGCGGGTGCTCCTTTGCGGAGGCATGTTGCGTCCGTGCCGGGTTGGGTTACATGCCGTACATTTTTGCGAAGAAGTATTGGGCGTCGGCTTCGGCTTGGTCGACGTCGATCAGGCCCGATACGGCGCGGTCGTAGGCTTTCACGATGTCGCGTTTGACCGCCGTCATCGTGCGTTCGCTCTCGAAATCGATGTCGTCGGGGCGATACGACGTTAGGTTGATCGCGAAATTGGCGCGCGCTTCGGTGAGCGAGTAGTCGTGGTTGGGGCCGCCGGCGACGTCGTCGGGTTGGACCTCGTCCCAGTAGCCGGGCGGGCGGTGCGCGTTGTCGTCCTGGCCGTCGTCCTCCCACGCGCAGAGCGAGCAGATCTCATACGCCGCGCGCTCGCCGATCGTCGGGTAGCCGCAGGCGGGGCATGTGACGCGCCCGGCGTCTTCAAACGTACGCCGGCGCTGCTCGAAGCGTTCGGGGTCGAAGCTCATAGCGTCGTCTTGCCCAGCGCGCTCAGTACGAGCTCCACCGCGAGGATCGCGGTTTGATTGCCGCGGTCGAGGATCGGGTTGATCTCCGTGATCTCAAGCGAGCCCAATGCCCCCGATGCTGCGACGGCTTCCATCAACAAGTGCGCTTCGCGGTAGGAGATGCCGCCGCGCACCGGCGTGCCGACCCCCGGCGCTTCGGCCGGGTCGATGCCGTCCATATCGAAGCTCACGTGCAGCGAACCCGGGCCGTCGGCCGCAATCGCCAGCGCCTGCGCGATCACCGCGGCCATCCCGAGGCGATCGATGTCCGACATCGTGAACGCCTTCACGCCAAGCTCGCGGATCGCGCGCTTCTCGCCTTCGTCGACGTCGCGCAGACCGATGAAGACGATGCGGTCGGGAGCGATACTCTCCGCCTCGATCGCGAAATGCACCGGCATACCGTGCACGTTACCCGACGGCGACGTCAGCGGCGTGTTGATGTCGCCGTGCGCGTCGACCCAGATCACGCCCGGCGCGCGGCCGCGCGCTCGCGCGATCCCGGCCAGGGTGCCGATCGCAATCGAGTGATCGCCGCCCAGCACGAGCGGAAAGCCGCCGCCCCGCACGACGTCGTCCACTTCCGCGGCGAGCCGCGCGCAGGCGTCGGCGATAATCGGCAGATACTTCGCGTTCGCTTCCTCGGGTGAAGCCGATTCGACGACCCGCACCGGAATGTTGCCGCGGTCGACCGTCGCGATGCCCAGCCGTTCGATCGCGGCGTTGAGCCCGGCGTAACGCACGGCCGACGGCCCCATGTCGACGCCGCGACGATCGGCGCCCAAATCCATCGGCACGCCGATTACGTCGACGCGGGCGACGTTCACTGCGCTCCGGCGGACTCGTCGCGCGGCGAGACGGGCATCGGCAGCAGCTGCTCGCGCAGCACGCGCAGCATCGCCGCGACCGGCACGGCCAGGAACGTCCCGATCAGGCCGAACAGCTCGGTGCCGACGAGGATCGCGATGATGATGTAGAGCGGCGAGAGTCCGACCGCGTCCTTGAGCACGCGCGGCGCGACGAAGTTGCCGTCGATCTGCTGGATCACGACGAATAGCGCGGCCACGAGAGCGGCGTTGCCCGGACCGTTATACGCGAGCGCCAAGATCACCGAGGGGATGAAGCCGATGACCGCGCCCGCATAGGGAATGAAGTTCAGAATTCCCGCGGCGACGCCGATCAGCAGCGCGTACGGAACGTGGGTCGCGGTCAGCATGACGAAGATCATCACGCCGACGATCGCACCGTCGATCAGTTGGCCGCGAATGAAGCCGCCGACGACGCCGTCGATCTCGTCGATGATCGTGTCGACTTTCGCCCGCCGCTTCGCGGGAAAGAGCCCGAGCAGTTGGTCGCGCACGTTCGTCGCATCGAGCAGCATGTACGCCGCGAGCACCGGCACGATCACGAGCGCCCCGACGAGCGAGGCGGCCGATAGCAGCACCGGCAAGCTGCGCTGCAGCGTATCGGCGCCGTAGCGCTGCGCGAGCGCCCCGAACTGCGAGGGCAGATCGGCGAGATAGAGCCGGTCGACCGCCGGGATGCGCGCGATCAGCGCGTTGTGCGGCACCAGCAGCTCCTGCTGGAACTGCGCCATCAGGTGCGGCACCGATGCGACGAAGCTCTGCAGGTCGCTGCCGACCGGCGGCGCGATCAAGGTGACGGCGAGCGTGCCGACCAGTGCGACGAGCAGGTAGACGACGAGGATCGAGAACACCGCCGGCATCAGCGTATTGAGCCGGCGGACCAACGGATAGATCAGGTAGGCGAGAAAGAGCGCGCCGACGACCAGCAATCCGGTCGCGCGGATCGCGGCGAAGAAATGCAACAGTCCGGTGAGCAGGTAGCTCGCGACCGCAATCGTCGCGAGCACCTTGAGCCCGAACGTGACGCGGCGCTCCGTCCGTGAGGGCAGGCGCCGCCGCCGACGCTGCGCGTTCTCGGCTTCGTTCATACCTTGAGCGGACGGATCTTGCGCAGCACGTCGACCAGCGAATCCGCGAGCGGCGTCACCGCGCGGTGCACCGGCTCGAGCCACGCCGGACGGTCGTAGCCGTCGTCGAAATCGAGCAGGCGCATGAAGACCCCCAGCCGCACGGGCATCTCGAGCGACCATAAGCGCAGGCGCTCGCGCGCACCGGGCTGCGCGGCTTCGATGGCGGCGAGCGCCCCGGCGTCGTCGGCGGCACCACGCACGATCGCGAGCAAGCCGCGATACGACAGCCGCGCCGTGCGCAAGAACTCGTCGTCGATCGGACTCTGGCCGACCAGATACGAGCCCAGCGTACCGGCATCGTAGGCCCGCATCTTCGCCGCAAATCGTGGGAGCCAGATGACTCCCTCGACCGCAGCGTTCCAGCGGGGCGGCGGACCGGTGCGCAAGTCGGGTGCGTTCATACCCGTTGCGTTTCGCGAATGGCGAAAGGCCAACCCGCACGAAGCGCGTAGAGGGGCAGGGTGATTCGGCGCCGCGCGTTCGTGCTCGGTAGCGCGGCGCTCTTGGGCGCCGCTGCATCGGCGTGCAGTCATCCCAAGGGCATCGCCGAGGGCGGCAACGTCCGCCTCGCCATGGTCACCGACACCGGCGGCCTCGGCGACCGCTCCTTCAACGACGGCGCCTACCGCGGCTTGACCGACGCCAAGCGCGATCTTCACGCCGACATCGCCGTCTTGCAGTCTCGCTCGGCCGCCGATTACCAGCCCAACCTCACCGTGCTCGCGAACAAGGAATACGACGAGATCTTCGCCGTCGGCTTCCTGATGGCGCGCGACGTCGATGAGGTCGCGAGCCGATTTCCGACGCGCAACTTCGCGATCATCGACGCCGTCGTCGACGAACCGAACGTCGCCTCGCTCACGTTCCGCGAGCAAGAAGGCTCGTTTCTGGCCGGCGCGGCCGCGGCATTCGCGACCAAGACGAAGACGATCGCGTTCGTGGGCGGCATCGACATCCCGCTGCTACGCAAATTCGAGGCCGGCTACGCGGCCGGCGCGCGGCAGATCGATCCCAACGTCCACGTGTTGGTGAAATACATCGGCTCGTTCGACGATCCGGCGGCGGGCAAAGAAATTGCCGGCGTGCTGCTCGACCAGCATGCCGACGTGATCTACATCGCCGCCGGCAAAGCGGGCCTGGGCGCGATCGAACAGATCAAGGATCGCAGCGGCGTTTACGCGATCGGCGTGGACGTCGATCAAGACGCGCTCGTCCCGGGCAAGATCCTCACCAGCATGATCAAGCGCGTCGACGTGGGCGTGCTCACGCTCGCACGCCGCGCCGCGACGGGCAAAACGCCGAGCGGCCACATCGAACTCGGCCTCAAGGACGGCGCGATCGGGTTGACGTCGTTCAAATATACCCGCAGCGCCCTCACGCCCGCGCAGTTCCACGAACTCGACGTGCTACGCGCGGCGATCGTGGCCGGCAAAATCGTCCCCCCGACGACGCGCGAAGAGCTCGCGACGTACAAGCCGGTGGCGCTATGAGCGCGCCGGCGCTGGCGCTGCGCGGCATCGTCAAACGTTTCGGTCCGGTGCTGGCGGTCGACGGCGTCGATCTCGATCTGCAGGCGGGCGAAATCCACGCGCTCGTCGGCGAGAACGGCGCGGGCAAATCGACGCTCGCCGCGATCGCCTTCGGCGCCGTGATTCCCGACGAAGGGACGGTCGCCGCGACGGCACCGGTCGGCCTCGTCCACCAGCACTTTCAGCTCGTCGAACGACTGCGCGTGTGGGAGAACGTGCTGCTCGGACGCGAGCCTCGGCGCGGCTGGCGCATCGATCGCGCCGCGGCGGTCGAACGCGTGCGGGCGCTAGCGATCGAACACGGCCTCGAAGTCGACCCCGAAGCGGTCGTCGAGGATCTGCCGGTCGGCATTCAGCAGCGCGTTGAGTTGCTACGCGAACTCGAACGCCGCCCGGGCGTGCTGCTGCTGGACGAACCGACGGCCGCGCTCGCGCCGACCGAGATCGCGACGTTCTTCCGCACCGTCACCGCGCTCGCGCACGCCGGTGCGGCGGTCCTGATCGTCACCCACAAACTCCAAGAAGTCGTCGACTACAGCACGCGCGTGACCGTCATGCGCGCCGGCCGCGTCGTCGCGCGCTACGAAACGAACGCGACCTCGACCGACGAGATCGCGCGCGCGATGGTCGGCGGCGAATTGCCGCCCTTGGCCGAACGCGCGCCGACGACGCCCGCGCCGCGCCTGAGCGTGCGCGGCCTCGCGGCCGGCAGCGGCGGCGGCGCGCTGCACGACGGCACCTTCGAGGTCCGCGCCGGCGAGATCGTCGGCGTTGCGGGCGTGGAAGGGAACGGCCAGTCGGCGCTCGCCGACGCGCTGGCCGGCATTGCGGACTATACCGGCACGATCGAACTCGACGGCGCGCCGCTGCCCGCCGCGATGACGCCCGCCGAGCGGCTCGAGCGCGGCATCCGCGTGATCCCGCAAGACCGCCGCCACGAGGCGCTCGTGCCGGGCTGGTCGATCGTCGAGAACGTCGCGCTCGGCCGCCATCGCGACGCGCCGCTGCGCCGCGGCATGCTGCTCGATCGCGGCGCCGAAGCCGCGGCGGCGGCCGAAGTGATCGAGCGCTTCGACGTGCGCCCGCCCAACCCGGAAGCGATCGTCGACGCGCTCTCGGGCGGCAATCAGCAAAAGGTCGTCGTCGGCCGCGCGCTCGGCGCGCACCCCAAGCTGCTGGTCGCCTATCAGCCGACGCGCGGCATCGACGTCGGCGCCGCGACGCTCGTCCAATCGCGGCTCATCGAAGCGCGCAACGCCGGCGTCGCCGTGCTGCTGATCTCGTTCGAGCTCGACGAGATCTTCGCGCTGGCCGATCGCGTGCTGGTGCTCTGCGGCGGCCGCGTCGTCGGCGCGTTCGACCGCGCGAACGTCGACCGCGGCCGCGTCGGCGCGCTGATGGCCGGGGGTTCCTGATGGCCGCATTCTGGCGCTTGCGCATCGTGCGCGATCTGGGCATCGCGCTGATCGTCGTTTTCGGCGTCGGCAGCATCGCGATGCTGCTCGCGCACGTTTCGCCGATCGACGGCTTCAGCGCGCTCTTCGACGGCGCGTTCGGCACCACGTCGGAGTTCGCCGAGACGCTCGTCTCGGCGACCGCGCTGCTGTTCCCGGCGCTGGGCATTGCGCTCGCATTCCGGGCCGGGCTGTTCAACATCGGCGCCGAGGGCCAGCTGATTCTCGGGGGCCTCGCGGCGGGGATCGCCGGCGTGTTCGTGCCCGGCCCGCCGGTCGTCTCGATCGTCGTGACGTTGCTGGCCGGCGCGCTCGCCGGCGGCCTCTGGGGCGGCATCGCGGGCTTCTTGAAAGCGCGCTTCGGCGCGAACGAAGTGATCGCGACCTTGATGCTCAACGTCGTCGCGGCGCTGTTCGCGAACTACGTCGTCAACGGTCCCTGGCACTTCGCGACGGCGACCGAGGGCGAAACGCCGCTGCTCGCGCGCTCCGCATGGCTGCCGACGATCGTGCCCGACACGCGCCTAACGATCGCATTCGTCATCGCGCTGCTGCTGGCGCTCGTCTTGCGATTCGTGTTCACGCGCACCGTCTTCGGCTTCGAATTGCGCGCTGCGGGCGAAGCGCCCGAAGCCGCGCGCCGCAGCGGCATCGACTTGAGTCGCATGGCGCTACTCGCGCTGACGCTCTCGGGCGCGATCGCCGGCATCGGCGGCGCGACGCTCGTCACCGGCGTGCTGCACCGCTTCAACACCGGGCTCAGTCCGGGCTACGGTTTCGTCGCGATCGCGGTTGCCCTCGTCGGCAACCTCGAGCCGCTGTGGATTGCGGTGGCGGCGTTTGCCTTCGGCATCCTGCAGAACGGTGCGCTCTCGATGCAAGCCGAGGCCAACGTGCCGCGCGACATCGTGAACGTGGTCGAAGGTCTCGTGATCATCGCGCTCGCCGGCCGGCGCTACGTCGCATCGCGGCGGTCGACGTGAACGCGCTCGGGGCGGCCCTCGTCGCACTCGGCGTGCTGACCTTGATCAAGGCGACGCCGCTGATCTTCGCCGCGCTCGGGGGCGTGCTCTCGGAACGCTCGGGCGTCGTCAACATCGGCCTCGAGGGCATGATGATCGCGGGCGCGTTCACCGCCGTCTGCGTCTCCGGCGCGACCGGCAGTCCGCTGCTCGGGGCATGCGCGGGCGTGATCGCCGGTGCGGCGCTCGCCGCGCTGCTCGCGTACGTCGCGACGAAGTTGGCGTTCGATCAAATCGTCGCCGGCACCGGCGTGAACATCGTCGCGCTCGGCGGGGCCGCGTTCGGCCTGGTGCTCGTCTTCGGCCAACCCGGCGCGTCGCGCGAGGTCACGGCGTTCGGCGGGCCCGGCGAGACCGGGCTGACGGTGCTCGCGCTCGTGCTCGCTGCCGCGCTGTCGTTTTTCCTCAACCGGACGCCGTGGGGTCTGCGCGTGCGCGCGTGCGGCGAAAATCCGCGCGCCGCGGCGAGCGCCGGGATCGATCCGCTGCGCACGCGCTTTTGGGCGGTCGTCGCCGGCGGTGCGATCGCGGCTTTGGGCGGCGTGTACTTATCGCTGGCCGAACTCGACTTGTACTCCGACGGTATGACGGCCGGCCGCGGCTACATCGCGCTCGCGGCGGTAATCTTCGGTCGCTGGACGCCGTTCGGCGCGACCGGCGCGGCGCTATTCTTCGGCTTCTTCTCGGCGCTGCAATACACGCTCCAGCGGGCCGGCATTCCGAGCGAGTTGATGCAGGCGCTACCGTACCTTGCCGCGCTCGTCGCGCTTGCGGGGCTCGCAGGCCGCGTCCGCGCGCCTGCGAGCGATGGCGTACCGTACGTCGCGGATTCCGTCCGCCGCGCTTGACGCCGTAGGGGCGGACCCCCCACAATAGCCCCAATGCGATTGCTGCGACGATTCTTCGTTGCCGTAGTGTGTACCGCATTGGCCGCGTCCGCGACGCGCGCCGACGCCTACGCACCTGGGCCGCTGGGCGCGCTGCAGAGCAAACTCTCGACGATGTCGCAGCACGCGCCGGGCAACGTCGGCATCATGGTCGAGGATCTCGCGACCGGGTACAGCAGTTCGGTGAACGCAAGCGTCGCGATGCCGGCCGCCTCCACGATCAAAATTCCTGTGATGGTCGAAGTGTTCAAGCGGCTCGAAGCCGGCGACTTCGACCTCAACCGCCCGGTCACGCTGACCGAAGGCGATCGCGATTGGGGCTGGGGCGATCTGGCCGATGCGCCCGCCGGTTCGCGCTACCCGGTCGCAAAGCTGCTCGCGCTGATGATCACCGAGAGCGACAACACCGCGACCAACATGCTCATTCGCCTGGTCGGACGCGGCGCGATCAACCACGAGATGGCGACGCTCGGCTTGCGCCAGACGACGCTCGGCGATTATATCCGCTCCGATGGCCCGATCCGCTACGAATTGCGTTCGAGCGCGCGCGACATGGTGCGGCTCCTGTGCTCGATGGCGCGGCTGCAACTGGTCGACGAGTGGTCCTCGCGGGAGATGATCGGCATCCTCACGGGTCAGCACCACAACGGCCTGATCCCCGCGGTGCTCCCGCCGGGCACGACGATCGCGCACAAAACCGGCGAACTGCACGACACGCTCGACGATGTCGGCATCGTGTACTTGAGCGACGAGCCGTACGCGATCGCCGTGATGGCGACCAATCTCCCGACGCTCGATGCCGGCTACCGGTTCATCCACGGCGTCTCGCGCGTCGCCTACGACGAACTCTCGCGCTTCGTCGCCTGGCGCGAAGCGAACGAGCCGGGCGCGGCGCTCCCCTTCGTGGCGCCACCCCCGCCCGGCGCGCAGCCCGCCGGACCCGCCGCGAGCGACCTCCAGATGTGGAGCCCGCCGGACCCGCCCGCCAACGCGCTGCCGCTTAGCCCCGGCCCGAGCCCCGCGGAACAACCGGCGACGACCTAGAACGGCCCGGCAGATGGAGCCGTTCGATTTTCAGTCCGTCGATTCGGTCGCGGGCGCGCGCGCCGCGTTGCTGGAGCACCCCACCGCGCAACTGATCGCCGGCGGCACGACCCTGATCGACCTCATGAAGGCCGGCGTCGAGCGCCCCGCAGTCGTGATCGACATCAACCGCTTGCCGCTGGCCGCGATCGACGTTTACGCCGACCGGGTCCGCATCGGCGCGCTGGCCCGCAACGCGGACGTCGCCGCCGATCCGACCATCGCGCGCGAATTCCCCGCGCTCGCTCAAGCGCTCGCTGCAAGCGCGTCGGGCCAGCTGCGCAACATGGCGACCGTCGGCGGGAACCTGCTCCAGCGCACGCGCTGCTCGTATTTCCGCGATAACGTCTCGCGCTGCAACAAGCACCGGCCGGGGAGCGGCTGCGACGCGCGCGATGGCCAGAGCCGCTCGCACGCCGTGCTGGGCACGAGCGAGGCCTGCATCGCCACGCACCCCGGCGACATGGCGGTCGCGTTGGCGGCGCTCGACGCGAAGGTCGTGGTCGCCCGCGAAGGCGGCGAGGAGCGTTTCACGCTGGATTCGTTCTACCGGCTGCCCGAAGATACGCCCGAACGTGAAACCGCGCTCGAGCGCGGCGACCTGATCGTGGCCGTTGAGATCCCGTTCGCGGCGCTCTATCGGCGCTCGCACTATCTCAAGCTGCGCGACCGCGCGTCGTTCGAGTTCGCCCTGGTCGCGGTCGCCGCGTGCCTGGAATTCGTCGAGGGCGGGACGATTGCGCGTTCGCGCATCGCGCTCGGCGGCGTGGCGACGGTGCCCTGGCGAGCCCACGATGCCGAGCGCGTGCTCGACGGCGCGACCCCGTCGGAGGAGCTCTTCCGCCGCGCAGCCGATCTGGCGCTGCACGGCGCCGTGACGACATCGCACAACGCCTTCAAGCCCGAACTCGCACGCCGGGCCATCGTGCGCGCGCTCCGCACGCTCGCGTAGCCGCGGACCACCCGGTTGGCCGAACGGCCAACTGGTGCCGCGGGCGCGCTGAGAATAGAGCACCGGGCGATGTTCCAACCCCAACCGCTCTCCCCACGTCCGTCCGTCCGCGAGGCGCTGCGCGAAACGGCGGCCGCGATCAACGGCAGCGGCTCGCTCGAGGCGATCCTCGACGCGGTCTGCGAGCGGCTCCTGCGGGCGGCGGCGGCGGCGGAGGTGACGATCGCGCTCGCCGGGAGCGACGGCAGCAGCGTCCGCTGGCGGCGGACACGAGCGGGCTTCAGCACGCTGCGTGAGGCCGTCGAGGACCCCGTCGCGCGCGACGTGCTGGCCGACGGTGTGGCCCGGCTCGACCGCAACCGGGCCTACGCGCCGCTGCGCGACGAAGGCCGGATCAGCGGCGTGGTCTGGATGCGCTCCGAGCGCGACCTCTACGACGATGACGCCCTCGCGCTGTGCGAAGCATTCGCGGGCTATCTCTCGCTCGCGCTGCAGAAGGCCGCACTGCGCGAGCGAGCACGCCACTTCGAAGCGCTGACCGTCAACGACGCCTTGACCGGCGTTCCCAACCGTCGCGCGTTCGACGCGGCGCTCGAGCGCGAGTGGAACCGCGCGCTGCGCGCCAAACGCCCGATCGCGGTCGCCCTGCTCGACATCGACACGTTCAAGCTCTACAACGACACCTACGGCCATCCGCAAGGCGACGTGTGTCTGCGCCAGATCGCGCAAGCGTGCAAAGCGACGGTGGTGCGCGCCACCGATTGTTTCGCGCGCTACGGCGGCGAAGAGTTCGGGGTCGTTCTCCCCGACGCCGATCCGAAAGCCGCGGCCGCGATCGCCGAACGGCTGCGCTCCGCGGTCGAGACGCTCGCAATCCCGCACGAGGCGACGGCGCGCGGCATCGTAAGCGTGAGCATCGGCGTCGCGGCGATGGTGCCCAAGCGCGGTGAGAGCCCGCGCGACCTCGTCGAGAGCGCCGACCGCGCGCTCTATCGCGCCAAGGGGACCGGCCGCGACCGCGTCGTCGTCGTCGACCCGGCCGATACCGAAGCGAGCGCGCGACCGGCCTCGCCGTTGCCGGTTGCCAACAACTTGCCCGTCGCCACGGCACATCTGATCGGCCGCAACGACGACATCGCGCGCATCGACGACCTGCTCGGGCAGTATCGCGTCGTCACGCTGCTGGGCGCCGGCGGCGTCGGGAAGACGCGCCTGGCGCTCGACGCGGCGCGCCGCCAACTCACGCGCTATACCGACGGCGTCTGGCTGGTGGAACTGGCACCGCTCGGCGACGAGGCGCACGTCGTGTCCGCGTTCTCGACGCTGTTCGGGATCGAAGAACACGCCGACCGCTCGTCGCTCGATTCGCTCGTCACGGCGCTGCGCCGCCGCCAGGTGCTGCTGGTCGTCGACAACTGCGAGCACCTCGTCGCGAACGCCGCCCGGACGATTGCGGCGATCGTGCGCGACGCGCCCCGCGTGCGCGTGCTGGCGACGAGCCGCGAACGGCTCGGCATCGCCGGCGAGGCGACGTATCGCGTGCCGCCGCACAGCGTGCCGCTGCCCAACGCCGTGCTGACCGGCGCCGAGGCCGCGGCGTATTCCGCCGTGCAGCTGTTCGTCGAGCGCGCGAAGGCGGCCGACGATACGTTCGCGCTCACCGACGCCAACGCGCCGCTGATCGCCGAGATCTGCCGCCGGCTCGACGGCATCGCACTGGCGATCGAGCTCGCCGCGGCGCGCGTGCGGGTGCTCGACGTCGCGCAGATCGCGGCGCTGCTCGACTCGCGCTTCCGGCTGCTCGAGGCGAACAACCGCAGCGCGCTCCCGCACCAGCAGACGCTGCGCGCCACGATCGATTGGAGCTACGACCTGCTGGGCGCGTCAGAACGCACGCTGTTCGCGCGACTGGCGATCTTCGTCGGCGGCTGCACGCTCGACGCGATTCTCGACGTCTGCGCCGACGGCGACCTGCCCGCCGACGCCGTGTTCGGCGCGCTCTCGACCTTAGTCGATAAATCGCTCGTGGTATTCGACGCGCCGCGCTACCGGCTGCTCGAATCGACGCGCGAGTACGCGGCCGAGCGGCTCGACGCGAGCGGCGAGCGCGACGCCGGCGGCGCCCGGCACGCGGCGCACTACCGCTCGCTCGTCGTGCGGGCGAGCCTCGCCGAAGGTCAAGGCTCGTATCGCGCGTGGGTCGCGCCGCTGGTCGAGGAACTCGATAACCTGCGCGCGGCGCTGGAGTGGACGCTCGAAGCGGGACACGATCCGCTCACCGGCGTCGAGATCTGCGCGGCGCTGGTCGAAACGTCGTCGATCGGCCGCTGGAGCGAGTGGGCGAAGTGGAACACGCTCGCGCGCGACGCGCTCGGCCCGGGCGTCGAGCCGTTCTTACGCGGCCGCGTGCTGACCCGGCGGGCGGAACTGGCATCGCGCTACGGCGCGTTCGGCGGCACCTCGGCCGCGCTCGACGCCGCGCGCGAAGCCCACGCGCTGCTGTGCGATGCGCCGGAGGCGAAGTGGCGCCTGGAAGCACTCAACGCCTACGCGACCGCACTCTTGCACAGCGAGTTCCTCGACGATGCATCGAAGATCGCGCGCGAGGGGCTCGAGCTCGCCCGCGACACGCACGACTTCGTGTATCAGGCGAGTTTTCTGCGGCGCTTGGCGAGCTTCTTGACGGGCACCGATCCGCTCGAAGCCGAGGTGATGTACGAGGAGAGCATCGCGCTCTGCCGCGTGCTCGAAAACGACTTCGGCCTCGGGCTCTCCTATCACGGCCTCAGCCACCTCTACTTCGGTCTGGGCCGGCTCGACGAAGCGGTCGCGGCGGCGCGTACGGCGGCCGACGTGCGGCGCGAGATCAGCGACCGTCGCGGACTCGTCAACGCGCTCGCCGACGTGGCGCAGTTCACGCTCGCGCAAGGCCGGCTCGATGGCGTCGCGGGAGCGCTGCGCGAGGCGCTCGACGTCGTCCGGCGCACGGAAAATACGCTCGGGCTCGCGCTCGTCGTCGAAGGCGCGGCCGCGTTCGCGCTCGCCGGGAACGCGCCCGAGACCGCCGCGCGCCTGGCCGGATTCGCCGACGCCGCCCTCACGTCGTTCGGCGTGCGCCGCGAGAGCGTGATGCTCGCGCTGCGCGACGGGCTGCTGGCGAAACTGCGCGGATCGCTTGCGCCCGAACGAATGAGCGATTTGCTGGCCGCCGGCGCGCGGCTCGACTCCGCCTCGGCAGCCGAACTCACCGCGCGTTTGGCGGCCGGCAGCTAACCGCTCAGCCGGCCGCGACCTTCCGCCCGGCGTAGGTCGGCGTCAGCCACGCCGCGTAGGCTGGCAGCGCGCCGCGAACGACCTGATCGTAGAGGGCGGCCAGCTGCTTTGCGATCGGCCCTTGCGTGCCGTCGCCGACGCTGCGATGGTCGATCGCGCGCACGAACTGCAGCCCTGCGGCGCTGCCGCTGATGAAGACCTCATCGGCGGTGAAGAGCTCGCTTCGATCGATCGCGCGCTCGACGACGGTCAGCCCCAGTTCCGCGCGGGCCAGGGTCATCAGCGTATTGCGCGTACAGCCTTCGAGGATGTTCTGCGAGGCATCGGGCGTGTAGATGACGCCCTTCTTCACGATGAAGATGTTCTCGGCGCTGCCTTCGGAGACGTGGCCGTCGGCCGAGAGCAGGATCGCTTCGTCATAGCCGTTGAGGATCGCCTCGCTCTTCGCGAGTGCCGAATTGATGTAGACGCCGGTCACCTTCGCGCGCGCGGGCGCCGTCGTGTCGTCGATGCGACGCCACGCGCTGACCGTGCAATTCAGGCCCGACGTCGCGTCGAAGTAGCGATCGAACGGCATCGCGATGATCGCCAGCGCGTCGCGCACGTCGTGCAGGCGCACGCCGATCTCTTCGTTGGACTTATACATCAACGGACGGACGTAGACGTCGCCCCGGAAGCCGTTGCGCGCGCACAGCTCGGTCGTGATCTCGATCAGCTTCGCGACGTCGTGCGGCACCTTCATCATCAGGATCTTGGCCGATGCGTGCAGCCGATCGTAGTGCTCTTGGAGCTGAAAGAGGTAGAGTTCCTCGGCGCTTGCCGACCAGAAGCCGCGCACGCCCTCGAAGCACCCGGTACCGTAATGAAGCGCGTGGGTCATCAAACCGATCTTCGCCTCATCGTACCGGCAGTAGCCGCCGTTCGCGTAGATCGTCAAACCGTTATCCATATATCCGCGTTCACGCCGCGCGGCCGGAAGCCCTCGAAGAACGGTTCGGCCCGGCCGCGCGCCGAACGGGGCCGCGGCATGGGCGACGTCTTCGGCATCTTTCTCCGGCTCGGACTGACGTCGTTCGGTGGCCCGATCGCGCATATCGGGTATTTCCGGCGCGAGTTCGTGGAACGCCGGCAGTGGCTCGACGAGGACGCCTTCGCGGCGCTGGTCGCGTTCTGTTCGGTACTGCCGGGGCCCACGTCGAGCCAAGTCGGGATGCTGATCGGCATGCTGCGCGCCGGGGCCGCGGGCGCGGTCGCCGCGTGGCTCGGGTTCACCGCGCCGTCCGCGATCGCGATGACGCTCTTCGGTCTCGGCCTTATAGCCCTGGAAGACCGCGGCAGCGTCACCTCGAGCGGCTGGTTTATCGGCCTGCTGGGCGGGCTCACGGCCGCGGCGGCGGCCGTCGTGACGCAAGCGGTCCTGGGCCTCGCGCGCGCGCTCTGCACCGACCGCGAAACGAAGACGATCGGCCTCGGAGCGGCAGTGCTGGCGGTCGCCATCGGCGGCAGCGCGAGCCTGCAATGGCTGCCGATCGCGCTCGGAGCGCTGGTGGGCGCGCTGTTCTTGCGGCGCCCCGGCGTGGCGCTCGCGGGGCCCGGCCTGCCGGTGCGCGTTCCGCCGGCGCTCGCCGCCGGCGCCGCCGCCGTCGTCGCCGTGATCGCCGCGTTGCTGCTGGTGCCGGTCGCGGTGCTCGCGCCGCCGCTGGCCCTGCTCGAGACGATCGTGCGCGCCGGCGCGCTCGTCTTCGGCGGCGGCCACGTCGTGCTGCCGTTACTGCAGGGACTGGTCGGCGATGGACTGCTGCCGGCGCGGGAATTCTTCGCGGGCTACGGCGCGGTCCAGGCGATGCCCGGTCCGCTGTTCACGTTTGCGGCGTTCGTCGGGGCGGCCAACGCCTCGGCGCTCAGCGGCGTGACGGGCGCGTTGGCCGCGACGGTCGCGATCTTCGTGCCCTCGTTCGCCCTGCTCTTCGCACTCGCGCCGGTCTGGAACCGGCTGCGCGCATTGCCCGGCGCCGCCGCCGCGCTGCGCGGAGCGAACGCCGCCGTCGTCGGACTGCTCGGTGCGGTTTTGTACCATCCGATCTTGACCTCGCTGAGCGCCGGCCCGTCCGGCATCGGGATCGCACTCGCCGCGTATGCGCTCGTCGCGGTCTGGATGTTCCCGCCCTGGATCGTGGTGCTCGCGAGCGGCCTGCTCGGCGCCGCCGCGGGGGCGTTCGGCTAACGCGCCGAACCGCGCCGAACGATGTTCGCGTTCCTCGAAGGCGACCGCACTTTTAGCCTGATCTACGGCTTCGTCACGGGTGGGCTCTGTCTCGCGGTCGCGATTCCGATCCTGTGGTGGGTGCTGCCGGCGAGCCGCCGTTCGTTCTTCGGCCTGCGCGTCGATCCGCAATCGCGCTTGCAGGTCGCGTACGGCGTGCTGTGTATGGCGATGGCGTTCACCGACCTGGGTTGCCGGGCGATCCCGCACGGGCAGTTACTCTTCGTTCATCCGGCATTTTTCTTCATGACGCTCGTGCTGGTCGTCACGCTCGCGCCGCGCATTGCCGTGGTCGCGCGCCGGCCCGCAGAAGTATAGGCGTATGCACACAACAACGATTCGACTTCTCACGAGCGGGGCGCTCGCATTCTCGCTACTCGCCGCTCCGCTGGGCGCCGCGTCGCCGCCGCCCGCCGCTGCGCCGCACAACGTGATTTTGTTCGTCCCCGACGGACTGCGCGCATCGATGGTCGACGCCACGACCGCACCGGTGATGAATGCGATCAAGCAGCACGGCGTGTCGTTCGCGAATTCGCATTCGCTGTTTCCGACGTTCACCACCGCGAACGCATCGGGCTTCGCGACCGGACACTACCTCGGCGATACCGGTGATTTCTCGAATACGATTTACTCCGGCTTCCCGGTCATCGCCGACGGACGGTCGGTAACGCCGTTCCTGGAAAACGACCCGATCCTCACCGAGATGTCGAACCACTTCGGCGGGACGTATCTCGACGAAGAGACGATTATCGCAGCCGCGCGCGCCGCGGGCTACAGCACCGCGGCGGTCGGCAAGCTCGGACCGGCGGCGATCTTCGATCAGGGCGATCCGGCGCCGGGCACCGATACGATCGTGATCGACGATGCGACCGGACACGCGAACGCCGCCGGCGTTTCGCAAGCCTGGCCGTTGCCGCCCGCGGTCGACGCGCAACTCGTCGCACTGCTCGGCAAGGACGTCGTTCCGCCGCGCGGCGCGAACGGCGACTCGGGCAACGCGACGCGGCCCGGGACGACCGTACCGAACCTCGTGCAACAAGGCTACTTCGTCGATGCCGCGACCAAGGTCGTGCTGCCGCTGCTCAAAGCCAAGGGCAAACCGTTCGTGATGGTGTTCTGGTCGCGCGATCCCGACGGCACCCAGCACAATCAAGGCGATAGCCTGGGTTCGCTCACGCCGGGGATCAACGGGCCGACATCGCTTGCCGCGATTAAGAACGCGGACGACGATCTGGGCCAATTGCGCGCGGCGCTGCGCACGCTCGGCCTCGAAGCGACGACCGACATCATCGTCTCGGCCGACCACGGCTTCTCGACGATCTCCAAGCAAAGCCAATCGTCGGCCGCCGCGGCCTTCACCTATCCCGACGTGCCGGCGAAGCTGCTGCCGCCGGGGTTTCTCGCGATCGATCTCGCGCTCGCGCTCAAACTGCCGCTCTCCGATCCGGACAACGGCAACGTCGGCGTGCACCCCGATCTCGAGCACAAGCACCCCGCCTTCGGCAACGGCCTAATCGGCTACGACACCTCGCATCCCGACGTGGTCGTGGCCTCCAACGGCGGTTCGGACTTGATCTACTTACCGCAGAGCAACGCGGCCGATCTGGCCGCGAAGATCGTCGCGATCCTGTTGAACGAGGACTACGTCAGCGGGCTGTTCGTCGACGACAAACTCGGGCCGGTGCCGGGCACGCTGCCGCTCTCGGCGATCAATCTGGTCGGCTCCGCCGTCACGCCGCATCCGTCGATCGCGGTGAACTTCCGCACGTTCGACACCGGCTGTGCGCTGCCCGAGCGCTGCGAAGCCGAGATCGCCGATACCACGTTGCAACAGGGTCAGGGGATGCACGGCAGTTTCGGCCGCGGCGACACGGCGAATTTCATGGCTGCGTACGGGCCGGATTTCAAAACGGACTTCGTCGACCCGGCGCCGGTCAGCAACGCCGACGTCGGCATGACGATCGCGAAGCTGTTGCACCTGACGATCCCGGCCAAAGGCACGCTGGTCGGACGTCCGTTCGACGAAGCGTTGCGCGGCGGCAAGATCCCGGCCTATCAGCACGCCGACATTCGCTCCGACGCGGGTCCGGGCGGGGTCATGACGGTGCTGAAGCAACAGTCGGTCGGAACGACCAAGTACTTCGACGCCGCCGGCTTCCCCGGATTAACCGTCGGCCTCTAAGGCGCGAGGCGCCTTCCGTCATCCCGAGCGGAGCGCCGTAGGGCGCGGAGTCGAGGGACAGCGACCACGCGCGACAATCGCTAGATATCGATGTTCCAGGGTTCGCTGCCGAACCACGCAAACGACGTCGGGCGGTAGCCCGTCAGGCGCTTGTCGTATACGGCGACGAACGCGCGGTCGTAGATCGTCACCAGCGGCGCGTCGGCGTCGATCAGTTGCTGGATGCGCGCGGCCGCAGCGTCCTGCACGCTGCGATCGTACGAATGCAAGTAGCGGTCGTTGAGTTGATCGACCTCATGGTTGCAGTAGCGTGACTGGTTGAAGCCGCGCGGCGGAACGCTGTCGCACGTCCAGTTGCCGTTGACGTTGGCGTATACCGGGCCTTGCGCGTTCGAGAACAAGGCGGCGTCGAACTTGCCGGTCTGCAGGATGCCGCCGGCCGAGAACGGGCCGAAGAACTCGCCGCTGGCGTACGTGTGGATCGTGGTCGAGACGCCGATCTTGTCGTAGTCGCCTTGCAGAATCGTCGCCAACGTCGCGCTCGGGAGATAGCCGGACGGGACCGCGATGTCGAGCGTGAGCGCCGAGCCGCCCTTGTGGCGCACGCCATCGGGGCCGAGTTTCCAGCCGGCGCTGTCGAGCAGGCGCGCGGCACCGGCCGCATCGTACGGCGAGAGCGGCAGGGCCGTGTACCCATGCGTGAACGGCGGAACGACGGACTCGAGCATCACGCCGTTGCGCAAGTTAACCTTGTTGAAGATCAATGCGCGATCGGTCGCCAGTCGCAACGCGCGGCGCACGCGCGGATCGGCGAGTTGCGGTTTGGCGGTATTGAAGTAGACGCCCGAGATGTAGTTGCTCAAGCGCGACGACCACGACTTGCCGGGTAGCGCCTTTGCCTGGACGACCTTCGGGCCGTTGATCGTGTCCCACAGATCGACCTCACCCGTGGTCAACTGCGTCATGTCGGTGTTCTCATCCGAGATCAGCTTATACACGATCCGGTGCAGTTTCGGCAGGCCGCGCCAGTAGTTCGGATTCGCCTCCATCTCGACGGCATCGCCGCGCCGGAACGCCGTGTAGCGGAACGGCCCGCAACCGACCGGCAACGCGTTGTAGGGCGAATCGTTCATCAGCGTGCCCGGCCCGATAATATGTTTGGGCAGGATCGCCGAGTTGCTCGCGGCGTTAAAGTAGTCGACGACGAACGTCGCGTACGGCTCCTTGAGCCGGAAGACGACGGTGTACTTATCCGGCGCCGTCACGTTCTGCAAGCGGTCCCACATGTCGCGGACCGTGATGTTGTTGGCCGAGTTCATCGCGGCGGCGTACGAGAAGGTCACGTCGGCCGAATCGAGCGGCACGCCGTCGCTCCACTTCAGGCCGTGCCGCAAGTGCCAGGTGATCGTCTTGCCGTCGGCGCTGATCCCGCCGTTGGCGGTCGTCGGCACGACGGTCACGAGTTCCGGCACCGGGTTGCCGCGATCGTCGAGCCGGGTGAAGAACGCGGCGGTAAGTTCGGAGAGCGCCGTGGTGTTGGCCGCCGTTCCGATCCACGGGTTGAGCGTGTTGATGTCGAGCGTGTCGACGTAACGCAGCACGTGCGGTTCGTAGGCCGCCGCGGGGCGTAACGGCACGAGCGTCGCGGCGAGCGCGAGCGCGATCAGGGCGGGGATGCGGCGGAACATCGGACCTCCGGGACTATGCGGTACCGGCGACGGGCGCGAACGACGCTCCGTTGCCGGCTTTGACCTTCGGATGGCGCATGATCGCGGCGTCGATCGCCGAGCGCAGATCTTTGGTCAGGAACGGCTTCACGAGAAAGGCATCCCAGCCCGGCGTCTCGTCGACGGCGCTCGAATCGATCCGGATCAACGCCGCGCGGCCGGCCACGCGGCGCACGAACTCCTCGAGCGGCATGCCGATGCGCTCCGTATCGACGAGCGCCGCATCGAACTGCGTCTCGTCGATCGCCGCGAGCAGTTCTTTACCGTCGGCCACGACCGTCGCGGCGAAGCCGTCGTCGCGCAAGGTGTGCGCGATGTACGACTTCGCGTCGCCTTCCTGATCGACCAGGATGAAGCGGCGATGCCGTGGCCGCGCGGCGGTAACGGCCGCCGGCAAAAACGCCCGGAACGTGCTGCCTTCGCCTTCGCGCGATTCGACGCCGATCGTCCCGCCGTGCATCTCGACGATCGTCTTGGTGAGGTAGAGGCCGAAACCGGTGCCGCTGATGCCGAGCGCGCGCGCGTTCTGCGCCCGCGCGAATCGGCCGAACAGCTTCGGCTTATCGGCGTCGGGAATACCGATGCCGCGGTCGCGCACGCTGACCTCGACGCCGCGGCCTTTGGCCCGCAGAAAGACTTCGACCGCCTCGCCGCCGGGCGAATACTTGATCGCGTTGCCGATCAGGTTCTCGAAGACCTGACGCAGCCGGCCGGGATCGCCGGCGATCACGAGCTCGGGCCGATCGGTGCGCAGATCGATCGTGCGCGTGACGCTGAAAACGCGTACGATTTCGCGCACGAGCGCGACCAGATCGAACTCCTCGATTTCGAGCGTGAGCTCGTTCTGCTCCAAGCGCGAGAGCGCCAGCGTGTCGGTGGCGAGACTCGCGAGCCGCATCGCGCTCGAGGAGATCATCGTCAGGAACTTGCGCGACTCTTCGTCGAAGCGGTCGTCCTCGGCGAGCACGTCGGCGAAGCCGACGATCGTCGTGAGCGGGCCCTTGAAATCGTGCGCGAGCATCGCGATCAGATCGTTCTTGACCTGGTTGAGCTCGACGACCGCGGCGCGGCGCGCCTGCAGTTCGCTGTACAATTCGACGTTACGCGCGGCGACGGCGAAATACTGACCCAGCAGGCCGACCGCAAAGACGTCGGCTTGGTAGAGCCTGCGATCGCTGCGCACGTCGAGGATGTAACGCGTCTGTCCGAGCGAGCCCGGAATGCGCACGGCCGCGCGGTGCTCGTCGGGCGAGAGCAACGCGCCTTCGCTGCGGCCGGCGGAATCGATGAAGGCATCGCCGGTCGCCGGCGCGCGGTCGGGCACCAGCAAATCCGCGGTCGCGGCGAAACCGCCGTTCGGCCGCGCGACGTAGAGGCGCGATTCGGCGCCGATCAATTCGCGCACGCCCGCGAAGAGCGCTTCGACCAGCGCGTGCGGTTCGAGCGCGGCAAAGATGCCCCGCGCGACCGCGGTCAGCGCCGTCAGGCGCTCGTTCTGCATCGAGAGCTCGGCCGCGCGCAAGACCGATTCCGTGATGTCGTGGAGCATCAGCACGTAGGCCGTCGTCTCGCCGGCCTCGTTGAGCATCGGTTGCGCGGTGGAACTGGCGTAGTAGTGCGTGCCGTCCAACCGGTAGCTGACGAACTCCGCCCGCACCGCTTCGCCGCGTTGGAGCTGCTCGCGGACGCGACGCAGCAAGGCGATGTCGCTCTTGGGTCCGGTGAACTGCTTGCCGGTCGTGCCGATGACGTCTTCGGCGCGGGCGCGCTTCGAGCGCAGATAGGCGTCGTTGGCGTAGATGAACGTTGCCGGATCGTCGACGTTGGTGCCGACCTTGGCGATCGCGACGGCTTCTTCGGTTGCGTCCATCGCCGCCGAGAGCAACTGCAAGCGGTCCGTCAACTGCGAGCGGTCCATGCGCTGGCGACGGCGCAATTCGAACTGCTGCATCACCGCGTCGGCGACCGCCGCCAACCCCGCCCGCTGATGCTCCTCGAGGACGGCGGGCTCGGTGCCGAACACACAGATCGCCCCGAGGGCCGCGCCGTCCGGGTTGATCAGCGGCGCGCCCGCGAAGAAGCGGACGTGCGGCTCGCCGACCACGATCGGGTGGGTGAGGAACCGCGGGTCGGTGCGGACGTCCGAAACTTCCATCAGTTCCCCGCCGCCGACCGCGTAGCTGCAGAACGAACCCGCCCGCTTATCGCCGTTGCGCATCGTGAACCCGTACTGCGCTTTGAACCACAGCCGGTCTTTGCCGAGCACCGTGATCAACGCGATCGGCTGACCGCACAGCACCGCCGCGGCGCGCGCGAACGCGTCGAAGACATCCTCGTTCGGCGTGTCGAGAAGATCGTACTCAGCTAGCGCGTTCAGTCGCCCGCGCTCACCCATGACCGGCGGCGATCGCTTCATAAAATAGCCGATTTACGCTTCGTCTCGATAAAAGCCAGTACCCCCGCGAGGGGCCGGGCGTTGAGCACCTCCGCCGGCGTCACCCAGGCCCGCCGGGCCTGTCCGACGGCGTACGCAACGTGCCCGAGTTCGGCGACGGCGTGGGCGTCCGAATCGCAGGCGAAGGTGACGCCGAAATCGCGCGCCCGGCGGGCCAGGCCCGAGGGCAGGTCGAGCCGGGACGGCTGGCCGTCGATTTCGAGCGCGGTGCCGGTGCGGGCGGCCGCGGCAAACACCGCATCCTCATCGAACGCATAGCCGGCGAAACCGCCGACCCGGCGGCCGGTGGGATGGCCGATAATCGTCACGTAGGGGTTCTCGCAGGCCCGGATCAGACGCGCGGTCATCTGTTCGCGCGACTGGCCGGTAGCGGAATGGACGCTCGCCACGACCATGTCCAGTTCGGCCAGCAGCGCGTCGTCGTAGTCCAGGCTGCCGTCGGCGAGGATGTCGACTTCGGCCGAACAGAGCGTCCGGATCGCGTAGCGATCGCCGAGTTCGCGCACCCGCCGGCGCTGCTCCCGCAACCGGCCGGGGTCGAGTCCGCCCGTGGCGAGCGAGTGATCGGAGATCGCGTGGTAGGCATAGCCGCGCGCGGCGCAGGCCGCGATCATCGCCTCCAACTCGCCGGCGCCGTCGCTCCAGCGGCTGTGCAGATGGAAATCGCCCTGCAGATCGGCCAGACTCACCACGACCGGCAGGGTCCCCGTCCGCGCGGCCTCGATCTCGCCCAATCCCAGCCGCAGCTCGGGCGGAATCTCGACCAAGCCGAGTGCCGCGTAGACCTCGGCCTCGGTCCGGCAGGCGATGGTCCGGCCGTCCTTGAGGTCGACGATCCCGTTCTCGCTCACGCGCAGGTCGCGGCGGGCGGCGAGTTCGCGCAGCTGGATGTTGTGTTCGCGGCTGCCGGTGAAATGCTGCAGCAGGTTGCCGTAGACGGCCGCCGGCAGGACGCGCAGATCGATCTGCAGGCCGCCGGCGAGCCAGATGCTGGCTTTCGTCCCACCCTCGCCGAGCACGGCCGCCGCCTGCTCCCAGCCGACGAACGCCCCGATCACCGCCGCCGGGTCGTCCGACGTACAGACGATGTCGATGTCGCCCACGGTCGGCTCGGCGCGGCGCAGGCTGCCTGCGGCGGTCAGGTCGGCGGCCGGGGAGTTGCGGGCCAGGTAGTCGATGATCTCGCTTGCGATCGGCCCGGCGGTTCCGAGCGGCGTGCGCTGCGCGCGGCCGCGCCGGGCCAGCAGGCCACGGCGAATGTTCTCGATCGACTTCTTCCCCAGCCGCGGGATCTCGCTCAGCGCCCCGGCGTCGACCGCGCGCTCGAGGTCGTCGGGCGAGGCCACGCCGAGGCGTTCGTAGAGCAGTTGCGCGGTTTTCATGCCGACCCCGCTGATCGCGAGCACGTCGAGCAAGGTCGACGGATAGCGGGCGCGGAGCTCTTCCAAATAGCCGCACGTCCCGGTGGCGCACAGCTCGGCGATGCGCGCGGCGATCGTCTTGCCCACGCCGGGGAGCTCCTCGAGCCGTCCGCCGGCGAGCAGCCCCGCCAGCGGCACGGCGTTCTCGATCGTCTCCGCGGCGCGCTCGTAGGCCATGAATTTGAAAAACGGCTCGCCCGCAAATTCCATCAGCGTGCGGATCTCTTTAAGCCGCCCGGCGATCTCCGAATTGGTCAATGCGTCGGCCATGACGAGGAAAACATACCACGTCTGCGTACAAGCCCGGCATGTCCCCACGCGACCGGCATCGCCTCGACCCGGCGATTCTTAACCTGCCGGTCGAAAAGATGCGCGACGGCTATTACTCGGACACCTACTTCAACCGCGCGCGCGACATCCTGGCCCGCGACGGCTATCGGCCGCGCGTGCGGATGCAAATCTTCCAACGCAGCGCGGCGGTGTTGTGCGGCATCGACGAAGCGATCGCGATCCTCAAGCTGTGTAGCGGCCGGCGCGCGGGCGCGAGCTGGACCGAGGGCTGGAAGGCGCTCGACGTGCGCGCGCTCTACGACGGCGACACGATCGAGCCGTTCGAAACCGTGTTGACGATCGAGGGCGAATACGATCTGGTCGCGCACCTGGAAACGCCGTTGCTCGGCGTGCTCTCGCGCCGTACGCGTATCGCCACGAACGCGCGCGCGATCGTCGACGCCGCCGGGGGCAAGGAAGTGCTGTTCTTTCCGGCGCGCTTCGACCATCACTTGGTCCAAACCGGCGACGGCTACGCCGCGTACATCTCGGGCGCGCTCGGCGTCTCGACCGACGCCAACGCCGAATGGTGGGGATCGCGCGGCATGGGCACGGTGCCGCACGCGCTGATCGCAGCCTACGGCGGCGATACCGTGCTGGCAACGCAAAAATTCGCCGAACACATCGATCCCGAGGTCAACGTGATCTCGCTGGTCGACTTCGAAAACGACTGCGTGCGCACGAGCCTCGCGGTCGCGCGGGCGCTCGGCGGACGGCTGTGGGGCGTGCGTCTCGACACGTCGGGCACGCTCGTCGACGCGTCGGTCATCCCGCAGATGGGAACGTTCCCGCCGACCGGCGTGAACCCGCAACTCGTGCACAACGTGCGCGCCGCGCTCGACGGCGAAGGTTTCGCCGGCGTGAAGATCGTCGCGAGCGGCGGCTTCAATCCGGCCCGCATCCGCGCGTTCGAACGCGAGCGCGTGCCGGTCGACGCCTACGCCGTCGGCAGCGCGTTCTTCGACGGCAACGGCACGTACGATTTCACCGCCGACATCGTCGCGATCGAAACGGACGGCGCGTGGCGCGGGTGCGCGAAGGTCGGCCGCGCAGAACGCCCCAACCCGCGCCTCACCCGCGTCGCGTGACCCGGCGGATCGGGTCCCGGGAAACCCTCCGCTAAGCTAACCGTGAGGACCCGAACGCGATGAATTCGCTCGAAGCGAATTCACACGACCGTCGGCGCTCCCGACGCGGCGAGTTTCTCGAGGATCGCGCGGTTGAAGAGCATCAGGTCGTGCGGATTGCGCGAGGTGACCCAGTTGCCGTCGTTCACGACGGGCTGATCGCGGTAGAGTCCGCCGGCATTGCGGATGTCGTCGGCGATCGAGGCATAGCCGGTCAAGGTGCGGCCGCGCACGAGCTGCGCGGAAATGAGGATCTGCGGCCCGTGGCAGATCACGAACATCGGCTTCTTCGCCAAGTCGAACTCGCGCACGAAGCGCTGCACGTCCTTGTTCATGCGCAAACCGTCGGGCGACATTCCGCCCGGAATGAGCAGCGCGTCGAAGTCGTCCGCCGTCACGTCGCCGACGATCTCTTCGGCCTTCACGCTCTGACCTTCGTCGAGCCCCTTTTTCCCGCGGATGCGTTGCAGCGCGCGGTCGTCGACCCCGACGATCGTGACCACGGCGCCCGCTTCTTCGAGGGCGCGCTTGGGGTCGAGCAGTTCCGATTCTTCAAAGCCGTCGCCGACGAGGGCGGCGATGCGTTTTCCTTCGATCTCCATGGCGCCTCATTTCCCCGCAACGGCCCGCGTGCCTACAAGACCCCGTTCGTCGACTGTATAGCTACCCGAAGCAAATAAGCGAGCTCCAGCTCCAGCCGGCCGAGCGGGTCGAGCAGCGTATCGTCCAGCAGCGCCTTCAGCACCGGGTTGCGCTTGAGCATGTCGCCCTCGGGGACGGCATGGCGCGGGTTGATCTCGCGCATGTAGATCCGGGCGTCGAAACGGATCTGGCCGGCGGGCAGAAAGTAGAGCGGGTCGAGCCCCAGCGCGTAGACCTCAAGCGAGAGCAGTCCGCTCTTCTGCATGAACTCGATCGCCCGCAGCCGCAGCGCCCGGGCCAGCCGCGCCATCAGCGGCACGCCGATCCGCTCCTCACCCGCCAGCACCCGCGCGAGCGCGTCGGGCGCGCACCCGGCTTTCGCCGCCAAGGCCGCCGCATCGAGCCCTTCGGCCGCAGCCAGCGCCGCCAGGGCCGCTCCGAACGCGGGTCCGCCCGCGGTTCCCGTCGCTCCATCGTAGGTCGCGTCCATCGGCGCTCGGATTGGCGAGGCTGGCGCGAACGCCTGTGGAAAGGGCCTGCGTGCTCGAAACCCCCACCGGCGGAACGGCCGCGCGCAAGGCGCGTCACCTCGACATCTGCCTCGACGACGACGTCCGCTCGACCCTCGATCCGGGCTGGTCGGCCGTGCGCCTGCGCCACGAAGCGCTGCCCGAGATCGCGCTGGCGGACGTCGATCCGGCGACCCGTTTCCTGAACTTCCGGCTGCGGGCGCCGATCCTCATCTCCTCGATGACGGGTGGAACCGAGCGCGCCGCGGAGATCAACCGCCGGCTGGCCGTCGCCGCCGGCGCGGCGGGGATCATGCTGGGCCTGGGCAGCGGCCGCGCCATGATCGAGGACCCCACGTTGCGGGCGACCTTTGACGTGCGGCCGGTCGCGCCGGGGGCCGTGATCTTCGCCAATATCGGCGCCGTCTCGCTCAACTACGGGATCGGGATCGATCAGGTGCGCCGGCTGGTCGCCGACCTCGGCGCCGACGGCCTGTTCGTGCACCTCAACCCCCTCCAAGAAGCGCTCCAGCCGGCCGGCGATACGAACTTCCGCGGTCTGATCGCCAAGATCGCGGACCTGTGCCGGACGCTCGACGTGCCGGTGGTCGCCAAAGGCGTCGGCTCGGGGATCGCCGAGACGACCGTCGCGCGGCTGCTCGACGCCGGGGTCGCGGGCATCGACGTCGCGGCGGCCGGGGGCACGTCGTGGGCCCGGGTCGAGGGCAAACGCGCGGGTGACGTCCGCCGCGAGGCGCTGGCCGAAACCTTCGCCGGCTGGGGCACGCCGACGGCCGAAGCGGTCCGCGCGCTGCGGGCCCGCTTTCCCGGCATTCCGCTGATCGCCAGCGGCGGCGTGCGCACCGGGGTCGACATCGCCAAGGCGCTGGCCCTGGGCGCGGACATGTGCGGGATCGCGTTGCCGTTCTTGGTCGCCGCCGAGCGCTCGCAAGCGGCCGTCGACGACCTGATCGCGGCCCTGACCGACGGGCTGCGGATCGCGATGTTCGCGACGGGTTCGGCGCGGCCGGCCGGGCTGCGCCGGGCGCTGGTGCCTTAGGCCTCGGCCGCCTTGCGCGGGCTGCGGCTCACGTAGACCTGCCCGCCTTCGACCAGCGTGTCGAAGGCGTCGACGCGGGCCCAGGTGGCAAACGGCATCTTGCCGTCGGTCAGGTTGAAGCACCAGGCGTGCCAGGGGCACGTGACGGTCGTGCCCTCCACGTAGCCCTCGGCGAGCGGACCGCCTTGATGCGGACAGGTGTTGTCGACGGCGTAAAACGTGCCGGCGACGTTGAAGACGGCGATTTCGCGGTCGCCGGCGGCAACGGTCACGGGGTTGCCGGGAGTGATGTCGGCGACCGCGCCGGCCGGAACGAACGATTCGGAAGTCACGAGCGCGCAGTTTCGCGCGCGAGGAGGAGACGTCTTGCTACAGAGCTATCGCGATTGGCTCGAATCGGAACTCAAGCTGCTTGGGAACGCCAGTCACCACGCCTACGCGATCGGCCAAGCGAACATGGCGAAGCGGGCGCTCGAGCGCTTCGACCGCGACTGCGGACCCGCGCTGGAACGCGAACGCGCGGCCGCCGCAGCGCCGGACGAGACCGCAGAACCCGGCGCACTTTGACATGATTTGCACGATTTGGTACGATTCGTCGGTCGCCGGACCGGATGCGTCAGAGACGCGGGTCTGGATCCGAGCGAGACACCTTCGTTACGAAAGACCGGCTTCTCGTGCCCTTGACCAAAGAACAAAAGACGGAGATCGCGACCAAATTCGGCCGCGGCCCGAACGACACCGGCTCGGCCGACGTGCAGATCGCGATCCTCACCTCGTCGATCAACCAGCTGACCGAACACCTGAAGGTCCACAAGAAGGATCACCATAGCCGCCGCGGTCTGCTGATGCAGGTCGGTCAGCGCCGGCGCCTTCTGAGCTACCTCCAGAACAAAGATCTCGAGCGCTACCGCAAACTGATCGCCGACCTCGGCCTGCGCCGCTAGATCTTGGAGGGGAGCGCAGGTCTCGGCCTGCGCCCCTCATTTTTGTCATCCCGAGCGGAGCGCCGAGGCGCGGGGTCGAGGGGCCG
>Ga0302279_10001787_pt1 | contig 29798 bp, 33 predicted proteins | sample III_Bog_N3_3_FD_194541 | JGI IMG/M metagenome (GOLD analysis project Ga0302279, IMG submission 194541) | Peat permafrost microbial communities from Stordalen Mire near Abisko, Sweden - III_Bog_N3_3 | ecosystem: Environmental > Terrestrial > Soil > Wetlands > Peat | place: Sweden: Abisko... | reverse complement strand
GGCTTCGGTAAGTGCGGAGGCACGATTGCCGAAATGTTGCCGCCCTCGTGCGACACGGGCTTCGCGCTGGTGGGACTTGACGTCGGCGGCACCGCGCTCGCGAGCGCCGCGGACAGCTTCGGCTACAACGAGACTCCGCCCATCGACCTACCCGGCAGCGTTGCGAGCAACTTCCCGCCGGCGTCCTACTTCATATCGAACCTGCCAATCCTCGCGTACTCCGCCATCGGTCAAGAGAACGTCCGCACCACGGCCTTACAGAACGCGCTGGTCGCGGCGGCCGTCGGTAACGGCGGGGTCGAGATGACGCCTCACCTGTTAAAGAACGTCATCGGTCCTGAGGGCAAGATCATTCGTCGCTACAAGCCGAGTGTGTGGAAGCGGCCCCTGAGCGCCGCCGAGTCCGCCCAGATCGTGCCGCTCATGGTGAACGTCGCCAAATACGGCACGGCGGAGGGTGTCTTCCCCGCCGCGGACGACGTCGCCGCGAAGACCGGTACCGCGCAGACCGGCACCGCCTCGAAGGACACCGACGATTGGATGATCGCCTTCGCCCCGGCGAACGATCCGACCGTCGCCGTCGCGGTCGTGTTACCCGACCAGCTCGTCTCGGCCACCGGCGCGACCGTCGCGGGGCCCGTGATCAGTTGCGTGCTCGAAGGCGCGCTCGCGATTCAAGAGGGTCAACCAGCGTCGGGTACGGCGACGACGTGCGCGAAGTGACGGGGCCGTTGTCGTGATGGTCAGAGCGTAGGCTTGGCCACGTATGGAGCCCGTTGACGATCCCCGGCTGTACTCAAATCGCTATCAGGTAACCCATCTCATCGCCCGCGGGGGAATGGCGATGGTGTATCGGGCCCAGGACACGCTGCTTAATCGCGCCGTGGCGCTCAAGATCCTCTACCCCGAACTCAGCGAAGACCCGTTGTTCGTCGAGCGCTTTCGCCGTGAGGCCCAAGCGGCGGCCAATCTCTCGCACCCGAACATCGTGCCGGTCTTCGACTGGGGCGAGGACCGCGGGACCTACTTCATCGTCATGGAGCTCATCGAGGGTACGTCCCTGGCCGACATGCTCCGGGGCTCGGCGACGATCTCCGCGTCGCGCTCCGCGCAGATCGTGGCCCAGGTGGCCGCCGCGCTCGGCTACGCGCACCGCAGCGGCGTCGTCCACCGCGACGTCAAACCCGGCAACATCTTGATCACCCGCGACGGCCAGGTCAAGGTCACCGACTTCGGTATCGCTCAAGCCGTCTCCTCCGAAGACCACCTCGCCGAAGCCGGTTCGGTCATGGGCACCGCGACGTACTTCTCGCCCGAACAGGCGAGTGGCGCGGCGGTGGACGGCCGCAGTGACGTCTACGCCCTCGGCGTGGTGCTCTACGAGATGCTCGTGGGCCGCCCGCCCTTCATTGGCGACACCCCCGTCGACGTCTCGAGCCAGCACGTCAACGCGGCGGTGCCCTCCATGGGCCAATTCTCCGAGTCCGTGCCCAAGGACCTCGAGGCGATCGTAATGGAGGCGCTCTCCAAGTCGCCGGAGAATCGCTACCAGTCCGCCGACGAGTTGCGCGCGGACCTGATTCGCTTCAGCGAAGGACAACCCGTCGAGGCGGCCCAACGCGACACCGCGTTCTTCGGCGCCGACGCGACGCGCGCCGTCGCGGCGGTGCCCGGTGAGCGCACCCGCTCGGTGCCCATCATGTCGGGTCCACGCACCGACATCCGTCGCCGTCGCCGCAACCCCATCGGCCCGATCATCCTGGTGCTGATCGTGCTGCTCGCCGCCGGGGGTGGCGCGTACGCCTACGTGCAGAGCAACAAGACCCACAACGTCTCCCTGCCCAGTGTGGTCGGACAGACGGTGCTGTCGGCGACCCAGGAGCTCACGAACGAAGGTTTCGTCGTCAACACCAGTCAGGTGAACTCCAAAGAGGCCAAGAATACGGTGATTGCGATGTCGCCCAAGGCCGGCAAGAGCCTCGCCAAGGGCTCCTCGGTCAAGTTGACCGTGAGCCTCGGCGTGAAGACCTCGCCGGTCACGGTCCCCGACCTCGTAGGGATGAGTCTCGCGAACGCGGAGAATCAGTTGGGTAAGTACCACTTGGGCAACAACGTCACCTACACCTCGAACGCGCAACCGGGACAGATTCCCGGGGTCGTGCTGAGTCAGTCCCCCGTCGCGGGTACGAAGACCCAGACCGGTACCACCGTGACGCTGGTGCTCCTCGCGCCCAACACGCAGTACCCACTCACCTCCGTCGACGGCCTCTCTCAGGTCGCCGCCGGAGCGAAACTCCAGCAACAAGGACTGCTGCCCTCGCCGACGGTCGGCCAGACGTGTTCGAACACCGTGGCCCACGGTCTGGTCGTCTCGACTGTCCCGGTGGCGGGCGCCCTCGTCTCGGCCAACACCACGGTGAAACTCATCGTCTCTTCTGGCTACTGCCAGGTCGTCGTGCCGAGCGTGATCAATGACACCGTCGCCGAAGCCTCCGCGGCCCTCTCCGCCCAGGGTTTGGAACCGCAGTACTCGACCGATCCGGTGATCGTCTGTGACCCGGGCGCGCCGCAGACCGTGACGACCGAAACGCCCGCGGGCGGTTCGTCGGCGACCTACGGCTCGACGGTTGACCTGGCGCTCTGCCAGAACGACACCGTGCCGACGACGTCGCAGACGACTCCAACGACCTGACGACACGTAAGTAGCATCGTTGCCTATGGCGAAATCCTCCCCGAAGCCGAACGCCAAGAAGTCGGTGGGTCGTTACGTCAGCCCCGAGGTCCGCGGGCGCGTCACCAAAGCTCGACCCCGTGGGAAGGACCACAGCCCTCGCTGGTACGGCGCACTGATCCTCGCGCTGTTGGTTTTCGGGGTCCTCGTGATCGTGCTCAACTACCTGAGCGTCCTGCCGGGTTCGACGTCGGCGTGGTGGTTGGTGGGCGGCCTCGCGACGATGTTCGTGGGCTTCTTCCTCGCCACGCAATATAAGTAGTCGCGGGACTTAGCCCAGTCGCTCGATGATCGTCGCGTTGGCGAGTCCGCCGCCCTCGCACATGGTGAGGAGACCATAGCGACCACCGGTGCGCTCTAGCTCGTTGAGCAACGTCGCACAGAGCTTCGCGCCGGAGGCACCGAGGGGGTGGCCGAGGGCGATCGCCCCGCCGTTCACGTTCACCTTCGACAAGTCGGCCTTGTGCTCTTTCTGCCAGGCGAGCACCACCGAGGCGAAGGCCTCGTTGATCTCGATGAGGTCCATGTCCTCGAGCGTGAGACCCGCGCGTTCGAGCACCTTGGTCGTCGCGGGGATGGGACCGGTGAGCATCGTCACGGGGTCCACGCCCGCCAGGGCGAAGGCCACGAAACGAGCGCGCGGGGTGTAGCCGAGCTCCTTCGCCTTTTCTTCGCTCATGATGAGCACCGCCGACGCGCCATCAGTGATCTGGGAAGCGTTACCGGCGGTCACTTTGCCCCCCTCTTTGTACGCGGGCTTGAGTTTGGCGAGCGTCTCGACGTTCGAGTCGGGTCGGATGCCCTCGTCACTCGTCATGAGCTCGTCGGTGTCGTGCCCCTCGTCATCGCGCACGCGCACCGGCACGATCTCGCCCTCGAAGCGCCCTTCGGCGGTCGCGCGTGCGGCGCGGCGGTGACTCTCGACGGAGAACTCATCGAGCTCCTCTCGGGAGATGCCCCACTGATCGGCGATCATCTCCGCACCGATGCCCTGGTTCACGAGTCCCCCTACGGCCTCGTAGCGTGCGGCCACGCGCGGACCCATCGGCCAGCCGGCGTCCTTGCCGACCGAAGAGCCCATCGCGACGCGCGACATGACCTCGACGCCCGCCGCGACCGCGACGTCGTAGGCGCCCGACATGACGCCCTGGGCCGCGAAGTGCAACGCCTGTTGGGACGAGCCGCACTGGCGATCGATCGTCGTTGCGGGAACCGACTCGGGCCACCCCGCGGCGAGCACGGCGTTGCGCCCGACGTTAAAGGCCTGTTCGCCGACCTGGGAGACGCAGCCCATGATCACGTCGTCGACGACGCTGGGGTCGAGATTGTTGCGACTCGCGAGGGCCTTTAAGGCCTCGGACGCGAGGTCGACCGCGTGCCAGTTTCGAAGTTTCCCGTTTCGCTTGCCCCCCGGGGTGCGCACGGCGTCCACAATGACCGCAGTTGGCATCGTTCTCCTTTATCCAAAGTGGGCGGAGCCCACCGCGGGCAGCATAGACGGAGGCTGGAGGTATCGTCTCCAGCGTGAGCGAGGCGCGAAAGAACATGGACCGTTGGCTCGGCGACGGAGGCATGGCGATCATCGGCGCGGTCGGGGGATCCTTCGAGCACTACGGCGTGGACGGTGAGGACTTGGGCTGGGCGAGCGGGTTCTTCGTCCCGACGAACCTCGCCTGCAATCCCCACGGGAGCGTTCAAGCCGGCGTGCACGCCCTGTTACTGGACGCGGCCATGAACTTCTCGATCAACGCCGCGTTGCCTGGTCGCGACCGTACCCAGGGCACCATCGAGATGACGACGGAACTGCTGCGCCCCGCACTGCTCGGCGATCACTACGCGCTGCGCGGCGAGGTCGTGCGCCTGACCCGCCAGATCGCCTTCGCCGAGGCGACATTGACCAACGCGGAGGACAAGTTGGTGAGCCGCTCGAGCGGCACGTTCCTTATCCAGCGTGACGGGCCCGCGAGTTGAGCCGCTGGTAGTCGCGCGCGGCGAGGACGAACACGCCCACCACGAAGGTGGCGGCGAAGACGAGCGCCACGTTTCCCGGTCCCCAGTTGCGGCCCCCGTGGTCCTCGGGCATGGCCAGGTAGTCGGCGAAGGACGCCCCGAGGGGACGGGTCAACACGTACGCGGTCCAGAACATCGCGACGGAGTTGAGACGGAACACGACGAAGCCAACTATGGGTAGACAGAAGATGACGGCGAAGAGGACGCCGGAGGTGAGGTAGCCGAGGTTGAAGGTCGTGGCGGTCAGGTCCCCTACGGCGGTGCCTAGCGCGAAGGTCGTGGTGATCGTCGCCCAGTAGAAGAGTTCTCGCCGCGTCGTCGTGATCGAGTGAATCGAGAGCGTGTGTTCGCTGCGCGACCACGAGACGAAGATCAGCGCCAAGATGATGGCGAAGCCCGTCGCGGAGACGACGTAGGGCACGCCGAGTCCCACGTGCAAGGTGTCGGCGCACATGGTGCCAAAGATGCTGACCATCACGACGGCGGACCAGTACGGCAGGGTGAGGTAACGCGGTCGGGTGAGTTGCCAGTACAGCGCCGCTACGAAGACCACGCCGCCGGCGATCACCGCCAGTTCGGGGTTGAAGCGGTGCACGAAAAAGTCCGACGCCGCTTCGCCCATGGCGGTGGTGAGGAGTTTCAAGAACCAGAAGAACCCGTCGATCTCGGGCACTTTGGTCGCGCGGAAGACTCGGCGGAGGTCGAGGGGCATGAGACAGAGAATTTTAGACTCGGGCCACCTGGGCGCTGGTGACCAGGCCCACACCGGACGTGGCGACGTCGCTAGTTGCGGCCCTCGTCGTCACGGCGTTCGGACGCGATGAACTCTTCCTCGGTGCCATCGTCTTCGGGATCGGCGTTCGCGCGAAGTTCCTCGACGTCGCTCTGTCGGTCACGGCGCGGTTGCACGCCCAAGGGGCTGGCGTCGAAGTCGAGGGCGCCAGGTCCGAGAAGTGAAGAACCCGCGGTCTCGTGCATCTCCGCGTCTTCTTCGAGGATGTCGTTGGGAATGTGAGCTCGCGAACTTCGACGTCGAAAGAGTCCCACGGAACGTACCGTAGTGCAGGTTGAGTTGTCGTAGGAAAGTTCGGCCGACGTCGTGCCGTCAGCGGACGCAGTCACGTCAGCGCGCCAACATCTGGGCGAGTCCCTCGTGTCCCGATTGACCGCTACAGTTTTTTCATGAGCAGCCAACGCGTTCCCGGCGGGGTGGTGCACAAGCTCCCGACGGACCTCCGCGCGACGCTGCTCGCCGAGCCAGCCGTGCTCGAGGTCTGGAGGGATATCACCCCCCTGGCGAGAAACGAGTTCATCTGCTGGGTGGAAGACGCAAAACAGGCGACGACTCGAGCACGTCGGATCCGTCGGACCAAGGAAGAGCTCGAAGAGGGCCAGCGTCGGCCCTGCTGCTGGCCGGGGTGTGCGCATCGCGAGCGAACCGGAAAATAGGCGCCTTACTCGGACGGCGACGCTTCCGCAGGTTTTTCTAATTTCGGGCTCGTGTCCCTCGGGCACGACCGGCGTAGCGTGACGACACGGTCGGTGGGGTGCGCTTCACGATGGACTGAGTGAAGACTCCTTGGCCAGAGCGAGAATGCCGAGTCCGATGAACGTCGCGGCCCCGGCTACGAACGTCAGCCAGATCTGTTTGGGTGCCCCCTTGCGAAGGGCGATAATGCTGGCCACGACGTCCACGCCATCGACGATGAGCCCCGCACGCAAAGTGGCCGTGCGGACCGTGTGGTCGGGGCTTCGCAAGCCGGCGGCGAGTGCGAGCTCTCGCACACCGAAGAGGCGAGTGATGAGCGACGGACGCGAATCGCCCCCGATTGCGCCGACTCCGAACACCTTCCACGAGGCTGACGGGCTGGTCCACGACACGATCCCCACGAGCGCGCGCAAGACGCTGAAGACAGTGCGCACGTTGATAGGTGCTTCGAGAGTCGGAGTCGTCGGGTCAATCGATACTTCTGTGGGCATTGGTTCCCCTCTGGCGTTGTAGTCGTCACGACGTAATAGGAATCGGCTGGTCCCCGCACCGCCGCGGATGGTGGGGCTAGTAAGAATCGAACTTACGACCTCGTCATTATCAGTGACGCGCTCTAACCGACTGAGCTATAGCCCCGCAGGGGTACCAATCTACCGCACGCCCTAGGCGCCCTCTTCGGCGGGCGGGTCCCAGAGTTTGGAGGACATGGACTGACTCGCCGTCGCGAGCAGCGTGCCGCTCTCGCTCCAGAGGAACGCGGTCCCCTGTGAGAATCCCCTCGACAACGCGTGCATGTGGATGTCGACGAGGACCCATTCGGTGCGCACGAGCGTCGCCACGCGAATGGTGTTGTCCAGGCTCTGTCCGATTGTGCGGCGACCGAGCGGCTCACTCGCGCCACCGGCGACGAGGTCGCCAAAGATCGCCAGGGTCGCGGCCGAGGGCTCGAGGTGGCTGGGCACCCTCGCCCACAACGCGGACGCCGGCGAACCGGGGGTCCCGTCAAAGTCGGCGAAGACCCGTCCGCGCGCGATGCGCGTCTCGACGTGATCGAAGATCGAACGGTCGAAGATGCGCGGCATCACGCGCGCGGGGCAGTCCTCGGGACCGGGGACGTCGGGCATCGTGGTCCAGGGCTCGGGTGCCGTCAGCTCGCCCGAGCCGAGCGCCGCGTTCACCGTGAGGATCTCGCGTCCCTCGACGAGGGCGGTTGCGCGCGCTTGGGTGACGCGACGGCCGACGGCGGCGAGATTCACGTGCACCGTCACCTCGCTGTCGAGGGGCGCATAGGAGAGGTAGTGCGCGGCGGCGTAGATGGTCGGACGTCCGCTCGCTTCTTCGAGGGCGACGATGCCCGACGCGAGACCGCAGCCGCCGAAGAGGAACTTGCCCGGCGTCACGAGGCGCTCGGTGGCTCGAAAGCGCCACGTCGCTTCGTCCACGCGCTCGATCTCTAAGAACTCGCGCATGTCCACGACGTCGAAGGCTACCGGAGCGATCAGAGCGCGACCTCGTGGCCCCCCGGGCAGACTGAGGTGGTGATCGATCCTCGCTTTATCTATCTGGCGGTGGCCCTCTCCGCGCTGGGGGCCTTCGGTTACGTGCGCGACACGCTGCGCGGGGTCACGTCACCTAATCGGGTGACCTGGTCACTTTGGGCAGTCGAGGGCGTCCTCGGGTTCGCCGTCGAGATCCAGCAACACGTGGGTCTCGCGTCGCTGATGACCTTGATGCTCGGACTCGCGCCCTTCGCGGTGGTGGTGGCGTCCTTTAAGAACCCCAATGGCGTCTGGGCGCTCGGCGCCTTTGATATCACCTGTGGGGCAATCGCACTCGTGGGCCTGAGTTTCTGGGCTTTCGTGGACGAGCCGACGGTGGCGCTCGTCGCCTTCGTCGCCGCCGACCAGGTCGCGAGCTGGCCGACGGTGCGTAAGTCCTGGCAGGCGCCGACGAGCGAGTCGGCTGGGGTGTTCCTACTCGGCTCGATCAACTGCGCGATCACGATCTTGACGCTCCACGCCATCACGACCGCCGGCGCACTCTTCCCGGGCTGCGTGTTCGTGACCGACCTCCTCATGTCGGTGCTGATCCTCACGCGCGTCGGTCCGCGGTTGCGCGCCGGCGCGCACCCGCGCTGATCGCCGGCGCGGGCACGACGTCACGACGGATGGAACGAGCAAACCCTTTGGTACAGTTGATTACCGCGGGGATGTAGCTCAGTTGGTAGAGCGCGGGCTTTGCAAGCCTGAGGTCGTGGGTTCGATCCCCATCGTCTCCACTTCGTGTCGGTGAACACGGTTGTAGTACGTCGGTTCCTTGGTCTCACTTTGGCCTCGGTTCCTCTGTCTCACCACTCGGCCCGGCCTCGGCTCCTCTGTCACAGTGGCCTCGGGACACGTGTCTCACTCGGTGGCCTCGGTTCCTCTGTCACAGTGGCTGTAAGAGTTCGGTTCCTCTGCTACCAAGTGGCTCCGGCACCTCTGCGACACGTACTCCACCTCGGTGGTTGATCTCTTCGGTGAACGTCACCGCGGCTAAGGGTGCTCGACACTGTGGTAGTGCTCCCGCCAGATGAGCCGGTAGACCCTCGTGAGCCGTGGGATGGAACGGAGCCCCGGAATGAAGGGCACGAGGAGTAAGACCACCGAGAGCAGCATCATCAACGCCCAGACGAGCACGTCGCCGTTCCCACTCGAGTTAAAGGGTGGTATCTGATACCAGAAGGTGTAGAGCCAGAGCCACGCCTGTCCCGGGTAGTTCCCGGTCTCGTTCATCATGCCCCACTGGTCGCCGCCGAGGTGTTGACTCTCGGCCGTGTTCCCGAGGTAGTTCCCATCCTCTAAGAACAACAGGGGCAACGTGTAGTCCGTGTTGTAAAAGCCGTTCTCGTTGCCGAGCGCCTCATCCAAGGCGCCCGAGCGAGCCATCGTCAAGAGACTCTGCATCAACACCGGCACGGGACCGGCGTTCGCGACGGAGGGTTTGATGGTCCCCTTCACGACGTGTAAGTGCGCGGCGGCCGCCCCGTAGTGGCGTAGCCAGCCCGCGCGGGACGACGACGAACCAGCCGACCACGTGCTGAGCGCGCTCGTGAGGCCCGGTTGCGGCGGGAGCGCCTTGAGGGGGTCGATGACGAAGGCGGTGACGGTATTGATGCGGATCCTCGCGCCCACCCACTTCGCCAAGCTGAGCGGACCGAGTTGTTGGCCGGTCGACGCGTCGTTATAGGGCGCACCGTAGGTCGCGGTCTCCGAGGTCTGGTTCAACTGGCTGAACGCGTCCTGGGTGAAGTCCAGCGGGGCCGCGTTGGACCAGGACTTCATGGTGATCGAGGGCTCGTCGGGTGAGCCGAAGACGATCGCGAGCACCAGGGTCAAGATCGCCACGACTAAGAGCGCGAGCGTGCCCTCTTTGATGATGTCGTAGGGCGAGTGACCACCCTTCCAGGGTGCGACGTCGACGTCGGGACGGTTCGTGGTGCGACTCACGACGCCATCTCCGTCGCGTCGCTCGCCGCCGCCGTCTTCTCCTCAAACGGTGGCACGACGCCCTTGATGCGCACGAGCAGCACGTGCAGCGCCGTCAAGGCGACCGCGGCGATGGGCAGGAGGACGATGTGCCACATGAGCATCTGTCCCATGTTGAGCACGTTCCAGTAGGCCCCCGCGCCGGTCGCGTTGATGCCGTCTTTGGCTTGGGTGGCGATCCACTGGCTGTCGAAGTTGCTCTGGGAGAGGTAGCCCGTGAAGGCGGCCGCGATGGAGGTGAGGAAGGTCACCACGCCCGTCATCCAGGTCAGCGCCCGTCCACCACGCCAGGCGGCCATGAAGAACTTGCCCCAGAGGTGCACGACCATGGCGAAGAAGAAGATCTCGACGCTCCACAGGTGCAGGGAGTTGACGAAGTGTCCGACCGACGAGCTGTGCCACCACTGGGGGCCGCGTATCGCGAGTACGCAGCCCGAGGCGATCACGACGAAGAGTGCGGCCATCGTGGTCACGCCAAAGACGTAGATCCACGAGGCGACGTAGGTCGGTTGCGTGTCCGGGAGGAGCTTGTCCGGGGGTAAGAGGTGGACGAGGCGCTTACGTAAGCGGGTCGTCCACTGACGTTCAATCTCGGCGTAACTCATCGCTGGTCCCTTCGACGTCGACGGCCGGGGAAGGGCAGCACTAAGGCGAGCACGAAGGTCACCACCATCAAGACGATCACCACGAAGTTGGCGACGCTGATCTGGATGAAGTGCCAATGCAGGTAGTGCCCGAGCGTGTTAAGCGGCAACAGCGCGGCGAATTGAATAAGCGGTGCCATAGTCTCCTTCGTTCCCCGAAAGAGCATCACAGAATCGCTCAATGAAAGACTAGGGCCAAAGGTCCCAATTTCGCCGGACGCTCGACGAGTCGGCACTCCCTAGGGGTGGAGTCCTTCCTCGTGGGATTCGTGGGACGCCGGTTCGAGTTGGAACGTGGCGTGGGCAATCGCGAAGTGTTCACTCAGGCACTCCTGGAGCGCGTCGAGGATGTGCGGCGCGTCACCCCGGTTGAAACACGCCTCTCGGACGACGACGTGCGCCGACAGCGTGGTCTGTCCCGACGCGACCGTCCAGGCGTGCAGGTCGTGCACGTCGAGCACGTGGTCGACGCGGGTGAGGTGCGCTCTGACGTCGGCGAGGTCGAGGTCCTCCGGCGCCGCCTGGAGGAGGACCGTCCCGGCGTCGCGCAACAGGCCCCAGGACGATTGGGCCATGAGGGCGACGACGACGAGCGACGCGACGGCGTCGGCGCGCTCCCAGCGGGACGCGATGATGACGATCCCCGCGGCAGCGGTGGCGATGAAGGCGTAGAGGTCACTCAGCACGTGGACGTAGGCGCCGCGGACGTTGAGATTCTTTTGATCGGCCTTGGCCAGGACGTAGGTCGCCACGAGGTTCACCGCGACGCCCGTGAGCGCGACGGCGAGCACGACCCCGCCGTCGACGTGGTGGGGGGTGATGAGACGCTGGATCGACTCGACCGCGATGAGCAAGGCCATCGCCGCCAGGGTCACGCCGTTGACGGCCGCACTGAGGATTTCGGCTCGCTGGAGCCCGAAGGTCCAGCGTCCGCTCGCCGGTCGCTGCGAGAGCCGTAACGCCCACGCGCTCATCGCGAGGGCGAGCACGTCGCTCAACATGTGTCCGGCGTCGGCGAGGAGCGCGAGCGAATGGCCGAGGAGCGCGGCGACGACCTCGAAGAGCAAGAAGGCGAAGAGCAGACCCAACGCGACGAGCACGCGCCGCTCGTCGCGTGCGCGCATCGTTGTGGGTTCGCTCACCGCCCGCTCTCTTCCGTGGTCGCTTCGAGCATCGCTCCAGTGTCCCACGGGTTCTCCGCGTGGCGAAAAATCAGGCTGGCTCCGAGGCCGCGTCGCGCTGAGCCACAACGCGCGACGCGTCGGCGGTCGCGACCGGGGTCGCCACGCGCGAGGTTCCCGGTTCGCGGTCGCGAGCGTGCTGGCGCAAGTTGAACTGGGTGACGCCGATGGTGAGGGCGACGGCCCCCGCCGCGTGGATCTCCACCAGCCACGCCGGCAGGTGCGTGAGGTACTGGGTGACGCCAATGGCGGCTTGGACCAGTGAGATGGCGACGAGGCGCCGGACCCCGAGCTTGAGGGCGTTGGGAACCGGCGAGCGCCAGATCGCCACCAACATACCGGTCACCAGCCCGATGAAGAGGACCGCGGCGAGCGAGTGAACCCACGCCGCCGAGGAGAACGCGAAGGGGAGGCGCCGGGCGACGAGTTGACCCTGGGAGGAGCCGGCGTGCGGCCCCGATCCGGTGGCGCCCGTCCCGGTGAGCACCAGGACGAAGAACGGCAGCCAGAGCCAGCGCGCGAGCGCGCGAAAGTAGGGGTCACGCACGTCGTCGCGCGCCCCCGGACCGTAGACGTACTTCGAGTGGTGATAGAGCGTCGCGCCGAGCACCACCATCACGAGGCTGAGCAGGAGGTGGAGCGACACGAGGTAGGGGTTGAGTTTGGAGTACACGACGAAGGCCCCGAGCACGGCGTTGGCCACCACCCCGAGGACGAGCGCCCCCGAGTAGACCTCGAGGTCGCGGCGTCGTTGCTCGCGGTAGAACGCCGCGACGAAGGTCGCCCCCACGATCACGATGAGCAGGAGCGTCACCAGTCGATTGCCGAACTCGATCTTGGAGTGGTACGAGGAGGACGCCACGACCTGGTGGCGAAAGCACGTGGGCCAGTCGGGACAGCCCAGACCGGAACTGGTCAGCCGCACGGCCTCGCCGGTCAAGATGATGGCGATCATCGAGATGAACGAGGCGAGCGCGAACCAGCGAAAGACCGGTCCCGTCACGCGACGGCGCGTCGAAGCAGGCATCGGCCCAGCCTAGGGAATCCGCCGGCTCCTAGGATGTCCCCGTGACCGTCACCGCTTCCGCGTCCTTCTCGACCCGCGACGTCGCGAAGGGCTACCTGGCGCTCACCAAGCCACGCATCATCGAACTGCTCTTGGTCACGACGGTGCCGACGATGATCGTGGCGGACAACGGATTTCCGCGACTGTGGCTGATCGTCGCCACGCTGGTCGGCGGCACCCTGGCCGCGGGCGGCGCGAACGCGTTCAACATGGTGATCGACCGCGACATCGACGCGATTATGGAGCGCACGAAGAAGCGTCCCCTGGTGACCGGCGTGATGTCGGCGCGTTCGGCGACCCTCTTCGCCTTCGCCCTCGAGGCGGTCGCCTTCGCGGTGTTGGTGCTGTGGGTCAACCAACTCTCCGCCTGGCTCGCCCTCAGCGCGACGGCCTTCTACGTGTTCATCTACACGATGCTCTTGAAGCGCCGCTCCAAGCAGAACATCGTGATCGGCGGGGCGGCCGGCGCGGTCCCGGTGCTGATCGGGTGGGCCGCGGTGACCAACTCGCTCGGCTGGACGCCGGTGTTGTTGTTCCTGGTGGTGTTCATTTGGACCCCGCCACACTTCTGGGCGCTCGCGGTGCGCTATCGCGACGACTACCAAGCGGCCAACGTGCCGATGATGCCGGTCGTGGCGTCGCTGCGCCGCACGACCCTGGAGATCCTCGTCTACACGGTGATCATGTGGGCCCTGACGCTACTGATCGGCTCGAGCGCGCACCTCGGCTGGGTCTACGCCGTCTCGGCGACGGTGCTCGGGGCGATGTTCACCTACTACGCACTGCGCCTCTTTCGACACGCCCGGGTCGACAAGGCCGACGTCGCCGAGGCGATGCGGCTCTTCCACTTCTCGATCACCTACCTCTCGGCGCTCTTCATCTTGATGGCGGTCGACGTACTTGTCCGACACCACTAGGCCTCCCCGAGCGCGTCCGTCGAAAAAGACGCTCCTCTCGATCGCTATCGGCACGGCAATCGCGGTCGCCGCCATTGCCGTGGTGTCGGTCTTCACCGGCGGCAAAGTCACCAACCAGGACGGCCAGACGGTGTCGCCGTTGGTGGGCACGACCATCAAGCCGTTCAGCGGGAGTGGGGTCGCGGGCGCGACCGTACGCGCCCCCTGGGCCGAGGGTCACCCCACGGTGATGGTGTTCTTTGGGAGTTGGTGCACGATCTGTCACAGCGAGATGCCCAAGATCTCCGCGTACCTCCGCCACCACGACGTCGCGCCGGTGTCGATACTCGGGGACGACAACAACGAACCCCTGAGCGACGCGCAGAGCTTCGTGAAGAAGCTCAACTTGACCTTCCCCGTGATCTCCGACCCGGCGAATCGCATCTCGGTGGGCGTGTTCAAGTTCACCTTCGGTGACCCCGAGGCCGTGTTCCTCAACCGACACGGCGTCGTGAAAGAGGTCCACTTAGGCGCGATCTCAATCGCGCAGCTCAAAGCGGGCATTGCCGCGCTGCGGGCGACCTAGTCGAACCGGAAGGTCCGCGCCGCGAGCAACGGTGCCGCGAGCGCCCACAGGCCGAGCGAGAGCCAGTCGGCGCCCGTGGGTGCGACCCCACGGCCGAGCACGAGGTGCAGCGCTTGGGCCATCGCCCCCGACGGCAGCGCGATGACGACGCGTCGAAGCGCCGAGGGAAGCGAGGAGAGTGGCACCACGATGCCCGAGAGGAGCAACAACACGAGATAGAGCCCGTTGCTCGCGGCGAGGTTGACCTCGGCGCGTAGGCGCCCGGCCAAGGCGAGCCCGATCCCCGCACAACCGGCGGAGCCGAGCACCAACGCGAGCGCGACCTCACCGACGCCCAGAGGCCCGCCGCGCGGTCGCCAGGTGAGGGTGAGGGCGACGAGCGAGAGTACGACGACTTGGATGACCTCGGTGACGAGGACGCCGGAGATCTTCGCGCCAATGAGCCGTCGCTGACCGAGCGGGGTGACCCAGAGGCGACGCAGCACCCCCGAGGACCGTTCGAAGCCGGTCGCGATCGACAGCGCCACCAGCGACGTCGAGAGCACGCACAGCGCCAAGATGCCCGGGGCGATGAAGTCGACGCGACGGCCACCGGGGCTGGCGATGACGTGGGTGAGTGAGAGGAACACGAGCAACATCACCGGGATACCAATGGTGAGCAAGAGCGTCTCGCCGCGACGGATCGTCATCGACACCTCCGCGCGGGTCTGCGCCCACCAGGCCCTCACGGGCGCACGCCGTTTCGCTCGTCGCTGAGTAGCTCGAGGTAGCGCTCCTCTAAGGAGGCGCGCGTGCGCAGCGAGACCATCGAGAGCCCCAGACTCGCCAGGTAGTTCGTGACCTTGGCGATCCGCTCCGGGCTGGATTCGACGGCACAGCGCAGCTCTAAGGGGTGCTCGGAGGTCACCGCACACGCCAGCACCGCGGCGAGCCCGGCGGGGTCGATCGGGCCCGAGGTCTGGACGATCATCTCGGGCTCACCCGCGAGCTCGTCGAGCGTGCCCTGGACGAGCACGCGACCACGGTGCAGCACCACGAGTCGGTCCGCGAGGCGCTCGGCCTCGGCGAGTTCGTGGGTGGTGATCAACACCGCGCAGCCGCGTTCGCGCTCGGTGGCGATGATCTCGCGGATCACCTGACGTCCCTCGGGGTCGACGGCCGTCGTCGGCTCGTCGAGCACCAGCGCGCGCGGTCGTCCGAGCAGCGCCAGGGCGAGCAGGGTGCGTTGCTGTTCGCCACCGCTGAGTCGTCGCCACGGGGTCTTCGCGCAGCCCTCGAGCGCCAAGAGCGAGATGAGCTCTTCTACCCCTCGAGGCGCCTCGTAGTACGAGGCGCTCAGACGCAGTACGTCGCGCGGGGACATCGGCGCCCAGACCCCGCCTCGTTGCAGCAGCGCCCCGGTGCGCGCCACGACCTCGCGATGGTCACGGATGGGGCTGAGCCCGTGGAGTCGCACGCTCCCCGCGCTCGGCGCACGAAAGCCGAGCAGCGTCTCGACGAGGGTGGTCTTGCCCGCACCGTTCGGCCCGAGTAGCGCGACGACCTCGCCGTAGTTGACGTGCAGCGTGACGTCCTCGACCGCCCGAAGGTCACCGAAGGCGACCTCGAGTTGGTTGACGTCGACGGCGTAACTCACGAGTACCGAACCTATCGGGTCGCTTCGAGCGCGCGAAGACGCCTCGGTAGGCTGGGTGCGTGATCGACCTCGCACAGTTGCGCCGCGAGCCCGACGTGGTGAAAGCGGCCCTCGCTCGTCGAGGGGTCGAGCGAGAGACCGTGGACGAGATCGTGGCCCTCGACGTCGAGCATCGCCGTCTCCTCCAAGAGGCGGAGGGGTTGCGTGCGGAGGTAAAGGACCTCTCTCGCCAGGTCGGTGACGCCCGTCGAGGCGGCGACCTCGACCTCGCCGAGACGCTCAGCGCGACGAGTCGCTCCACGGGTGAGAAGGAGCGCTCGGCCAGCGACGCGACTGACGCGGTCGCCGCGCGACTGCGCGAGATCTTGCTCCTCATTCCGAACGTTCCCGACGCGCGAGTGCCCGACGGGGTCGATGAGACCGGAAACGTCGAAATGCGCCGGTGGTGGCCGGGGATCGACGACGGCGCGGAGTTCCCGACCTTCGCTGAGCACCAACGGGTCCCTCACTGGGACATCGGGTTGGCGTTGGGGATATTGGACCTCGAATCGGGGGCGAAGATCGCCGGCTCGATGTTCCCGCTCTATCGCGGTGGTGGGTCACGGTTGCTGCGAGCGCTCAGCTCCTTCTCCCTCGATCGACAGCGCGACGCCTACGAGGAGATCCGCCCACCGTCGTTCGCCTTGACCGAGACGATGATGTCGACGGGACATCTCCCCAAATCAGCCGACGACATGTACGCCATCGAGCGCGACGGGCTCTGGGCGATTCCCACCAGTGAGGTGCCCTTGACGTCACTGCGGCGCGGCGAGATCCTCGAAGAGTCCGCGTTGCCGTTGCGTCTGACCGCCCAGACGCAGTGCTTTCGCCGCGAAGCGGGCTCCGCGGGCAAGGACACCCGCGGCGTGTTGCGCGTGCACGAGTTCGAAAAGGTCGAACTCTTCGCCTACTGCACGCCCGAACAGTCCGAAGAGGCCTTCAACGACGTCCTCACTCGCGCCGAAGGCGTATTGCGAGCCCTCGGGCTCACGTACCGGCTCCTCTTGCTCTGCGCGGGCGACCTCGGCACGGCCTCGGCCTACACGATTGACCTCGAGGTCTTCAGTCCCGGCGTCGACCGCTGGCTCGAGGTCTCCTCGGTGAGTTGGTTCCGCGACTTCCAGGCGCGTCGAGCGAACGTGCGCTACCGCCGCGCCGACGGCACGACCGCGCTCGTCAATACCGTCAACGGCTCCGCCCTCGGGTGGGCGCGGGTGTGGGCTGCGTTACTCGAGACCTATCGCCAAGAAGATGGAACGGTCGTCCTGCCCGAGGTGCTCGCGCCCTACATGGGCGGCGACGCGACAATTCGCTGAGGTCCTCAGCCCTTGACGACCTCGTAGCGGTACCCGACGCCGCGCACGGTGGTGATGTGGGTGGGGTTCTTGGGCTCGTCCTCGATCAAGGTGCGCAGTCGCTTGATGTGCACGTCGAGCGTCTTGGTGTCCCCGACGTAGTCGCTGCCCCAGACGCGGTCGATCAGTACTTCGCGGGTCAGCACTCGTCCGGGATTCTCTAACAACAGCCGGAGGAGCGCGAACTCCTTCTTGCGGAGTTTGATCTCCTCGTCGTTCACGTAGAGCCGACGCGCGTCGATGTCCATGCGGATGTTGCCGAGCGTGATCAGCTCGTCCGAGGCGAGTTCGTCGAAGTCGTGGCGTCGACGCAGCACCGCGCGAATACGCGCGACGAGCTCACGCAGGCGGTAGGGCTTGGTGACGTAGTCGTCCGCACCGATCTCCAGCATCAAGACCATGTCGACTTCTTCGCCCTTGGCGCTCACGACGATGATGGGCACGCTGCTCTGGCTACGAATGGCCCGACAGACGTCCAGCCCGGACACCTTGGGCAGCATCAGGTCGAGCAGGACGACGTCGAAGTGTCCCTCGGCGAAGGACGTCATGGCCAACTGGCCGTCGCGAGCGATGGTGACGTCGAACCCCTCGCGACCGAGGCCGACGGTCAACGCGTCGACGAAGGACTCCTCGTCCTCGACGACGAGCACGCTGACGCGCTGATCGCTCGATTGCTTCTTCGTCATTGCTGATTAAGCGGGAGCTCTAACGTGAAGGTTGAGCCTTCGCCCTCGCGGGAGTCGACGAGAACGGCGCCGCCGTGGTTCTGGGCCACGTGACGAACGATGCTCAGCCCCAGTCCGGTCCCGCCGGTTTCTCGGGCTCGACCCGGGTCCACCCGGTAGAACCGTTCGAAGATTCGCTCGATGTCCTTCGCGGGTATGCCCACGCCGTGGTCGCGGATCTCCACGTGGACGCTCGGCCCCACGGCCTCGCCCAGGTCGCTGAGGTGCGCGTCGATCCGGGTGATGGTGATCTCGACGGTGCCGTCTTGGGGTGAGTAGACCACGGCGTTCTCCAAGAGTGCGTGCAGCGCCGAAGTGAGTTGGCGGCGGTCGCCGAAGACCACCTGATTGGTCTCGGGCTCGTCGAAGGTGATCTTGACCTCGTGCTGTTCGGCGGCGGTGCGAATACGCTCGATCGCGTCGGCGACGATCAACGAGACCGACACAGGTTCGCGACTCGGTGAGCCCTCGCCCTCGATGCGCGAGAGATCGAGCAGGTCCTCGATGATGCGGTTCACGCGGAAGGCCTCGGAGTTGATGCGCGAGGCGAGACGCTGAGCGACGTCGGGGTCGCTCTCGAACTGGAGCGTCTCGGCGAGGAGGCCCAGCGCGCCCATCGGCGTCTTGAGTTCGTGGCTCACGTTCGCGATGAAGTCGCGGCGGATGTCCTCCAGGCGGCGACGCTCCGAGACGTCCTCAATGACCGCGAGCACGCCCAACGAACGACGACCGTCGTCGATCACCGTCGCGCGAATCGTCAGCGTGCGGCGCGGTGGGCCGTAGATGTCGATCGTGCGCTCGGCCACGCCGGAGGCCCACCCTTCGGCCAGCACGTCGGTCACCGCTTGGGCCGCGATGGCGTCGCCGTAGCGACTGGCCATGAGGTTCTCGGCCTGCGTGTTACGAAAGATGACCCCACCCAACTCGTCACAGAGCACCAGGCCGAGCGGCAACGTATCGAGGGAGCGGCGCAACCGCACCGTCTCCGCGCTGGATTCGGAGACGGCGTTGTGCGCGTCGCCGGTCACCTCTTCCAAGTACGCCAGCGCCGATTCAACCTTGCCGTCGTCGTGGTGGGGCTCGACGGCCAGTCGCGAGGAGAGGGCGGTGAGCCGTTGGGCGATGGCCCGATGACCCCGCCCGCGATAGATCGCGACGCCGAGGAGTACGCCGAGGATGAGCACCCCCGCGATCGCCAGGTACAGCGCGAAGGGGGGCCAGAGGGAAATCACGTTCTTGGTGGTGGCTAACTGCACGTCTCCAGTCTCGCAGACTCGCCCCGAATTCCAGCGATGGCGACCGTTGGGCACCCCTAGTCGAAAGCGAGAGAACCGTGATCTTCGCCGGTGTGCAACTGAATCCCTCCACCTCGGACCTGCCCGGCAGCGCGGCGCTCCAGTCAATCGCCGACGGAATCGCCTCGTGGGCGTTGATCGGTGCGCTCATCGCGCTCCTGCTCGGCGCGGCCCTGTGGGCGGTTGGGAGTCACACTCAGAACACGCACCACTCGTCCTCGGGTCGTCGAGCGGTGTTGACGTCGCTCGTGGCGGCCGTACTGATCGGCGCGGCCCCGACGCTCATCAACTTCTTCTTCAACACGGGGCTCAGCGTGCACTGATGAGCGGTTTCCTCTGCTTCTTCTCACCGACCTCGTGCGCCAAGTCGCTGGCCAAGTCGACCTTCAACGACCTCTTCAACGCCCTGACGAGTTGGATCATCTCCTCGGTGCAGTGGCTCCTCGATGGCTGCGTCAAGGTCCTGCTCTCGGCGAGTGAGCCGGCGACGGTGCTCGCGGGGGCCAAGACGGAGTTCACCACGCTCCTGGTCATGGCCCCGGGGTTGCTGCTAATCAGTTTGTTGATCGCCACGATCTCGGCGCTGCGCCACGCCGACGCCTCGTCGCTGTGGCGCGTCTATCTCGGCGTCGCGCCCGCGTGCGTGGCGGGCGTCGCCCTCGCTCAGCCCCTCGCGTCACTCGTGCTCACCACCGTCAACGCCATGTCCGCCAGCGCGGCCAGTGACGTGGCGAGCCACGAGGTATCCCTCGCCCAGGCGCTCACGAGTCTTACGCCGTCGACCCCGGGGTTCGCGGTCTTCATGCTCGCGGGCGTCGTGGTGGTGGCGACGCTGCTGCTCTGGTGCGAGCTCGTCGTGCGCACCGTGGTGTTGACGCTGCTCCTCGTGCTCGTGCCAGTCATCGTTCCCTTGTCCGTGCTGCCCTCCATGCGCCGCATCGCCTGGCGATTGGCGGAGACCTTCCTGGCGGTGGCCGTTTCCAAGTTCGTCATCGTGGTCACGTTGGTCTTGGGACTCGACGAAGTCACTGGCTCGTCGGCGACCGAGATCATCGTAGGCGCGGTCACGTTGCTGCTCGCGACGTTGACACCGTTTTTGGTGCTCAAGGTCGTGCCAATGCTCGATCAGTCCGCCCTCCACCACTTCGAAGGGCTCAAGGGGCGAGCGGCCCGAACGGTGGCGAACGCGCCGTCAGGGCCCGCTGGTCAACTCGCGCGGGCGCTGACGCCGAACGTCGAACCGCCCGGGCCGCCCGAGCGGAGCGAGGACCTCGGGCTCGAGACCTGGCCCGGCGTGCCCGAGACGCCGATGCCCGAGGTGGGCGGTGAGCCACTACCCGCACCCGTCGGGACGCCTCGACTGCGCGGCGGCCACGTCGCTTACGGCCACGACGACACCGGGCCGGTCGTGGGGTGGCACTTTGACGAGTGAGCACGTCGCGCTCGGCCCCGCCGACGCCGACGCCGCCTGGATGGGGATCCGTCGCCACCAGGCGCTCTTCGCGTTGAGTGGCCTGGCACTGGTGGGTGACGGCGTGATGAATCGTCGGCCGCTCGTCGAGGTCATCGTCGGACTGGTCGCTTTCTCGTGCGCGGCCCCGCTGGGCGACGGTCGCACGATTGGACAGTGGGCGGGCGCGTTGAGTGGATTCCTCGCCCGACGTCACTGGTACGCGTTCAACGTGCGTGAGTTCGGTGACGACGTGGTGCTGTGGAGCGGTGGCGAGGTCGCCGTCCGGGGCTACCGCCTGGCGCACCACGGGCGCCTGGACCTATCAGGTCGTGACGTCGAGCTCGCCGAGTCCCTGGCCGCATTAGTGGACGCGGCCAGTGCCGCTCGAGGTCCGCGACATCTCTCTCAACACGTCCATCACCACCGCGCCGGTGCGAACACGCTCTTGACCCTGCCCGCCGATCTGTCGCCACCCGAGGGCTGGCGGCTCGACGCGGAGTTGACCCGTGACGTACTCGGTGCGCGAGCGACCTCCACCTCTCACTACCTTGAGCGCTTCAGCTACGTCCGGACGGCTGAAGGTCCGTGCCGCGTGTTTCGTGTCCGCGACTTCTCCGCCGTGGCGCCGTCGCGTGCGCTGCTGGAGCAGCTCCTTCGCGCCCGACCGGTCGCCGACCTCGCCCTCCACGTCGACGTCGTCAGTGGCGGGCGCGCGCCACGGGTCGCGGCGCGCGCGGCGCACAAGGTCGACAGCGACGACGCATCGGCGCGGTCGGTTGGCTTTCGACGTAGCGCGAAGTCGGCCCGTGGCATCGAGCGCATGGTCCAACGCGAGGTGCTAGTGGCGAACGGACGCGCCCTCATCCGCGTGGCGGTCTTCGTTGTGGTGCGCGCCAGGTCCTTAGAGATCCTCCACCAGCGCAGCGTCGAGGTATGGCGCCACGCCCACGACGCGGGACTGCGGCTCGAGCGAGGTCGCGGCGTGCAGGCGCGCTGGTACGCGGCGCAACTGCCCGGTGGGGCAAGTTGGTGAAGCCCTGGACGCACTGGGCGACCTCGCGCGACCTCGTGAGTTTGCGCCTGCCCGCCCACGACGCCGGCGCCGACCTAGCGGGACCGAGTCTCGGGGTCGCCCAGTTCGGCGGCGCGTTCGCCTTCGACGTCTTTGACGCCTACCGCGCGGGCCTCGTCTCGAACCCGAACGTCGTGGTCGCGGGCGCGATCGGTGCGGGCAAGAGCACGGTCGTCAAGATGCAACTCGAGCGGGCGCTGCGCCGAGGTCGCCGCGCGGTCGTCGTCGATCCGAAGGGCGAGTACGCCGAGTTGGCCGCCGCGCACGCGACGACCCCCATCACGCTCGGTCGAGACGGGTGGTGCAACCCCTTTTCTCTCGACGACCGTGACGCTCGCGGCCTCCTACGGGCGCTGCTCGCGAGTGCCCAGGGATCAACGCTCAGTAGTGACCAGCACTTCACGCTCGACGAGACCTGGGGTCGCCTCAGCTTCCCGAGACCCACGCGCGTTCTCCGTTCGCTCTTCGAGATCCTCGAACCGCACCTGGCCGGTGCGGCGCCGACCGGAGGGAGGTCGCTCGCGCTGCTGCTCTACCGCTTCGTCCACGGGGACTTAGCGGGACTCTTCGACGGCGAAGGGGAACCGCTGGCGTTCACCGGCGACCTCGTCGTCCTGGACCTCTCCGCCCAGTGGTCGTCGAGTTCACTCTCGGTGGCGGTGTTAAGTGCGGTCGCCGCGGCGCAACAAGTGGCGGCGCGGCGCGACGAGTTGGGGTATCTCGTCATTGTCGAGGCCTGGGCGCTCCTCGCCGACGACGAGGCGCTGGCCTGGTTGCGCGGTTCGTGGAAGCTCGCGCGCGCCAGGGGCGTGGCCCACGTCTTGGTGCTGCACCGCTGGAGCGACGTGGCGGCGGTGGGCGACGCCGGCAGCGCACGCCGCGACGCCGCGCAAGGGCTCCTGCGCGAGTGCGAGACGGCGTGGCTCTTTCGCGAGCCACCCGACGAGGCGAGAGAGATGGCCGTCGTCCTCGGCCTGAGCTCGCGCGAAGAGCGCTACCTCGTGGCCTTGCCCAAGGGCGTCGCGCTCGTTCGCTACGGCGCCCACCGCTCGATTGTGCGAGTGCGACCCGACGAGAGCGACGCGCGCGTGATCGACACCGACTCGGCCATGCGAGTGACCCGGTGAACGACCGACCCACCCTCGGACGCCGATACTTCAACGGCGTCTCCCTCGGCCCTCGCGTCACTATCGACGCCGCGAGTTCGCTGCTCATCGTTGGTCCCACGCAGGCCGGCAAAACGTCGTCACTGGTGATGCCGGCGCTGCTTCGTTGGCGCGACGCGCTGGTGGTGACGAGCGTCAAGCGCGACGTGGTGGCCGCGACGATGTCGTGGCGCGCGAGCCTCGGTGACGTACAGGTCCTCGAGCCCGGGCGCGACGGTGGCCTGACGTGGGATCCCTTAGAGGGCGTGGTGACGCTGCGTCAGGCCACGCGGGTCGCGCGCGACATGACCTCGGGTTCGAGTGAGCGAGGTGACACGGAGTTCTGGAACGCGCTCGCGACCCGGTTGGTGGCGGCGCTCTTGACGTTGGCCACCGAGAGCGGCCGCACGATCTTTGACGTCGCGGAGATCGTGGAGCGTCACGACGTGGGACTCTGGTTGGGGGAGCGACCGAACTCGGTGGCCGAAGAGGTGGTGCGGCGTTTTCTCGCCCACGACCCCAAGACCCTCGACGGGGTGTTGACGACCGCCGAGACGATGCTCATGCCCTGGCGCTTTGTCCAACCGCTCGCCCGCGTGCGTCGGGTCCTCGAGGGTGCCAACACCTTGTACCTCTGCAGTCCACGCGGCGAGCAGCGTCACTACGAACCGCTCTTCCGTGGGGCGCTACGCATGGTGCTCGAGGAACAGCAACGCCAGGTCGAAGAGGGTTCGTCTCGACGCGTCCTGGTGGTGCTCGACGAAGCGGCGAGCGTGGCGTCGCTCGACGAACTCGACGAGCTCGCCGCCACGGTGCGGGGTCTCAACGTGACGTTGGTAACGGTCGTCCAGGACTTCGCCCAACTCGCGGCGCGCTGGGGTCCCCGGGCCGCGACCATCGTGAACAACCACACCACCCGCGTCGTCCTAGCGGGTCTCGCGGACCCGACGGTGGGCAAGTACCTCCCCGAACTGGTCGACACCACGCCCGACGTCCACCACGTGCCTCTGCGCCTGCGGCCACGCGGTACCGCCGCCGTGGTCGCGGGGGGACGGCGGGTCTTTGTCGTGCGCCTGAGCCCGTGGTGGAGGGACCGCCGGCTCAAGAGCCGCGGGACCCGCGCGCTAACTACGATTTAGCGGTGGCCTATCAATCACTCCTGCTCCAAGAGCAGATCTTTGCGATCGATATCGGCGCGACGAACATCAAGTTCTCTCACGTGAACGACCTCGGCGTCTTAGTTCGCGGCGTGGGCCCGCGCCCCACCCCCTATCCGTGCTCGCCGGCGCGGCTGGTCGAGTTCTTGGACGAGCGCATCGCCAAGAGCGGCTGTCGCCGCGTCGGGGTGGGATTTCCGGGCGAGTTCCGCGACGGCCACGTCGTCCAACCCGGCAACCTCTCGCGACCCGGGGGTGTGGCGACCGAGAAGGATCCCGACCTCGACGCCCTCTGGCGGGGCTTCGCGCTCCAAGACGCATTGCGCGAGAAGACCGGTCGCGAAGTGCGCGTGGTGAACGACGCGACGATGGCGGCGCTCGGGTGCATCGAGGGCGAAGGGACCGAGTTGGTCTTGACCCTGGGCACGGGGCTCGGTCTCGCGCTCGCGATCGACGGTGCGTTGCAAAAAGAACGCGACGTGGGTGCGGAGATCTTTCGCGACGGCAAGACCTACGACCAAAGCATCGGGGAACGGGCTCGCTCGCTCGACGACCTCAACTGGAACCCGACACTGGTGGAGATCGTCGAAGGCTTCGCAAAGGAGTTCCACGCGACGACGGTGCACTTAGCGGGCGGTAACGCGCGACGCGTCGTCCCTGAGGAGTTCGACCACCTGCCCTTTCGCGTAGTGATCAACGGCAACGACGCGCCCATGCGCGGGGCGGCGCGGCTCTTCGCCGACGACTGAGTCGCGATCCTACGATTTCGCGAGGTCGACGGCGCTCTGGACCAACACGCCGGTCTGGACACGACAGGCGCCGTCGTCGATGGTGAACTCCGGCGAGTGGTGCGCGCCGCTTGAGCCGTCGGCGAGCGCCCCACCGACGAAGAGGTAACAACCCGGTACGCGTCGCAAGAACTCCGAGACGTCGTCGCTCGGGGTCACCGGCGGGAACTCGAGGACGTTGGTCGCGCCGACAACTTTCTGTGCGCTCGCGACGACCCGCTCGGCGACGACGGGATCGTTCACGACCGCCGGCGTGCCTTCGTCGAGTTGTAGTGCACAGTTGACCGTGAACGTGTCGTCGACCTCGGCGAGTAGCGCGCGCAAGCGATGAACGGCTTCAACTTTCTGGTCGGGGGTGAATGTCCGCAGCGTGCCACGCAGCAACGCGTGTCGCGGCACCACGTTGTTGGCGGTGCCGGCCATCAAGACACCGGCGGAGCAGGCGCAGTTCGTACCCTCGTAGACCAGCCCGTCGACAACTTCTCCAAGGCGTGGTGCAAGATGGCTGACCGCGAGCACGACGTTGCCCTCAATCGTCGCCATCGCGCCGTGGCCCCCGCGGCCCGTGATGTGAACGCTCAAGGTCTGTCCGTCGCTCATCAAGACGCCCGCGCGCGTGGCCACGAGCCCTACGGGGGCGAGGGAGGTGACGTGGGCGCCGATGACGAAGTCGACGGGGTTCTCCTCGAGCACGCCGCCGTCGATCATGGCCTTTGCGCCACCGATGACTTCTTCGGCCGGCTGGAACAGCAACGTGAACTCGCCCGCGAGTTCCGCCTGTCGACCCGCGAGTACCTCGGCGAGACCGAGGAGACTCGCGGTGTGCACGTCGTGGCCGCAGGCGTGCATGACGCCCGCGTTCTGGGAGGAGAAGGCGACGCCACTTTCTTCCTGCACCGGGAGCGCGTCAATGTCCGCCCGCACCATGACCCGCTTGCCCGGCTTCGCACCAACGAGCCGGGCGACCGCACCACTCGTCGTTGGACACGGGCGGAGTTCGAATCCGAGATCGAGGAGTCGTCGGGTGATGACGTTGGTCGTGCGGTGCTCCTGGAAGGAAAGTTCCGGCTGGGCGTGGAGGTCGTGGCGAAGCTCGACGGTGGTGGCGCTCGTTTCATCGAGGAGCGAGGGTAAGTCGTCATCGAATGATCGAGCCACAGTGGCATCGTAGTGAGTTCACCGAGATGAAGTAAGAAGACGGTCGGCTAGGATTGTGAGTCGTCATCAACGCGGCTGTAGCTCAGCGGATTAGAGCATCGGTCTACGGAACCGAGGGTCGGGGGTTCGAATCCCTCCAGCCGCACCATTTGACCTGAACCCCAAATACCGGACAAACGAACCCGTGAGACTAGTTCTCGTCGGGTTGTCGCGCCATCGTTTGGAAGTTCTCGTGGGGGTTGATCGTGAACTCGCCGAGGAACTCTCCTGATTCGTCAACCACTCGGATCTGCTCGTCGAAGGTGACGAGACGTTCTGATCCAACGTGCGAGGTGAACATCGATCCGCCAACGGATGTCTCGCGCCCTGCAGGTAACGTGGTCATCAGCTCTAGGAACGTACCGAGAACCTCGCCATGCCCTCACCATCTCTCACCGAGCGAACCCTCGCACGATGGCGCATAGACATGAAACCATCGGAGGAGCAGCCTTCGAGCACACGACTTCTCGTGGTGACGGTCCTCGCGGCACTGTGCTCACTCGGCGCGAACGCCCTCATCGTGACAGTCGCCACGCACCTCAAGCCTGCGACTAAGGGTTTCTCCCACTTTCGCTTGGCCGATTACGGCACCTTGACGGTCGTGGGCGTTCTCGCCGCCGGTATCGCGTGGTTCATCGTGTTGCGCGTCTCGTCTACGCCGCGCTGGCTCCTGTTTCGAGTAGCGGTGTTGGTGACTGTCGTGTTGTGGATACCGGATGTCTATCTATTCACCAAGCACGAACCGACTGCGGCCGTCGTCACGCTCATGATCATGCACGGAGCCGTGGCCCTCGTCACGTACAACCTCCTGGTGCACGTCGCCGTACCGTCGCGGATCGCTGACCCCTACTCCTCGCTGCCCGACGAGGCGAGCGCCTACCTCTTGTCGCAGGTAGCGCCACCGCCGAAAGAACCCGACGACGTGACGCTCCACCGCGGGCTCTTCGTCGCGATGTTGGTGGGCACGCTCGCCGAGTTTTTCATTGGGGGCGCGGAGTTGTTCTATGTTCCCCTCAATCGTCCAACGGGTTGGCTAGCCCACCACGGCCAGGCGATCTACGTGGTGCACGCACTCTTCGGCATGGCCCTGGGTATTGGCGCGCTCGCGGTGTTCGCAACGGCAGTGACGACGGTGCGTCTCGTCCAGGTGGATCGCACGGCCGCGATCGGCGGACTGATGGGAGTGGCCGTCGGTGCCTTCGGAGGCGTTCTGTCGTACGAGCGTCCCCTTCGCCTCTTCGCCATCTCGTTCATGTTCCTGGGCGTGGCGGTCGCGTTCTTCTGCTACCTCTTGCCGCTGATCGAAGGGTCGATGGACCGAGTCCACTTTCTTCCGGCGTCGCATAACCCTGGCCACCGCGAACCCGAGTCGATGTAACTAGATCGGACTCCGTCTTAGAGCGCGGACTTGACCACCGGTGGTTGAGCGACATCGCCCCCACGAGCACGCCGGTGAGCGTGTCCGCGCCAGTTCTGCGAATTACTGTGACCGACGCCCAGTGAGCTGCGTTAGGGCGACGTGGCTGGAGGTCGCCACATGTAGGTGCGCACGGATCCGTACGACTCGAACGAGAGACGAGTGAAGATGGGTTGACTCTCGGATGACGCGATGACGTAGACGTATGAGTAGCCGCGGATCGCGGCTTCGCGGGACCGGTGCGCAACCATTGCACGGAAAAGTCCCTTTCCCCGCCACTCGGGCAGCGTGCTGCCGCCCCAGAGGCCGGCGAATTCGCGGTCGGGGAGAAAGTCAACGCGCGACGACGCGACGGGAACGCCCTCGGCCATCGCGACGACGAGTTCGCCGAGCTGCGGTGAACTCGTGAGCTGCAGGAGGAGTGAACGGCGAAGCTGCGAGTGGTCTATTCCAAAGACCCTTTCGTGGACTTCAATGAGTCGATCGATGGCCGCCGGACCGCTTTCACGGGAGAGCGTCACGCCGGGGGGCAGCGCGACGTCTAGGGGCACGTCAGTCACACGGGCGATCATCAACTCTGACGTGCCAACAAATTCGAACCCGGCTCGCTCGAGGCGAGCACCGAGGTCCGTGGGTGAATCGGTGTCGACCACCCGCCACGCGAAGCCCAGTCCCTTCGCGGCGAAGAACTCGACCTGTTGTCCTATCACGACGTCAGCGTTCGACTCGTCGAGATTGGACCACGCAATCTCCGACCAACCGAGGTCGCCGTCGGCGCACCATCGAACGACTTCGTTGGTCGAGGTGACCTCGGAACCGGTGCCATCACGGGCCGTGCCGCGGCGGACCTGTTCGTCAAAGAGCTCGCGAACACGACCGAATGGAACTGGCGAAACGGGCACGGGCGACCTCCTTTGGTCGGTTGACAAGAATTGCACGAAATCAACGCGGTTGAGACGGTAGCGGTAGCGCGTGGCGGGGTCCCGGCGAGTGTGAACGCGCGCAGAGAGTGCCAACGGGTGACGACTGGTGACGGGGCACGACCCGCCGCTCACGGTGTTGGGAGACGCGGGCCGGTCGTGTGATGCCTTCTCGCGTGAAACGTGAGAGCCAAGTGGCGAGTCGTTAAGGTCGGAGGTGAGATCACAACAAAGAGTGCCGCCGACTCTGGGCCAACCGCCTTGTCAAGGTGCACTTGGAAGACGATCTCGGCGCCGCCAAGATTGACGTCGCCTAACTGAGGAGTCCCCGTGGCCGAGAAATCACCAAGCCAACACAATTCAAAGAAGGTTGGCAAGTCGCTGAAGGAAAAGCGAAATGAGAAGCACGCCAAGCGAGACTCGAAGAAGGGCATTCTGCCCGAGTGACATCGCGGTGACGTAGCGCCGCTTGATCGTTCGCGACGTGGTGCCACCGTCCTCATTCGAGAATGAGGCGGCGCTCGAAGGTCACGGTAGTTTTTCTGATCGAACTGTCGGGCCTAACGGTACCGAGCGTTCTAAATAATCTCCAAGTGATCTAACAGAGTTTCAACAGCACGCTCTCAACGCTTTCACAATTGCGTTTTCTACTCTCTGACAAGTTTCTTTGAAGGGAGAATCCATGAAAACCATATCCAGCCGAGCAATCGTGGCACTAACGCTGTGCGCCGCGATGGGTGTAAGCGTGCCCGCAGCGGCGTACGCGAGCTCAACGACCACCACCACCGCCCCGAGTGCAAGTTTCATTGCCGCACAACAGGCACTCGAAGCCCAACTGGCGAGTCGACTCACGCGCCTCCAGCACCTCAACGCCGACGTGACCGGGGCGACGACGTTGAGCGCCAATGCCGCGTCGACGCTCGAGGCGCGACTTTCGACCGAAGAGTCAAGCATCGACTCCCTCATCGCGAAGGTGCCCACCGACACGACCTTCGCCGAGCTCCGGGCGGACCGCGCCGCGATGCTGAAGGACAACCGCGTCTACGCCGTGATGTCGCCGCAGGTGTTCGAATCCATTGAAGCGTCCCTGGTGCAGGTTCAAGTGACGACGATGCAGGGCAACGAGCCCACGCTGCAAACCGAGGTTGCGTCACTCTCGGGCCTACCCGGTTACCAGAACGCTCTGAACCACTACAACAGCTACGTCGCACGGCTCTCGAACTGGTCGACCAAGATCGTCACCATCGAAACCGTCGTGCTGGCGCAGACGCCCCAGGGCTTTCCTGGCAACACGAGCGTTTTCGTCGCCGAGAACCACCAGGTCCTTGACGCCAACATCGCCTTGGCCTACGCGGCCTACGACGCCAGCATCATCGGCCTCGCGGCGGGTGGCTACACCGGGCCGTAGCGGTTGCCGGAGTTGTTCGTAAGTGCGCACGAGCGCAGTGCTCAGTGGCGATAGCCACCGA
>Ga0302279_10001786_pt1 | contig 29802 bp, 26 predicted proteins | sample III_Bog_N3_3_FD_194541 | JGI IMG/M metagenome (GOLD analysis project Ga0302279, IMG submission 194541) | Peat permafrost microbial communities from Stordalen Mire near Abisko, Sweden - III_Bog_N3_3 | ecosystem: Environmental > Terrestrial > Soil > Wetlands > Peat | place: Sweden: Abisko... | reverse complement strand
CGAGCGGCGCGCTGCAGATCGCGATCGTGCTCGCCTCGGCCTCGATCATCACCGGCGTGGTGATTTTGGCATGGGTCAGCGGCATCCTGGGCCTGATCGGCGCCGTGCTCATGGCTTTCGGCTATCTCGCGCCGACCCTGTTGCCGTTTTTTAGCTGAAAGAGATCGCTTCCCAGACTTCAGTTCGCGCAATCCACGAGGGCGCCGCGCGGGAATTGGCGCTGACGGATCAAACGCACTGCTTCCGCGCCGCTTCGCCCCGGCGCCACGGCCCGGCGCCGGGCCTGGGGCGCGGCGGATGGAGCGGATTTCGCAGGCTCGCCAATCATAGCGGACATCACCAAGCGCGCCGCCGCTACGCCCAGCGCGCCCTGCAGTCGGGCCAGGGCGCCTAGGCGGCGATAGTCCGGTCCTTCGGCCATGTCCCGGGAAGTCAGGATACGCACGCAGACTTCATTGGGCGCGCGTATCGCGGCCAACGCCACCGCCAGGGGTTCGCCGGAGGGATCTCCGGCGATTTGCGAAGCCAGGTTCGCCGGGCAACCCAAAGCCGCCGCGAGATCGGCTTCGAACCGTTCCGTTTGCCTTTCCAGGGCGTGGCGCTCGAGATCGTTGATTTGGTCCAGCGAGACTTCGGAAAAGGCGGCGCCGCGATCTCGTCCGAGTTCCGCGCGTTGCGCCGCCAGCAGGATCTGGGCGCGCTGCGACGGCGATGCGACGAGAAACAGCGGCGCGAACGCCACCGACATCGACGAGCGCCTCAATAGGGCGACCGCCAGACGGTAGTCCTGATCCGTCGCGATGAATTCGCTGGCCATGGCCACCAGCGCCGCCAATTGGTCGCGCGTCAGTTTGGCCGCGACATTGCCCGCCAGAACGATGCGTGTTTCGGCTTCCCCGCTCGCCATGAGTTCGTCGATCATGGCCTCGTCGAGATCGTCACGTCCGGCCAGCGCGCGAAACAGAAGCCCAGATGCGGCAGTTCGCCGCAGGATCTCGACGGAAAGCCGTGGCGCATGCGCGAGCGTCCAAGCGGCCGCTTCGTCCGACCGGCTCAGGAACGCTTGCACGATCCAGCCGGGCGCACGCATGACGCCGCAAAGCTTTTGCGCGATGGCGAGCCTGGAGGCTTCGTCGGCGAACTCGAGGAATTCCGAAAACTGCGCCTCGAATTCCGCGCCCAGCGCCGCGCCCACGCGATCCGTGCGCAGAATCAGGTCAGAGGCGATCCGCAGCCAAAGCATCCTGTCTGCGAGGCGCGGACTGGAGGCGAGCGACGAACAAAAGAGCAGAGGGTCAGCCACGATCTCTTAGCCACATCCGCGGAAAAAGCGGCGTCAGGCGCCGGAATGCACAAACTAACCGGCGCGCGTTGACCAAGTGTTAACCTTCAAGAAACGAAATAGGGTTCGAAGCGCGCTGATTTGGCACAACCATTTACCCACGGTTGCGGGCGCGTGCAGGAGACGCCCCATGGGCGAACTTGTTTTGTTCCGGTCCCACGACCGGCGAAGTTCGAGATCGCATTCCCCCGCTCCCACAGGGGCCGAAATCGTGTTTTTCACCGGCGTTCGTTACGAACGCATGAAGGAGCCGGACAACGTCCTGCAGGGCGGACTTCCGGATCCGACGCCTGCGGAAGGATTGGGCCGGCCGGGCCGCGGGCGAAAGCGCCGGCGCGGATAGTCGCAGCCCCGTACGCTTGCCATTCTCGGTCGCTTCGCGTATCAGCCGCGGCGGGACACCTCTCCCCAACGAGAGGCGCCCATCTGAGAGGATGGTCAGCGATGATTGATACGCCTGCGGCGCGGCCTGTGAACGCGCGCTTTTCTTCCGGTCCGTGCGCGAAGCGCCCCGGTTGGACGCCCGAAAATCTCAAGGATGCGGCGCTGGGTCGCTCGCATCGCGCCAGGATCGGCAAGGCGAAGCTCAAGCTCGCGATCGATCTCACCCGCGAAGTGCTCGGCGTTCCCGCCGAATATCGCATCGGCATCACCCCCGGCTCGGACACGGGCGCCGTCGAAATGGCGCTGTGGTCGATGCTCGGCGCGCGTGGCGTAGATGTTCTGGCCTGGGAAAGCTTCGGCCAGGGCTGGGTTTCCGACGTGGTCAAGGAGCTCAAGCTCAAGGACGCGCGCACGCTGAAGGCCGGCTACGGCGAAATCCCGGATTTGGCCCAAGTCAATTTCGACAACGACGTCGTCTTCACCTGGAACGGCACGACCTCTGGCGTGCGCGTGCCGGACGCCCAATGGATACCGGCCGACCGCAAGGGACTGACGATCTGCGACGCCACTTCGGCCGCCTTCGCCCAGGATCTCGATTGGCAAAAGCTCGACGTCATCACTTTCTCCTGGCAGAAGGCGCTCGGCGGCGAAGCCGCCCATGGCGTCATCATCCTGTCGCCGCGCGCCGTCGAGCGGCTCGAGACCTACAACCCGCCGTGGCCGCTTCCAAAACTGTTCCGCATGACCAAGAGCGGCAAGCTGATGGAAGGCTTTTTCGAGGGCGAGACGATCAACACCCCCTCGATGCTATGCGTCGAAGATTATCTCGACGCCCTGCATTGGGCCCAGCGCATCGGCGGCCTCGAAGGTTTGCGCGCGCGAGCGGACGCGAATGCAGGGGTCATCGCGGATTGGGTCGCCCTGACCCCCTGGATCGACTTCCTCGCCGTCAAGCCGGAGACGCGCTCCAACACGAGCGTCTGCCTGAAGGTCGTCGACCCCCAGGTCGCGGCGCTGTCCGCCGAGGGTCAGGCGGCCTTCGCCAAGGCGCTCGCGAGCCTGCTGGAGAAAGAAAAGATCGCCTTCGACATCGGCGCCTATCGCGACGCCCCTCCTGGCCTGCGGATCTGGTGCGGCGCGACCGTCGAAGCCTCCGACGTCGCCAAGCTGACCACCTGGCTCGATTGGGCCTTTGCCGTCGAGAAGGCCAAGCTCGCCAAGGCGGCGTAAGCGCTCCCCCTTCTCCCGCAACGCGGGAGAAGGGTCGGGGATGAGGGTTTTGCCGTCCGCGAACCTATCCTGATCAAGCCTTTTCCCCAATGCGCGCCACCGCGCCCTTCCCTCATCCGGCGCTCCGCGCCACCTTCTCCCTCAATCGGGAGAAGGGAATTTCCGAGGTCATTTGATGGCACCCCGCGTTCTCATCTCCGACAAACTCTCTCCCGCCGCCGTCGCGATCTTCAAGGAACGCGGCGTCGAGGTCGACGTGAAGCCCGGCCTCGACAAAGAGGAACTCGCCCGGATCATCGGCGATTATGACGGCCTCGCGATCCGATCGGCGACCAAGGTGACAGCGAAACTGCTCGAACGCGCCACGCGGCTCAAAGTGGTCGGCCGCGCCGGCATCGGCGTCGACAACGTCGACATTCCCGCCGCCACGGCGCGCGGCGTCATCGTGATGAACACGCCGTTCGGCAATTCGATCACCACCGCGGAGCACGCGATCGCGCTGATGTTCGCGCTGGCGCGGCAAATCCCGAGCGCCGATGCTTCGACGCAAGCCGGCAAGTGGGAAAAGAACCGCTTCATGGGCGTCGAGATCACCGGCAAGACGCTCGGCATCATCGGCTGCGGCAACATCGGCGCGATCGTCGCGACGCGCGGCATCGGCCTGAAGATGCGGGTCATCGCCTTCGATCCGTTCCTCAGCGAGGAACGCGCCTCCGAGCTCGGCGTCGAGAAAGTCGAACTCGACGCCCTGCTCGCCCGCGCCGATTTCATCACCCTGCACACGCCGATGACCGCGCAAACCCGGAACATCCTCTCCGCCGACGCCATCGCCAAGACCAAGAAGGGCGTGCGCATCGTCAACTGCGCGCGCGGCGGCCTCGTCGACGAAGTCGCGCTGCGCGTGGCGCTCGATTCCGGTCATGTCGCGGGCGCGGCCTTCGACGTTTTCGTCGAGGAGCCAGCGACGGCGAACCCGCTGTTCGGTCATCCCAATGTCGTCGCCACCCCCCACCTCGGCGCCTCGACCTCGGAAGCCCAGGAAAACGTCGCCTTGCAAGTCGCCGAGCAGATGTCGGACTATCTGACCCGCGGCGCCATCTCCAACGCGGTCAACTTCCCTTCGATCACCGCGGAAGAAGCGCCGAGGCTCAAGCCGTTCATCGAACTGGCGCAGGGTCTAGGTTCGTTCGCCGGCCAATTGACCAACGATCCGATCCTCAAGGTCACGATCACCTATGAGGGAGCCGTCGCCAGCCTGAAGATCAAGGCGCTGACTTCCGCCGCCATAGCCGGCCTGCTGCGCCCCTCGCTCGCCGACATCAACGTCGTCTCCGCGCCTTCGGTCGCGGCGTCGCGCGGCATAATCGTCGAGGAGGCCATGCGCGCTTCGCGGGCGGACTACGAGAGCTTCATCACCCTTTCGGTGACGACCGCGCACATGGAACGCTCGATCGGCGGCACGGTGTTCCACGACGGCAAGCCGCGCATCCTGATGATCAAGGGCATCAAGGTCGACGCCGAATTCACGCCGTCGATGATTTATGTGACCAACGAGGACAGACCCGGGTTCATCGGCCGCTTCACAAGTTTGCTCGGCGAAGCCAAAGTCAACATCGCCACCTTCGCGCTCGGCCGCGACCAGCAGGGCGGCTCGGCGATCGCGCTGGTCTCGATAGACGGCAAGGCGCCCGACGACGTCATCGCCAAAGTCGCCGAACTCTCCGGCGTGCGTCAGGTCAAGGCGCTGAATTTCTGAAGGATTGCGGGGCGATTTGCAGTCATTGCATGCCGGCCGGAGCCCCGAACGGCGGCCGTCGTTCTTCCTGAAGCCGCCTCTGCTCGGCCCCAGGGTTGCTTCGCGGCCTCTACAAGTAACAAGAGGAGCGTCGGCCTCCAGGCCGGCTTGGCGCCCCCGCGACGGCGGCCTGGAGGCCGCCGCTCCTCGGGACGCCACCCCCGTTTCATCCCTCAGGGTCGGCCGAAGGCCGGTGCGGAACTCGCAATGACGGCACGACGCAACTCTGAATCGCCTCACCTCTGACAAGTCGGGCAGTAAAACGTCGAGCGCCCACCCTGCGCGACGCGAGTGATCACGCCTACGCAGCCCTTGTGTCCGCAGGCGACGCCTTCGCGATCATAGACGGCGAACGTGTGCTGGAAATAGCCGAGCGCGCCGTCGGCCTGGCGATGGTCGCGGAGCGTCGAACCGCCGGCCTCGATCGCCTCTTCGAGCACTTCGCGGATCGCCCGGTGCAGCGCCTTCATCTTCCCGCGCGGCGCCGCGCCCGCCTCTTGCAGCGGCGAAAGCCTTGCGCGATGCAGCGACTCGCAAACGTAGATATTCCCCAAGCCCGCGATCCGCCGCTGGTCGAGCAGCGCGCTCTTCAACGGCGCGCGCACGCCGGCCAGGATCTCCACCAATCGCGCCGCGTCGAACGCCTCACTCAGCGGCTCGACGCCGATGTTGACGAACAGAGGATGCGCGTCGAGCGCGCCGGGATCGACGAGGTCCATGAAGCCGAAGCGCCGGGGGTCGTTGTAGACCACGCGCGTCCCGCCTTCGAAGTGGAACACGACGTGGTCGTGCGTCGCGTCCTTCGAGCGCTCGTGATGAAAGGCGCCCGGGGTCTCGACGCCGATGTCCTCGATGCGGAACGAGCCGGACATGCCCAGATGCATCACCAGCGTTTCGCCATTGTCCAACGGCGCCAGCAGGTATTTCGCGCGCCGGCCCAGCGAAAGGACCCGCTTCCCCGTCAGCCTCTGCACGAAGCCTTCGGGAAACGGAAAGCGCAAATTCTCCCTACGCGCTTCCACGCGCGCGAGGCGATGGCCCTCGAAAACCGGCGCGAGGCCGCGCCGCACGGTCTCGACTTCAGGCAGTTCCGGCAAACGCATGGTCCTTTATGACGGCGAGAAACGCCGCGCCGTATTTCTGCAACTTCGCCGCGCCGATTCCATGGACGGCGGCGAGGTCGTCCAGGGTTTTCGGCCTTGCGCGCGCCATTTCGATCAACGTCCGATCCGGGAATATGACATAGGCGGGCTGATTGGCCGCCCGCGCCATCGCCCCGCGCAAGGCCTTCAACTGCTCGATCAATTCCATGTCGGCGTCGCGGGGCGTCTGCGGCAGCTTGCTCTCGCGCCGCCCCTTCGGCTTCGCGCTCAGCACGTCCTCGCGCAGTTGGAACGGCGCTTTTCCGCGCAGCACCAATTGGCCGGCGTCGGTGACGACGAGCCGATCGCGGTCGCCGCGATCGTGCTCGATGAGACGCGCGGAGAGCAATTGGCGGAATACCGCTCGCCAATCCGATGCGCTATGATCCTTGCCGACGCCAAAGGTCTTCAGTTTGTCGTGCTCGTGGCGGGTGACGGCCTCGCTGACGTTGCCGACGAGGATATTGGTGAGGTGCCCGACGAAGAAGCGCCCGGAAGTGCGCAACACCGCGGAGAGCGCCTTCTGCGCCTCGAGACTGCCGTCGACCAGTCGCACGGCGCCCTTGCAAACGTCGCAATGGCCGCAAGCTTCGCTTGCCTCGCCAAACATGCCGAGCAACACCTGACGGCGGCATCGCGCGCTTTCGCAAAGCGCGACGAGATCGTCCAGCTTCGCGCGCTCGACTCGCTTGCGTTCCTCCGGCGAACCGCCCTCCTCGATCTGCCGGCGCCGCAATTCGATGTCGCCGGCGCCGTAGAGGGTCAGCGTATCCGCCGGAAGACCGTCGCGACCGGCGCGGCCGATCTCCTGATAATAGGCTTCGATCGACGAGGGCATGTCGGCGTGAAAGACGAACCGCACGTCGGGCTTGTCGATCCCCATGCCGAACGCGACCGTCGCGCAGATCACGACGCCGTCCTGTTGCAGGAAGACGTCCTGATTGTGCGAGCGCAGTTCCTGCGGAAGGCCCGCATGATAGGGCAGCGCCTTGACGCTCTCCCGGGCAAGCTCCTCGGCCAGTTCCTCGGTGCGCCGCCGCGAGGCGCAATAGATGATGCCGCTCTCGCCGCGATGGCGTTGCAGCGCGTCATGCAATTGCCGCGTGGACTTCGCCTTCGGCCGCATCGCCAGGAACAGGTTGGGCCGATCGAACGAGCGCACGAATACATGCGGCTGGCGAGGAAACAGCCGCTCGACGATTTCCGCGCGGGTGGGTTCGTCCGCGGTGGCCGTCACCGCTATCACGGGCGGATTGCCGAGCGCGCGCCCGACCTCCTTCAGACGCAAGTATTCGGGCCGGAAGTCGTGGCCCCATTGCGACACGCAATGGGCCTCGTCGATCGCGTAGAGGTCGACGGCATATTGGCTGAGGAACTCCAGCGTTTCGTCGCGGCACAGCCGTTCCGGCGCGACATAGAGCAAGCGCAGGCTGCGCTTCTCCAGCCCGTCGCGGATGCGCTGCCGATCCACGGCGTCAGTCGCCGAATTGAGGGAGGCGGCGGAAACGCCGAGCTCCTGCAATTGCGCGACCTGATCGCGCATCAACGCGATCAGCGGCGAAACGACGATCGTCAGCCCCTTGCGCGCGAGCGCCGGCAATTGAAACAGCAGCGACTTGCCGCTGCCGGTGGGCATCACCGCCAGCGTGTCCTCGCCCGACAACACCGCGCGCAAAACTTCCTCCTGACCCGGGCGGAAGCTCGGATAGCCATAGACGCGCTGAAGTTCTCCGCGCGCGACGTCCAGCAGATGATCCACTTCGCTCATGTCAGGCTCCAGGGATCGAACACCGGCGTCCACTGCACATCCTCTATACGATCCGCGCCGCAGGCCAGCATCACGAGCCGGTCGAGCCCCAAAGCGGCGCCGCTCGACTCCGGCATCGCCGATATCGCGGCGAGAAAATCTTCGTCGATCGGATAGGACTCGCCGTAGAGTTTTTGCTTCAGGACCATGTCCTCCTGAAAGCGCCGGCGCTGCTCATCGGCGTCGGTGAGTTCGCCGAAGGCGTTGGCCAGTTCGACGCCGCAGGCATAGAGTTCGAAGCGTTCCGCGACGCGTGGGTCCGAAGTCGAGAGCCGCGCCAGCGCCGCTTCGGTGGCCGGATAATCGCAGAGGATCGTCGCCCGGCCCATTCCCAGTAGGGGCTCTACACGCTCGCTCAGAATTCGGCTGAAGATGTCGGACCAGCTGTCGTCGGCCGCGGTGCGCACGCCGATCTTCGCGGCGTCGGCCGCGAGGCGCGCGGCGTCGCCCGGAACGCTTTCGAACAAGTCGACGCCGGCGTAGCGCAAAAACGCCTCGCGGACGGAAAGCCGCTCGGGTTCGGCGAACGGATCGGCCTCGCGGTCGCGGAAGCGGAAGCTTTTGGCGCCCGCCGCCTCGGCCGCCAGCGCCAGCAGCGCCGCGCAATCGCGCTCCAGCGCCGCTGGCGTTTCGCCGGCTCTATACCATTCCAGCATCGTGAACTCCGCCGCATGGAGCGCTCCGCGCTCGCGGTTGCGGAACACGCGAGCGAGCGCGAAGATTCGCCGTTCTCCCGCCGCCAGCAGTTTCTTCATCGCAAATTCGGGCGAGGTATGGAGGTACACGGTTCCGCGTGCGCCGTCCGGTCCGATCATTTCGGTGGAAAACCCGTGCAGATGGGTCTCGTTGCCGGGCGACGCCTGCAAACAGGCCGGCTCGACCTCCAAAAAGTCCTCGTCGGCAAAGAAATTGCGCAGGGCGGAGAGCGTGCGGGCCCGCGCCAGCAGCCGTGGGCGCCGGTCGAAATGGCGGTCGGGCGCCCAGAACGGCGAGGCGCCGCGTGCGGAGGGAATCGACAATTGGCTTCCAATCTGGTTTGTGGCGCGCGAATCGGCTTTACCCGCGTTTCAGCAAACGCGCGAGCCGTCGCCAGTTCAACCACCGCGCTGGTCAAGCGCAAGCCAGAACCCGAGGAAATTCCGTGAGAGTCATCGCCAGCTCGATTCGCAAGGGCAACATCATCGAACGCGAGGACGGCAATCTTTGCGTCGTGCTGTCGGCCGAGAGTTTCCACCCCGGCAAGGGCACGCCGACGACGCAGATCGACATGCGCCGCCTCACCGACGGCGTGAAGATCACCGACCGCTTCAAGACCACCGAACAGGTCGAGCGCGCCTTCGTCGAGGACAAGAATTTCGACTTCTTGTATAATGACGCCGACGGCTATCACTTCATGAACCAGGAAAGCTTCGACCAGATCCAGGTTCCGCCCGACGTCGTGGGCGATCAGGCGCAATGGCTTCAAGAAGGCATGAAGGTCATCATTTCTCTGTTCAATGAAATTCCCGTGGGGATCCAACTGCCGCAGCGCGTGACGCTCGAAGTCGTGGAGACCGAGCCGGCGATGAAGGGGCAGACGGCCTCCTCGTCATATAAGCCCGCCAAAATGTCCAACGGTGCGCGCGTGATGGTGCCCCCGCATGTCAGCATCGGCGCCCGCATCGTGATCCAGACCGAAGACGGCTCGTATGTAGAACGCGCGAAGGACTGATCGCGACCTTCGCTTCACCCTGAGAAAGGCGCAAAGCATGCAACTCGCAATGATCGGCCTGGGGCGCATGGGCGCCAATATCGTCCGGCGTCTCATGAAAGCCGGCCATGCGTGCGTCGTCTACGATCGCGACCCGGCGCCCGGTCAGGCGCTCGCCACCGAGGGGGCGAGCGCCGCCGGCTCGCTCGAGGACCTTGTCAAGGCGCTTACCCCGCCTCGCGCTGTGTGGGTGATGTTGCCCGCGGGCGGCCCGACCGAAGCGACCATCGCGACGTTGAGCGGTCTGCTTTCGCCCGGCGACACGATCATCGACGGCGGCAATACGTTCTGGCGGGACGACATCCGCCGCGGCGGGTCGCTCGCCAAGCAGGGCCTCCACTATATCGACGTCGGCACCAGCGGCGGCGTCTGGGGCCTGGAGCGAGGCTATTGTATGATGATCGGCGGCGACGCCGAGGAAGTCAAACGCCTCGATCCGATTTTCGCCGCCCTGGCGCCCGGCGCCGGACCCATCGCGAAGACCCCCGGCCGCGACGGGCGCGATCCCCGTATCGAGCAAGGCTACATGCACGCCGGCCCCTGCGGCGCCGGGCATTTCGTCAAGATGGTGCACAACGGCATCGAATACGGCCTGATGCAAGCCTATGCCGAGGGTTTCGACATCCTGCGCAACGCCGACGCGCCCAGCGTCGCCGCCGAACACCGCTTCAACCTCGATCTCGCCGATGTTGCGGAAGTCTGGCGGCGCGGTAGCGTGGTCACCTCCTGGCTGCTCGACCTGACGTCTTCGGCGCTGGCGCAGGAAGAGCGGCTCGACTCCTATTCCGGCTATATCGAGGATTCCGGCGAAGGCCGCTGGACCTTGCAGGCGGCGATCGAGGAATCGGTGCCGGCGGAGGTGCTGTCCGCCGCGTTGTTCACCCGCTTCCGCTCGCGTCAGAGCCACACCTTCGCCGAAAAAATCATCTCCGCGATGCGCAAGGGTTTTGGTGGGCACCTAGAGCCGAAGAACAAATAGTCAAAAGAAGCCGGCCGCCGCGCCGGTCAGCCCGGCCAGGGACACCGCGCCCAGGATCGCCCCGATCACGGCGATGCGGACGGGGCCGATGGCGAAGGGCGACCTAAGCGCCGTCGCGCCGACATATAGCGCCAGGGCGCCGATTCCGGGCAGCAGAACGGCGTTGAGCGCCTGCATAGCGATGGACAGACCGACGAGATCGCGGAATCCAAGCACCAACGCGGCGGACCCGACCACCGCAACCGAATAGAGGGCGAGAAAGCCAGGACGGCGGAAGGAGGCCGTCGATGAAGTCGACGGAGCGCAGATGAGTTCGCCGAGGCCCCAGGCGCAAGCGAGGGTCGCCACGATCGCGGCGGCCATCGCCGCGCCGACGACGCCTAGACCAAACACCAGCCTGCCGGTGAAGTCGCCGAGCAGCGGCGTCAGCGCCCCACTTATTTGCCCGATGTCGTCGATCGAGCCGCCTGCCCCGCCCTTGAGCGCCGCCATGGCGATGAGGATCGAGGCGGTGATGGCCTGCGTCAGGACGGCGCCGACCAGCGTATCCGCGCGGGCGGCGCGATAATCCCCGGGTCCGAGCTTTTTCTCGACAACGGCCGTAGACTGATAGAACACCATCCAGGGATTGAACGTCGCGCCGATGAGCGCCGCGCCCAGATACAGAAACCGCGGATTGGCGAGCGGCAAATCGACCGCGTCGCGCGCCGCCTCGACCCAGGAAGGATGGGTCTTCCAGGCGACGATGAAGAAGGACGCCTCGAACAGCCCAAGCAGCAGCGCGATTCGTTCGGTGCGCTGATAGGCGCCCGTCAACACGACGCCCATGAGTAGGATCGCCGCGCCGGAGACGGTGAGCGTCCGCGATACGCCAAACATCTCGCCAACGCCCGCGATGCCGGAAAGTTCCGTCACCAGTGAACTCAACGTCGCCGCGACCAACGCCGCGGCCGCCAGCCAAGCGCCGGCTCGGCCACAACGCTCGCGGATCAAGCGCCCTAACCCGGCGCGACGGCTGAGCCCCAGGCGCAGCGAAAGATCCTGAAGCAGGAACAGGCCAGGAATAAGCAGCAGCAACAGAGGGGCGAGCCGGAAGCCCCATTGTGCGCCGGCCTGCGCCGCGGTGACGACATTGCCGGCGTCGGTGTCGGCCAGCATCACCAGCAGGCCCGGTCCCCAGACCGCGGCCATCCGCGCCAGCCCGCGCGGCCCAAAGCGCGTCCGGCCCTCGCCGGGCGAGTCCAGCTCCATCAGTTCGCTTCCCAAGCCCATCGTTCGCGGACCTCTCGTAGGGCTCGCCGGACTCGGTTTTCAAGCGGCGTTTCGAGGCAAGGGCCCGCATTCGCGGAAGGAGGCGTTGAGAAAAGTCAACTTGGCCACCGCCGGGTAACCTCCATAGGGAGTTGCCGGACCGCTCAAATCGACATACCGTCGTTGCTTTTACAGGCATCAAGGCGCTATGTATTCATTGGAGCAAGTTGGAAATTTGGTTGTCCAGATCGGTTTTTGGCGATCGGTGGCTATCATAATCGCCATCGGCGTCGCCGCAAGGGCGGCTTCGATCTTCGAAAGCGTACGGAAAGGATTGAAGGATTTCCAAGATTTTTCGTTGAAAAGAAAAACTATTGATTTTCAGATCCTTAAATATACAGAACGCAACCGAATTGAAATTGAACGACGAAAAGCCCAGATTGCTGTCAAATGGGAAAGGAAGGAGCCACGATGAGCACGCCGGTCATATTGATTCTAGCCTTTGCTTTCGCCGCCTTCGCTGGCGCGATGATCGAGTATTACAGAAAACTGGAGGCCGTAAGGCTTGAGAATTTGCAGTGTTATTCGGACAAATTTGCGATGGCGTTCGACCTGATTTTGACGAGTGAGCGAGAGCTTCCGCTAAGGCTATTGAACGACATATCATTTTGGAACGAGCTCGTGGCCGACAAACGATTGTCAGAGCGGGTTGCCGTTGTAATCTTGGCTAGAGGTTTCTTGAGGAAAAAAAATCCTGGGGAAAGAATTCACGCTCTAGAAGTCAGTGAATTTTTGACAAGCCATCCAAATACTTATGCGAATTTCATACTTGTCAGAATTTACGCACTGGCGATAGCCTGTTTCAGAGGTAGATTTTTTGGTTTGACGGCAGGACCTTCTTTAAATATTTTTCTCGATCACTTACTTGATGCGAAGAACGAGGAGGAGGCTGATACGTTTGCCTATAGCGTTCGAAGGAAACTTGATCGGCGGAAGCGTGGATTCATACATGACGAACTCAACGCCCCAGCTTAAATTACTTACCAATAATTATCATGCTTGGGTTACGCCGTCCATTCCGGTGCGTTGAGCCGGCGCTTGCCGTCGGCCGTTCGCAGCACGCCGGCGCCGCGCGGATCCACCTTGTCCCACAACTGACAGGTGACCGCTTTGTGCTTCTGGTCGAGCGCTTCGCAATAGTTGGTGAACTCGCAGGTGCGCACTTCCAATCCGCGGCCGAGCGAGATTTTCAGCGCCCAATCGGGATCGGCCAGCGACTGCCGCGCCGCGCCGACGATGTCGCAGACGCCCTCGGCGAGCCATTTCTCCGCGATTTCGAAATTGTGGACCCCGCCGGTGCAGACGATGGGCGTCTCGTAGCCCGCCGCTCGCACCGCGGCGCGAATGGCGGCCGTCGGCGCCGCGTTGCGGCCGAACGGGCCGCGCGCGTCGGAAATGAACTGCGGCATGCATTCATAACCACTCGGGCCCGTGTAGGGATAAGCGGCGGCGTCGACCGCCGGCCGCGCCGCGTCGTCGAATTTTCCGCCCCGCGAGGTCGATAAAAAATCCATGCCGGCTTTGGCGAAGGCGACGCCGATCGCCGTTGCATCGTCGAGCCCATTGCCACCGTCGATGCACTCTTCCGCCAGGAATCGGCAGCCGACGACGAAACCTTTGGCCACGGAGGCCCGCACGGCGTCGAACACTTCGAGCGGCAACCGGACCCGGTTCTCGATTGCGCCGCCATAGCCGTCGTCGCGCGTATTGGTGCGCGAAAGCAGCGACGCCATCGTGTAGGCATGGGCATAGTGCAATTCCACGCCGGCGAAGGCCGCCTGTTCGGCGCGTTTCGCCGCCGCCGCGAACAAGGGCGGCAAGGTCGCGGGCAGGTCCCGGATATGCGGCAGGTCGGTGTCCGTGACCCGCTCGCGATAGCCCTGCATCAGCGATTCGTATTCGCGCGGCGACAACGCCTCTTTCCATCCGGCTTCGCCCAGCGCCAGCAGGCGCGCCCGGACTTCCGTATCGGACACGCCCGCGCCGTCGACCGCGCGCCGATGCGCTTGAGTGAGGCTCAGGAAGCGCTGGAAGAATTTTGCCGGCTCCGGCCTGCGTCGGATGGCGAGAAAATCGATGATCTGGATGAACAGCCGGGTGCGCCCGTCGCTGGCGCGTTCGACGGCGTCGACGAGTCGCCGCAGCCCCTCGATATAGCGGTCATGTCCGATGCGCAGCAGCGGCCCGCTCGGAACGTCACGCACGCCCGTCGCCTCGACGACGATCGCGCCTGGGCGACCGCGCGCGAACCGCTCGTACCAGGAGACGACCGCGTCGGTGACGAAGCCGTCGTCGGTCGCGCGCCACGGCACCATCGCCGGGACCCACGTTCGTTGCTCGAGCGTCAGCCGTCCCTCGCGAAGCGGCGAAAACAAGCGCGCGTGCGCCGCCTCATCCTGGGTCGGAATATTGCCTTGCTCGGAGAAGTAGCGGATGCGCTCGGAAGGACGCCACATGCCGCGCCGCCTATTCCGGCACGACGGCGGTCGCCTGGATCTCCACCTTGGCGGCCTCCTCGATCAAGGCGGACACCTGCACGGCCGTCATCGCCGGGAAGTGCTTGCCCATGATGTCCCGATAGACGCGCCCGACCTCCGGAAGCCGGGCGAGATATTCTTTCTTGTCGAGGAAGTACCAGTTGAGGCTGGTCACATGCTCCGGCTTGGCCCCGTCGCAGGCGAGCACGCTGACGATGTTGCGCAACGCCTGCGCGATCTGGGCGACCAGATCGTCGGTCTCGAAGCGCGCCTCGGCATTCCAGCCGATCTGCCCGGCGACCGCGATCGTTCGACCCCGAGCCGACACCCCGTTGGAATATCCGGCGGGCTTGGCCCAGCCTTCCGGTTGTAAGTAGCGGTGCATGGGCGGCTCCGGGAAGAGGGTCAATTCACGAAGGCTTGCAGGCCGGTGATCGCGCGCCCGAGGATCAGGGCGTGGATGTCGTGCGTGCCCTCGTAAGTGTTGACGACTTCGAGGTTCACCAGATGCCGGGCGACGCCATACTCGTCGGAAATCCCGTTTCCGCCCAGCATGTCGCGCGCCATACGCGCGATTTCCAGCGACTTGCCGCAGGAATTGCGCTTGACGATCGAGGTCAGCTCCACCGGCGGATGGCCCTCTTCCTTCATGCGGCCGAGCCTCAGGCAGCCCTGCAGACCCAAGGTGATTTCCGTCACCATGTCCGCGAGCTTCTTCTGGATGAGCTGGTTGGCGGCGAGCGGGCGGCCGAACTGCTTGCGGTCGAGCGTATATTGCCGCGCCGTCGCGTAGCAGAATTCCGCCGCGCCGAGCGCGCCCCAGGCGATGCCGAAACGGGCCGAGTTGAGGCAGGTGAACGGACCCTTGAGCCCCTTCACCCCAGGCATCAGGTTCTCTTCGGGCGCGAACACGTCTTCGAGCACGATCTGCCCGGTGATAGAGGCGCGCAGACCCACCTTGCCGTGGATCGCCGGGGCCGAAAGCCCCTTCCAGCCCTTTTCCAGGATGAAGCCGCGGATGGCGCCGTCTTCGGTCTTCGCCCAGACGACGAACACGTCGGCGATCGGCGAATTGGAAATCCAGGTCTTGGCCCCGGAGAGGACATAGCCGCCCGGAGCTTTTTTCGCCCGCGTGATCATCGAGCCCGGGTCGGAGCCATGGTCGGGCTCGGTGAGGCCGAAACAGCCGATCCATTCGCCCGTCGCCAGCTTGGGCAGATATTTCTCTTTCTGCGCCCGCGAGCCGAAGGCGTCGATGGGAACCATTACCAGCGAGGACTGCACGCTCATCATCGAGCGATAGCCGGAATCGACGCGTTCGACTTCGCGCGCGATCAGGCCATAAGCGACATAGCCGAGCCCCGAGCCGCCAAAGTCCGGGGAGATCGTCGGCCCGAGAAAGCCGAGTTCGCCCATCTCGCGGAAAATCGCGGGATCGGTCTCTTCCTCGCGGAAGGCCATTTGCACACGAGGCGCGAGCTTGGCCTGCGCGTAATCGCGCGCGGTCTTCAGCACCATCCGCTCTTCTTCGGTCAGTTGAGACTCGAGATCGAACGGGTCGGACCATTCAAACACGGCTTGGCTCACTTGGCATCCCCTTCAGCGCGACTTCAACAGTTCGCGCGCCACGATCAGCTTTTGCACTTCGGTCGCGCCTTCGTAAATGCGCAGCGCCCGGATTTCCCGGTAGAGACTTTCGACGATCTCGCCGCGCCTGACGCCGCGACCGCCGAACATCTGCACCGCGCGATCGATGACGCGTTGAGCGGATTCGGTGGCCGTCATCTTGGCCATCGCCGCTTCGCGCGTCGTCGGCAGTTTTTGTACATCGCGCCGCCAGGCGGCGCGATAGGTCAGCAACGCCGCCGCGTCGATTTCGGTCGCCATTTCGCCGAGCGCGGCTTGGGTGAGCTGCAAATCGGCAAGGGCGCCGCCGAACATCCGGCGGTTGCGGGCATGGTCAAGCGACTCGTCCAGGGCCCGGCGCGCCATGCCGAGCGCGGCGGCGGCGACCGAGGCGCGGAAAATGTCGAGGGTCTGCATGGCGATCTTGAACCCGGCGCCGGGCGCTCCGAGGCGACGCGCGATGGGAACGCGGCAATGGTCGAACCGCAGCGTCGCCAAAGGGTGAGGCGCGATCACGTCGATACGCTCGGCGATGGAAAAGCCGGGATCGTCGGGGAACACGACGAAAGCCGAAAGGCCGCGCGCGCCCGGCGCCTCGCCTGTGCGGGCGAACAAAGTGTAGACGTCGGCGATGCCGCCATTCGAGATCCAGGTCTTCTCGCCGTCGATCACGTAATGCTCGCCGTCGAGCCTCGCCGAGCAGGCCATGGCGGCGACGTCGGAGCCCGCGTCGCGCTCCGAAAGCGCGAAAGCGGAAAGCCATTCGCCCGAACGCGTCTTCGGCAATACGGCGGCGCGGAGCTCAGGCGAGCCGGCGATGGCGACAGCGCCCGAACCGAGACCTTGCATGGCGAAGGCGAAATCGGCGAGGCCATCGCGCCAGGCCAGGGTTTCCCGAGCCAGGCAGGCTGACCGTGAGTCGATGCCGGAGGCGTCGCCGCCGGGGAGCGCGACCGCGGCCTCCAACAAGCCCGCTTTCCCCATCGCGCGCACCAGCTTGCGGCAGGAAGCGTCGGCGTCGGCGTGATCGACGGCGTCGAGCGCGCCCGACTCGACGAATTCATCGAGACGGCGGCTGAGATCGCGATGGCGTGGCTCGAAGAACGGCCACTCGATCCAGTCGCGCGCGGAACGGGGAGCGGGAGCGCGCATCGCTCAGTTTCCCTCGAAGACAGGCTTGCGCTTGGCGGCGAAAGCCTCGAAGGCGCGACGGAAATCGCCAGTCGCCATGCAGATCGCCTGGGCCTGCGCCTCGGCTTCGATCATCTCTTCGAGGCCCATCGCCCATTCCTGATTCAACATGGTCTTGGTGATCCCATGCGCAAACCAGGGGCCGTCGGCGATCACGCGGGCGAAGGCCGACGCCTCGCGCTCGAGATTTTCCCGCGGGTGGAGCGCGTTGTAAAAGCCCCAGGCGTGGCCCTCGGTGGCGGTCATCGCCCGGCCGGTGTAGAGCAATTCCGAGGCGCGGCCCTGGCCGATGATGCGCGGCAGGATGCCGCAGGCGCCCATGTCGGCGCCCGCCAGACCGACGCGGGTGAACAGGAACGCGGTCTTGGCTTCCGGCGTCGCCAGCCGGATGTCCGAGGCCATCGCGAGAATTGCGCCGGCGCCGGCGCAGATGCCATCGACCGCGGCGACGATCTGCTGCGGACAGCGCCGCATCGCCTTGACGAGATCGCCGGTCATGCGGGTGAACGCCAGCAAATCCGGCATCGCCATGCGGGTCAGCGGCTCGATGATCTCGAACACGTCGCCGCCCGAGCAGAAATTGCCGCCCTCGCCGGTCAACACTACGGCGCGGACATCGGAAGCGTAGACGAGGTCACGAAACAGCTCGCGCAGTTCCGCATAGCTCTCGAACGTCAGCGGATTTTTCCGCTCGGGGCGGTTGAGGCGGATCGTCGCGACGCGACCATCTTCGCTCGCCTGGAAATGGAAGTTTTTCGCGCGAAAATCCTTGAATGGCCGCCGCGCCGAATGCATCGCCAGAGCCTCGCTCATCCCGCCATTACCTCCCCGCCCGCAACCGGAATCGCCTGTCCATTGACCGAACTCGCGCCCGGCGACGCCAGCCATAACACACAATCGGCGACCTCTTCGGGCCTGACGAGCCGCCCCTGCGGATTGGCCCTGGCGAGTTCCGCCCGCGCCGCCTCTGATGTGCGGCCGGTCTTGGCGACGATGCTTTCGATCGCCTTGTCGACCAAGGGCGTCTCGGTGAACCCGGGGCAGACCGCGTTGACGGTGACGCCCGTGCGCGCCAGTTCCAACGCAAGAGCGCGCGTCAAACCGACGACGCCATGCTTGGCGGCGCAATAGGCGGAAACGTAGGAATAGGCTGTCAATCCCGCCGTCGAGGCGACGTTGATGATGCGGCCGGCGCCACGATGGCTTTCGATATCCGCCAGCGCCGCCTGGGTGACGAGAAACACGCTCGTCAGATCCACGGCCAGCACGCGCGACCACGTCTCTAGGTCCATCTTGCGAAACGGCGCGCTGGGCGCCTCGCCGGCATTGTTGACGAGCACGCCTATGGGACCAAACGCCGCTCTCGCCCGCTCCAGGCCGCGCGCGATCGCCTCCGCGTCGGTGACGTCGAAGCCATCGATCGCGACGGCGAAATCATGCCCCAAGCGGCCGGCCAAGGCGCGCAAGGGCTCCGCGCGCCGGCCCGCGAGGGTTACGCGCGCCCCAGCGCCGGCCAGCGCCGTCGCAATGGCCGCGCCGATGCCGCTGCCCGCGCCGGTGACCAGCGCATGGCGCCCGTCCAGCGGCCGGCCGGTCATCGCGGCGGCCCCGCGACGCGCGCCAGATTAGCCTCGTACTGGCGCTTCGCGGACGCGTATTGCCTGGGCCAGGGCACGATGTTGAAACCGATTTTCGCCGACTCGTGGATGGTCCAGTCGGGATCGGCGAGATGTGGGCGCGCGATCGCGCAGAGGTCGGCGCGTCCCGCCGCGATGACCGAATTGGCGTGATCGGCCTCGGAAATCGCGCCGACGGCGATCGTCGCGATGCCGCCTTCGTTGCGGATCTGGTCGGCGAAAGGCGTCTGGAACATTCGACCGTAGACGGGCCGCTCTTCTTTCGACACTTGCCCCGACGAGCAGTCGATCAGGTCCGCCCGGGCGTCCCGGAACATCCGCGCGAAGATCAGCGCATCGTCGGGTGCGTTTCCGCCCTCGGTCCAATCATGGCAGGAGAGCCGCACGGAGATCGGGCGATCTTGCGGCCAAGCCGCGCGAACGGCGCGGAAAACTTCCAACGGATAGCGCGCGCGGTTCTCGTGATTTCCGCCATATTCGTCGTCGCGTTGGTTGGTCAGTCGCGAAAGGAAGCTCGACAGCAGATAGCCATGCGCGCAATGCAGTTCCAACCAATCGACGCCCGCCTCCGCGGCGCGGCGCGTGGCGGCGACGAAATCATCGCGAACTTTATTCATATCCTCGCGCGTCATGGCGCGCGGGACTTGTCCATGCTCGAGATAGGGTCGCCCGGAGGCCGAAATGAGCGGCCATCCGCCCTCGGCGAGCGGTTCATCGATCCCGTTCCAAGGCGCGCGCGTAGATCCCTTGCGGCCAGCGTGGCCCAACTGAATCCCGGCCTTGGCGCGCCCCACGCTATGAATGAGATCGACGAGTCGCTTCCAGCCGGCGGCCTGCTCGTCGTTCCACAGGCCGAGGCAGCCCGGGGTGATGCGCGCGTCGGGCGAGACGCAGGTCATTTCGGCGAACACGAGCCCTGCCCCGCCCATCGCGCGCGCGCCCAGATGGGCGACGTGGAAATCGCCGATCAGGCCGTCATGCGCGGAATACATCGCCATCGGCGAGACGACGATGCGGTTCGCCAATGTGACGCCCCGGGCGCGAAAGGGCGTCAGCATCGGAGGCGGCGCCCGGCCGCCTTCCGCTTCCGGCGCGTCGGCCTGTTTGGCGAACCAGCGCTCATAGCCTTCCAACCAGTCAGGATCGCGCAGCCGCAAATTCTCGTGGCTGATCCGCTGCGAACGGGTCAGCATGGAATAGAAGAATTGCTCAGGCTCCATCGTGTCGGCGTAGCGCCGCCCGACGACTTCGAACCATTCCATCGCATTGCGCGCCGCGTTCTGAATGCGCGCGACATCGACGCGGCGCTCGTCCTCATAGGCCGCGAGCGCTCGACTTATGGTCTCGCGCCCGTGACCGACAGCGTCGAACTGCTTCGCCAATTCTATGGCGTCGTCGAGAGCAAGTTTGGTGCCGGAGCCGATGGCGAAATGCGCGGTATGCGCCGCGTCGCCCATCAGCACCACATGCGAATTGCCATTGAAATGGCTCCAGGACCCACAGATGAGCCGGTTGAAGTTCAACCACGCCGATCCCCGCAAATGCCGCGCATTGGTCATCAGCTTGGCGCCGTCCAACGTCTGAGCGAACAGCTTTTCGCAGAAGTCGATCGAGCCCTGCTGATCGAGTTGTCCGAGCCCGTGCGCCGCAAACGTCTCCTCGGTGGTTTCGACGATGAAGGTCGAGGTGTGAGCGTCGAATTTGTAGATATGGGCCTGAAACCAGCCATGTTCGGTGCGCTGGAAGTCGAAGGTGAAGGCGTCGAACAGCTTGTTGGTGCCGAGCCAAAGAAAACGATTCGGCCGCACGACTATGTCGGGTTTGAAGATTTCGGCGTAACGCTCGCGAATCCGCGAGTTGATGCCGTCCGAGGCGATGATCAGATCGGCGTCGGGAAATTCACGATCCGATTCCACGTCGCGCTCGAAGACGAGTTCGACGCCCAACCGCTCGCATCGGCGCTGCAGGATATTGAGCAAATGCTTGCGCCCAATGCCGATGAAGCCGTGGCCGCCCATCCGCTGGCGGCGGCCTTTGAAGATCAACTCGATATCGTCCCAGTGATTGAAGGCGTCAGCAATTTCCGCAGCGCTTTCGGGATCGGCGGCGCGCATCGCCGTCATCATCGCGTCCGAGAACACCACGCCCCAACCGAACGTGTCGTACGGGCGATTGCGCTCGACGACCGTGATCGCGTGTTCGGAATGGCGCAACTTCATCAACAGCGCGAAATACAGACCCGCCGGGCCGCCGCCGATACAGACGATGCGCATGCGAACTTCCTCCGACCGCTGCCGAAAACCGCGTCTTGGATTTTACTTTAGACTTAAAGTATCAGCATGGCAAGGGCGCCGTCAAGCCCCCCCCTCCGCCCCAACCGGCCCACAAAACAAAAAGGGCGCGCGGAAAATTTCCCGCGCGCCCTGAGCGCACAAACGCCAGACCTAGTATCAGGCCGCCAGTTGGCGCAGATAATTGTCCGCCTCTTCCGGCACGGCGAACCACGGGAACAGGTCCAACGGATTGTCGAAGCCGTTGGCGATGCGCTTGGCGAGTTTCGGCAACCCTTGCGCGGCGCCCATGATGTTGAGGACATGAGGCGGCGGCGGCATCAGCAGCGCGTTCGTCCAGCCGACGACGAATTGCGCATAGTTCCAATAGCGGTCGAACGTCGCTTGCATGAATTCGGCGTCAAACGGCCGGTCGCCGTGCGCTACGATCGCATCCATATAGATTTTGGCGGCCTTCGAGGCGTTGTTGGAACCCTGGCCGGTGATCGGATCGTTGAGGCAGACAGCGTCGGCGATGCCGAAGACGAGCGCGCCCGAGGGCAGTTTGGCGATCGGCTTGCGCACCGTCGGCGCGAAGGCGCCGGCGAGAATGCCATTGTCGTCGGTAAGCTCGACATCGCGGCAGCGCGCGCCCTCCCAAGGCAGGAACGTGTCGAGAATCCATTTCGACTTCGCCAGATGTTCGGCCGGCGATTTCACGTCGCCCCAGCAGTCCATCGGGCCGCCCGGCGCGCCCTCGAACACCATGATCTCGCAGGCGCCGTTCACCGTCAGCGCCGGAAAGACAAAGTATTCGCCTACCGTCGGAATCAAATTGAAACACACGGCCGAATGGTCGGCGCGCGGGGTCATGCCCTTGACGTAAGTCAGCGCCAGCGCGCGCTGGGGTTTTTCGAAAGGCGAACGCTCGGGATCGCGTTCGAAGAGCCGAGAAACCTCTCCCTTGCCGGCCGCTACGATCAACAGGTCGGAGGTCTTTGCATAGGCTTCGAGTTCCGCCACGCCCGCGTCGGCGATCGTCAATTCGCCGCCACGCCTGGCGAACTCCGTCATCCAGACCGGAATCTTCACCCGCTGATCGACGCTCTGCGCGGGCTTGTCGAGCCTGCCGTTCCAGTCGATCGCTTTCGCGCCGGAACCATCGGGCGCGGGAACACAGAAGTTTATCGAGTCGACCGTCGGGCAAGTCTCATCCCAGAAGTTGAGGCCGATATCGCGCTCATTTTGCAGCGCCGCATCGAACATGCACTGGCTGGACAAGACCCTACCGGATTGAATCTGTTCCGCGGTCCGATTCTGAACGACATGCACGGCATAGCCTTGGGTCAGCAGTCCGCACCCCAGTTGCAGCCCGGCCTGACCGCCGCCGACGATGGTGATTTTACGCTCTCTCTTCATAAAAACCTCCCTTGTCCTCGAGTGAAACCATCATTCCATAAGAAGCGGTATGGCGGGGTCGGCGCGTTCCGGCCCCATCGCGGTGTAGCCGCCATCGACGCGAATGTCGGTTCCGGTGATGAAACTCGCAGCGTCGGAGAGCAGGAAGGCGACGGCCTCCCCGACCTCGGTCGCATCGCCGGCGCGGCGCAGCAGATGAAAGGCGCCGGCGACCTTGTCGGTCTTCGCCCTGTCGTTGTTCGTCAGTTGGACCATGATGTTGCTCCAGGTCCACCCCGGCGAGACCGCGTTGACGCGAATGCCGTCGGGCGCCAGGTCCATCGCCTGATTGCGCGTCAGTTGCAGGATGGCCGCCTTGGAGACCGGATAGACCCATCGGCCGGTCTGCGCGACGCGCGAGGAGATCGAGCCGAAATTGACGATCGCGCCCTTGTTAAGCTTGAGATGTGTGCGCGCCGCCTGCATCAGCACGACCGAGCCGACGATGTTGACGTCGAGCGCCTTCAACCAGTCGGCGCGCGAAGTCTCGGCGCCATTGTCGAGATAGGTGCAAGCGACGTTGACCAGGAAATCGAGGCGGCCGGTCGCCTCGACGGTCTTGGCGACCAGCGCGCCGACCTCCTCATCATTGGTGATGTCCGCGCGTAAAAATATCGCGCCTAGCTTTTTCGCCGCGGCCTCGCCATCGACCTCGTTGATGTCGGCGATCACGACCTTCGCGCCATAGCCAATCAGCGTCTCGGCGACAGCTTGACCTATCAATGTCGCCCCGCCCGAGACGATCGCGGTCCTGTCCTTCAGCCCTCGCATCATTTTCTCCCTTCAGAACGAATTTCGCGCGTCGCGGTGGTGAAGCCCCCGTCGACATAAATCAGCGGTTCCGCCGCTTTCTGGCCGATGAGTGTGCGCGAGACCGCGCCGACGAGCAAGAGATGGCTGGAGAATTCGACGAACCGTTCCAGCCGGCAATCGAAACAGGCAAGCGCGCCCTCCAGGGTGGGCGCCCCTGAAACGAGGCGCGCCCAGGCGCCGACGCGGAAGCGCTCCTCGCCGACATGCCCGCTACGGCCGGCAAAGGTCTCGGCGGTCGTCCGCTGGTCGAGCGCCAGGACGTTGACGCAAAAGATCCCGCTGAGCGGCGCGAGCTGGCCGACCGAGGTCTCGCGATGGATACAGGCGATCACGGCAGGCGGTTCGGCCGTGAGCGAGCAGACGGCGGTCGCGGTGACGCCTCGGCGCTCGCCGCGAGGCCCAAGCGTGGTGACGATGGTCACGGCGCCGGACACGCGGCGCATGCCTTGTTTGAACAGCGAAATCTCGTCCATTGGGAATTCGCTTCCGCGTCTTTTAAATCTAAAGTATCGTCATCTTGTCGCGGCTTTGCGCTCAGGTCTATCCGGAACGCGCAGCCTGTATCCGGATTGCGAACCTCGTTCTGGCTTCCGAGGGCGGACATGGTTCTGACGAACGAGAATGCGCCGCTGGCGCGGCATGCCTTGGTTGACACCCGCTGCCCCGAAGAGGCGCGCGAGAGGATCGGCCAGATTTTCTGTCCGCACTTTCTCTTGCCTCGAGAAGCCAGGCCGCGAGCCTTTCATGCGCGGCACAATTCGGCTCCGCAGGCGGGTTATTCGGTAAACTTCGTCTCATACGGCGCCGAAGTGGAAATCGACCCCGGCGAGCTTGGAGCTTTTTTCCTGTTGCAATGGCCGTTGCGCGGAGGCGCCGCGGTTCGATGCGGGTCCGAGTCCGTCGAAGCGGGCGCCGGCGAGCGCGCCTCGCTGCTCTCGCCGACTTTGCCGACCCGCATGGTCTGGCGCGAAGGCTGCGAGAAAGTGATTGCGCTCATTCGACGCGACGCGATGCTCAGGCAGTTCGAAGCGCTCACGGGCCGCACCGCGAAGTCGCTCGAATTCGACGTGGCGATTGCGATGGCCTCGCCCACAGGACGTCATATCCTCGGACATCTCGAGCTCTTGACGGCCGCGGCCGAAAACGGCGCGCCGGCGTCCTATCAGGCGCTGCTGCAAGACGCGCTGACGACGCTGCTATTGACCGGCCTCGCTCACAATCAATCCAACGTCCTGGCGGCGCCGACCCGCGAGGCGGCGCCCGGCGCGGTGCGTCGCGCCGAGGCCTATATCGACGCGCATATCGCCGATTCGATCGCGATCGCGGATATCGCGCGCGCCGCTGGCGCCAACCTCCGCTCATTGCAAAACACCTATCGCAGGATCCACGGCGCCACGCTGACCGAGAGCATTCAGGGCAAGCGTCTGGAACTGTTCCGCCGTCGCCTCCGGGATCCCGCGGCTTCCACCTCGATCAGCGAAATCGCCTATTCCGTCGGGCTTGGTCATCTCGGCCGCGCCGCCGCGGCCTATCGGCAACGCTACGGCGAGACGCCACGCGAGACGCTGAAACGTCGTTGATCAGTCTTCGCTCGCGGCCAGCCTTCGGCTAGCGGAGGCCTTGACTTGCGCCAGCAGGCTCAGCGCCTCGTCGAGCGTGGAATCGTCGACGTCGCCCATCAGTTCGCGCAACCAGCCCTCGTGGGTCTTGGCCATGACGGCGAAAGTCTCACGGCCCTTGCGCGTCAGCTTGGCGACGGTCACGCGGCGGTCGCCGTCCAAAGCCTCGCGCTGTATCAGTCCGTCGGCTTCCAGCCGGTCGGCGAGCCCGGTGATATTGCCGTTGGTCACCATCGTACGGCGCGAAATCTCGCCCAGACGCAACCCGTCGGGCTCTCGATAGAGCTGGGCGAGCAGATCGAATTGCGGCAGCGTCGCGTCGAACTCGGTCCGCAGCCGGCGGCGAATCTCCTGCGACACCAGCTTGGTGATCGAAAGCATCCGCAGCCAGAGTCGCAGTTGCGTCTTCTGGCCCTTCCGCGTCCCTTGGACGAGGATCTCCATATCGGCGGCGTCAGACGGTTCGATAATTTCGCTCACGGCGTCCTGGCAAGCAACGAACTCCCACGCCGGGCATTCACCACGCGATGCTTTAAATGTCAAAGAATGGCGTCAACCCGCCAACATCTTGGCGAGCAGGAAGCCGGATCCGGCGCCGGTGCCCGCGCCCGGCCAGGTCGAGGCGCCGCAGAGATAGAGATTGCGTACGGGCGTGCGATAGCGCGACCAGCCGGCGACGGGCCGCAGGAAGAAGTTCTGATCGAGATGGTGGCTGCCCGAAAGGTTGTCGCCACCGATCAAATTCGGATTCTCGCGTTCCAGATCGAGCGGCGAGAACACGCAACGGCCGAGCACGCGCGCCCGCAGGCCCGGCGCGTAGCATTCGAGAATGTCGAGAACGCGCTCGGCGTAGGGCTCCTTCGCTTCGTCCCAATTTTGGGCCTTTATTAGGCCGAGCGAATCGCCGCGAATTTCCGCCGGCAGCACCCGCACCTGAACCCAGAGCACGTGCTTGCCGGGAGGCGCGCGGGAAGCGTCGATCGCCGAGGGTTGGCCGACCACGAGCGCGGGTTCGGCCGGGAGCAGGCCCGCTGACGCCTCGGCATAGGCGCGCGACATCATTTCGAGGTCCGGCGCGACATGAACATAGGCGAACCCGCGCAGCGCTTCTCCGGCGCGCCAGTCCGGCAAATCGTCGAGCGCCAGATGCAGCATCATCGTACCGGGCCCCGCGCGAAATTTCGCGACGTCGCCGCGGAATTTCGCCGGCGCGGCGTCGGCCGCCACCAGATCGCTGAACAGGATTTGCGGATGCGCGTTGCAAATCACCGCCTTGGCGTCGAGCCGCTTACCGCTTTTCAATGTCACGCCGGTCGCCGCGCCGCCCTGAATTTCGACGCGCGCCACGCAATCGCCCAGATGCAGCTCGCCGCCCTTGGCCTTCAGCGCGCCGACCATCGCCTTGACGATCGTATTGGCGCCGCCCTGGCCGATCACCATGCCAAAGCTCTGATTGACCATGCTTTCCAGATACGGAAACAAGGCGCCGCCGGCGACGTCGGGCGCGAAGTCGAGATGCAGGCCCCAGGCGGCCATCATCGCCTTGACCTTGGGATGCTCGAAATGCGCGTCGAGAAAATCGCGCGGCGTCGCCAGCAGCAATTTGAGCGTGTCGAACAGCCAGGACGTCCCCTTCTCGCGCCACGCCTTTGCGACGAGTTTCGCCACGTCCCAGGACGGCATCCGCGAACCGAGCAGCGCGAACAGGAACGGCGCGTCGCCGCCGAAGCGCGCCAGCATTTCTCGCCAGGCCTGAGCGTCCGCCACCGAAATCGCCAGGATGCGGTCGAGCGTCTTGTCGAGCGTCTTGCTGACGCCGAGATAGGTCCCGTCGCGAAACACGGTCGCGAAGCAATCCTCCACCGGCGCGAAACCCAACCCCTGGGCCAGGAGCGCGTCCTTGTGCGCCTGGAAGAAGGCCGAGCCGGCGAACATCGAAAGGTTCATCGCGCAGACGTCGTGGCGGAACCCCGGCAGCGTCAGTTCCCGCGTCTTCACCGCGCCGCCGGGTTCGCTCTTGCCTTCGACGACCGCGACGCGCCAGCCCTTCTCGGCAAGCCTCACGGCTGCGGCCAGTCCATTGTGTCCCGCGCCAATGACCACCGCGTCATACGCCATGCATGCCCCCGCCCAACTCCATGCATATCCAAGCAATCGAGAAGAGCGCCGCGACCCGCTTCGAACGCCGCGTCGCGGAGCTTCAATCCCTCATGCGTCAAACTTGCCGCAATCCAGGCCGATACGCAATATCCAAAAACGCCAGCGGCTTTGCCCGCGTCGTACGAAACGATGAAATTCCAGCGCCGCTGATTGTTGCAAAATCATATTTTCCCGCCTAAGCTCGCGCCATTGCGCCCCGGGCGAGGCCTCGGCCCGACGGAAGAGGCGCGAAATCGGAGGACGCAAATGAGTTCAGGTTCGTCGCTCGCCGACCTCGCGTCGGGGCTGCTCACGGGCGCGGTCCGGGTCGTGGATCTCACGGCGCCGCTAGGTCCCGAAACTCCCGTCATTTATCTGCCCGCGGAACTCTTCAAGAACACGCCGCCGGTCAAGGTTCACGCTATCTCGAAATATGATTCCGACGGACCGTACTGGGCCTGGAACTGGCTCGAACTCGGCGAGCACACGGGCACGCATTTCGACGCGCCCCGCCATTGGATCAGCGGCAAGGATTACGCGGACGGGACGACCGACACGATACCCCCCAAAAACTTCGTCGCGCCCGTGAACGTCATCGACCGCTCCGCGGAAGCGAGCGCCAACCCGGACTATTTGCTCACGGTCGAAAGCATCCAGGACTGGGAGAAGCAGCACGGCGAGATCGAAGCCGGCACCTGGGTCGTGTTGCGCACCGATTGGTATAAGCGCGGCGACCGCTCCGAGACCTTCCTCAACGCCGACGCCAACGGCCCGCATTATCCGGGACCGACGGCCGAGGCGATCACCTATCTGATCGGCAAGGGCGTGATCGGCTGGGGTTCCGAGACGGTCGGCACGGACGCCGGTTCGGCGGGCGGAATGAATCCTCCGTTCCCCGCTCACACGCTGATGCATCAGGCCAATCGCTACGGCCTCGCCAGCCTCTGCCATCTCGACGAACTGCCGCCGAAGGGCGCGGTGCTGATCGCGGCGCCATTGAAGTTCATCGACGGCACGGGTTCGCCGGTGCGCGCCCTGGCGCTCGTTCCCGCTTGAGTCGAAACCATGGCGAGCGTCGATCACATCATCGTCGGCGGCGGCGTCAATGGCCTCGTCGCCGCGGTCCTGCTCGGCAGGAAGGGCCGCAAGGTCCTGTTGCTCGAACGCAATGACCGCACGGAAGAAGTCACCGCGCCGGGCTTCCTCCACGACGTGATGGCGACGACGCTCGTCCTGTTTCTCACCTCTCCGGCCTATGGCGCCATAGGCAAGGATCTCGAGGCTCGTGGTTTCGCGGTCGCTCACAGTCCGCTGCCGACCGGCGTCCTGCGGCCGGACGGTTCGCATGTGCTATACGCGATGGATCGCAAGCGCAACGTCGCGACTTTCGAGGCGCTCGCCTCGGGCGATGGCCTGAGCTTCGCCCGGGAGATGGACCAGATGGGCGCCGATGCGCCCTTTGTGTTCGCGTTGCTCGGCGGTCAGCTTTGGTCGCGACAGATGGCGATGACGATCGCCCGCGAGGCTTGGAAACGAGGCCCGCGCGCCCTCGCCGCCTGGTTCGGCGAGGCGATGCGGCCGTCGCGGCACTATCTCGAATCCACTTACATTTCGCAGGACATTCACGCGCTCTGGGCGCCCTGGGGGCTTCACTGCGGCCTGAATCCGGAGAGCGCCTATTCCGCTGAGATGATCAAGGTCATCGCCTTTGCCGTCGAGCTTGCCGGTTGCCCGATTGCGGTGGGTGGGGCGAAGACCCTGCTCACCGCCTTCGAGCGCCTGATCACGGATCAGGGCGGGCGCATCCAGTGCGGCGCGGACGTGGAGCGCATCGAAATCGGCGCCTATGGCGGAGCGAGCGGCGTGCGGCTCGCTTCCGGCGAGCGGATCGACGCGACGCGGGGCGTCATCTGTTCGATGACGCCAACGCAGCTTTACGGGCGCTTGTTGCGCGATCATCCCGCCTCCGTGGAAGCGATGCAGTCGCTGAAACACTACCGTTACGGCAAGGGCGACATGCAGATCCATTATGCGCTCGATGCGGCGCCGATCTGGAAGGGCGGCGCAGAGCTGGGCAAGGTCGCGCTGCTGCATGTGACGCCGGGGCTGGACGGCGTCTCGCGCGCGGCCAACGAATGCGAACGCGGCCTGCTGCCCGCGGAGCCGACGATCTGCGTCGGCCAACCCACCGCGCTCGATCCGTCACGCGCCCCCGAGGGCAAGGCTATCCTTTGGTTGCAATTGCCCGAGGCGCCGCGAGTGCTGAAAGGAGACGCCAAGGGCGAGATCGCCACGCCGGCCGACGGACGCTGGACGGAGGACGTCCGCGAAGCTTACGCGGATCGCGTCGAGGCTTTGTTCTCGAGCCACATCGAGAATTTCCAGGCGCACGTGATTGCGCGAAAATGCTATTCGCCGGCGGATCTGGAAGCGATCAATGTCAACCTCGTCGGCGGCGACCCTTACGGCGGCTATTGCGGCATCGACCAGTTTTTCCTCTGGCGTCCGTTCTCCCGCTCCGTCAATCACAACACCGCGATCCCCGGCCTTTATCACATCGGCGCCTCGACGCATCCGGGGCCCGGTCTCGGCGGCGGCTCGGGGTTCCTACTCGCCAACGCGCTTTGATGACCGACCAGCCGCCGCCGAGAAATTCGCCCTTCGAGGATCCGCCCTGGAGTCGCGGCGCCGGCGCCGGCTTGCGACCTTCACTCGGGCAGATTGGGTTGCAACAATTCGCGCCCTATCTGATCAACAATGTGTCGTTGACCTGGACGACGCATCTCGCCGCCGCGCTCAAGGCGCACGACATGACGACGGCGAAGATGCGGG
>Ga0302279_10001785_pt1 | contig 29809 bp, 27 predicted proteins | sample III_Bog_N3_3_FD_194541 | JGI IMG/M metagenome (GOLD analysis project Ga0302279, IMG submission 194541) | Peat permafrost microbial communities from Stordalen Mire near Abisko, Sweden - III_Bog_N3_3 | ecosystem: Environmental > Terrestrial > Soil > Wetlands > Peat | place: Sweden: Abisko... | reverse complement strand
GGGCTGCGGCCGCTGTACGGCGCGTGGGACACGATGATCGGCGACTTCAACGCGCGCGTTCGCGGGGCGGCGTGAAGGGCTGCGCGTTCTTTCGGTGATGCCACGATGACGGAGCTCGTCTGCCAGGGGTGCGGGCATCGCGTGAGTGCGGACGAGCCGGCGCCGTACGCGTGCCCCAATGCGGGTCACGATGCCGGGGACCACGTCCTCGCGCGCACGCTCGATGCGTCCGCGGGGCCGTTCCCCACGGGTCATGAAGAGAACCCCTTCGTCCGCTACCGCACGCTGACGCACGCGAATTCGCTCGCTCGAGCGCACGGCATGAGCGACGACGCGTTCACCGCGATCGTTCGCGAGCTCGACGATGCGGTGAAGAGAGTCGCCGGCACGGGCTTCGTCGCGACTCCGTTTGCAGAGGCCCGCGCTCTGTCGGACGCGCTCGGTCTCTCGGCCCCCGCGAGCGTGTGGGTGAAGGACGAGACGCAAAACGTGTCCGGCTCGCACAAGGCGCGCCACTTGATGGGGCTCGCCATCCTGGGCGAGACGCTCGCGCGTCTCGGGCTCGCTTCGCAGGACGCCACGTCGAGCGCGGGCCTGGCGATCGCCAGCTGCGGCAACGCGGCCCTGGCGGCTTCGATCGTCGCCCGGGCCTGGGGCAAACCGCTCCACGTGTTCATTCCGACCGACGCGAACCCGAACGTCGTGCGGGAGCTCGAACGCCACGGCGCGCAGGTCCACGTGTGCCCGCGCGCAGCCGGAGTCCCCGGTGACCCGTGTTACGTCGCGTTTCGGCAAGCCGTGCTCGCGGGCGCCGTCCCGTTCTGCTGCCAGGGGCCGGACAACGGGCTCTGCATCGAGGGGGGCGAGACGCTCGCGTGGGAGATGATCGGGGAGAGCGCCGCTCGAGGAGCGAGGATAGACCGCCTCTTCGTGCAGGTCGGAGGGGGCGCGCTCGCGAGCGCATGCATCGAAGGGTTTCGCGACGCTGCGAGCGTTGGTGCGGGCACCGCTCTGCCCGTGCTCTACACGGTTCAGACGCGTGGAGCGTTCCCCCTTCGCCGCGCGTGGGAGCGCGTCGTCGCGCGCGTGGCTTCGCACATCGGCCTAGATCCGAAGGCGTCGGACGGCGTGATCGCGCGCGCCCTTCGCGCGCACGCCAAAGAGCCGTCCGTTCGTGACGCGCTCGACTACGCCGCGACGCACCGCGCCGAGTTCATGTGGGCATGGGAGTCGGCCCCGGAGAGCGTGGCCCACGGCATCCTCGACGACGAGACGTACGACTGGCTCACCCTCGTACGAGGCATGATCGACACCGGGGGTTTCCCCGTCGTCGTGTCCGAAGAGCAGCTCGTGCACGCCAATCAGCTCGCGCGCGCCCACACCGGGATCGACGTCGACGAGACGGGCTCGGCGGGGCTGGCCGGGCTTGTCGCGCTGCTCGAGCACCCGCGGATGGCCGACATCGGGACGAAGGAGACGATCGGGGTGATCTTCTCGGGGGTGCGGCGCTAGAGCCGTCGCGGATTGACCGGAACGGGCAAGGAGCAAAGGCTCACAAACAAGAGGCTAGAGCAACCACGTTACGGGTGCTCCATTGAGCTCGCGGTTGCTCTAGGCCCGTTACTCCGCCGCGCGCTTCGGCTCTTCATCGCTCACGCGATCCCGCTCGGCCTGCACCGTGCGGATGGCGTGAAAGATCGCCTCGTGGGTCGCGGGGCTCGGGAGGTGCACCACGCCGTTCGACCCGCTGCCGAACGCGGAGACCGCGTCACGAATCGCTTCGCGCACCGAGATCGCGAGCATCAGCGGCGGCTCGCCGACCGCCTTGCTGCCGTGCACGACGCCAGATTGGGCTGCGCTCTCAAGGAGCCTCACGTGCAGCTCGACGGGCGCATCGCCGATCGACGGGATCATGTACGTGCTCGCCGAGTGCGAGAGCAGCCGCCCCTTGTCGTCCCACTTCAGCTCTTCGCCCGTGAGCCATCCCATCCCCTGGACGAAAGCCCCTTCGACCTGCCCGCGGTCGATCGCCGCGTTGAGCGACTCACCCACGTCTTGAAGGATATCGACGCGGCGCGTGCGCTTCATGCCGGAGAGCCCGTCTACGAGGACCTCGCTCACCGCGGCCCCGTACGCGAAGTAGTGGAACGGTTTGCCGTGCCCCTTCTTCTTGTCGTACGCGAGCCCCGGGGTCCGATAGTAGCCAGTGGCAGAGAGGCTCACTTGTCGCAGGTACGCCTGCTCGACGACGTCCTCGAAGCGTAGGCGAAGCGCGGGCGCGCCTGTCGAGAACACGTGCCCATCCTCGAACGACAAGGTCCCCGCGTGGTGTGGCGTCTCTACCTGCGCGTTGATCATCGAGATGGCCACGGGTCCGAGACGCTCCCGCAACGTCTCACACGCCGCGAGAACCGCCGCGCCGTTGAGATCGGCACCGCTCGAGGCCGCAGTCGCCGACGTGTTCGGTACCTTGTCTGTCTCGGTTTTCATGACGCGCACGCGATCGCTCGGGAGCCCGAGCGCGCGCATCGCGATGCCGTGCATCTTAGTGGCGAGCCCTTGCCCCATCTCGGTGCCGCCGTGGTTCACCTGCACCGTCCCGTCGCGGAACACGAGCACGAGCGCGCCGGCCTGGTTGAGGAACGACGCGGTGAATGAGATCCCGAACTTGACCGGCGTGATCGCGAGGCCGCGCTTCACGTGCTCGTGCGCTGCGTTCCACGTATCGATCTCGGCGCGCCGCTCGTGGAAGCGCGAAGACTCGAGGAGCTCGCCCCAGATGCGCGCGATGCGGTCATCGCCGAGCTCCTGCCCGTAGTGCGTCCGGCTCGTCCCGCTTTCCTTCGAGCCGAGCCGGTACAGGTTTCGCTCGCGCACCGTCTCTGGCGGAAGGCCGAGCGAGCGCGCCACGCGGTCCAGGATCTCCTCGATGACGACCATTCCTTGTGGGCCACCGAAGCCGCGGAACGCGGTGTGCGAGACGACGTGTGTCTTTGCGACGCGCCCCTCGAAGCGGACGGCCGGAAGGTAGTACGCGTTGTCGAGGTGGAAGAGCGCGCGGTCGAGGATCGACTCGCTGAGATCGAGCGCGTAGCCACCGTCGTTCACGAGCGCGATCCGCGCGCCTCGGATGCGTCCGTCGTCGTCGAAGCCGACCGAGAAGCGCCCGTAGAACGGGTGCCGCTTGCCGGTGATCTGCATGTCGATGTCACGATCGAGCTGGATGCGAACGGGGCGGCCGGTGCGCCAGGCCGCGAGCGCCGCCAGCGCGGCAAAGCCGTTCCCCTGCGTCTCCTTGCCTCCGAAGCCCCCCCCCATGCGCGGGGCCTGCACGACCACGCGGTTCCTCGGGAGATGGAGCACGTGCGAGACGACCGCCTGCACCTCCGACGGATGCTGCGTCGACGAGCAGACGAAGACGTCACCGTCGTCGCCACGCTCGGCCCATGCGGCCTGCGCCTCGAGGTAGAAGTGCTCCTGTCCGCCGATCTCGAGGTCCCCCTCGAGCGTGTGCGGGCTCTCGCGCATCGCCGCGTCGGCGTCGCCGCGCGCGATGACGTGCGGCTCCGTGTGGAAGCTGCCCGCTTCGATGGCGGCTCGCAGTCCGAGGATCGCGGGGAGCGGCTCGACCCGCACGACGACCTTCGCGGCCGCGGCGCGGCACGCCTGGAGCGATTCGCCAATGACCATGGCGACCATCTGGCCGTGAAAGAGGATCTCGTCCGTCGCGAGGAGCGGCTCGTCGTGACGGATGGCCCCGATGTCGTTCTGCCCGGGGATTTCGGTGGCGGTGATGATGTCGACGACGCCCGGCATCGCACGCGCCGCCGTGACGTCGACGCCGAGGAGCTTCGCGTGGGCGTGCGGCACGATCACGGGCCACATCTCGAGCATGCGTGCTCGACGCGCCGCTTGGTCGTCGACGTAGAGCGCGCCGCCTGTGACGTGACCCCACGCGCTCTCGTGCCGCAGCGAAATGTAAGGGGTGGTGTCAAGGGTCGCCACGCCCGGGACGAAGTCGAGCGGTGCGTCGTGCGCGTCGTTGCGCTCGCCACGCCAGAACTTCTCGAAGAGCGACGTCGCGAGCCCGTCACGGAACGCGCGGCCCGAGCGGGCGTCGTCGATGGGGGAGAACGATCGGCCGAGGATCTCGAGGGCGCCGTCTAGCGTCGTCTTGTCCCACGCGCGACCTGTGAGGAACGCTTCGGCATCGCGCGCGCGCACGGGGGTCGCCGCGACTCCGCCATACGCGAGGCGGGCGTGGCGGATGACCTGTGTGTCGTCGACATCGAGGGTGAACGCGGCAGCGACGATGCTGATGTCGAGCTCGCGGCGCTTGCTGACCTTGAACGAGCGCGCGCGGCGCTCCAGCCCTGCTGCTGGCTTCGCGGGGACGACGATGGCGCGGACTACCTCGTCTCTGGCGAGCACGGTCTTCCGATAGGCGACGAAGAAGTCGGCGAGAGGCACCGTGCGCTCCCCGCGAACGCTCGCAAGCACGAGCGACGCGTCGAGCGAGAGCAGCACGGGCGCGAGGTCGCCAATAGGCGACGCCGTCACGAGGTTCCCCGACACGGTCGCGCGGTTTCTCACCTGACGCGCGGCGAACACGGTGAGCATCTGATCGAGCGACGGGAACGCCCCCGCAGTGGCCTCGCCTACCTGCGTGAGTGTGGCAGCGCCGCCGATCCAGAAGGCGTCGCCGACGAGCCGCACCTGACGCAGCTCGGCGACCCCTTCGGTCGAAATCAGGAACGGAAATGCGTGCCCCTTCTTGTTCCTGTCGACGCCCACCTCGGTCGCCCCGGCGACGAGCACCGCCTCCGGATAATCGGCGCGGAGACGTAGGAGCTCCTCCATCGCCGTGGGGCGCAAGAATCGTTCACCGCACGCCTCGTACGCGAGGCCCGGGACGTCGTCCTTGGCCCGCGACAGGCGAATCTGAAAGACGTCCGGAGTGTCCCCGCGCTCGACACGCGCTTGTCTCTCGCAATGCGCGCTCAGCATCGCGTCACGGATGGGGCGGTAGCCCGTACAGCGACAGAGGTTGCCCGCGAGCTGATCGGCGAGCTCGGTGCGCCTTCGCGTCGCGCCATCGCCGCACGCGTCGGTCGGGATGTCGGTTCGGTAGTAACCCTCGAACATCGACGCGATGAAGCCCGGCGTGCAGAACCCACACTGCGAGCCGTAGCTCCTGACCATCGCCGACTGCACCGGGTGCGGCGCCTCTTGCGAACCGACACCTTCCACCGTCACGACCTCGCGCCCTGCGAACATGGGTACGAGCGAGATGCAGGCGTGAACCGCGCGGTAGGTGCGCTCGCCTTTGCCGTCGACGTCGATGAGCGCCACGGTGCACGCGCCGCAGTCCCCCTCGGCGCAGCCTTCCTTGGTGCCGGTGAGCCCTGTCTGCCGGAGATACTCGAGCAGCGTCGTCGTGGGGGCGACCCCTTCTACGGTCCGGCGCTCGCTGTTGATGGTGACCTCGAACGAGGTCGACAATGCGGCGCCGTTTCGCGGGTCCTTGGGCTGCATCCCGATAACTCTAGTGCACCGGGCCCGTCGGTGAAACTGGAGGCGTCTCGGTCGCGTGTGCATGGTCGTGCCCCGCCCCGCACCGCGCGTCGGCCCAGCCCACCCAGTACGGCCCGTCCGGCCCATGCTCCCGCTTCCACACCGGGAGACGTGTCTTGATGCGATCGATGAGCAGGCGGCACGCGCGAAACGCTTCGTCCCGATGCGGAGCGCTCGCGGCGCAGACGACGGCGGCGTCCCCCACCTTCAGCGGACCGACTCGGTGGGCAGCGAAGACACGGACTCCGGGAAGCTCGGTGGCGAGCTCGGTCATGACGCGGGAGAGCTCCGCTTCTGCCATCGTCCCGTACGCTTCGTACTCGAGGAGCGTGACGCTACGCCCGTCGTTGTGGTCGCGCACCGCGCCCACGAACGTCACGACCGCCCCCGCGCCGCCGTGGCTCACTGCCGCCACGGCTTCATCGAGCGACAGAGGCGTCTCCCGTATGCGATCGCTCACGGTGCGATCATCCTCCGATCGCGCGGATGGAGACGTCCTTCGCGGTCTCCTCGGTGCAACCCTTCCATACGTCGCCGTCCGGCTTCAGCGTCCACGCTTCGGCGATCTTCGCGGCGATCGCGTCCGGGTTCCCCTCCGCGGCGTCATCCCCAGCGGCGACGCCGTCTTCGGTCGCGAGGCAGGGTCGAAGCACGCCGGTCGACGACACACGCAGCCGGTCGCAGGTCGCGCAGAAGGTGTCGCTCGTCCCCGAGATGAAGCCCACGCGTAGCCCGGCATCGCTTCGCGCACGGACATACTTCGCCGGCCCTTTGCCGGGCTCGGTGGCACCGTCTTCCGAAACGATCAGAGGCGCGAGGCGGGCTTTCATCTCGGCGACCGTGACCAGGTGCTCGCCGACGAGCTTCGCCCCCTCGGCGATCGGCATTACCTCGAGGAAGCGAGGCACCATTCGCCGCTCCCAGGCCCAGAGCAGGATGCGTTCGATCTCGTCGTCGTTCACGCCGCGGAGCACCACCGTGTTCAGCTTCACGGGGGTGAGCCCCACGTCGAGCGCCGCGTCGATCCCTGCGAGGACATGTTCGAGCTCACCGCCTCGGGTGATCGCGCGGAAGCGTCCGGCGTCCAGCGTGTCTACCGAGATGTTGATCCGCTCGAGCCCCGCAGTCTTGAGGGGGCGCGCAAGGCGCGCGAGCTGCGACGCGTTGGTCGTGAGCGAGAGGTCCTCGAAGCCGAGGGCCGAAAGGTGCGCGACGATGTCGACGATCTCGGGGTGAAGGAGCGGCTCACCCCCCGTGAGGCGGACGCGCGTAAGACCGCCGCGACGGAGCCCCTCGAACATCGTCTGCCAGGCAGACGTCATGAGGCGCCCCTCGGCGTAGCCATCATTGCGCGAGGGGCGGCAATACGTGCAGGCGAAGTCGCATCGGTCGGTGACCGACACGCGGACGCTCTTCGGCGGCGGGCTCTCTCGAGCGAGCGCGAGCGACCGACGCGGGATGCGGACGTCCGGAACGAGTAGGCTCAACGCGTCACCCGCCCGCGACCGGAGGAATGAGGGCGACCTCGTCGCCGGCGTTCACGACGTCGCTCGCGGAGGCGTAGCTCCCGTTCACCGCGACCCGGATCGACGCGCGGTAAGGGGTGAGGGCCGGGAAACACTCGCAGACGTGCGCGAGGAGCTCGTCGGCCGTGCACGAGGCGGGGAGAGGCAAATCGAGCTCGCCCGTCCCGAGGATGTCACGGGCCCCTGCGAACGCCAGAACCCGGATCGACGCGCTCATGCAGTGCCGAAGCATAGCGCACGCAGCCAGGAAGGCCGCGTCCCGCGGCGCGCACGGTCAGGGCTTCGTGGTTTTCTTCGCCTCCGCCTTCTTCTTGGCGGGTACCGCGCCCTTTGCTGCAGCTTTCTTTGCGACCTTCTTCTCGAGGCTGCCGAAGTACTCGCGCATGGGCTCGAAGTAGTGCTCTCCCCAGCCGTCCTTGTACTGAGCCCCTTGCCCGGAAGGGATCTCCGTGTGGATGAGGGTGAGCTTCGTCTCGTGCTTCCCCGCGCCCGCCTCCTCGAAGAGGACCTCGAGCCGCGAGTCTTTGGCGTCCGACGGAAACTCGGAGGTTCGCCACGACTGCACGACCTTCTTCGCCGGAACAAGCTCGAGATGTTTCCCCGAGATGTAGCCGCTCCACGCTGTGTGCTTGCCGCCCACACGGGGCTCGCTCGTGGCCGTGTCGCCGGTGAAGTTGCTGTGCCCCTTGCCGTCAATCCACGCGGCGTACACGACGTCGGGGGTCGCCGGGATGATGGCCGTGAGCCGGATCGAATCGAGAGCCATGAGAGAGGTGTCCTTTCCGTGCGAGAGCGCGTGGGTCGCGCTCGTGATGAATTCAGCGCGTGCCGTCCATCGAGACGACCGCCTTCACGCGGTAGCAGCCGGGGAGCTGCACAGAGCTGTCGAACGAGACATCGTGCGACACGATGTCGATATGCGCCGCGATGACCTCGGCGCCGGTAAGGAGTCGCGTACAGGGGCGGCGCGCGGCGGGGTGAAAGCCGTCGGATCCGGTCAGGTCGAAGTGGAGCGCCGTCGGATCCTGGGTCGGCCACGCTGCCTTCCACAGCTCCGCGAGGGGCGCGGACGACCCTTCATGCGGCACGCTCGCGAGCGGGACGTCTACCGACTTTCCATCCAGTGTCACGTGCACGGTCGGCCCGACCGGCGGTAGATGCAGCTCGTGGTGATGCCCCTCCTCCTTCGTGGGCGGGTCCGTCGCGACGGGCGCCTTCGCCGGCGGCTGCTCGTCCGCGGGGGCGCACGCAAACGCCGAGAGAGCGGCGAGGTACGCCGAGGCGATCAGCCGCGAATGACGAAGGCTCTGCATGCTCGACGAAGGCTATCCTCGTCCCCGCGCTCGAGCAGAAAAAAGAGCGCGCTTCGGCTCCGTGTCACGTGGCGGGCTCGCGTCCGAGCAGCGTCCGTGGCGTCCCGGTCTCGACCGTCTTGCCCCGCGCGAAGCGGGTCATGCGATCCCCCATCGCGACCGCTTCGTCCGCGTCGTGGGTCACGAGCACCGCGGGAATGCGATGGCGCCGGACGACGTCGCGCACGAGCTCTCTTAGCGGTTCCGTCGACTCTTCGTCGATCGACGCGAACGGCTCGTCCAGCAGCAAGAGGCGTGGCTCGACGGCGAGAGCGCGGGCCAAGGCCACCCGCTGCCGCTCTCCGCCCGAGAGAGAATCCACGCGCGCCTTCGCGAGGTGCGCGATCCCGAGGTCGTCGAGCCACGCGAGCGCCCGCGGGCCCGTGCGAAGGGCGCGGGGCAACCCGAACGACACATTCCCCGCGACGTCGAGAAACGGGAAGAGCGCCTGGTCTTGCGGGACGTAGCCGACGCGCCTCCGGTGGGTCGGCAGGGAGATCCCGCGCACCGTATCGAGGAGGGTCTCGCCCGAGACCTTGACGTGACCGGAAGCGACTGCGACGAGCCCGGCGAGTGCGAGGAGCGTGAGAGTTTTCCCCGCTCCCGACGGCCCGAACAGGATCAAGATTCCATGGTCGAGCGCGAGCTCGGCCTCGACGCGAAATGGCTTTGGCTTTTCACCCACGTCGAACGACAAGCGCGCATCGATTGCCGGGCTCTCGTGGCTCATCTGGCGAGCATGCGAGGGCTCGCGCTGTTCGCGGCGAGCACGATGACCAGCGAAAGCACGGTCAGGATGCCGACGTAGAGGCCCGCGCGCGCGTCGTCCCCCGTCTGGTACGCGGTGAAGATCTCGAGGGGCATCGTGTTGGTCCGCCCTGGCACGTTCCCCGCGAACATGAGCGTCGCGCCGAACTCTCCGAGCGCCCGGGCGAAGCCAAGGACCAGCCCTGCGAGGACGCCGCGCCAGGCCGCGGGGAGCGTCACGCGTAGGACCACGGCAGACGGCGAGAGGCCGAGTGTGCGTGCGACCGCTTCGAGGTCCGCCGAGACCGACTCGATCGCGGGTTGGACCGTCTTCACGACGATCGGCAGCGCGACCACCGCCGACGCGATGACCGCGGCGGCCGGTGTGAAGACGAGACGGATCCCGAACGCGCGCTCGAGGAGGCCGCCGAGGAGACCTCGGCGACCGAACGTTACGATGAGGAAGAAGCCGAGCACGGACGGCGGTAGAACGAGCGGGAGCAGGATCAGCGCGTCGACGAGCCGACGCAGCCGGTACCTCGCGCGAGCCTGCACAAACGCGAGCGCGACCCCGATGGGGCCAATGAGCGCCAAGGCGAGCGTTGCTACGCGCAGCGAGAGGACAACGGGAAATACAGCGTCCGCCGTCATCTCGCCCAGGGTATCACGGCGGTCCGAAGCCGAAGGACGCGAGGACCTTCTCCCCTTCGGCCGAAGTCACGAACTGGAGAAACGCCGTCGACTGCTCGCTCGCTCCGTGCACGCTCCCCGCGACCACCTTCGGATGCGGCGCGTTCGCCCCTCTGGCCACGTCGAGCTCGACGAGATCGGTCACGCCGCGCAGCTCGGTGCGGTAGACCACGGCGGCCACCGCCTCGTCGCGACGCGCGTAGACGAGCACCGCCGCGACGTTCCCGCCGAAGACGAGGCGAGGCTGCAGCGCTGTCCACTCGCCGAGAGAGGTCAGGTAGTCGCGCGCGTACTCGCCGGCAGGCACGGTGCGCGGGTCACCGATGGCGAGCTTCTCGGCCGCCGGGATGGACGTCAGCGACGCGAACGTGAGTGGCGACGCTCCGCCATCGCGAGGCTGTCCGACGAGCACCAGCTCGTTCGAGGCGATGACGTGCCGGCTCGCCGAGTCGACGCGCCCCTCCGAGATGAGGTCGTCCACGGGCTTTGCACCCGCAAACAGCACCGCGTCGATAGGCGCACCCGCCTCGACCTGCTTCTTCAGATCGCCCGAAGCCCCATACGTCACGGCCACGCGCCGGTCGGGGTGTGCCTTCACGTACGCACGGACGAGCTCCGGCATCACCTCACGAAGGCTCGTCGCTGCCGCGACCGAGAGCTCCGGCGGCGGAGCTACGCCGGGAGTCTTGCATGCCACGGTTGCAACGAAGAGAGCCGCGAAGAGGAGAGACGGAACGAGGGATCGCATGAGGAGCAGGTCACCGCATGCGCTACCATGGAGCCATGGCGACGCCCACGCTCGTGCCAGTCTCGGCCGGCGCAACCGACGCGCTCTCCGCGGCAGTCTCGTGTGCCCGCCGCGGGGTTCGCGGCGCGCTGGCGACGGTGCTCGCGAGGCATGGCTCGGCGCCATCGACGCCCGGGCAGAAGCTCTTCGCGGCCGCGGACGGGACCTGCATCGGCACGGTCGGCGGGGGGGCCGTCGAGCGCGAGGTGCTCAGCGCGCTCGAGGCGATGCTCGCCCGCGACGAGGCGGAGCACGAGACGCGCACGTTCCAGCTCGGCCAGGAGCTCGGAATGTGTTGCGGCGGTCGCGTGGAGGTCTTCTTCGAGCCCATCGAGCCGGTCGTTCCGTGCCTCGTCGTCGGTGGCGGTCACGTAGCCAGCGCTCTCGCGCCACTCCTCGCCCGCATCGGGTTCCTCGTGACGGTCGTCGACGAACGCGAGGAGTGGGGACGGTCGGGGCGCATCGAAGGGGTGCGCTGCATCGTGGGTGAGTTCGACGATCCGGAGTGCGATCTCACCCCCGTCACCGCGCCGCAGACGGCGGTGCTCGCGATGACGCACGACCACGGCCTCGATCAGCGCGTCATCGAGTGGGCTCTCACCCGCGGAGCGGGCTTCGTCGGTGGCGTCGGCAGCCGCGCGAAGGCGAAGCGGACGCGTGACCGCCTCGAAGCCAAAGGGTTTGGCGCGGCAGATCTGGCGCGTATCCGCATGCCGCTCGGGCTCGACGTCGGTGCGCGCCTCCCGGACGAGATCGCCGTGGCCATCGCCGCCGAGATGGTCGCGTGGCGCCGGCACCGCGAGCGACCGGGCGTTCGCTGAGTACAGCTCCCCAGAAGCTGGTACCCAGCTTCTGGTCCTTCGGCGCCCGACTACGTCGTGCGGAGCTGTCCTCAGCCTTTCCCGTGGGCTCCGCCCACACCCGAATCGCCTCCCGGCGATTCAAGTCCACCGCCACGCTGGTCACTTTCTTCTGGGGCGGTGTACTGAGACAGTCGGCGTTCGTCAGGGGAGCGCGCGTCGTGCGGCGAGTAGATCCTCGGGGAGGTCGACGTCGCTCACGACCCCCGCGTCGTCGCACGTGACGTCCGTGCTTGGCACGCCGAGCGTATGCAATGCGTCTCGCAGCGGGACGTGGGGGCCGAGAGCCAGGACGCGTGCGACGAGCCGCGCGTCGATCGCGATAGGGTGCCCTCCTTCACCGTCGAAGAGCGGACGCGACCAGGACTCACGGTCGGGCTCCAGGGCGAGCGCGACGAGTCGCAACGTGTTCTCTCGAACGAGCGGGAAATCGACCGGGAAGACCAAGGTCGCGAGCGCGTTGGCCTCGACTCGTACCGCTTCGAGCCCGACGGCCACGCTCGATGACATGCCGCGCGCCGGCTCCGGGTTCACGACGAGACGCACCTGTAGGCTGGCACACACGGCGTCGATGCGCGCGTCGGCGGCGCTCCCGACTACGTAGATCGTGCCAAGCCCAGCCTTGCGGCACGTGCGTACGATACGATCGAGGAACGTTCCGCCCCCAAGGACGACGTGCGCCTTCGGGCCGAGCCCGAGCCGGCGCCCTGACCCCGCAGCGAGGATGACGACGGCGACGCGTGCGAGCCCGTCGTCAGGCTTGCGGATCCGCATCGACCACCGCGCATTTCTGCGGCACACCCGACGCGGTCGTTAGCACGTGGGGGAGCACCGGGATCAAGATCGCGAGCTGCTCACGGACCGCCTTCGGGCTGCCGGAGAGGTTCACGATGAGGGTCGCACCGCGCTGCCCGCACACCCCCCGCGAGAGCATCGCGAACGGAGTCTTCGCGAGCCCCCCTGCCCGAATCGCCTCGGCGATGCCGGGGACCTCGCGGTCGATCGCCGCGAGCGTCGCTTCCGGCGTCACGTCTCGAGGCGCGAGCCCGGTGCCCCCCGTCGTGACGATGAGGTCGCAGACGTCGTCGTCCGCGAGCTCGACCATGCGCGTCGTCAGCAGCGTGGCGTCGTCCGCGAGGACGTCGAGCGCTATCGGCGTGGTGCGGAGCGCTTCGCCCAGGAGCCGTGCGGCGAGGGGCCCGGAATCGTCGGCCCTCGTTCCCGCGGCGCTCCGATCGCTCAGCGTGAGCACGGCGAAACGAGGTCGATCGAACGTCGGATCGGTCGCCACCACGTCTCCGAGATTCACCTCTCCCCCGCGAAGGACCCTGGCGAAGACTCTCGACAGAAGGCGCTCGGTAACCTGCACCACCGCGCGGCTTCCGACGCGCAATCGTCGCCCGTCCGTCAGAAGGTCGAGAGCGATCCCTCGCGTCCGCACGTGGTCGTCCGGTGAGTCGTGTGTCCCTTCGCACGCGCCTCGCGATTCCTCCGTGAGGAAGCTGACCTGGCGGTGCCCGTTCCCCGCCTGCCCGTCGCCGACAATACCCGACCCTCGCAAGAGCTCGACGCGCACGACGGCATGCTTCGGCCCTTCACGCCGTTCGCCAATCGCGAGCTCTGCGACCGTCCCGTGCAGCTCCGTAGCCTCGTCAGCGCTCACGCGAACGCCCCTTTCGCGTGTAGAGGCCGCTCTTGCCGCCCCGCTTCTCTTCGAGCCGAACACGCTCGATCACCATCCCTCGATCGACCGACTTGCACATGTCGTAGAACGCGAGAGCCGCAACGCTCGCCGCGGTGAGCGCCTCCATCTCCACGCCGGTGCGCGCCGAAGTCGAGACTCTCGCGACGATGAGCACCGCATTCTCTTCGAGCGAAAGCGCCACGTCGACGCCATCGAGGAGCAGCGTGTGGCACAAGGGAATGAGCTCGGGGGTCTTCTTCGCGGCCATGATGCCGGCGATGCGCGCGACTCCGAAGACGTCCCCCTTCGGAACGCTCTTCGACGCGATGAGCGCGTGAAGCTCCTTTCCGATGCGCACGCGCGCGGAGGCAACGGCGGTCCGCTGGGTCACGTCTTTGTCGCCCACGTTCACCATCCGCGCGTGGCCGTCACCGTCGAGATGGGTGAGCTTGCTCATGCCTTTGCCTCGAGCCATTCGAACGGGACCTCCGCGCCGACGTCGAGCCTGCGCGTCCCCTCCGGAATCGGGAGGTACGCGTTCGCGGCCCACGCGGTGAAGAGATCGGACGAGCCCTTCGGCGCCAGAGGGGTCACGCTCCACGCGGCCTCTCGTCGCTCGGCCCTCGCGAGCACGAACTGTTGCCTGTCGCTCGTCGTGCTCCACGCGGACGCCATGACCCCGCGCTCCTCTGGGAGCGTCGCGTCGCGCCCCGCGAGCGCACGCAGGGCCGGCAACACATAGCGATGAAAGCCGAGATGGCATCCGAGAGGAGTACCTGGGAGGCCGAAGAGGAGCTGAGCTCCTTTGACCGCGAAGAGGATCGGCTTTCCGGGCTGCTGACGCACCTTGTGGAACACGACTGTCGCACCAAGCGCTTCGAGCGCGCCGGGGACGAGGTCGTAGTTGCCGGCCGACACTCCTCCCGTGAGCACCACCACGTCGGAGGTGCGCGATGACTCGAGCGCCGCCGCGAGGGCCTCGCGTGTGTCGCGCACGGATACGATGGCGCGCGGGTCTATGCCGGCACCGCGCGCCATGGCAGCGAGCGTCGGGCCGTTCGAGTCGCGAATCTCGACGTCGCCCGGTCGCGCGCCGTCTGCCGCGAGCTCATCGCCCGTGATCAAGAGAGTGAGCGAAGGCCGCCGCCCCGCCCATACCGAGCGCTGTCCGACGCTGGCCAGCAGCCCGAGCGCGATCGGGGTAACGCGGGCTCCCGCGGGAAGGACGACGTCGCCGACACGGCACTCGGTCCCGGCGCGTACGATGTTCTGACCTGGGACGATCGCGGCAGGGAACGTTGCGAACGCAAGGCCGCGCTCGACCTGCTCCTTCATGACGACGGCCTCCGTGCCAGGAGGGCAGGGGGCGCCCGTCATGATCTCGAGGCAGGTCTCGTCGTCGGGGCCCGATGTCGACGGAATACCAGGCCTCGCCTCACCGCGAATCGCCACCGTGCGACCCGCGTGGGCGACGCGCACCGCGAATCCGTCCATGATCGAGCGATCGAACGGCGGGTAGTCGCGGTCTGCGAGGATGGGCCTCGCGAGGTGGAGGCCGAGGCTTGCGGAGGCGGGAATCTCGCCCGCGGGTAGAGCTCGCTCGTGCGCGTGCTCGAGGACGAGCGCCAAGGCCTCGTCGGCGCGGATCATCGAGCGCATGGCGTCATTGCTCCACGGGCGAGGACGGGGCTGGCACGACCTCGCCGGCGAGCACGCGCAGCTTCAGGATGTTCTCGGGCTCGCCTATGGCGACCAGCGTCCATCCCTCGCGCATGACGATGCTCGGCTCCGGGTTGTACGAGAACAGCCCCTTTTCGCCCCGCATCGCGATGATGAGCGCTCGCGTGTCGCGCCGTATCGGGCTGTCCTTCAGCGCGAGATCGACGAGCGGCGAGCCGGGTTGAATGATCACCTCCTCGAGGCGCAGCGTCTTGTCCTTGTCCTGCAGCATCTGGTCGAGGAACTCCGTCACCTCGGGGCGCACCAGCTCGCTCGCCATACGTCGACCGCCGATCGTCGCGGGGCTGACGACGCGGTTCGCGCCCGCCTTGAGCATCTTCGGAGTGGCCTCGTCGTCGACGACCTTCGCGATGATGCGCGCCGTCGAGTTCAGGCTCCGCGCGCTCAGGGTGACGAAGAGGTTGTCCTTGTCGAGTGTGAGCGCTGCAACCACGCCGCTCGCCCGATCGACGCCGGCCTGAAGGAGTACGTGATCCATCGTCGCGTCGCCGTACACGATGAGCATGCGCCCCCCCATCAGCTCCTCGGAGAGGCGCTCGCCATGCTCGCGGTTGCGTTCGATGACCACGAACGGACGCTCGGTCGCCACGAGCTCCTCGAGCACGTGACGCCCCGTCGAGCCGGCGCCGGCCACGACGACGTGGCCCCTTAGGTCGATGATCTGCTTGCGCATGCGGTTTCTCCGGAAGACCTGACGGACCGAACCCTCGAGGAGCAGCGTGGTGAGGTTCGCCTGAAAGTACGCGATAACGCCGAGCCCACCAGCGATGAGGCCCACCGTGACGCCGCGGGCACCTGGCACCTCGCCCATGCGATCGAGCTCGCCGAAGCCGACGGTCGAGATGGTGATGACGGCCATGTAGAGGCAGTCGCTGAGCGTCCATCGCCCGCGGCCAAGCACGAGGTAGAAGAGCGCTCCGACGACTGCGACGACGATCATTGCGACGAGCGACGCGACCATGCGACGGATGGCCATGTCGTGGCGCGCGAGAGGCACCTCGTTCAGCTTTGCCTGGCGGACCTTACGGTTCATCGGCCGTTGGGCGGAGGCGCGAGGAGATCTTCGAGCGCGGGGCGGATCTCGGAGAACGCGAACGCGTAGCCGGCGGCTGTCAGCCGGTTCGCGCTTGCTCGCTGGCCTGTCAGCACGGCCTCCGCCCGCTCTGCCCCGAGGATCGTCTTGATCACGAACGCCGGAACCCTCGCGCGCGCGTGCGTGTGCAGGACGTCCGCGATCGTCTGGGCCTCCACCCTCATCGTCACGGGCTCCGGCGCGACGAAATTGTAGGGTCCGACGAACGTCGCCGACTCGAGGGCGAGCTCCATGGCGCCGATCACGTCCTGTTCGTGAATCCAGCTCACCCACTGGTCGCCGCTGCCTATCGGCCCCCCCGCGTGGAGCTTGAACGGGCGAACGATCTCCGTGAGCGCGCCTCCATCCCTTCCGAGGACAATGCCGAGGCGAGGGTGCACGACGCGAGCGCCAGCCTCTCGCGCCGGGTTCGCGGCGCGCTCCCACTCGAGACATACGTCCGCCAGAAGGTCAGTGCCGTGCGCGGAGGCCTCGGTGAGCCATGCATCGTCCATGCACATGCCATAGATGCCGACGGCCGAGCCGCTCACGAACACCGGCGGCGCATCCGACGAGGCGCTCCTCCGTGCGAAGGTCTCGGCGAGCGCTCTCGTGACGTCGACGCGGCTCGCGTAGAGCTCTCGCTTTCGCGACTCGGTCCACGGCGCGTCCATGATCCCCGCGCCCGCCAGGTTGACGACCGCCGTCGCCGCTCGGACCTCGCGCTCCCAGTCGTCGCGCACCGTTCCGCGTTCGAGTGACCACCCCGCGACGCGAACGTTCGACTCCGCGTCGCCTAGGGCCTTTCGCGCCGCGTTCGTGTCGCGCGCCAGGACGACCACTTCGTGGCCTCGCGTCGACAGTCGACGGACGAGCCCTCGACCGATGAAGCCGGTCCCTCCGGCGACGACGACTCTCAGCATGGCTTCACTTCGATGCACCAATCATCCGAAGGGTCAAGGTGACGAGGCGTTCAAGCTGTGCGATCTGCAGCCACGCTGCGGTGAGAACCCCGGAGCGGTGTAGCATGGTGAACTCCGGTCGAGGCTCGCGAATGTTCGAGAAGATCCGTCAGTTTCTCTTCGGCCCGCCGAAGGATGTCCACGACAAGCACACGTTCCACAACCTCTCGCTCATCGCGATGCTGGCGTGGGTCGGGCTGGGTGCGGACGGGCTGTCGTCTTCGGCCTACGGACCGGACGAGGCGTTCCGGCAGCTTACGAAGGATGGCCAGGACTACACGTCGCTCGCAGTCGGGCTCGCGGTCGGCACCGCGCTGACCGTCTTCATCATCTCGTACGCGTACTCGCGTGTCATCGAGCACTTCCCCTCGGGCGGCGGCGGATACGTCGTGGCGACGAAGCTGCTCGGTCCGCGCTTCGGCGTCGTCAGCGGCTCTGCGCTGCTCGTCGACTACGTCCTGACGATCACGACGTCGATCGCTGCCGGCGGAGACGCGCTCTTCAACATGGTCCCGCGCGCCTGGTTCGGAGCTGCCGCCACTCACCTCGCCGTGGAGGATTTTGGCTCCTGGGTCGATCCGGTCCAGCGCTTCAAAGTGGGGGTCGAGCTCGCGGCGACCATCGTGCTGACGATCCTCAACATTCGGGGCGTTCGCGAATCGGTGACGGCCATCCTGCCCATCTTCGCAATCTTCGTCCTCACGCACGCCATCGTGCTGCTCGTTGCGATCGGCGGGCACCTCGGCGACTTCGGGTCGGTCGCCCACGCGACGACGGTGAACTACACGCACACGGTCGCCAGCCTCGGCGCGTTCGGGACGCTCGCTCTGTTCGTCCGGGCCTACTCGCTCGGCGGCGGCACCTACACGGGCATCGAGGCCGTCTCGAACGGCGTCGGCATCATGCGCGAGCCGAAGGTGCGGACGGCCAAGCGCACCATGGTCCTCATGGCCACGTCGCTGTCCATCACGGCCGGCGGCATCATTCTCTCGTACCTCCTCGTGCACGCGGTGCCGGTCGAGGGGCAGACGATGAACGCCGTGCTCATCGAGAAGCTGACGGCCAACTGGCGCGTCGGTGGCTGGAACGCGGGGGAGACCTTCACCTTCGTCGCGCTCGTCAGCGAGGCAGGCCTGCTCTTCATCGCCGCGCAAGCCGGCTTCGTCGACGGGCCGCGCGTCATGGCCAACATGGCGGTCGACTCGTGGATGCCGCATCGCTTCGCGGCCCTTTCCGAGCGGCTCAGCATGCAGAACGGCGTCCTCATCATGGGGGGCACGTCGGTCTCGGCCCTCCTCTACACGCACGGCGACGTGAGCAAGCTCGTCGTCATGTACTCCATCAACGTGTTCCTCACGTTCTCGCTCAGCAATTTCGGCATGAGCAAGTTCTGGATTCAGAACCGGAAGGAGCAGCCGAGCTGGTACCGCCACCTGCCGGTGCACCTCGTCGGTCTCACGCTGTGCGTCACGATTCTCATCGTCACGTGCATCGAGAAGTTCGGCGACGGTGGGTGGCTCACGCTCGTCATCACGGGGCTTCTGGTGGTGGCGTGCCTTGCGATCCATCGCCACTACGACCGCGTCCTCGTGGCCATCCGCCGGATGGATACCGAGCTGCCTGATCCGCTCGCAGATCTCCCCGACTCGAGCTCTCCGTCGCTCACGATCGACACGCGGCAGCCGGTCGCGATTCTGTTCGTCGGCCGTTACGGCGGCCTGGGTCGCCACGCGCTGATGACGCTCCTTCGCATGTTCCCGGGCCACTTCAAGGGGGTCGTGTTCTGTTCGATCGCCATCATCGACTCGGGGAATTTCAAGGGGGTCGACGAGGTGCACGAGCTCGAGAAACGGACCGCCGCCGAGCTCGACAAGTACGTGCGCTTCGCCGCGACGCTGGGCGTGCCGGCCGAGCGCGTGCTGTCGACGGGCATGGAGGTCCCGATCGAGGCGGAGAAGATCGGGACGACGCAGATCATGCGTTTCCCCAAGGGGCTATTCGTCGCAGGCCAGCTCCTGTTCGACGAAGACTCCACGTGGAATCGCGTCCTCCACAACGAGACCGCGTTCCTCATCCAGCGACGCCTTCAGCACGCGGGGATTCCGATGGTCGTGCTCCCGGTTCGTCTTCGGCTGGCCGACGGCCCGCGGCTCGCCGCGCGCTCGCTCACGGGGCCTCGGGCCGCGGCGTGAGGTCCGCGCACGCGTCGAAGGTCCTCGCGAGCATCGTTCTCGCGTGCATTGCCGCGATAGGCACCGCGTGCGCGCCGAAGACGGTGGCCGACGCCGAGCGCCACGGCGACGTCGCGTGGCTCGACGCGGAGGGGTCGGGCGAGGCGGTCGCCGCGCTCGGGCGGCTGGCCGACGCTAATCCGCGCGCCGTGCAAGTCCTCGATGCGCGGGCCGCGACCGACGTGAACGCCTACATCGCAGCGTGGGCCGCGACGACACGCGGCGCCGTCTGGGGCGCCACGCTCCTTCGCAGCGGCCTGGGCAATCCTGCGCATGCCGAGCAAACGGCGTCGGTGATGACCCGCAAGGATCCGCACATCGTCCCGTTCATCACGGATCTCGAAGGGGCGCTCGTGCGTCTCGCGGCGAGTCGCCACAACACGGCGGTCGTGGCCGTCCTGGCGAGCGCTGGCTCGGAGGCCGATGCCGCGTTGACGCGACGACTGGCCGATAGCTCCACGCGGGGCGCGCTTTGCCGCGGGATCGGATCGCCCGACGCCAGCGTGAGTGCGCGCCGCGTCCTGATTGCCGTCCCTTCCGCTTCGCGTGACGACGAGTCGTGTGTCGAGGCGGTCCTCATCGGTGCGGCCCACGAGGATGGCGCGCTCGAGTGGCTCGCGACCAAGGGCGAGCCTGGTCTCCTGAGCGCCGCGGGCGCGCGCGACATCATGCCGTGCGCTCGCCTCGCGACGGTGTGGACGAAGGCGTTCGCTGCGCGCGCCGGGCAGTCGTCCGACGGTCTCACCGTGCCTCTTCACAACGCCGTGGCGCGCTGTGGACGCGCGCTCGATCCCGTGCTCGCTCCGGCCCTCACGCAGGAGCCGCCCGTCTATGAGTTGATTGTCGCCGGCCTCGATCCGTTCGCCACCGAGATTCAGGACTTGCCGCAGACGTGCGCCGCGCTCAAGCCGATCGCCGCTACGAAGGGGCGCGCGGTGATCCGTGAGCGTGCTTCGGCGGCGTTGAGTCACGGATGCGTATTCGCGAAATAGCGCGTCACGCTCCGAGATAAGCCTTCTGAATCTCCTCGTCCTTCGCGAGATCGGCGGAAGTACCCGAGAGCGCGACCTCGCCCGTCTTGAGCACGTACGCCCTCTGGCTCGCGGCGAGCGCAACCCGCGTGTTCTGCTCGACGACGAGGACGGTAACCCCCGCGGCTGCGACCCGCGCGATCGCCGCGAAGATCTGCTGAACGAGCACCGGTGCGATCCCGAGGGAGGGCTCGTCGAGCAAGAGTGCGACCGGTCTCCCCATGAGGGCGCGTCCGATGGCCAGCATCTGCTGTTCGCCGCCCGAGAGGGTGCCCCCCTCTTGCCGCATGCGCTCGCCGAGGCGCGGAAAGAGGGCGACCACGTCTTCCGTCGTCTCGCGCATCGCCCGCGGATCGCGGTGGAGATAAGCGCCGAGGTCGAGGTTCTCGCGGACAGACAGGTTCGGAAAGATGGCGCGCCCTTCCGGGACGAGCGAGAGCCCGCGCGCCACTCGCTCTTCGGTGGAGACGCCCGACAGATCGTGACCGGCGAAGGAGATTCGTCCTGCGCTGAGCGGGAGGAGGCCCATGACCGTTTTCAAGGTCGTCGTCTTGCCCGCCCCGTTCGCGCCGATGAGCGCGACCACCTCTCCCTGTCCTACCGAGAGCGAGACGCCGCGAAGCGCCTGGATGCCTCCGTAGCTCATCGCGACCCCCTCGAGCTCGAGGAGCGGCTTCCCCGGCGCGAGAACCGGCGCGGGCCGAGTCGGATGGGCCACCCTCATGCCTGCTCTTCGCCCAGGTAAGCGCCGAGCACCTTCGGGTCGCGGCGAATCTCCGCAGGCGTACCTCGCGCGAGCGTCTCGCCGCGATCGAGCACGTGGATCGCGTCCGAGGCCCCCATGACGACCTGCATGTTGTGCTCGACGAGAACCACCGTGAGCTTGAACGTTTCGCGCAACCAGCGAAGCTGCGTCTGCAGCCCTTCCGCCTCGCCGTAGTTCATCCCTGCGGCGGGCTCATCGAGGAGCAGGAGGTTCGGCGCGAGCATCATCGCGCGAGCGATCTCCAGACGTCGCTGGTTGCCGTACGAGAGCGAGGTCGGCTCGGCGAGCGCCGACTCGTGGAGGTCGAATACGCGAAGCAGCTCGCCCGCTCTCTCTCTCGTTGCCGCCTCAGCGTCTCGCGCACGCTCCGTGTGCACCAGCGCGGTCCATACCCCCGACCTCGTGCGCGCATCGGCGGCTTCGCCCGCGACGAGCAAGTTCTCCAGCACCGTGAGCTGCCCGAACAGCCGAATGTTCTGGAACGTGCGCGCGACACCGCAAGCGGCGATCTGGGCCGGCTTCATGCGCGTGAGATCCGTGCCGGCGAAGGCGATCGTCCCCGTGTCGCAACGGTAGACGCCCGTGATCAGATTGAAGAGGGTCGTCTTGCCGGCTCCGTTGGGCCCGATGAGGCCGAAGATGGAGCCTTCGGGCACGTCGAGCGATACCTCGTGCACGGCGCGAAGGCCGCCGAAGTGCTTCCCGACGTTGCGGAGGACGAGGCTCATTCGACGAGTGCGGCAGTCGGCTGCGCGGGGCCGGGGTCACCGTTCGCGTTCCCGCCGCCCGGCGCGGCTCGTTTCTTCGAGGCGCGCATGAACAGCTCACGCTCGCCGAGGAGCCCGGACGGGCGCGCGATCATCAGCGCGATCAAGACCGCCGCGTAGATGATCATGCGCAATGCGTTGAGATCGAGCCACTCGAACCTGTCGTGGAGCTGGATCATGAGCGACGTGCTCTGCGCCTCCTCGATCGCCTTGACCGTGAACGTCACGAACACGCCGCCAAGCACCGCGCCACTGACGCTGCCAGAGCCACCGAGAATGACCATCGTGATCGCGTCGAACGATGCCTGAAAGCCGAACGTATCGGGCTGAACGATCGGCGTACCGTCGCGCATGAGCGCGAGCATCGACCCGGCGATGCCGCCCCCCGCGGCCGCGAGGACGAACGAGCTGACCTTGTACTGCGTGGGGTCCACGCCGACGGCCGCGGCTGCGATCTCGTCCTCTCGCAACGCCCGCACGGCGCGCCCCCAGCCCGAGAACTTCAGGCGCAGCGATACCAGGACGACCACCGCCGCGCCGCCGATCACCCAGAACGGGCCCGCGTAGGCGGGTACTCCGCGGTTGCCTTCCCCCGCGTAGCCGTTCTGTCCTCCGAGGCTCGTGACCATTACGGAGAGCACGTGGAACGATGGGCCGACGAGGCCGTCTCTGCCGCCAATCGCAGAGATTGCGTGCCGCACCGTCTCTGGCTCGCCGAGCTTGGCGGTCGCGATCACGAGCCGAAAGATCTCGGCGAACCCGAGGGTCACGATCGCGAGATAGTCGCCACGGAGGCGCAAGCTCGGCAGTCCGACGAGCAGGCCGAACGTCCCTGCGAGGACCGCAGCGGCGACGAGGGCGAGCGGCACGACGATGAACGACCGCGCGAACGTAGGATCGCCACCCCCCAGCGCCTCGTGAAGATGCGACGCGACGACGGCCGCCGTGTACGCGCCGATCCCGACGAAGCCGGCGTGTCCGATCGAGAACTGTCCGGCGAGGCCGTTGATGATGTTGAGCGAGACCGCGATGACGACGTTGCAGAACGCGAGCAGGATCAGCTGGCGAATCGAGCTGTAAGGGACGAGTCGGTCGAGAGCGAAGTCCAGGCCGAGGGCCGCAAGGACGATGACGAAGACCACGACCACGTCTCGCTCGACACGCATCCGGCGCTCTTCGGGAACGCGCGCGGGCAAGGCTTACTTTACGACGCGCAGGTAGGGCGGGATCTCTCTCTTGGGCTTGCCGGCCGTGGGCTTGTTCGGCGTGTGGGGCGCGGTCGGTCGAGACGCTCCCGTCGGCTCGGCCGCGGGGGGGGGAGGAGGTTGGGCGGGCTGGCGACGCGGGCTCGGGTCGCCCACCGAGGTGAGCGGAGCGCTGGGCGCCGAACGCTCGGGTCGCGCAGCGGGAGCTGCGTTCGGCCTTACGCTCGCGTCGGGCTGAGGCACCCCGCGCGGGCTCGTTCGCGCGGGAGCGGCCGCCGGAGCCGGACTTGGCTCGTGTGTGGGCGCCGTGTACGAGCCGCGTCGTGACGACTTCTTGGTCGCAGCCGGAATTGGGATCAGAACGCCTTGCGCCGGCGGGTTCGGGGCACGATTGGGGACCGCCTTCGGCCCCTTCGCCTTCTTCGCAGCCTCCACCACGACCCCTTCGATTTCGCTCCCCTTCCTGGTTCGCGGCTTCTTCGACTTCGCGGTCTCGCTCTTCTCCGACGCGCCCGTCGCGGCCTTGGCACCTGCGATGGCTCGCGGCTTGGCGGTGCTCTTCGCGCTGGAAGAGGCCGCCGGCGCGGGCCGGCGAACCGGCTCGGCGGGCGAGCGGACAACCGCGAGCGGCCTCTCGGTAGGCGCCTTCTTCGCCGCCGGCTCCCCCTCGCGTGTCCGAGCTTGCAGCGCGACCTCTGGCGGCACGTCCTCCGGCCAGACCATGCCGCGCCCGTCATCTCCCACCATCGCGTATACGGAAGACCACGGTACGATGCAGAAGAACGGCGAGCGGTTGAAGCTCAACGTGCAGCTCATGCCGTCTTCGTCGACGCGAAGGTCGGGTATCGGAACCGGCATGTTGAGGCCGACCTGCAGTACGAGCTGCGGCTGCCGCTTGAACCATGCGGGGACGACGACGCCAGCTGCGCGTGGATCCAGGTGAACGTGAACGCTCCCTCGTTCCAAGAGCGCGAGGGCGACCTCTTTCTTCGGCGGCAGCGGGTTCCCGGTCATCCTGATAGTGGGAGATACTACGCGGTAGGCGCCCCGTCGTGCGAACCATTCTCGAGACCCGCCCCATCCCACGCATCGTTCCGGACGGCGTGTTCGACGCATTCGGATGGTGCCAGAGCGGCGCCCTGGAGTGGCGAGCGCCGGATGGCTCGACGCTCTCCGGCGGTGTCTCCTCGGAGAACCCGCCGCGTATGGCCTTCGTGATGAAGGCGGACGTCTCGTTCTTGCCGCGCGAGCTCGCGCGCCTGCACGTGCCGGGGCTCGGGCTCATGGACGAGTGGGCGCTCGCGCCCTACGGGATCGACGACGCGACCGACGAGCTTCACGCGCATCGCGTGCCGCCCGGCGACGTGCTTTGGCTCGCGGCCGACAGCCTGGCGGGGCTCTTCTGGGGGCTCCACGACTGGGCGCACTTTCACAACCACGGCCCGTTTTCACAACGTGCGTGGACCGAGCTTCAATGCGACGCCGCGGCCCTCTCGTGGCTGTGGTCGAACCGAACGGCCCTCGCACTCGACGCGAGCACCTGGGAACAGGCGCGCCAGGACGTTGTCCGCATCGGGGCGGCGAGGTTCGTCGAAGAGGAGCTGGCCGCGGAGATCGATCGGGCGGCGAGTCTGCTCGAGGCCGCGCGTATCAAGCGCCTTCTATGACCAGTGGCGGCAGCGTCAGCCCGAGCTGCCGTTGGTCACGGGTACCGCCCCCGAGCAGCTGGAGGTAACGGCAGTCTGCGCCGCTTCACACAGCGGCGGGACGTCATCGTACGTGAAGCCCGCGTTGCCGAGGCACGTCAGGAGCTCCTGAAAGTCGGCGGACGCGTTCGCCGCGTCGCACTGTGACTGCATGCTCGCGCACCTCGTGGAGCAGTCGCCGCTGGAGTCCGCGGAGCACACCGTTCCGCACGAAGGAACATCCTGCCCACACCCTGCGGCCCCCAACCCGATGACGGCGACGAGGGGGAGAACAGCGACGGCAAGTGCCCGTGCGCACGTACGTAGAAGATGCTTTAGGGACAACGGGATCTCCTCGAAAGCTCGGTAGGTACCGTAATGCGGCGTCAGTGGTGCCCTGCGGGCTTCTTCTCGCCGGGTTTCTCGGCGGCGTGCTCGGTCTTCTCGGCCGCGTGCTCGGCCTTCTCGACGGCCTTCTCCGCATTGTTCACCGCGGACGCCGCGTTGCGCGTGGCGCGCGCGTGCATGATCGAGATGCCGACCGAGATCAGAATGAAGAAAATGGGCCCGATGAGAAACGGGAAGTAGGAGGTGCGCCGAACGATCGTGGGCCCACCCCCCTGGATGATGACGATCTGCGGGATCTCGTTGGAGCCGCTGTGGTGGCGAGAGGAGTCGACGTCGAGGTCGTCGTCAGAGTCATCGTCGCGTGAAGACGACGACGAGCCCGACGACCCGAAGTCGGTCACGTTCTGGCAGTGCGGGCATGTCACCCTCGACTCACGCCCATTTCGCGTGACGGGTGCACCGCAATTCGAACAGTTCAGGCGTTCAGTCATACACCCCTCCCGGGCTGAGCATGCTCGGTATCATGGGCGCCTGAGCCCGTCGAGTCGAGACCCCCAAATGGGGGAGTCGCTCGCATTCGAGTCTGCCCAGGCAACGAGTCGTGCTGGCCCGGCAAGGCGAGAGTTACTCGGTCGTGATGCTACGACGCTGGCGCGTTGCCCTCCGACCTCCGCATGACGCGGCTCGCGTCCACGACCTGGAGGAGTCGACCGCTTCTCGAGCAGAGGTCCGCACCGGCCACGACGGGCAACGCGCTGCAAGAGGGTCCCCGTCGTCGAACCCGTTGCATCGGTGCTTTTCGAAGGCCGAGAGCCTGTCTTCGAAGGCCGAGTGTCACTCTCCTCATTCCGAGAGACGCGATGCGAGAGGATTCACGACGTCGAACCTCTTACACCGGTGCTCCATCGACACCGAGAGCGTCTCTTCGAGTGACGAGAGGCGCGGTCCTCGAGAATCCACGACCGCCGGCCTCTCCCGGCGCGCCTCGCGGCGTCCGAAGACGACGAAATCGTAGACGCGGCGCGGCGGATGGAGGGCGACGAGGGTTCGCTGCGTCGCGGGCTCCCGCCCACGTGGGTGCGGGTGGTGACGGCAAGCCCGCAGGTCAGTGCCGGAGTACTAGGGCACTGGGACAGTGGGACGCCGACCCGGATGTAGGGGAGCTGCAGGCCCCGGGCTCTACGGCGCTGGCGGCATGAAGTTGAGCGGGCAACGTCCGTTCGGCGAGACGACGAGGCGTGCGTCTCCAAGACTGCGCGTGTCGAACCCGATGCCTCCGCCGAGCGCAACGTCCGAGCCCGGTGCGCAATGCGCCGCGCCGGTGCGAAGAACGAGATCCGCGCGCAGGAACATGTCGCCGACCGTGACCGGACCGCTCAGGACCCCTCGGAACGGGCCGTACGCAAAGACCCCCCGCGTGAGCTCGACGGGATGCGCCGGATCGCCGTCGAGGTACCCCTCGACCGACGCGTCGGTCCCGCTCATCGCGTTCGCGAGCCGCGCCCCGCTGAGCGTCACCCGCATGCTGGCTTCGACCTGCGCCGGACTTCGTAGCGCGTAGTGCGCCTCGGCCTGTACGAAGAGCGACTCGTCGGGTCGCCGCTGGAGCAGCGCATTGCTCATGCCGAGCTGCACCGCGTTCGATCGCGGTACCGTCATGTCGAACGACGTCACGTGCCCACCGTCGAGCACGAACGTCGCCGCCGTCTTTATGGCGCCCGAGGGGTCGAACTGGATCAGCGCTTTCACGCGCTTGTGATCCACTTGTCCGTTCCCGGCCCATGGCCCGAGCTTCCCCCAGGGGGCCGTCACGACGACGATGGGCGACGCGAAGTTCAGGTCCTCGCCGAGCGCATCGTGGCCGTTGCGCTCCGCCTCGACGGCGAAGTTCTCGGCTTCGAAGCGCGTGCCTTCGCCGAAGGCTCGTGTCCAGACGAGGTGGCCTGCGTCGATCGCGACCTGCCGCACCGTCCCCTGCCTCAGCGCCGCGAAGTCGTGGACGAGCTGCAACCGGCGGAGGGCCTCCTGGACGCTGCTCGCGCTCCCATCGATGTTCACGAGGACGTCGTGCATCGTCGCGTCGGACGGGTCGTACCCCGTCGCGTAGCCGATATCGACCGACTGCGCGTGGAGGGTCATGCCGGGTAGCTCGGCGATGCTCGCGGTGACCCCGAGGACGCGTACGTGCCGGTAAGAAACCTGCACCGAATCGATGCCGAGCGAGACCCCCGCGCGCGCCGCGTCCTGCGCGTAGCTTCGCTTCAGGAACTCGGGGAGCCCGACGTAGAGGACTGCCGCGCTCGCCGCGAGCACGAGAATGAGGATCACGATCCAGCCACCGTTCGACCGATTCCGTGGCCCCATCTGCACTTGGGTGCCGGGGGCTGCGGGGGCGATTCCGGGGACGGGCCACGCGGGGGCCGTGTGCTCGTAGTTGGTGACCTGGATCGTCGGAGCCGGCTGTGACCCGGGTGGCGGCGCGAGCGTCGAGGCCACCACGTGGCTCGGGAGGGTCGGCGTGCGTGAGCGCTGCACGGGGGGCGACGCGGGGCCCTGCAGCTGCGCCTGCGTGCTCGCCATCGCTTCGGAGGTCGATGAGGGGAGTCGCGATGGGGGCGGCGGGACCGCACTTTGTCGACCCTGGTCTCCCGAAGCGGGGAGCCGCGACGGGGGCGGCGGAGCCGGCGGCACGGCGCTTTGCCGACTCTCGGTGCCGGACGCCGGAAGCCGTGACGGCGGAGGAGGAGCCGGCGGCACGACGCTGCGCACGTCCTTTCCCGACGCGGGATACCTCGATCGCGGCTCGCGGTGTGCCCCTTCCATGCCCATGCCTGGGTCGGCGGTCGACACCGACATGAACTCGGACAGAACCTCTTCGGCCTGTTCGTCGAGGTCCTCCTCGGACGACAGGGCCTCAATCTGCGCGACCCGCTTGCCGCGATTCGCGAGCGAGGTTGCCGCGACGACTTCCACCCAGTCTCCCACGACGGCCGGACTGGCGGCGGAGGTCGCTTCCTCGAGCGCGACGGCCATCTCGCGCGCGGTCGCGTAGCGGTCGCTCGGGTCGCGGGCGAGCCCCTTCATGACGACCTGGTCGAGCGCCGGGGGGAGGCCACTCACGAAGTCGCTCGGAGGATCGACGGGGCGGTGAAGGATGTTGGCGAGGATGGCCGATTGGTAGTCCGCGTCGAAGAGCCGCTGGGCCGTAAGAACCTCCCAGAGCACCACCGCCGCTGCGTAGATGTCGGCTCGCCGCGTCCCGCGATGGCCGTTCAGGATCTCGGGTGAGATGTATGCGAGCTTCCCCTTGAGCTCTCCTTCGCGCGTGATCTGGATGCTGTTCGCGGCCTTGGCGATTCCGAAGTCGATGACGCGCGGCGACCCGTCGATGCCGACGAGGATGTTCTGCGGGGACACGTCGCGGTGGACGATCTCGAGCGGCTCCCCCTTGTCGTTCTTCGCCTCGTGCGCGGCGTGAAGACCGCGGAGCACGCCGCTGAGAAGGGCGACAGCGACCGGTAGCGGCACCTTCTCCTGTCGCGCGACTGTCGATTTCATCAGCCGCGAGAGGGAGTCCCCCTCGACGTACTCCATGACGAGAAAGACCTCGTCCTCGACGCGGAGCACGTCGAGCGGCTGCACCACGTTCGGGTGCTTGATCCGAGCCGCGAGGCGCGCCTCGGCGAGGAACATCTCCACGAACTCGCCCACCTTCGCGAACTGCGGATGCAGTCGCTTGATGGCGACCATCTTGGAGAATCCGCCCGACCCGATCTGGCGCCCAAAGTGCACCGTGGCCATGCCACCGGAGGCGATCTCTCCGTATAGGCGGTACCGCCCGAGGTTACGCGGGCTCGTGTCGTTCGTGTCTTTTCTGGCCGAGCGGGCCATCGGGTTGCCCGCCACGTTAGAGCAGCAGTCCTTTGACTGGAACAGGCAAAGGGAGGCGGCTCGCGCATCCCATCCCCGCCGCGTCGTGCTTAACTGACCCACGCCATGCCGCCGAACGAGCCGTCTGCCCCGCGTTTCAGGTCGACCCACCCCGCCGCAAACCTCCCCGAGGACCCGCCCGTGGACGTGGAGTTGGCCCGCCAGCACAAGCTTTCTGCCGAGGAATACGCGCGCATCACCTCTGAGCTCGGGCGCGTCCCCTCGTACACGGAGCTCGGCGTGTTCAGTGTCATGTGGAGCGAGCACTGCTCGTACAAGTCATCACGCGTGCACCTCCGGCGCTTGCCGACCACCGGCCCGCGCGTCATCCAGGGGCCCGGCGAGAACGCGGGGGTCGTCGACATCGGGGACGGCTACGCCGCCGTCTTCAAGATGGAGTCGCACAACCATCCGAGCTTCATCGAGCCACATCAGGGCGCGGCCACCGGGGTCGGTGGCATCATGCGCGACGTCTTCACGATGGGGGCGCGGCCCATCGCAAGCCTGAATTCGCTGCGCTTCGGTCGTCCCGACCACCCGCGCACCCCCGAGCTTCTACGTGGCGTCGTGGAGGGAATAGCAGGCTACGGCAACTGCATCGGCGTCCCCACCGTCGGCGGAGAGGTCCAGTTCGACGCGCGCTACGACGGCAACATCCTGGTCAACGCGTTCACCTGCGGCGTCGCCCGTACGGACCGCATCTTCTACGGGCGAGCAACCGGCGTAGGCAACGCGATTCTCTACATGGGGGCGAAGACGGGGCGCGACGGGATCCACGGCGCGACGATGGCGAGCGACGAGTTTCGCGAAGGGGGCCCCAGCCAGAGGCCGACCATGCAGGTGGGCGACCCA
>Ga0302279_10001782_pt1 | contig 29824 bp, 31 predicted proteins | sample III_Bog_N3_3_FD_194541 | JGI IMG/M metagenome (GOLD analysis project Ga0302279, IMG submission 194541) | Peat permafrost microbial communities from Stordalen Mire near Abisko, Sweden - III_Bog_N3_3 | ecosystem: Environmental > Terrestrial > Soil > Wetlands > Peat | place: Sweden: Abisko... | reverse complement strand
GAGACCACGTATCGCCGTGGCTGTCACCACTCTCGGAGCGACCTTAACGACTCGCGGCGTCCTCGGTCGGTATCAAGTGGCGAGCGGCGCGCGCCTCATCGACTCGTGAGACCGGCGTCGTCTGAGGGGCACGGTGCAATCCATCCGGGTCATCAATCGCGCGTTGGGCGATTCGTTCGACCGCTTCGGCGAGGGCTTCGAGGGTCTGGAGACTCTCCGTCTCGGTCGGCTCGAACATCAACGCCTCTTCGACGATCAATGGGAAGTACACCGTGGGCGAATGGAAGCCCTCTTCCAAGAGCGCCTTGGCGACGTCGAGCCCGCGAACGCCATACGTGCTCTTGAGGGGCGTCGCGGTGAGGACACATTCGTGCATGCAGACACGGTCGTAAGCGGCCGGCAGCGTGTCACGCAGTCGGTGTCGCAGCCAGTTCGCGTTCAAGACGGCGTACTTCGCCACGCGCGTCAGTCCGTCGCCACCGTGTACGTCGATATAGGCGAGCGCGCGTGCCAGCACCATGGCGTTGCCGTGCCAGCCGTGCACGCGTCCGATCGATCGCGGTGGCTTCACCCACGCGAAGGTTCCGTCATCGAGTCGGGTCGCCTTGGGTCCGGGGAGGAATTCGACCAGTCGCTTCGAGACGGCCACGGGACCGGCGCCCGGTCCCCCGCCGCCGTGCGGGGTGGCGAAGGTCTTGTGGAGGTTCATGTGCACGATGTCGAATCCCATGTCGCCCGGACGAACGGCGCCCAAGATGGCGTTCAGATTCGCACCGTCGTAGTACAACAGTCCACCGACCTCGTGCACGGCGGCGGCGATCTCGGTGATCTCTTCTTCGAAGAGGCCCAACGTATTCGGGTTGGTCAACATGATGCCGGCCACATCGGTGCCGAGTGCCGCCTTCAACTTCTCCAGGTCGACCAGGCCCCGGTCATTCGAGGGAACCGTGGTGACCTCGTAGCCGCCCAAGGTCACCGAAGCGGGATTCGTACCGTGGGCCGAGTCGGGGATCAGGATGCGTCGTCGCGCGTCACCGTTCGCACCGTGAAATGCCCGCATCAACAACAGACCCGTCAACTCACCCGCGGCGCCCGCGGCCGGCTGGAGCGTCGCCGCCGCCATACCGGTGATGGCGCACAGCTTCTCTTCGAGCGTCGCCAACAACTCCAGCCACCCTTGGGTGAGTTCGGCCGGCGCGCCCGGGTGAACGGAGTTCAGTCCGGGGTCGTTCGCCACAGCGTCACAGAACTTCGGGTTGTACTTCATCGTGCACGAACCCAGTGGGTACATACCGAGATCGACCGAGAACTGACGGTGCGAGAGCCGCGTGAAGTGGGCGACGAGGTCTCGTTCGGAGACTTCGGCGACGTCCACGACGTGGTCGTTGAGGTGCGTCGCGGGGATCAGGTCGGCCAATGCCGTCGCCGGCACACCCGTCGTTCGCAACTGGTAGGCCGAGCGCCCGGGCACCGACATCTCAAAGATCGTGGGCTCGGTCTCGTGACCGAGGAGGGGTGCCGAGGCCGCGCGGCCACCGGAGAGTGCGCGACTGGTCATTGGCCGACCGCCTTTCGCAGAACTTCGACGTACCGATCGATCTCTTCTTTCGTCCGTCGTTCGGTGACGGTGACGAGCAGCACGTCGTCGTGGTCGCCTTCAATCGACAGGTCGACCCCGGAGGTCAACTCGGCGACCGCGACGCCGGCGAGCACGCCGTCGTTGGCCATGGTGAGCAGCACGTCCAAGGCGTTGCGTCCGAGACGTACTGCGAACTCACGGAAGAACGGCTGCGAGGAGACCGCCGTGAGGCCCTCGATCTTCATGAGTTCGTCGAAGAGATAGTGCGCTCCCTGCGCGCAGCGCGTCGCGATCTCGCGAAGACCCTGCGTGCCGAGCCATCCGAGTTGAATGGCGGCCGTGACGGCCATCAGCGTCTGGTTCGTGCAGACGTTCGACGTGGCCTTCTCGCGACGGATGTCTTGTTCGCGTGCGCGAAGCGTGGTCACGAACGATCGACGGCCGTTGGAGTCCACGGTCTCGCCCACGATCCGACCGGGCAGTCGTCGAGTCTGCTCTTCGGTGCAGGCGAAGAGCCCGAGGAACGGACCGCCGAACGCGAGCGGCGTCCCGAAGGGCTGACCCTCGCCGACGAAGATATCGGCGCCCCACTGGCCGGCCGTCTTCAGTACCCCGGCGGCCACCGGATCGGCACCGAGCACGAAGAGCGCGTCGTTTTCGACGGCCAACGCCTTGGCCACGCCCATGTCCTCGAGCACGCCCAGGTAGTTCGGGTAGCTCGCGACGATGGCGGCGGCGTCGGTCGCGTCGACGCTCCCCCAGTCGGTGACGCCGTCTTTCAGAGGGACCTCGACGATCTCGTGGCCGGTGCCCCGGGCGAAGGTCTTGGCGACCTCGCGCCAGTGCGGGTGCACGCCGGCCGAGATGACCATCTTCTGACGCGTCGTCGCGCCGTGGGCCATGTTGAGTGCTTCGACGAGTCCGGTCGCCGCGTCATAGAGCGACGCGTTCGGGATCGGCAGGCCGCTCAGTCGCGCGATCAGGGTCTGATACTCGAAGATCGCCTGCAAGACGCCCTGAGCGACCTCGGGTTGATACGGCGTGTAGGCCGTTACGAACTCCGAACGCCCGGCGAGCATCTTCACCACCGCCGGCACCTCATGGTCGTAGACACCGGCGCCCGCGAAGCACGTCATCGCACTGGCCTTGGCCTGATTGGCCGACGTGTACTGCGTGAACAGCGCCGCGACGTCGGGCTCGCTCATGCCCTCGGGCAGGTCGAGACCCTGGGTGAGACGAACCGCGGGCGGGATGTGGGCGAAGAGCTGGTCCAGGGAGTCCATGCCGAGAAACGCAAGCATCTCTGCGATCTCCGCGTCGGTGTGGGGTAGGTAGTCGGCCACGTCACTTCCTCTTTCGAACGAAGGGCAACGCCGTCACGCTCGCGGCGATCTCTCGCCCGCGAAGCGTCACCGTCGCCTCGGTGCCGACCTGGGGGTCGCCGCGCAGCAGACCCAGGCCGATGCCGCGCTCCAGTACCGGCGAAAAGTTCCCCGACGTGAGGGCCCCCACGTCGAGACCGTCGATAACGACCTGGCCACCGTCACGAAGTGGCTGACGGCCCTCGACGATCAGGCCCGTCAGTAGTCTCTGCGGACCACGATCGCGTTCGCGCTCGACGGCCGCGTGACCGCGGAAGGTCTCCTTGTCCCAGCCAAGAACCCAACCCAGTCGCGCTTCGAGCGTCGTCGAGGTCACGTTCAGTTCGTGACCGTAGAGCGGCAGGGCCGCCTCCAGACGCAGCGTGTCGCGTGCCCCGAGTCCGGCGGGCGTAATCTCGGCGTCGACCAGCTTCGCCAACAGTCCCTCGGCCGCCTCATTGGGCACCGCGATCTCGAGTCCCTCCTCACCGGTGTAGCCCGTTCCGGCGACGCGCACTTCAACGCCGTCGTAGTCGAATCGCGTCACGCGAAAGCGCCCGACGTCAGCGAATCGCTGGTCGACCTTAGCGACCTTGGCGCGCGCGTGAGGACCCTGGACGGCGAGCACGCAACGCTGCGATGTCACGTCGATCCCGGGGAGGGCGTCGGTCACGCCCGAGGTATTCGAGGCGTTCGGCATGACGTCGAACTCGTGCTCGGCGACCCACCACACGATGATGTCATCGACGACGAAGCCGTCGTCGTTCAACAGATGCGTGTACTGCGCTCGTCCCGGCTCGACCTTTCGCAGGTCGTTCGTGAGCGTCGACTGCAGCGCGTCGAACATGTCGGGCCCGTCACAGCGCACCGTACCGAGGTGACTGACGTCGAAGACGACGGCGTCGTTGCGACAGGCGAGGTGCTCGGCGACCGTTCCCGATCCGTACTGCAGGGGCATCTCCCAGCCCCCGAAAGGGACGATTTTGGCCCCTAGTTTGACGTGCGCGTCGTAGAGAAACGGGCGTCGGTCGGTCACGTCAGCCACTCTACGCGGCGAAGGTAGCCAGAGTTCCGAGACCGTGTTGCTCGAGCAGCGCCACGAAGTCGCGCTGGTAGACGACGAGCAGTTCCACTTCTGGATAGAGCGCGCGGAACTTGCGGACCTTCTGATTCTTCTTCGTGACGAGTCGTTGCTCGAGTACCGTCAGCTCGATGAAGAGCCGTCGCTCGGGTAGGTAGAAGTCCGGGCGAAAGGCTTTGGTCGGCACGCCGTGCTCGTTCCATTCGAGCGGAAACTCGACCGGCTCGTACGACCACGAGAAGCCGTAGAGATTGAGCAGGCGCGCGAAGGCGCGTTCACTCGGATGCGCGAACTGGTCCTGCGGCACGGTCTCCAGGCTGGGGTGCCGACGACGCGACGCGTCGATCGGCGAAGGGTCGCTCACGCCGAACGGGACTCCTTCTCCGACGTTGCGAGTTGCGTTTCGCGAATCGTGGTCGTGAGTTCGGCGACCACGTTCGCCAGAGGAACGATGTTGAAGACGCCCTGGCCACCGCGAAGGAGGTCGACGAGGTCGCCGTCGTCGTGCGCGAGTACCGATCCGGCGTCACTCAACACGAGGCTGCTCGAGGCGAGATCGGCGCCCAAAGAGTTACGCAAGCACTCGACCGCCTGGCGAGCGCGGTTCAGCGCGACGCCCGAGGTGAGGAGCGACTTAATCACCTTGACCTCGAGGACGTCGGAGTAGGAGTAGGTCCGCTTGGATCCGCTTCCCTGGGCCGCGGTGATCGACGGCGTCACGAGATCGGTTCGCGCCCAGTAGTCCAACTGACGGTACGTGACGCCCGTGAGGCGACAGACCATCGGGCCACTAAATCCGTACGTTAGAGAATCTGCCATGTGTCGTTTCCCTCCCGACCGAGGTCTGTCCAGACTAACCCGACGGACTACACGAGTGTAGTTTGACGGCGACTATTCAAAAAACAAATCTGGCCGGCCGAGCGACGGTGACGACGCTTCGGCCTGTAATCGGGGCGGAATGCGGCCGGCTCGTCGCGCCAGGAACCCGGCTTTCACGGCGTCGCGCAGGGATTCGGCCATCATGACCGGGTCGAGGGCCCGGTTGATCGCCGAGGCGGCCAGTACACCGTCACACCCCAGTTCCATGGCCAAAGCCGCGTCCGAGGCGGTGCCGACGCCGGCGTCCAGCAGTACGGGCACGCTCACCCGTTCACAGATCATGGCGATCGCGTGGGGGTTTCGAACGCCGAGCCCCGAGCCGATCGGCGAACCCAGCGGCATGACCGCGACACATCCGGCCTGTTCCAGTCGTTGGGCCACGATGAGATCGTCCGACGTGTAGGCCCAGACCTCGAAGCCACCGCGCACCAGTTTCTCCGCGGCGACCAGGGTCTCACTCGTATCGGGCAAGAGCGTCACGTCATCACCGATCACCTCGAGCTTCACGACATTCGTCTCGAAGGCCTCGCGGGCCATCTCGGCGACCTTCACGGCCTCGGCGGCGCTGAAGCAACCGGCGGTATTCGGCAGTAGGGAGAAGTTCAGTCGACCGAGCAGGTCGTAGATCGAACCCTTGACGTTGGGGTCGACCCGGCGCAGCGCCACGGTCGCGATGGAGGCCTCCGAGGCGACGAGGGACGCGCCGAGCACCTCCATGGAACGAAAGCCGCCGGTGCCCACGACGAGGCGCGACGGTGAGCTCAGCGAGCCGACTTGAAAGAGATCTCCCACACACCAATCGTACTAAGCGATCTCGGTGAATCATTAAGGTTGTCCAAGTGCAACCCCTCACCGTTCTGTCCATCGCGGGGTCGGACTCCGGTGGTGGGGCCGGGATTCAGGCCGACCTGCGCACCTTTTGCGCCTTCGAGGTTCACGCCACGACGGCCCTCACGGCCGTCACCGCACAGAACACCGTCGGCGTGACGTCGGTGCAGAACGTCGATCCGGCGTTCGTCGCCGCCCAGGTGCTCAGTGTCGTTGAGGACTTCGACGTGCGCGCCGTGAAGACCGGCATGCTGGCCCAGCCGGCGACCGTCGAGAAGGTGGCCGAACTCGCAAACGAAGGTCTGCTCCCCCACCTGGTGGTCGATCCCGTGCTGGTCTCTTCGACCGGCCATCCCCTCATGGACGTCGGGGGCGTCGACGCGTACCGTGACACGCTGTTGCGCTTCGCCGAGGTCGTCACGCCCAATCTGCGCGAGGCCGCGATGCTCTGTGGCGTCGACGTTGAGGACGTGAGGGACCACGACGACATGCTCGCCCTCGCCCATCAACTCCTGAGCCTGGGACCCACGTGGGCGCTCGTCAAGGGCGGACACTTCGCCGAAGATTCGCTCACGGAACGCCACGCACCCGATGTCTTGGTCGGTCGAGGTGAGGTGTTCGTCTTTGACGCTGAGCGCGTCACGACGTCGAACGACCACGGCACGGGTTGTTCACTGTCGGCGGCGATCTGCGCCGGACTGGCGCTCGGTCGAAGCGTGCCCGACGCCGCGCGTGACGCGAAGTCCTTCGTGCTCGCCGCGCTGACGACCGCCGCCGACTGGAAGCTGGGACGTGGTCGCGGACCAATCGACCACATGGGATGGGACGCGTGAGCGACGAGCCACGCGCCCCACTCACGACCACCACGAGCATCTGGCCGGCCGCCGGCGTGCTGATTTTCGCCGTGATCGTCCTCGCGGTCTTCATGGTCATCAACCTGCTCTCCGACCAAGGGGTGACCCCACCCCCGACGACGCTGCCGGTCGTCGTGGGCGGCCTCGCCAGGGCGCCGTCCTCGGCCGCGCTCGACTACTGCAAGAGTGCCTCAGAGATACCAGCGAACATCAACGACGTCTTCCTCGTGCCCGTCGGTACCCAGAGCGAGACCGGTGGCAACGTCCCCAACGCCGGTGCCGGTGACTTCGACTGCTACCAGCCCCTCGTCACCACCACCAACGCAGCGACGCTGCTCAAGTTCTACAAGAGCCAGCTGGAGGTGCGGGGCTGGGCGCTGTTCTCGAAGGGTTCGAGCAGCGGCTCACCGCAGTCACTCTTCCAAAAGGCGGGCAACGACGGCTTCTACTGGGTCGTCGGGATAACGGTGACGAAGTCCGCGAGCAACCTCGTGCACTGGACCTTCCGGATCTATCAGAACTCCGAAACGGTCTGAACCAGTTCCTTCTCCGGTACCACGGCCTCGGTGCAGGCCCACGACCAGAGGGCGAAGTTGAGCGGGTAGATCAGGTAGCCGATGCGCGTCGCGGACGCGACGCACATCATGGTGAGAAAGACCAGACTGAGAATCGCCAGTATCTGCGCGAGGGTGAGCGGCCAGTGTCGGCGCAGGTACTTCGTCATGAAGTAGCCCCCGATGAGGAACGTCACCGGCGCCAAGATGTGACCGGCCGGCGCCCAGAGCGTCGTGAGGATATGTCCCGGCAAGGCGCTCGCCGCCGGTGAGGCCACGCTCGTGAGACCGAGCGGGAACGCGAAGACATTGGACATGAAGGCCCACGGCGCGCGAACGGCGAACGGCGTGACGGTCACGGCCAAGATCGCGACGACCCACAGGCCGATCCGTTTCCAGTCCGAGCGGTTCTTCGAGTCACGTGCGACGAGCAGTGCCCCGAAGGCCATCGGCCACGCCGTGAGCTTCATCGCCGCGGCCAATCCGAGACTGATACCGGCGAAATTATTCTGTCGACGCTGCAGCGCCGCGACGCCGAGCAGCGTCAACGCGAGTATCGGCATGTCGTCGCCGCCCGTCGACAAGAACAACGCCCCGGTCGGCAGCGCGAGCAGGAACTGCGCCACGCGGATCTTCTTCTTCCTCGACGTGCGCAGCAGTCCGAGGGCGAGACCGCTCGCGAGCAATGTCAACAGTGACATCGCGATGCGTGGGTCCGTCAGACCCTTGGACTTGTGCGTCTCGGCCGAGGGTAGACCAAAGATGCCCATCAATGGGAAGTAGGGGAAGAAGGATTGGTAGGCCGGCAGTCCCACGATCGGATTGACGAGTTTGCCGTGCTTGTCGTAGGACGGATAGAGGTTGCGGTCCTTACTGAGATTGTCGCCGGCACGCTGGATGACGCCCACTTCGGGCTGGGCCACGCGCCAACGCGCCTCGAGTCCGAGCGGGATCGCGACCGTTCCGAGCAAGACCAGGCCGAGGAGCGCGATGCGGATCGCCGAGGTGCGCCTCAGACGTAGCCGATAGAACGCGTAGGCGATGAACGCACACAGCGCGTAGGGTCCGGCGGCCAGATAGCCCCACTGCCACTGCGCCCCCTGATGCGACGTCACGCCCAGACCGAGGGCGAAGACGGCCGACAGACCGTAAAGGAGTGCGTCACCGCGAAGTTCCGGGAGCGCTCCCCACCACGTCAGAAGGCGGGTGCGCGCGAATGAGAACCGCGTCAGCATTGCGCCAATTGTACATAGAGTGGCGAATTTCCTACGCGCTTTCTAGGAACCGCTCTCAGGGTTCTCCCTACGAAGCGCGGCGAACGTCACCGGGGGCAGTTTCGACGTGAGGAAGTGCTCGATGATCCGAACGCTCTCCTTCGTACGCTCCTTCAAGAGCATGTGCGACGTGCCCGGCACGATCGACAGCTGCCCTTGTGGAATCGATTCGTACATCGAACAGGTGTGCGAAAGAGTCGCCACGTCGTCGTCGCCGGCCATCACGAGCACCGGCACCGAGATCGTCGCGAGGTCGTGCGTCGTCAGTGTCGGTTGCGAACCGCACATGATCCGCGTCTTCTCTTCGACCGCCCGAGCGTGTTCGGGGCCGTCGGGCGAGAGCTCACCGAAGCGCTGGGCCCACTCGGCGAACTCTTCACTCTCGGTATCGAAGCTGTCAAGGGGCATCAGCCCTTCGAAGTGGTAGTTCGCACCGATCGCCACGACGCGACGGACGAGTTCTGGTCGGCGCATCGCGACGATCAGCGCGACGTTGCCGCCGTCACTGTGACCGACGAGATCGACGCGTCGTTTCAGGTACTCGATGAAGGCGATCGTCTCAGTGGCCATCGACTCGTAGGAGAAGGGTTCGTCGGTGTCGCCGGTGCGGCCGTGGCCGCGCCGATCAAAGGCCACGACGCGGGCCCGTTTGGCGAGCGGCGGACCGATCGACTTCAGCAGGCTTGCACTGCTGCTCATCCCACCGTGCAAGAGGACGATCGTCGGCCCCTTGCGTTTGGGCACGTGCGCCCACGTGGGATGGCCGTTGAGAGAGATCGTCGTCACCTTGGTCATGGTAGGCGTCGAACCAACGTCGACCCCTCGAGCCGTAGAGTTGACCCGTGCGCGCGTTCGTGGTCAACGAATCCGATGAAACGTTGACGATGGGCGTGCAAGAGATCGAGTCCGCTCCATCAGACCCGTCCGATCTCCTCGTGGCGGTCGACTACAGCGGCGTGAACTTCAAAGACGCCATGGTGGCCGCTCCCAAGAGTCGGGTCCGGCGCGTGCCGTCACTCGTTGGGGGCGTCGACGGCGCCGGCACGGTCGTGCAGTCGACGGAGTCGTCACTGCCCGCAGGCACGCGCGTTGTCGTTCACGGAGGCACCATCGGCGTCGCGCGCGACGGAGGTTTCGCGCAGTTCATCCACGCTCCCGCGCGCTACGTGACCGCTCTGCCCGAATCCATCTCCACCCGCGTCGCGATGATCATCGGTACCGCCGGCTTCACGTCGATGGAGAGCATTCTCGCCCTCGAAGACCGTGGCCTGGAGCGCGGTGTCGAGATCCTCGTCACCGGCGCCTCCGGCGGCGTCGGCTCACAGGCCGTGGCGTATCTCGCCGCGAAGGGCTATCTTCCCGTGGCCTCGACCGGTTCAGCGGATACGACGCCGTGGCTGCTCGAACGCGGTGCCCATCGAGTCATCGGTCGCGACGTCGCCGACAGTCCGGGACGGGTGTTGGCCGCTGAGACCTGGCCCGGCGCGATCGACTGCGTGGGCGGCGAGACGCTGGCACAGATTCTTCGCTCGCTGCGTTACGGAGGGGCGGTCGCGGCGAGCGGTCTCGTGGCGAGCGCCGAACTGGTCACCACGGTCTATCCGTTCATCACGCGTTCGGTCGCTCTGCTCGGCATCGACTCGGTCGAAGCCACGAGCGAGACGCGCGAGCGGGTCTGGTCGGCATTGGGCGAGGTCGCTGCGGCCATCGACTTCGAAGCCTTGGTCGACCGCGAGGTTCGACTCGAGGAGTTGATCTCCGCGTTCGACGACGTGCGCGGTGGCACGACGCGGGGCCGCATTCTCGTGAATCCTCGGGCGGCCTAACGCCACCGACCGACGATGTCGTCGGCGCCGCTTAGTAGAACGGACTGAGCCAGATCTTGCCGTTGTCACAGGGCTGGACCGAGTAGGCCGGCGTCACCGGCACGGTCGCTCCCCCGGCCGCAAACTGCACGCTGATCGTGATCGCGTTGTCACAGGTCGTGTTCGCCGTTGACACGCTCGAATAGGCGAGCGAGAAGTTCGCGACCGATCCATTGGCGATCGTCAACGGCGAGGGTGGTTGATTGGCCTTCGCGGTCAGAAACTGCACGACGTTATTCGTACCGCTCTCGTCCACGGCGGTGAGTGGCAAGACCGCACCGTTCTTGTCCTGCAACGTCAAGATCGGCCAGCCCTTGATCGCACAAGATCCCGGTGTGTGTTTGGTCAGCGTCACGCTCGCGTAGACCGTGCCCGCCGCGCCTTCGCCCTCGTTGAACACGCCCGAGAAGGCGCTGCCCTGACACGTCGTGGCCGTGACGGGCGACGTCGTGGTCGGGGTCGCGACGCTCGTCGTCGTGGTGGGCGCGACGGTCGTCGTCGTGGTCCCCGACGTCGAATCGATGACGTGTCGACTCAACGTCAAGATGACGACGAAGGCGATGAAAATGGCGACCGACGTGAGGCCGCGTCTCACTGACCAAAGTCCTCGGGCCGAATCGTGTCGAGGAACTCTCGCAGTTCGGCGACGAGGTCCGCCTCGTTCGGCGCGTCGGTGTCGTCTTCGTCATCATCGTCGTCATCATCGAGATCGAGTTCCATCACCCTTCCCTCGGCGGCCATGAGATCGTCGTTCACCAGAATCGGCGCACCGACGCGAAGCGCCAGAGCGACCGCGTCACTCGGACGCGCACTCACGTTGATCTCGTCGCGATCGCGCAGCAGGCGCAGGTTCGCGTGGAAGGTGTTGTCGCGCAGTTCGGTGATCTCGGCGGCGAACAGTTGCGCGCCGAGTGCCACGATGACATTACCGAGCAGGTCGTGGGACATCGGTCGCGGCGACTTGACGCCCTGGAGCGCGTACGCGATGGCCGCGGCTTCGGGTGCGCCGATGAAGATCGGCAGAACTCGAGTACCGGTCACTTCTTCGAGGAGTAAAAGTGGCGTCGAGGAACCGACGTCGACACGCACCGCCCGTAGCACTACTTCAACCATGCAACGAGCCTAGACCGAGACCGGTCGCGAAGGGACGTCTAGCGACCGAGGTAGTCCTGAAGTGCGCGCTCGTACAACACCGCGCGCAGAGCGCCAACCTCCGCGGCCAACTCCACCGTGACGTCGCGGGCCTGTTCGCCGGAGAGTCCGCTGGCCTTTGATCGCAACGGCGCCGAGAGGTCGTCGATGAGTCCGATCTCGCGCTCGGCCACGCGACGAAGCGACCCGAGGAGCCGCACGTCCAGTCCGCGCTCGAGCAGGACGCGCGCGAGTGCCGCGACGCGAACGTCGAACTCCGTGAAGGCGATCTCGTTGCTCAGCAACACCGGTGCGAGCAGGCCGAGGGCGTGAAGCTGCGTCACTGTGTCAGGTGCCAGACCGGTGGTACCCAAGAACTCCGCCGTCGTCAAGTAGTGCACGTCACTCGATACGGGAGCATCGACGCTCGGTGGCACGATCTTCAGCACCGGACGCGCCGTGGGCGTCGACGGCGGGGCGGGGATCGACACGACATTGGAGATCGCTTCGCGAGCGGCGTGACGGGGATTGGACGCCACCGGCACGTCCTTCAAGAGTCCCTGCTCGATCAGTCGCAGACGCACCACGCGCAGCGGCACGAACTCTTCTTGGGCCAGTCGGATCGCTTCGCGCAGGCAACTGACGTCACGCTCGGAGTACAGGCGGTAGCCCTTGCGGCTGCGACTCGGTTGCACGAGCCCCTTGTCCTCGTAGTAGCGAATCTTGGAGAGTTCGATATCAGGGAAGTACTTTCGGAGTTGGGCGTGAACCTCTCCGATGCGCATGACGCCCTGATCGCCGTTCATTGCGTCGCCTCCCAAAAGACAAGCTTGAACTTGCCTATCTGCACCTCGTCGGCCGAGTGCAGCGTGGTCTCTTCGACCCGAGTGCCGTTCACGTAGGTGCCGTTGAGTGAGTTGAGGTCGCGCAGTGTGATGCGGCCGCTCGCCGTGCGCGTGAAGATCGCGTGATGACGCGAGACCGAGACGTCGTCCAAGAGCAGGTCACTGTTCTCGTGTCGACCGACGGTCGTGATCTCACCCTTGAGCTCGATGCGACTGCCCGCTTCGAGTCCCGCCGCGATCACCAGCTCGTCACCGTGTTCGCCGTTGGGTCCGCGATTGGTACCAGGGTGCAAAACTTCGGCCGCCGTGATGACCGGCACCGCGATCGTCTCGGGTGAGTTTGCGTCGTGTTGAGGGGCTCCGCACGACCAACAAAAGCTTGCGTTGGCGTTCAGAATTTCTCCACATCGACGGCAGTTCATCGGCTTCACACTAGTTAACTTCGCGAGTGGTCGTCAGGGTCAGTTGTTGGTGAGGGTCGAGTAACCCTGCGCGTCGAGCAACGCGTCGTAGTCGGCGCTGCTCGTCGTCGTGATCTCGCAGATCCAACCTTCGCCGTACGGGTCGGCGTTGACCAACTCGGGCGAACTCTTCAACGTGTCGTTCACCGCGCTCACCGTTCCGCCGATCGGCGCGTAGATCTCCGACACCGACTTCGTCGATTCGACTTCGCCGATCGTGCCGTGCGCTTCGATCGTCGCGCCGACCTTGGGGAGATCGACGAACACCACGTCGCCGAGTGCGTCTTGGGCGTAATCAGTGATGCCGACTCGAATGACGTCCCCGTTGGCCTTCGCCCACTCGTGGTCGTTGGAGTATCGAAGGTCGGTTGGTATCAGCATGGGGCAAACTTACAAGATTCGACGGGCTTGGCGTCCCGTGCGCAACGCGCTGAGCGCCGGTTTGACGTAGCCGAAGAGCACGATCCACGAAAGCGTCAGTCCCATGATGCCGATCACCCAACAGACGTCGCGCGCGTCGTGCTGCCACGGGCGCAACGCCGCGTGATGGGGATTCGTCGTGAGCAAAAAGAGCGGGAAGGTCGTCATCAGGGCAAACGTCGAGACCTTCCCCCACCACAGGACGTCGATGCGCGCCGCGCCGAGTGAGGCGAGCACGACCGTCAGTATCGAGACGATCAGTTCGCGCGTCAGCGTCGCCGACGCGAACCACCAGGGCACGCCGTTGGCCGCCGCCACGGCGAGCAGACCGCTGATCACCAAGATGCGATCGGCGACGGGGTCGAGAATCTTGCCGACGTTGGAGACTTGGTGCCATCGTCGCGCCACGAACCCGTCGATCCAGTCGGTCGCTCCGAGCGTCGCCAACAGCCACGCGGCGATTGCCCGATGGTTCGTTCCGAAGAGCAACCAGAAGAAGAGCGGCAGGGCCGCCAAACGCACGGCGGTGATCAGGTTCGGCCACGTCAACCACCCCGCGTCGGTGGTGTCGTCGGGACTCATCACCGAAGCGTATTACTACGCGATGGTGATGGATTCGTCCAAGTAGACGTCCTGGACGGCGTTGATCAGCGCCGCGCCCTCGTCGATCGGTCGTTGGAACGCCTTGCGCCCGAGGATCAGTCCCTGGCCACCGGCGCGCTTGTTGATGACCGCCGTGCGCACCGCGCCCGCGAGGTCGTTCTCGCTGTCGCCCGATGACTCGCCGCCGGAGTTGATGAGTCCGATGCGACCGGCGTAGCAGTTGACGACCTGCCAGCGCGTGAGGTCGATCGGGTTGTCGGTCGTCAACTTCGAATAAACCAACGGACTGGTCTTTCCGAACTTCACGGCGTTGTAGCCACCGTTGTTGATTGGTTGTTTCTGCTTGATGATGTCGGCTTCGATCGTGACGCCGAGGTGGTTGGCCTGTCCGGTCAGGTCGGCACTCAGGTGGTAATCGACGCCCTCCTTGACGAAAGCGTCATTTCGCAGATAGGTCCAGAGCACCGTGAACATGCCGAGTCGGTGGGCCTCGGCGAAGGCGTTACCGATCTCTTCGATCTGTCGGATCGAGCCCTCGGAGCCGAAGTAGATCGTCGCACCGATGCCCACGGCGCCCAGGTCCGAGGCCAACCGCGCCGAGGCGAAGAGCCGCTCATCATAGGAGTTCGGGTAGCGCAGGAGGTCGTTGTGGTTGATCTTCACGATGAAGGGAATACGGGTGACGTAGCGCCGCGAGACCGATCCGAGCGTGCCGAGCGTCGAGGCGATGGCGTTACAGCCGCCCTCGATAGCGAGGTCACAGAGTCGGGCCGGATCGAAGTACTCGGGATTGGGCGAGAACGACGCCGCCGCCGAGTGCTCGATGCCCTGGTCGACGGGGAGGATGGAGAGGTAACCGGTCCCGCGCAGACGCCCGTGGTTGTGCAGGGTGCCGAGGTTGCGCAGTACGGTCGGCGAGCGGTCCGAGAGTGCGAAGACGTCGTTCAGGTAGTCCGGTCCCGGGAGGGTCAGTAGCTCCTTGGGGAAGGCGGTGGCCTGGTGGTCGAGCAGTGATGACGCTTCGTCACCCAGTAGCGAGGCAATGTCCATGACCCAAGGTTACAAGATGAGGAACGCGACCTCTCCTGCTTCGCGCGTGACCGCTGCGTTCGCTCGTCATCTGCTCCGTGCGACAGACTGCGAGCATGGACTTCGACTACCGCTCATCACTGTCACGCCGTCTTCGCACCGTGCACTCGCTCTACTACGAGGCCTGCGCGACGATGGACCTCGAACAGATCAATCGCGTCGTGGTGCCGGGGGTCTTACCCATTGCGTTCTCACTCGTCCATCAACTCCTCATCGAAGACGGCAGTGTCGTCTTCCTCGGCGGTCCGGTCCCCCAGATGAGCGAGGAGTGGGCGGCGCGCATGGGACTCGCGATCAACGATCCCGGCAAGGAGAAGTCCGTCGACGAAATGATGAAACAGCGAATCGGCGACTACCGGGCCTTTCTCGAATTTCAGCGATTGGTCTTCAGTGCCACTGAGGATTTCGTCACCGGCATTGATCCGACGACATTCGCCGACGTCGTCGTGGCCTACCCCTACGGACCGACGCTCTCCCAGACGTTCTCCGCGCGCGTCGGTGGCGAGCAGGGGATCTCGCGTAGCGACGCCCTCGAATGTTGGATCTACCAACACGCGCTTCGCCACATGGGTGAGATCGAACACGCGCGAGCTCTCGTCGGGCTCTCCGGGATGACATCGTGAATGTAGTGTCGAGACCAACGCCTACGTAGGGAGCGCCATGTCCCAGGTCCAAGGAACGACCACCGAGAAGTTCGCCGGACTCGTCGATCATCTCGAGAACACTCTCGCGACCGGCAGAGACGTCGGGGCGTCGATTTGCGTGTATCAGCACGAAGTACTCGTGGCCGACCTGTGGGGCGGTTGGCGCGACGAGGCGCACACGACGCCGTGGGACCGCGACACGCTCGTGAACGTGTGGTCAACCACGAAGACGATGACCTTCCTGGTCGCACTGATGCTCTTGCAGCGAGGCGAACTCGATTTCGACACCCCCGTCGCAAAGTACTGGCCCGAGTTCGCCGCCAACGGGAAAGAGGCGATCGAGGTTCGACACGTCATGAACCACACGGCGGGCCTCTCGGGCTTCCAAGAGCGAGTCGAGTTGACCGATTGGGACCAGGCGACGAGCCTGCTCGCGGCCCAAGAGCCCTGGTGGACCGATCGCACGTTGACGGGCTACCACGCCGTGACCCAAGGATTCCTCCTCGGCGAAATCGTCCGACGCATCACGGGAACGACCATCGGGAAGTACTTCAAGAGCGAGGTGGCCGACGTCCTCGGCGTCGACTTCTACATCGGACTGCCCGAGTCAGAGGAACATCGCGTCAGCGTCGTGATCCCCCCTCCCCCCGAGGACTTCTCGAACGACGCGCCGGATTCGGTGCGCCGGCGCACCCTGTCAAGAATCGACGAGATTGCGCTCGCTCCTCGGGAACGTTCGTGGCGCGCGGCCGAGATCCCCGCAGCGAACGGTCACGGCAACGCTTTTTCTGTCGCCACCGTGCAACAAGTGATGGCGAACAACGGACACGTGAACGGTCACCGCTTCTTCTCCGAAAAGACGGGCGACCTGGTGTTCCAACGCCAGGTGGGCGGCGTCGATCAAGTCTTGGGCGTCGACGTGAGCTTTGGACTGGGCTACGGACTGGCGAGCAGTTACTCCCCAGTCGGACCGCGCACCTGTTTCTGGGGCGGGTTCGGGGGTTCGGTCATCATCATGGACCAGGAGTTGGGACTCACCATTTCCTACATGATGAACCGAATGGACACCGGCCTGATGGGCGACACGCGCGGCAACGAGATCGCGCTCCTCGCGGTGATGGCCGCAATGAGTTAGTCGGCCAGTTTCTTTTTCGACACCGGGGTCGTGCGTCGTTTGCGGTTCTTTCGCGGCGTGCCGGCCCCTAACTCGCCGAGACGGGCCTTGGCGTCATAGGCGTCCGGCTCGGCGATCACGACGCGCGCGAACAGTTCGCGCGCTGAGGTGAGGTCCCCGGCTCGGTCGTAGACATCGGCCAGGGCGTACCAGAGACGGACATGTCGATAGGAGGGGTTGCGCAGTTGCTTCGTCGCCCCGGCCTTGGTCAAGAGTTCGATCGCTTCGCTATAGAGACGCTGATCGGCGAGCGACGCCGCCATCACGATGCGGCCCTCGGCCAGCACTTCGGCGCTCGGCTCGCTCGCCTCGAGTTCGGCGAAGGTCTTGGCGACGGCTCGGAACTTGAAGTTCGCTCGGTCACAGTCCATGACGAGCGGCAGGTGCTCGGCGTCGCCGGTGATCGTGAAGTGCGCGCGCAGATGGATCCTCGCCATGTTCCAGCGCTCGGCGCGGTAGGCCGCCAGTCCGGTGAGTTCGCGCACCGGCGCGACGCCCGGGACGGCATCGGCGACGATGCGACCCAGTCGCAACGCCTCTTCGTAGCGCTTGCGGTCGTAGGCCTCGGCCGCCTTCGTGAGCGTGATCACCATCTTCTCGCGCATGTAGGAGGTACCGATGAAGGCCTTGCGAACATCGGCGGCGATGTCACCGGGGAGGGCGTACTTGACCTTCGCCTTCACCTTGGCGGCCGGGGCGACGCTCGTGGGGCGCTCGTCCTCGACCCAGGTCGACATGCGATCGGGTTTCGTGCCCGAACTGGGAGTGACCTCCATCGCCTGACCGGTCGACTTGATGTTGGCGCCGCCCTTTCGAGCGACCCCACCCCATCCCTGGGCGCGGCCGTAGGAATCGGCCTTCGCACGCTCGATCTCTTCGGGCGTCAGTTCGCGGGGCCGGCGTTCGACGCGCGTGCGAGCCGGCGGTCGATTTCGCGGTGGCAGCTTCGGGCGACGATCGCGCGCATTCGCATCGACGCGGCCGTCCGGTCGCGGGGATGTTCGCTCCGATGGGCCGTTTCGTCGACCATCGGGTCGGGCACGCGACGATGACGACTCCTTGAAGCGACCGTCGCGCGGCGCGCGGTCCGTCTCGTAGCGACGGGGTGAACGATCGTCGCGCGAAGCGCGTTCCGTGTCGTAGCCGCGAGGTGCACGATCGTCGCGCGAGTCCGCTCGAGCGGGAGAACGAGTCGGGCGTCCGGCACTGCTCGGTCGGGGTCGTCGTTCGGGGCTGCGCCAATCGCGCTCGTCGCGCTCGTAACGCCGAGGCGCTCGATCCGCATAGGGCTTCGCGTCACGGGCGCCGGTGCCATTCGCCCGAGGACCGCGGGCTGGCGGGCGGGCGTCAGATTTGGAGCGATCGATGCGCCGTTCGGCGCCGTCGCGTGGTTCGCGAGGCTCAAATCCACGCGTTTGCGAGTCGCGGGGACCTCGCCGCGCCGCGCCGTTGGACGCCGCGCCGGAGCGACCGGTCGTCCTCGGGGTACCACGATTCGCGCTCGGTGGTCGCCCACCGGAGGCGCGACGAGGCGGAGGATTTCGAGCGGGCACCGAACAATGCTACTCAAGGTGATTCCGCAGTAAATATGGCTACGAGGAGTCGGACCCTTCTTCGGGTGGCGTCTCGCCACCTCGACGCCACGGTCGCCAGTCGATCGAGGGCCCGGGTACCGCCTGAGTGACACCGGTCGCTTGCACCCGGTACCCGACCGGCAGCAGTTCGAAGTGGAACTTGTCGCGGATGAATCCCCAGATCCCTCTCGGTTGCCATATCGCCACACCGACCGCGAGGGCGCCGAAGATGATCAGATACCAGGCCCCGTAGTTCTGAAGGGTCTGTTGCAGGACGAAGTAGATGATGCAGCCGAGGATCGGCCCCTCGATGGTCCCGAGCCCGCCGATCATGGAGGCGAAGAGCATTTCGGCGGCCCACTGCAGGTTGAATTCGTTGCCAATCTGGAGGAAGGGCTGGGAGATCGCCAGTACCGCCCCGGCGGCGCCGCAGCCGGCGGCGGCGACGATAAATATGGTGCGTCTCGTCGAGGTGACCTTGGCACCGGAACTGCGGGCCGCGACCTCGTTGTCCCGGACCGAGGAGAGCACGAGGCCCAATCGGCTGCGCAGCAATATATAGGTCGCGACGATCACGATCAGAGCGACGAACCACGCCGCCAGGTAGATGTCGTGGTTGAGCTGCTTGAAGGCGATACCGCTCAATCCCGGGAGGTAGTGGCCGGTGCCCCCGCCAAAAAAGGCGATCGAGCCGATGATCAACGCCGCGCTATCGGCGATGACCCAGGTCGCGACCGAGAAGTAACCCCCGCGCAGGCGAAAGAGCAAGAACGTGACGGGATAGGCGATGACGGCACAGACCACGACGGCGAGCGGGATCGCGACGAATGGGTCCATGCCCTTGATGGCGAAGTAGAGCGTGGCGTAGGCACCGAGGCCGATGAAGGCCTGTTGGCCGATCGAGACCATTCCGGCGTAACCGGCGAGAAGGTTCCACATGGTCGCCATGATCACCAGGATGAAGAAGTTCATCAGGATCGTGACCCACGAGGCCGGGAGGAGCCACGGCGCCCAGGTGAAGAAGATCGTGAGCACAATCGCGCCGGCCACCGTGTAGGCGACCGGTATCTGGTGACGTGTGACCGAGACCGACTGGTCGACGGCGATCTCGTCGGTGCTCACGACATCACAACCTTCTTGCCGAAGAGACCTCGGGGACGGATCGCCAGCACCACCAGGAACAAGATGTTGCCGGCCAGGACCTGGTACTGCTCGTTGAAGTGCGCGCCGAACATCTGCGCAATTCCCAAGAGCATCCCGCCGACGAGGGTCCCCCAGAGCGAACCGATGCCTCCGATGACGACGGTCTCGAAGGCGAAGAGCAGGTTCACTCCACCGGCCGTGGGTGAGATGCTCGAGTACATCCCGTAGGCGATCCCCGCCAGGGCCACCGTCGCGAAGGCGAGGGCCGAGGCGATGCCAAAGATGTGACGATAGTTCGTGCCGCAGAGTTGGGCCGCTTCGCGGTCGTCCGAGACCGCGCGGATCTGTCGGCCGGTGCTGGTCTTGGAGAGAAACAGCTGCAACGCGCCGAGCACCACGATCGACACGATCAAGACGGTCAGCGAGAGATAGGACACGTAGATCGTGCTGTTGACCGCGAAGGACTTCGAGATCAATGAGCCGATGTTGATCGACTGCGCGTTGGCCGTGTAGATCTCCAGCAACAGGTTCTCGATGACGACCGACAGGCCGAACGTGACCAGCAGCGTCGTGAAGGGGTCGCGGTCGATACTCTTCTGCAGCAACGTCCGCTGCACGACGTAGCCCAACAGCGCGAAGATCGGCACGACGACGAGGAACGACCACACCTCGGGCAGGTGGAACTTCGGAACCAAGAAGACCGCCGTGTAGCCGGCCACCACCGCCATGTCGCCGTGCGCGAGGTTGATGATCTTCATCACCCCGAACATCAAGGACAGACCGCAGGCGAAGAGCGCGTAGAAGCCGCCCAAGAGAACGCCCGAGACGATGACGTTGAGCCAGATCACGTCGTCTCCGACGTCGGTGTTGAATGAATCGTTCCGAAGTAGGCCGCTTCGATGGCCTGGCTGCTGAGCTCACTCGGCGTGCCCGTGAGCGACGTCGTACCTTCCAGCAAGCAGTGCACGCGCGTGGCGACCGCCAGCGCCTGGCTGACGTCTTGTTCGACGAGCAGCACGCCAATACCCTCGTTCACGATCTTGGGCAAGAACTCATAGATCCGCTCGATGACGATCGGGGCCAGGCCGAGTGACACTTCGTCGATCATCAGAACTTTGGGATTGGCGACCAGGGCGCGCGCTATGGCGACCGACTGCTGTTCGCCGCCGGAGAGCTGTCCCACCTTCTGGCGACGACGCTCAGGCATCCAGGCGAAGAGTTCGTAGACGGCCGCGATGTTGAACGGTCCGTCGGCGGCCTTTTGGGCGCCGACTTGGATGTTCTCTTCGAGGGTCAGCGACGGGAAGAGGCGACGGCCTTCGGGGACGAGCGAGATCCCACGGCGAACGCGTCGGAAGGTTCGCAGTTTCGAGATCTCGACGCCGTCGTTCATGATGGACCCGGACGTCTGGATATGCAGCCCGGCAATCGTGCGAAGCAGCGTCGACTTGCCGGCGCCGTTGGCCCCGATGATGGCGAGTACGTCACTCTTGTCGAGGAAGAAACTCACGTCGTCGACGGCGCGAAGCTGACCATGGTAGATGGTCAGGTTCGCAACCTCCAAGAGGTGATGAGCGTCCGGCACTTCGGAGTCGCTCACGCCACCCCGCTCTCGTTGATGATGCGCCCTCCCAGATAGACACGCCGCACGGCCTCCGAGGCCAAGACCTCGCGCGGTTCACCGTCGGCGACGAGGGCGCCGTTGGCCAGACAGAGCAGTCGGTCGACGGTGGACAGCAACGCGCGCACCACGTGTTCGATCCAGAGGATCGCGATGCCTTCGCCCTGGAGCGTGCGGATCACGTCGGACAGTTCGACGACCTCGGCGTCGGTGAGACCACCGGCGATCTCATCGAGTAACAAGATGCGGGGATTGGTCGCGAGCGCTCGGGCGAGTTCCAGGCGTTTGCGGTGTAACAGGGCCAGCGAACCGGCCGGTCGGTTGGCCAACGACGCGAGGCCCGCGCGCTCGAGGGCGCGAAAGGCAGCGTCGTAGCTCTCGCGTCCGCGAATCCGCGCGCCCTGTTGCGCGGCGAGCAGCGCGTTCTCGAAGACGGTCATGTGCTCGAAGGGCTGGGGAATCTGGTACGTGCGTCCGATGCCCATGCGACAGCGTTGCGGCGTGGAGACCCGTGCGAGGTCGTGGTCGGCGAAGCGCAGGTGACCGGAGTCGGCCTTGACGTCGCCCGAGATGATGGCGAACATCGAGGTCTTGCCGGCCCCGTTGGGGCCGACCACACCTACCGAAGCCCCTTCTTCCAACTGGAAGGTGATCTCATCGGCTACGACGACCTGTCCGAAGCGCTTGGATACACCTTCCAGTTGTAGAAGCGGCATGAAACTATTTAATACCTAAGCGTTGGTGGGCTCGAGTGTCGCCTGCAACGGAATGTGCTTGTTGAGTGTGTTGTCGACGACCCACGGCGACCACGCGAACTTCTTGTGGCCGACGAGTTCGGTCGAGCCGGGCTTCCACTGAATGCCGACGGGCTTGATGATGCCGACGCCCTTGGCGGGATTCGCCTTGGCCGAGAAGTTCAGCGGACCACACATACCGTCGTAGGACACTTCCTTCAGCGCGTTCGCCACGGCCTTGCGGTCGTGCGGGTTCTTCACCTTCTTGAGCGCCTCGACGACGACCTCGAAGAGCGAGTACGTCGAGCCCATCGACTGCACCCACTGCTGGCCGGTCACTTTCTGGTAGTTCGCGGCGAACGTGTTCGCCGTCATACCGGTCAACGACGACCTGTAGGGCGCGTTCGGTGAGAACCAGCAGTCGGTCGCTACGTTGTTCGACAGGTCCCCGAGCGCGTAGACGTCGGTCGGGAACAACATGACCTTCGCGACCGTTGCGAGCTTCGGGTTCCAGTCCTGTTGGGACGCCTGCTTCCAGAACGTGTTGAAGTCCGGCGGCAACGGGCAGTTGATGAAGAAGTCACAGGCCTTGCCACCGGACCCGGCCTTGAACAGTTCGATCATGGCCGTGTAGTCCGTGGAGAGGTCGGTGTAGGCACCGCCGTCGATGAACGTCCAGGGCTGACCGCCCTGGGCGGTGTTGATCGCCGTGAGCGTCGGCGGCCACGCCGCACGGAAGGCGTTGCCGTCCGAGTCGTTCGGGAACATCCCCGCGTAGACCTGGTTCGCGTTGGTGGTCTTGAGCACCTTGTTCCACATCGGTAAGAAGCACTCCACGAACTCCGGGATACCGAAGAAGAACATGGTGCAGTACGTCGGCGATGCGCCGACGGCGTTGCCCGCCGGGCCGATCGAGTTGCCGGTGAATCCGCCCCACCAGGCTTCCCACGGACAGACCGTCGAAAGACAGGGAACGCCCGCGCCCTCACACACCACGCTGACCGGGATGGTCGTCTCAGGTGCCGAGGAGGTGACGATGAGGTCCACGCCGGTCTGTTGGATCAACTCCGTCGTGACCGTGCTGGCGATCGACGGGTCGGACTGGGAGTTCTTCACCGTGACTTCGATCTTGTACTTCTTCTTGCCGATCGTTATCCCCTTGGCGAACTGACTCGCGCTTCGAATGAGACTGAGGACGAACTTGTCCGGTCCCGCGAAGTCCGCCAGCGACCCCGTGGAGGGAGTGACGTAGCCGATCTTGATCGTGCCGGACTTGGTCGCCGCGGCCGCCTGCGACGCTTCAGCGAGCGCGGCCATGCCACCGACGAGCGCCGTTCCAGCGACTGCCTTCAGACCCAGTCGGCGCCCGAACTCGACGCTGCCCCAGCCCGGAATGGTTCTCTCTTGCGAACCAGTACCGCTAGATTCTTCGATCCCCATGTATTCCCCCTCTAGTGACTGCACTGATGTTTTCATTACATTACGTCGCTCGCGTTGCGGATTTCGTGCACAAACCGAAGCGAATGTCTACATTCTGGCCCCCTATGTTCGCTATGCGGTCATATGGCGCTGACGCGTTAACTCCTCTTCGCCCAACTGGGTCAACATGTGTCGCGCGGCCAGTCCGCCGCGGTCGATCTTCACGCTGACTTCGGTCATCTCGCGTCCCGAATCGATGCGATGTTGAATGATGGTAAGCGCATCGACGTCCTCTTGCACGACACCGATCTGCATCTTCTCGAGGTCCGCGTCGATCTGTGCATCGCCCACGCAAAAGTCACGCGACAGCGCCCAGAAGTCGTAGACCGAGTTCTCGGTCGAGGGCGTGAGACCGTAGAAGATCTTCAAGTGGAACGCGTGGTCGTCAGTGCCGTCCGGGAGCGGCGGCCGCGCGACCGGGGCGATGCGCGAGTTCAACTTGTAGAAGCCCGGAGGGAAGTACTCGATGTCCTGCCATCGGTCGATCATGCCGGCGAGCCCCGTGGTCGACGCGTAGAACGGCGGACACTCGACGTCGGCCATGTGGCGATAGACGTTGACGATGCGCGACTCCTCATCGACCTCGACCTCGATCGGTGTCGAGGCCACTTCGGGCGTGCCGATCGAGCTGTTGTGCAGGAACGTCTCGTGCGAGAGGTCGAGGAGGTTGTCGACGAGCAACGCGAAGGAGGCCTCGATCTTCGCGACGCCGGCGACCACCGACCACTCATTCGACGCCTCTAACCAGGGAGTATCCGGGAGCAGCGCGTCATCGGGTTCGCCGTGACCCATCCAGATCCAGAGCCAACATCCCTTCTCGGCGACCGGATAGGTGCGTACGGCAAGCTTCGTTGGAATTCGGTCCTGACCGGGCACGGCGACGCACAGTCCGTCGCAGTCATAGGTGAATCCGTGGTAGCCACAGACGAGTACGTCATCGACCACGGTACCGAGGGACAACGGATAGCCCCGATGCGGACACTGGTCAGCGAGGGCCACGACACGACCGCTGGCGTTGCGATAGATCGCGACGGGCTCGCCGAGAATCGTTCGCGCGATCGGGCGCTCAGAGAGTTCCGACGAGAGAGCGGCGACGTACCAGTGCTGACGAAGAAACATGTTCCTCCTCAATTCGTGTCGCGAAGCGTCACGAACGAGTGACGTGCTGACAGAACCGTCAACCTCGCGAAGGCTAACTCTGGTGTGATAAGACGTCAAGACATAGCAACCGAAGCGGGGGAACATGGGACTCTTAGACGACGCCGGATGGCACTCGAAGATTTTTCTCGGTGAGTGGACCAAGGGTGGTGCAGGCGACGCCGCAGTCATCGAACCGGCGACCGGCGAAGAGTTGGGGCGTGTGGGCCGAGCCAACGTCGAGGACGTCGCGCGAGCATCGAAGCGCGCGCACGAGACCCAGCGCGAATGGGCCTCGCTCCCCCACAGCGCACGGGCCGCGGTTCTGCGCAGGGCCGGCGACCTGTTCAATCAGTACGAAGAAGAGATTGCATCGTGGATCGTGCGCGAGTCGGGAGGCATTCCCTTCAAGGCCGGACTCGAAGTGCACACCGCCGCCGAAGAGTCTTACGAGGCCGCTGCCATCGCGTCACACCCGACCGGTGAGATCTTGCGCAGCGAGATGCCGCGACTCAGCTTCTCGCGACGGGTTCCGGCGGGAGTGGTCGGCGTCATCGCCCCATTCAACTTTCCTCTCATTCTCTCCATTCGCTCAGTCGCGCCGGCGCTCGCGCTCGGCAACTCGGTGATCTTGAAGCCCGACCCACGAACGGCGGTCTGTGGTGGCGTCGTACTCGCTCGCGTGTTCGAAGAGGCGGGCGTACCCGCGGGCGTCTTCAGCGTCCTGCCGGGCGGCGCCGACGTCGGTGAGGCGCTCGTTAAGGATCCCCTTGTTCGCATCATCGCCTTCACCGGCTCGACCGCGGCCGGACGCGCCGTGGGCTCCTTGGCGGCGCAGCATCTCAAGCGGGTGCACCTGGAACTCGGCGGCAACTCGGCCATGATCATCATGGAAGACGCCGACCTCGAAAAGGCCGCTATTGTCGGCGCTTTCGGCTCCTTCGCCCACCAGGGGCAGATCTGCATGACGACCGGACGCCACCTCGTCGACGCCCGCGTCGCCGATGAGTACGCCGCGATCCTCGTGGAACACGCCAACCATCTGCCGGTCGGTGACCCGAAGAGCGGGCAGGTCGCCCTCGGGCCACTCATCGACGCCAAACAGCGCGACCGCGTGCACGCCATGGTGAGCGACTCGGTGTCGGCCGGGGCGACGTTGGCCGCGGGAGGCACCTTCGAAGAGCTGTTCTATCGACCGACCGTGCTGACGAACATCCCCACGAGCGCTCCGGCCTACGCCGAAGAGGTCTTCGGACCGGTCGCGCCGGTCGTGAGCTACGGTTCGCTCGACGAAGCGGTGGCACTGGCGTCGGCGTCGCCGTACGGACTCTCACTCAGCATTCTGTCGGGCGACGGACTGCGCGCCCTCGAGTTGGCCAGTCGGATCCCGACCGGCGCGATCCACATCAATGATGCGACGCCCGCTGACGAAGCCACGATTCCCTTCGGTGGTGTCGGCGACAGTGGCAATGGATCACGCATGGGCGGACTCGCGAACCTCGATGCCTACACCGAGACCCAGTGGGTCACGGCGCAGGCCGACATCGCCTTCTATCCGTTCTGATCCTCTACAGACTCGACAGATTGACGTAGTTGCGCGCGAGGGCTCGTGCGGTGTCCTCGGACTGCACGACCTGGCGCAGACGCGCCACCTGCACGCCGTTCTCGAAGTCGTCGCTGGGATGCGGATGCAGCATCTGGGTCATGTAGGTCGAGAACTCTTCGGCGCGCCACACGCGACGGAGACTCTCTTCGGAGTACGCGTCCAGGCCGCGTTCGTCGCCCGAGAGACCGGCGATCAATGCCGGGGCGAGGAGTCGAACGTCCGCGAGCGCTAGGTTCATCCCCTTGGCGCCGGTCGGTGGCACGATGTGCGCGGCGTCGCCCGCGAGGAAGAGCCGACCGAAGCGCATCGGTGCCACCACGACACTGCGCATCGGCGTGATACCGCGCTCGACGATCGGACCTTGCGAAATTGAGGCGCGGTCGTCGGTGGTGAGTCGCGTCGTGAGCTCTTCCCATATCCGATCATCGGGCCACGAATCCAACGTCTCATCGGGACTGACACCAAGATAGAGGCGACTGAGCGTCGGGGAACGCATAGAATACAGCGCGAATCCGCGTGGGTGACGACAGTAGATGAGCTCCTCGGTCGCCGGCGGCGCCTCGGCCAGGATGCCGAGCCAGGAGAAGGGATAGACCCGTTCGAATCGGCGCAGGACGCCCGCCGGCACCGAGGCCGTGGCGACGCCGTGACTGCCATCACAGCCGACGACGTAGTCGCCGGTGATCTCCAATTCACCCTCGTCGGTCGAGACGACGACCGAGGGATGTGGCGAGGTATGGCCCGCGACACTCGTCACCGTCGCCTCGAAGTAGAGCGGCGCCTCGGCGGCGAGACGGGCCGTGATCAGGTCCTTCACGACCTCTTGTTGACCGTAGACGGTGATGGCGCGTCCGTCGTAGAGATCGCTCAAGGCGATTCGATGCGAGACCCCGTCGAGGCGAAACTCGATGCCGTGATGCACGAGACCCTCGGTGCGCATTCGCGCACCCACGCCGGATTCCTCAAGAAAGTTCGCGATTCCGTATTCGATGACGCCCGCGCGCACACGTTGTTGCACGTACTCGAGACTCCGGGTCTCCACGATGACGTTGTGGACGCCCTCTCGCTGGAGGAGGTGTCCGAGCAGGAGTCCGGCCGGACCGGCGCCGATGATCACCACCTGCGTGCGAACAGAGTTCACGTTCCTCCAACAATCCGGCATACTTCGTCGACGATTGGGAGGCTACTCGACAGTCCCGAGAGTGGCGTTTAGTGTGGTCGCAGAACGACCGGCGTACCATCGCGTCGGTCGAGCGAAATCACTAGTGACGATGAATGACTGTGGGGGCCAATGGCGATAGTCGTGCGAAACACCGAACGAACGCCACTGACGACGGTCGAAGCATTCGCGAAAATAGGTGTCGCGACGATCCACGAAGCCCAAGCGCGCACCGGACTCTTCGCGTCGCGACTCCGACCGATCTATCGACCAGTTCACATCGCGGGCAATGCACTCACCTGCGAAGTCGCACCCGGTGACAACTGGTCGATTCACGTGGCCGTGGAGATGGCGCAACCCGGCGACATTCTCGTCGTCACACCGACGAGCCCGTGTGATGACGGATACTTCGGTGAACTACTCGCTACGAGTCTCGTCGCACACGGTGTTCGCGGCCTCGTCATCGACGCCGGTGTTCGAGACATCGCTGAGCTGACGACCATGGGATTCCCCGTCTGGTCCAAGACCGTCAGTGCGCAAGGCACCGTGAAGGAGACACCCGGCAACGTGCAAACGCCCATCGTGTGCGCCGGTGCACACGTGCGACCGGGTGACGTGATCATCGCCGACGACGACGGCGTCGTCGTCGTGGCGCGCGAGAGCGCTGACGCGGTCCTCGCCGCTTCGATGGCGCGAGAGGCCAATGAGGTCGAGAAGCGACAACGGCTAGCGAACGGCGAACTCGGTTTGGATATCTACGACATGCGCGCCCGTCTCACGCAACAAGGTCTCACCTACCGAGAGTCCGGTGATACGTGAGCCCGCAGATGGCGATTCGTTGCTCCGTGATACGCGGTGGCACATCCAAGGGGCTGTATTTCCACGCCGGCGACCTGCCTCACGACGGACCCACCCGCGACGCCGTCTTACTCGCCGCGATGGGCGCGCCGGACTCGCGCGAGATTGATGGCATGGGCGGGGGCCATCCGTTGACCTCCAAGGTCGCCGTCGTTCGCCCGTCCCAACGCGACGACGCCGATGTCGACTATCTCTTCTTGCAGGTCTGGCCCGATCGCGCCGAAGTCTCGGACTCACAGAACTGCGGCAACCTCCTCGCCGGCGTCGGGCCCTTCGCAATCGAAGAGGGGCTGCTCGCTGCTTCCGGCGACACGACCAGGGTGCGCATCTGGATGGAGAACACCCACAGCCTCGCCGTGGCGAGCGTGCAAACGCCCAAGGGAAAGGTTCGTTACGACGGCGACACCCATATCGACGGGGTCCCGGGGGCACACGCCCCCATCGCCATCGAGTTCCTCGACGTCGCCGGTTCGACGTGCGGCGCGCTCCTACCGACTGGCCACGTCGTCGACGTGATCGAGGGGATCCGGGTCACGTGCATCGACAACGGCATGCCGGTCGTCTGTCTCAAGGCCGAGGAGGTCGGACTCTCGGGTTACGAAGATCCCCTCACGATCGAGAGCAATCGCGAGGTCTGTGAGATCGTTGAACGGGTTCGTCTCGCGGCGGGGCCACTGATGAACCTCGGCGATGTCACCACGGCAACCGTGCCCAAGATGTGTCTGCTCGCGCCCGCGCAGCACAACGGCATCGTAAGTACGCGAACCTTCATCCCGAAACGCGTCCACGACGCGATCGGCGTCTTCGGTGCGGTGTCGGTCGCTACGGCGTGCCTCATCCCTGGATCGGTCGCGTACGAACTGGCGGACGCAGCGGCGCTCGGTCACGACGTCCTCAACGTCGAACACCCCACGGGCTACTTCTCGGTGACCTTGGACGTCAGCGTGGACGGAAGCGACGTCGTCGTGAACCACGCGGCGCTACTGCGCACGGCGCGTCTGTTGATGCGCGGCGACATCTTCGTGCCCTCGGCGGTGTGGCCCGACGCATGATCATCGACTGCCACGGTCACTACACGACGGCACCGGAGTCCCACAACGTCTGGCGAAAGGCGCAGGTCGCCGCGTACGAGGCGGGCGGATGGGCACCCGCCTATCCGACGATCTCGGACGACGAGATCGCCGACAGCATCGAGTCGAATCAACTGCGGATACTTCATGACCGCGGTGCCGACATGACGATCTTCTCGCCGCGCGCGTCGGCCATGGAGCCGCACGTGGGCGACGAGGCGGTGAGCCGACAGTGGTCGCGCGTCTGCAACGACCTCATCAAACGCGTCGTCGAGCTCTACCCCGATGCCTTCATCGGCGTCGGACAACTCCCCCAGTCTCCGGGCGTCGCACTGGACGGCTCCATCGAAGAACTCGAGCGCTGCGTGCTCGAACTCGGCTTCGTCGGCTGCAATCTCAATCCCGATCCGAGCGGCGGAATGTGGAGCGGTCCCCCGCTCACCGATCGCTACTGGTACCCGATCTACGAAAAGATGGTCGAGCTCGACGTCCCGGCGATGATTCACGTCTCCAGTAGTTGCAACCCGAACTTCCACGCCACCGGCGCCCACTACATCAACGCCGATACCACCGCGTTCATGCAACTCATCCAGGGCGATCTCTTCGCCGACTTCCCGACGTTGCGCTTCGTCATCCCCCACGGTGGCGGCGCCGTGCCGTATCACTGGGGGCGCTACCGCGGACTCGCCGACATGCTCGACAAGGCGCCTTTAACCGAACACGTCATGGGGAACGTGTACTTCGACACCTGCGTCTACCACCAGCCCGGAATCGATCTACTCTTCGAGGTCATCGAACGCA